>ENA-UESC01000217-UESC01000217.1-human-gut-metagenome-genome-assembly--contig:-NODE-217-length-57511-cov-7.776491_pt1 | contig 57511 bp, 49 predicted proteins | sample MGYA00242998_ERZ507999 | MGnify/ENA primary metagenome ERZ507999 (study PRJEB26167, sample SAMN06115465) | human gut metagenome | host: Homo sapiens | place: China:Hubei | collected 2016-04-27 | study... | reverse complement strand
GGCTTTTTCTGGTTGCGCACGCCCTCGGCGATCGCACCGTGGATGGAGCCGACGGCGACGCTCAGCCAGTCGCACTTTGTCTCCTCTGCAAACTGCTTTGCTTCGCCCAGATCAGTGAAGCCCTTCTTCGTGCGGAAAATCTCTTCATAATCCATGTTCGCACCCGCGCCCTCGTGGCCCATGACGGAGCCGAGCTCGGCCTCGCAGGCGATGTCATTTGCGTGGGCGAAGTCCGCGACCTGCTTCGTCACGGCAATGTTCTCCGCAAGCTTCAAGCGGCTGCCGTCAACCATGACGGACTGATAGCCTGCCTTGACTGCGCGTTCCAAAATGGGCATATAGTCCACGCGTTTCTGATCCTCGTCGATGACGGGTACATGGTCGAGGTGCAGCAGGGTGTATTTCGGGTCATAACACTTAAAGTATTCTTCCGCAACGGCTTCGAGGCTCTGCGCCTCGAACTTTTCCCATTCCAGCCGCGCGACCTGCAGCATAGCGACGGTCTTCTCGTCGATGATGGCCTGGGCGACGGGTTTTGCCATCGGCAGATAGGGGATGTTGAACGCCGGGACGATGGTATGATGCTGCCATGCCAGCCGGACGGCTTCCTGTGCTTTCATATGTATCTCTCCTTTGCTTATTTCTGCTTGAGCGCTTCAAACTGCGTCTCGTTTTCGAGCATCGTCAGCCGCACGCCATAGGTTTTCTTCTCGCCGGGCGCGAGGAACTGCAAAAGGCCCTTTTCGCGCATCACGTCGCGGCCGTCGGGGTAGCAGTTGCCGGGTTCAAGGCCCATGACGTAGTCCTTGACGCCCATCATCTTCCACTGCGTAAAGCAGCTGAGGCTGGACGAGTCGAACGAAATGGCGAGGCCGTAGCCGCGGTCATGGTTGAAGATGGCGGCAAGGCCGGGTTTGCCGCCAAACGCGTGATAATAGCACTGCTCCTCAAAGCCGGGGGTGGGGGTGAGAACCTTACTCCATGTGTCCAAATCCTCCGCGGCATGTGCGTTGCGGGGCGTGACCGCAGCGGCGGGGATATAGAGTTCAGCCGCCTCGGACAGCATGGGGTAGCCCATGTTCATGTGGTACAGGATCATGACCGGGGAGGCCTCGCCGCCGACATTTTCAATCTCGTCGGTGATGGTGATCTCGTTCGTTTGCTTCGAGCAGGTGATTGTGCGTGTCAGAATGAGTTTTTCGGCAAAGATCTGCGCGTGGCGTATGACGGCCTTGACCCAGATCTTCTCGTCGTCCATGTCCCAGAGTAGACGCTCGGCAGGAATATTGTCAACTGCGCCGTGCAGCGGCAGGCGGACGCCCTCGTCCGTGCAGGGCGAGCCGACGGCCAGCAGACCGCAGGTGGTCAGGAAGCCTGCCGTGAAATTCTTGAGCCATCCCGCTTCCTTGTCATCATAGTAAGCGGGCGCGACGTAGCCGTTCGCCGAGAAAAAGCCGCAGTTTTCGCCGCGGAAATGCAGGCGGGAAATATCCGCGCAGCGGTCGGCGGAGACGGTGAAGTCCAATCCCTTGCCGTTGCGTACCTGCAAAAGGCGCATGCCGTCGCCCTTGCCGCCAGTCAGCCGGTATTCCTCCACGCCAAACAGCTGCGATTCGTGTCCGTAATATGCGCGTTCGTTCATTTGGGTGCTCCTTTCAGTCCAGAGGTGCGTACACGCAAAAAGGCCTGTACGTTGTTCCTTCTCCACTAGGATAACAGAAAAAACGTACAGGCAATAGTGATTTTTGTACAAAACCTGAAAAAATTATTTTTTCTCCGCTTCTTCTTCGCTGCTCTCCAGATTCTTTCTGTACTCGCGCGGTGAACAGCCGAATTTCCGGTGGAAGACCTTGGAGAAATAATTATAGTCGTAAAAGCCAACGTTGGCCGCAATTTCGGAGATCTGCATCGCTGTGGTGCGAATCATTTGCTCCGCCATGGCGATGCGTTTGCTGCGGATATAATCGGCGACGGAGGAATTGAAGCTTGTGTGGAAGATCTGATAGAGTTCGGCACGCGAGACAGAGAAATGCGCGCACAGATGCTCAATGGACAGATCCCACGCAATGTTGTCGTTGATGTATTTTTCAATCTGCTGCGCCGTGTCGAGATTGCGCACCTCAAGCATGCGCTGGTGGTAAATATGACTGATGCAGGCGTCAAGAATGTTGCAGGCAGCCTTGATCTCATCGGGCGCATAGTGGATCTGCATGTCGTAGAGCGAGCGGCACTCCTTCTCGCCGATGCCGAACTGCGCAGCGTAGGCCGCGATGGTATGGAACTCCGCGTCCCGACCATTCGTGGCCTGTCCGATGCAGATGAACGCGACAATTACGCCCTCATAATACAGAGGTGCGAGATATTCCGTCAGCCCCGCGTGACATCGGTACTGCACGGGCTTTCTCGTGCGGCGGCAGGTCTGCATATGGGCGGCGTCGCAGCTGTGGCAACGGCGCTCAAATTCCGGATTTTCCCGCATTCTTGCGCAGAAGGGATAGAGTTTGATGGGGGTGGATGCACATTCCTCAAAGTCCGTGTCAAAGATGCAGAGTTTCAGCCCCGTCAGCGTGTAAAAATCGTGCAGCAGTTCCGTCAAACCGGCGTTTTTCAGATCCAGCATAGTGTCGGCTCCTTCCGGAAAAGTAGTAAATTCGTATGCAAAGACAAGTCGTATTTTCACCTGTTTTCTTCTGTTTTATATTGTATCAATCTAAAAAAGGGAATGATATATGGCAATGTGCACAAAAATAGCCTTTCCTTTTTTATGGTTTCAAAGATGTTTTTCTCTGCTTTGAAAACGTTTTTTACTAGTCCTTTCATTTCCTGCATGATAAAATACAATCACGAACGGGGATTCCCGTTTCGACACTAATTTAGGAGGAATTACACAATGAAAAAGATCATCGCTTTGCTGCTTGCAGTGATGATGGTTCTGGCCATGGCCGCCTGTGCCGCCAAGACCACCGACACCCCGGCTCCCGCTGAGACTGACAACAAGACCGACGCAGTCCAGGAAACCGCTACCGAGGCTGCCGCCGACGGCAAGACCGAGCTCAACATCGGCGTTCTCGTCTGGAAGTATTCCGACACCTACGGCTCCTCTGTCCGTGTCGCCATGGACAAGTATGCCAAGGAAATCGGCGCTGAAAAGGGCCTGACCATCAACCTCGAAATGCAGGACGGCAACGACGACCAGGCGACCCAGAACAACCAGGCTGACGTTATGTTCGCCGCCGGCAAGGATCACATCATCATCAACCTCTGCGACACCTCTGCGGGCCAGTATCTGGTTGACCTTGCCAAGCAGTACAATGTTCCCATCTCCTTCTACAACAAGGAGCCTGTTGACTCCGCGATCGTGACCGGCTCCAACTCCATCTTCGTCGGCACGAAGCCCGAAGAGGCCGGTATCATGCAGGGCGAGATCCTCGCTGACCTGTATGCCGCCAACCCCGAGCGCGTCGACAAGAACGGCGACGGCAAGGTTATGACACTTGAGTTTGAAGGCGAGATCAACAACCCCGAAGCCATTGCCCGTACCGAGTATTCCCTGTCCACCGCCATCGAAAGAGGCGTTCCCTGCGAGATGATGACCGAGAACCAGGTCGCCAACTGGGATACCGCCAAGGCACAGGAAATGATGACCGCGCAGATCGCGTCCCTCGGTGTTGAGAACATCGAAGTCGTCTTCTGCAACAACGACGACATGGCCATCGGCGTTATCGCTGCTCTGAACGAGGTCGGCTATAACCTCGGCGACGGCGGCGATGAGATCATCGTCATCGGTGTTGACTGCACCGATACCGCTGTTGAGTACATCAACGCCGGCAAGCTCTACGGTACTGTCAAGCAGGACGGCGACGCAATGGGCAAGGCCAACATCCTCATGGCGATCAACGGCGCTCTGGGCAAGGATTGGCTCGACGGCACCGACTATGTCATGGCTGACGACGGCTTCTCCATCCGTATCCCGTACGCAAAGGTCACTGCGGAATAATCTGTTCAGATCATTCTGCTGATCTTGTAAGAGAATCGTAATCGAATCAGGTGGCCCTCTGGGGCCACCTGATTATGCAAAAAGGAATTGGTGATACACTTGGAAGAAAACTACCTGCTCGAAATGCTCGATATCGAAAAGCAGTTCCCGGGCGTCAAGGCGCTGGATCATGCCAAGCTCCAGCTGCGTCCCGGCTCCATCCACGCTCTGATGGGCGAGAACGGCGCCGGCAAATCGACGCTCATGAAGTGCCTGTTCGGTATCTATAAAAAAGACGCGGGCTCCATCCGGATGAACGGCAAGGAGATCAATTTCACCAACCCGCGCAACGCCCTCGATCACGGCGTCGCCATGGTGCATCAGGAACTCAATCAGGTGCTCTACCGCAGCGTCATGGAAAATATGTGGCTGGGCCGGTTCCCACTGAAGGCCGGACTGGTTGACCACAAGAAAATGTACAACGACACCAAGGCTGTTCTGGACGATCTGGAGATCAAGGTTGACCCGAAGGCGATCATCGGCACCATGGCCGTTTCTCAGCGTCAGATGCTCGAGATCGCAAAGGCAGTTTCCTATAACGCAAAGATCCTTGTGCTCGACGAACCGACATCTTCGCTGACCAGCGAGGAGGTCGAGCATCTGTTCCGCATCATGCGCCGCTTGTGTGAGCAGGGTGTCGGCATTATCTATATTTCCCATAAGATGGACGAGATCAAGCGTATTTCCGACGAAGTCACCATCATGCGCGACGGCCAGTGGATCTCCACCGACAAGACGGAAAACCTCTCGACCGACGATATCATCAAGCGCATGGTCAACCGCGAGATGACCAACCGTTTCCCGGCCAAGGACAATGTTCCCGGCGACGTGCTGATGGAGGTTTCGCACCTGACCGGCAAATACATGCCCACCTGTCAGGACGTTTCGTTCGAGCTTCGCGCGGGCGAGGTGCTCGGCGTGGCCGGTCTGGTCGGCTCGCGCAGAACGGAACTTCTGAGCACGATCTTCGGCATCATGGCGCGTGAGAGCGGCGAGATCAAGCTGAACGGCAAGCCCATTTCCAACAAAACGCCGCGCCAGTCCATCAAAAACGGCTTCGCCATGCTGACAGAGGAACGCCGCGCAACCGGCATCTTCCCCTATGCCAACATTTTGTTCAACACCGTAATTTCAAACCTCGGTTCCTATAAAAAGGGCCCGCTGCTTTCCGATAAAAAAATGACCGCCGACACGGACTGGTCCATTTCCTCCATGCACATCAAAACGCCGTCGCAGAAAACGCTCATCAAAAACCTCTCCGGCGGCAACCAGCAGAAGGTCATTCTTGGACGCTGGCTGCTGACAAATCCTGATGTTCTGCTCCTTGACGAGCCGACGCGCGGCATCGATGTCGGCGCTAAGTACGAGATTTACGAACTGATCCTGCAGCTTGCCAAGCAGGGCAAGGCTGTTATGATGGTCTCATCCGAAATGCCGGAACTGATCGGGATCTGCGACCGCATCCTTGTTATGAGCAACGGCCATATGGCCGGTATCCTCGAACGCGGCAAGGACTTCGGCGGTATTGAAAATGAGCAGGAAACCATCATGCGTCTGGCTGCGCAATATGTATAAAGAGGTTGAGAAAATGACGAATTCTAAGAAAATGAACCCGCAGAAGCTGAAGGATACGCTGCTGAAATATGCACTGTATATCATCCTTCTTCTGCTCCTTGTTGTGATTGTTGCGATCAAGCCCAACTTCCTTTCCGTCGGCAACCTGATCTCCATTCTGAAGCAGGCCTCCACGAAGGGCATTCTGGCCTACGGCGTTGCAGGCATCATCATTCTCGCCGGTACCGACCTGTCCGTCGGCCGTGTGCTCGGCCTCTGTGCGGCTGTTGCAGCCTCCTTGCTGCAGTCGGTCACGTTCGCTTCGAGATACTATCCCAGCATCACAGAGCCGCTGCCCCTGATCCTGCCGTTCCTCGCCTGCGTGGCCATCGCGGTCATCATCTCTGCGTTCAACGGCTTCGGCATGGCAAAACTCCATATGCACCCCTTCATTGTTACCCTTGGCACGCAGCTGATCTCCTACGGTCTGTGCTGCATCTACATCGAGAACCAGCCCTCCGGCTCCACGCAGGCGCTGTCCTCTCTTGACCAGCGCTATCTGGCGCTCGCAACCGGATCCGTCGATATCTTCGGCTTCAAGCTGCCGTATCTGGTTATCATCTTCCTGCTGCTGGGCGTTCTGACGTGGCTCGTCTGGAACAAGACCCGATTCGGCAAGAATATGTTCGCTGTCGGCGGCAACTCCGAGGCGGCTGAGGTTTCCGGCGTCTCCGTCACGAAGACCATCATGGGCGTGTTCCTGTATGCCGGTCTGATGTACGGCATCGCCTCCTTTCTCGAAGGCGCCCGTATCCAGTCCGTCGGTACTGCAACCGGCATCAACTACGAGCTTGACGCCATTGCGGGCTGCGTCATCGGCGGCGTCTCCTTCAACGGCGGCATCGGCACTGTCCCTGGTGTCGTGATCGGCTCGATCATTCTGCAGGCAATCAACTATGGCCTGTACTTCCTCGGCGTCAACGCATATCTGCAGTACATCATCCGCGGCGCGATCATCATCATCGCCGTCGCCATCGACGTGCAGAAGTACGTTGCAAAGAAATAATTGCGCTGCGGCTTTTCAAAGCCACTGCGTTCCGGTATAATGGACGCAATCGCAGCAGATCTTCATGAGGCGCGTTGCTGCTTGCAGCGCGCCTCACTTTTTTAAGAAAGGACGTTTTTCCTATGCTGACCATTCAAAAGCTTCCCCTGTGCGCCAAGGGCGCGCCCGTCGCCATTACGCTGGAAAACAGCAATTATATGCGTGTGACGCTCCTGTCCTATGGTGCAACGCTCCAGTCCATTGTTGTCCCTGACCAAAACGGCGCGTTGACCGATGTGCTGCTCGGTTATGAGAGCGTGAAGGAATATGAAGAAAACAGCGGCTATCTCGGTGCGTGCATCGGCCGAAACGGAAACCGCATCGCAAACGCAGCCTTCACGCTGAACGACCAGCGCTTCCAGCTTACGGCCAACGAGGGTAAAAACCAGCTTCACGGGGGCCTGTGCGGCTTCGATAAAAAACTCTGGGACTATGCCTGCCGCGAAAATAGCGTGGAATTCACAACGGTTCTGGCTGATGGTGAGGAGGGCTACCCCGGCAGACTCGACGTGTCTATCACCTTCACGCTGACGGACGACAATGCGCTGCATATTGACTACCGTGCTGTCAGCAGTGCGGATACCGTTGCGAATTTTACCAATCACGCCTACTTCAACCTCAACGGACAGGGCAGCGGCGACGTGTTGGGCCATCTGCTCCAGCTGAACGCCTCGGCCTATACGCCAGCCAACGCCGCAACGCTGCCGACCGGCGAGATTGCGCCCGTTGACGGCACCTGCATGGACTTCCGCACCGCGAAGCCCATTGGCCGCGATATCCATGATGCGGCGCTCGCACCCTTCCGCGGCTACGACACGAATTTTTGCCTCGATGGAAAGGGCCTTCGTAAGATTGGACGGGCCGAGGGCGACAAGACCGGTATTGTGATGGAGGTGGAAACGACGCTTGAGGGCGTGCAGCTTTATACCGGCAATTTCATCTCCGACCGCGCAGGCAAGAATGGCGCGCGCTACGCGTCTTATGGCGGATTCTGCCTCGAAACGCAGCACTATCCCGATGCGGTCAACCAGCCTGCATTCCCGTCCCCGGTTCTTCATCAGGGTGAGCCGCTGCACGAGACGACGATCTACCGCTTCCGCGTGAGAAAGTGAGGCTCTTCTATGATCAGTCTTGGCATTGACATCGGCGGAACCGGCTGCAAATGCGTCGCCTTCCGCGATACCGGCGAGCAGATCGCCATGTCCTACCGCGAATATCCTACGAAGCCCGGCGAGGTGAACCTGAATGCGCTGGCGCTGCGCGAGAGCGTGTTCTTCGTAATCTCCGACTGCGTCAAAAAGCTGGACGACGCGAAGCAGGTCGCGGCCATCACCGTCTCCTCCTTCGGCGAGTCCTTCGTTCCCGTTGACCGCAGCGGTCAGCCGCTGAGCGATATTATTCTCTATTTTGCCAACACCGAAAGCGGAGAATTTTCCCGTCTGGTCGAGTCGGTCGGCGCGGAAAAATTCATGCGCATCACCTGCGTCCTGCCGGACGCGTCGTATTCGCTGGCGAAAATGCTCTATACGCTCCGCACGGCCCCGCGCCCGGTGTGGAAGTTCCTATTTGTCGCAAGTTACATCTGCTTCTGCCTGTCTGGTGAGACGGTGGCGGATTATTCCCTTGCCTGCCGCAGCATTCTCTTTGATGTGCGGAAACTCTGCTGGTCGGACGAGTTGACAAGCGCCTGCGGAATCGACCCTGAAACGCTCCCTGCCGTCCTGCCGACCGGCTCGTGCGCCGGAACGCTCATGCAGGAGGCTGCCTCCGCGCTCGGCCTGCCGCAGAGCGTCAAGGTCGTCATCGGTTCGCACGACCAGATCGTCAACGCCCTTGGCTGCGGCGTGGCGAACCCCGGCGAAGCCGTCGATACGACCGGTACGGTCGAATGCATCTGCCCGCTGTTCGCAGCTATCCCGGAAACGCTGGAGTTTGAGCGTGAAAATTACGCCTGTGTCCCGTATCTGGACGGGCGGGGCTATGTGACCTACGCCTATAATATCTCCGGCGGCGCAGTTGTGCGCTGGTACCGCGATTCGCTGGCGTTTTATCTCAAGCAGGCCGCGAAGGAACGCGGCTGCTCCGTCTACGACATTCTGAACGAAACGTGCCCGCCCGAGCCGACGGGGCTGATTGTCCTACCATTTTTGCAGGGCATGGGCGGCACGCCGGATGTGCTGACCGGTGCGCGCGGCACGATCTACGGCCTTACAATGCACACCTCGCCCGCTGATCTCTACCGCGCCATTCTCGAAGGCTTGACCTTCGAGATGCGTTATAACCTCGAAAAGCTTGCCAAATACGACATTCGCCCGACGACACTCTTTGCTGCGGGCGGCGGCGCGAAGTCGCCTGTCTGGCGGCAGATCAAGGCAGATATCTTGGGCGCTGAAATTCGGCCCACGCTGGCCGACGAGGCCGGTGCGCTCGGCAGCGCGATCCTCGGCCTTGCCGCCGCAACCGGCGAGAAAGACCGGACGGCCCTTGCTGCCCGCTTCGTCCGCTACGGACAGACAGCGATGCCCGACGCGCAGCGGCACGCGTATTATGAAAAGCAGTTCGCACTTTATAAAGAACTGCGCGAGTTTGAGGTTCGTCATGCCCGGGGATAACGCATCGGCGACCGGAACCGTATTCGATATCAAGCAGCTGGCTGTCTACGACGGCCCCGGCATCCGCACGACGGTGTTTTTGAAGGGCTGCCCCCTGCGCTGCGTGTGGTGTCACAACCCGGAGGGCCTTTCCTACAAACCGCAGCTAATGGTATCGATGAACAACTGCCTGCACTGCGGTGCCTGTATCAGGACTTGCCCGAATGGAGGGAAAACCTGCACGGCCTGCGGCCGGTGCATCCGCGCCTGCCCACAGGGGCTGCGGAAGCTATGCGGAAAACGCTATACGGCACAGGAACTGGCCCAAAAGCTTCTGCGGGACAAGGACTATCTTGCCGCAATGTCAGGCGGCGTGACCTTCTCCGGCGGCGAGCCGACCGGGCAGCCAGAATTCCTGCTGGAAACGCTGGACCGCGTCGCGGGCATGCACCGCGCGATTGAAACAAGCGGCTATTGCAGCGGCAGCGTATTCGAGGCCGTGCTGGCACGGGTCGAGTATGTTATGATGGATCTCAAGCTGATGGATCTCGAACGGCACCGACACTATACAGGCGTATCCAACGGGCCAATTCTGGAAAATCTCGAGCGGCTTAAGAAAAGCGGAAAGCCGTTTCGCATCCGCATCCCGGTTATCCCAGGCGTCAACGATTCGGATGGAAATTTTGACGCCACAGCCCGGCGGCTGCTGGATGCGGAAAAGCTGGAACAGGTCGAACTGCTGCCGTACCATGTGACGGCGGGCGCAAAGTACGAGATGGTCGGCCGCTCCTATCAGCCGGAATTCGACACCGCTGCCGCACCGAACCTGAATACGGAGATCTTCCGCCGCTATGGCCTGAAGTGTACCCACCTGTAGGCTGATGTCATATACGCGCAGCATCTTGCAGGATGCTGTAACATAGAAAAACTTCACACGCAAACGAGCGGAAACCGCGCACACCCAAGCTTCCTTGAAGAATAGCCGTTAATGTTACAGCGTACAGCCAGTTCTGGCCGCTTTTCCCCGCCCATGTCCCGACTGTATCTGCACCGGGAATCTGCCACACTAAGGGCAGATTTTTCGGAAGAGGGGATACAGATGAAAAAACAGCTGTGGGGGCTTTTCTGCGCAGCAGTGCTGGCGGCGACGCTGGCGCTTCCCATTCGGGCGGCGGAGCAGACGCATCGTGCCTATCTTTGCGGCTATCCGGATGGGACAATCCGGCCCAATGCGCGCATCACGCGGGCGCAGCTGGCCTGTGCACTTGTGCGGCTGGCGGAAGAACCGCTGCCGGAGCCGACGCGCGTGACGTTTTTTGATGTGCCGGGCGACCATTGGGCCTGCACGCAGATTCGTCAGCTTGCAGGCTTGGGGCTGCTGCCGTTTGGAGAGGGCGGCTGGTTTCTGCCGTCAGCCACGGTCAGCTGGCGAGAGTTGTGCAGTGTGCTGGATACGCTGGCAGGCTCGGAGACGGGCTGCGAAGCGTTCCCGGCGCTGACCGCCGCGTGGGAAGAGAAGACCGTCCTCGAGGCGGGGCAAGGGAGTGCCGCAGGCAGCGCGTCGGTCAGCCGTGCAGAGTTTGCGCGTGCATGCAACAGCCTGCTTGGCCGCAGTCCGGATGGGACAGATGCGCAGCTGCGCGCCGCGGCGTGGTACTGGGACAATCAGGATGAGACAGCATGGTATTATGCCGATCTGATCGAGGCTGCGGTTGACCATACCTGCCGCGTTCCAAACACGGCGGAACAGTGGACAGCTGTCGGATAGATATTGTTCCGCAATCGCAAACGGCGTGCAAAATGCTCAAAAATGAGCTGCGAAGTTTGTAAAAAATGGCGGGCAGAAAATTTGACAGGAGCATTGAATTTTTTTTGCCCGCCATTTATAATGAACTTACAATCTAAGATTGGTAGCTGTAAGGAAGTGTTTCGCACACGGGCTGCAACTATCACTCGGCTTGCACGGCAGAGTGTTTCAGATGAAGATCTGAAGCACTTTTGTTATATGCACCGGTGAGCATCACGAAAAGGAGGACTCCCCATGAACTTACTCACAAACGGACGCGTCATCACCCGCGACGAGGGCGGCAAGGGCTATTACGAAAAAGGCGCCGTCGCCTATGAAGGCACCAAGATCGTCGAGGTCGGCGAAGAAGCCGCGCTGCGCGCAAAATACCCGCAGGCCGAGATCATCGACGCCAAGGGCGGCGTCATCATGCCCGCATTCATCAACGCGCACACCCACATCTATTCCGCGCTTGCACGCGGTCTGTCCATTGTCGGCAACAACCCCACAAATTTCTATGAAGTGCTCGACGGCACATGGTGGGCCATGGATCGCAAGCTGACGCTTGAGGGGTCCCGCGCCTCCGCAGATGCCCTGTACATTGACTGCATCAAGCAGGGCGTTACGACCATTTTCGACCATCACGCGGCCTACTGCGAGATCCCCGGCTCCCTGTTCCAGATCGGCGAGAGCGCCAAGAAATTCGGCATCCGCTCCTGTCTGTGCTACGAGGTCTCCGACCGTGACGGCGAGGAGAAGTGCCTGCAGGCCATCAAGGAGAACGCCGACTGGATCACCTACTGCGAGCAGCAGAAGGACCCGATGCTTGCCGCCATGTTCGGCGGCCACGCGCTGTTCACCATCTCCGACAAGACCTTCGACCGCATGGTCGAGGCCAACAACGGCCGCACCGGTTATCACATCCACGTCTCCGAGGGCATGAACGACGTCTATGACAGCCTGCAGAACTACGGCCGCCGCCCCGTGCAGCGTCTGCACGACCACGGTATCCTGGGCGAGAAGACCATCCTCGGCCACTGCATCCATGTGAACCCGGCTGAGATCGAACTCATCCAGAACACCCACACCATGGTCGTCAACAACCCCGAGTCCAACATGTCCAACGCCGTCGGCGTCTGCCCGGTGCTGCCGCTGTCCAAGGCGGGCATCCTGCTCGGCCTCGGCACCGACGCATGGACGAACGACATGATCGAATCGCTCAAGGCTGCGCTCTGCGTCCAGCGTCTGAACGCCTGCCTGCCGAACGTCGCGTGGTGCGAAGTAACCGGCATGCTGTTTAAGAACAACGCGAAGATCGGCGCAAAGTATTTCCCGGACGAACTCGGCGTGCTCAAGGCCGGTGCCGCTGCCGATATCATCGTCATGGATTACAAGCCGTTCACCCCGTTCTCGGATGAGAATATCGACGGCCACATCCTCTTCGGCATGACCGGCAAACTCTGCCGCACGACCATCGCAAACGGCAAGCTTCTTATGAAGGACCGCGAACTCATCGGCATCGACGAGGAAGCTGAAAACGCCCACATCCTCGAAGCCGCCAAGAAGCTCTGGGGCGCACTGAACCACAGAGAATATTAAGCCGCTTCTGCGTTTTGTGGGGGCCGATGCCCACATCGGCCCGTGCAGAATATGCCCGTTTTTACGGAAATCTACGGCGAATTCGCAACTTCTCAACGGGCCGATGTGGGCATCGGCCCCTACAGTGAAGAACAGGAGGGTTCCCAATGTACGAAACCACCCGTCAGAGAGTCTGCAAGTGGCTTCTGCTTGCCGTGCTTGTGTTCTCCACGCTCGACGCCGCGCTGTTTGCCCTCTTCGATATCGGCATGGAGCGGCTCGGCCTGCGCTGCCTCAATTCGTTCTTTGAATTCTACCTGCCGGAGCTGTTTCCGGGGAAGCTGACCGTGTATATTGCCGCGTTTGCCGGGCTGGCCGCGCTGGCTGGCTGGGTCCTGCTGCTCTGCGGAAAACGCGCGGGAATAACCGTGATCTTTGCCGTTTCAGTCCTTCCGTTTTTCAAAAGTATTCTGATCTTCCTGACCAGCGTGCTGGCGCTGTTCAGCGCAGCGGATTTCGGCGCGCAGGCGCTGGCATTCGCAAAGGATCTTCTGACATTCGTAACGGCCGGTCTGCCCATCGTATTGATGCTTTTCTGGAAGGGCCGCGGCTATTAAAACTTAGGAGGTAATCACATGTCTGAAAAAATGTATCCGATCCCGTTCAAGTCTCTGATGAACTGGATCGTCACCGAATACGCCCGCGAGGGCGAGATCTTCGGCGTGCATACGCCGTATTATGCCACCGGCAAGACGCTCCCCATCTTCGGCGAGACGATTGAGACCCCGTTCGGCCCGGCAGCCGGCCCCAACAGCCAGCTGGCACAGAACATCATCGCTGCGTATTTTGCCGGCGCCCGCTTCTTCGAGGTCAAGACGGTGCAGAAAATGGACGGCGAAGAACTGGCCCGCTGCGTGCCGCGTCCGTGCATTCTGGCCGCGGACGAGGGCTATAACCAGGAATGGTCAACCGAACTCGAGGTCCCGCAGGCGCAGAACGAGTATATCAAGGCATGGTGCGCACTCAAGGTCCTGTCCAAGGTCTATGGCCTCGGCTCTCCGGATGGCTTCGTGTTCAATATGTCCGTCGGCTACGATCTCGAGGGCATTAAGGGCGAGAAGGTCAACAGTTATATCGACAACATGATGGATGCGTCGAACACAGCGCAGTTCAAAGAGTGCCTCGCCGTCCTGACCGAACTGTTCCCGGAGGAAAAGGACTTCATTGCCGCCATTTCCCCGCGCGTCAGCCGCAGCGTCACCGTTTCCACGCTCCACGGCTGTCCTCCGCAGGAGATCGAGCGCATTGCGTCCTATCTCCTGACCGAGAAGGGTCTGCACACCTTCGTCAAGTGCAATCCAACCATCCTTGGCTACAAGACCGCCCGCACCATTCTCGACTCCATGGGCTATGACTACATCGTCTTCGACGAGCATCATTTCAACGAGGATCTGCAGTGGGCCGATGCCGTGCCGATGTTTGAACGCCTGCAGGCGCTGGCAGACTCCAAGGGCCTGGAGTTCGGCCTGAAACTTTCCAATACCTTCCCCGTTGATACGACTCGGAACGAATTGCCCGGTACCGAAATGTACATGTCCGGCCGCAGCCTCTTCCCGCTGACCATTGAGATGTGCAGCCGTATCAGCCGTCAGTTTAACGGCAAAATGCGCATTTCCTTCGCGGGCGGCGCGGAATTCTTCAACTGCGACAAGCTGTTCGCCGCAGGCATCTGGCCCATCACCGTTGCCACCACTATTCTCAAACCCGGCGGATACAACCGTCTGGCCCAGATGGTCGAAAAGACGGAAAAGCTGCCGTATCATGCGTTCAACGGCACGGACTCCTCCGCCATCAGCGATATGTCCGCCGCCAGCCACAGCGATTTCCATCACCTCAAGCCCATCAAGCCCCTGCCTGCGCGCAAGAGCGAGGAGAAGGTGCCCCTCATCGACTGCTTCACCGCACCCTGCAAGGGCGGCTGCCCAATTCATCAGGACATTCCGGAGTACATGGAACTTGTCCGCCGCGGACTGTACGGCCCGGCGTTGAAGCTGATCACGGAAAAGAACCCGCTGCCGTTCCTGACCGGCACGATCTGCGCGCACCGCTGCCAGAACAAGTGCTCCCGCAACTTCTATGATGAATCCGTCCATATCCGCGATACCAAGCTGGTTGCAGCGGAAAATGGTTACGGCGCGCTCATGGCCTCGCTGAAGCCGACCGAAAAGCTGCCCGGCAAGAAGGCTGCAATCATCGGCGGCGGTCCGACCGGCATTGCGGCTGCCTACTTCCTCGCCCGCGGCGGCGTGGAAACCACGATCTTCGAGCGCGAAGCGAAGCTCGGCGGCGTGCCGCGCTATGTCATTCCCGCGTTCCGCATTTCCGACGAAGCGCTGGACAAGGACGTTGCACTCATGGAGCGCCTCGGCGTGGAAGTCAAATGCGGCGCACCGGCCCCGAGCGTTGACGAACTCAAGAAGATGGGCTATACGCACATCCTGATGGCAACCGGCGCATGGCAGGCAGGCGAACTCGGCATTCCCGGTAATGTCAAGGGTGTCATCGGCTGGATGAAGGAAATGAAGCAGCAGGTCAAGCCGTGCATCGAGGGCCATGTGGTCGTCGTCGGTGCAGGCAATACTGCCATGGACGCTGCCCGCGTTGCCAAGCGCATGGGCGCAGCCTCCTCCACCATTGTCTACCGCCGCACGAAGAAGGAAATGCCCGCCGATGAGCATGAACTCAAGCTTGCTATCGACGAGGACGTAAAGTTGGTCGAACTGGCGGCGCCTGTCGAGCAGAAGGACGGCAAGCTGGTCTGCAATCAGATGAAGCTTGGCGAACCTGACGCATCCGGCCGCCGCAGCCCCGTCGCCACCGGCGAAACGTTTGAACTTCCGTGTGACCTTGTTATTTCTGCGATCGGCGAGAAGGTTGACGCGAAGCTTATGGCCGAAAACGGCATTGAAATGGGCCGCAAGGGCCCGGCCTTCAAGACCAACATCGAAAACGTCTGGTCGGCTGGCGATGCGCACAGAGGCCCCGCTACCGTTGTCGAGGGCATTGCGGACGCCGCTGCGTTTGCAGAGGCCGTCATCGGCAAGGCACATGCTTATGAAATTCCGGAGCAGGCCTATCCCACCAAGGCCGACGCGATTGCGAAGAAGGGTATCCTGAAGATGGCCTCCTGCGCCTGCTGCGAGGGCGGCCGCTGCCTCGACTGCAACACCGTCTGCGAAAACTGCGTCGATTCCTGCCCGAACCGCGCAAATGTCGTGGTGAAGCTGACCGACGGCCGTCACGAGATCGTTCACATCGACAAGATGTGCAACGAGTGCGGCAACTGCACGCAGTTCTGCCCGTATGCGTCCGAGCCGTGCCATGACAAGTTCACACTCTTCCAGACCGAAAAGGACATGAACGAGAGCGAAAACAAGGGCGTCCTGTTCCTCGGCGGCGACAAGATTCGTGTCCGTCTGGAAAAAGACGAGGTGCTCGATCTGTCCCAGCCGAACGAACTGCCGCAGGATATCGAGACTCTGATCCTCACGCTCCGCAGCAAATACAGCTATCTCTACACCGAATAAGCCAAACCATCAAGCGCCCTTCTCCAATCCCGGAGAAGGGCGCATTGGCATATGAAATGCCCGCTGCACGAGGCTGTGCAGCGGGCGAACATTTATCCAATACCGAGCATGGCGGTCGCAAATGCGAAATAGACGAGCAGGGAAAGGAAGTCCACGATCGTCGTGATGATCGGGGAGGCCATCACGGCCGGGTCGAAGCCAAGCTTTTTTGCCAGCAGCGGCAATGTGGAGCCGACGATCTTGGCAAGGCAGACCGTCACGGCCATCGTCGCGCAGACGACAAATGCGACGAGATATGTCACGCTCTCGCTCTTTAACAGCAGCATATCGACCACGATGATCTTTGCAAAGCAGGCGATTGCCAGGCACACGCCGCAAAGAACGGACACGCGGATTTCCTTCCAGACCACGCGGCCCAGATCGCGGAACTCGATCTCGTTCAGGCTGATGCCGCGGATAATCGACACGCAGGCCTGCGAACCGGAATTACCGCCGGTGTCCATCAGCATCGGGATGAACGCTGTGAGGCACGGGAGGGCAGCCAGCGAATTTTCAAATTTCGTAATGACGATGCCTGTCAGCGTCGCCGAAACCATCAGCAGCAGCAGCCACGGGATACGGTTTTTCCAGATCTCGATGGGCGTTGACCGCATGTACGGATGTTCGGACGGCAGCATAGCAGCCATCTTTTCCATATCCTCCGTAGCCTCGTCTTCCATGACGTCCATGGCGTCGTCGAAGGTTACGATGCCGACCAGCCGGTTTTCTGTGTCAACGACCGGCAGAGCGAGGAAATTGTACTTGCTGAACATCTGCGCGACCTGCTCTTTATCGTCGAGCGTGCCGACGGTAATGACGTGCTCCTGCATGATGGATTCAATGGTCGCGTCGTCGTCTTCACACAGAAGCAGATCCTTGACGCTTGTGAGGCCAATCAGCTTATGGCCGCGCGTCACATAGCAGGTGTAGATCGTCTCCTTGTCGATGCCCGTGCGGCGGATGCGCAAAATCGCTTCCTCGACCGTCATATTCGGGCGCAGGGAGACATATTCGGTGGTCATGATCGAGCCGGCGGAATCCTCCGGATAACGCAGAATCTCATTGATCTGCTTGCGCATGTCCGGCTCGGCTTGGGATAAGATGCGCTGCACGACGTTCGCGGGCATTTCCTCTACGATATCGACAGCATCATCGACGTAAAGTTCATCGATGACTTCCTTCAGTTCGGAATCCGAGAAGCCCTGAATGAGCAGTTCCTGCGCCTCCGGCTCCATTTCAACGAACGTTTCGGCGGCCAGTTCCTTGGGCAGAAGCCGGAACAGGAGCGGCAGACGTGCCTGATCAAGATCGTCAAAAATAGCGGCGATATCGGCGGGATTCATCGTACTGAGGATGTCTCGCAGAGAATGATACTTCTTCTCATCGAGCAGCATGGTCAAGGTTTTTTGCAGGGAAAAATTGTTTTCTGCCATGTCTTGTTCCTCCTAAAATAAGTGAATAGGAAGGTAAAGACACAACGCAGGCACATCGCTCGAAGAATTACGAGGGCTGTAAGCACCGGACGCCCAAGGGCGGCTGGGACTCAAGCCGACTTCGGCCTGCGGATGTGCCGCTACTACTTCCTGCGTCCATTTGTGCTTCCCCCTTTTTGTTTCAGATCATGGGCAGTTTGGAAACGGCCCAACTTATATAATAGGTTGGTTTTCATGGTTTGTCAACCGAAATCCGAACGAATCACAGTAGAATTTTGACGAATATTGTGTTATGATAATCAAAAAGCTGACAAGAGGTGTCAAAATGGCAACAGAAAAGATCTATTATCAGGATGCGCACCAGGCGGCGTTTCAGGCGCGGGTGCTGTCCTGCCAGCCGGGAAAGCATGGCTATGACGTTGTGCTGGACAGAACCTGCTTTTATCCCGAGGGCGGCGGCCAGCCGGGTGACACCGGCTTCCTGTCCGGCGTCCGCGTGACCGACACGCATGAGCGCAGCGGTGAGATCGTCCACTTCTGTGAACAGCCGCTTGCCGAGGGGCAGACCGTCGATGGGCAGATCGATTATGAGCGCCGCTTCGCGTTTATGCAGCTGCACTCCGGCGAACACATTCTCTCCGGCGTTGTCCACCGCCGCTTCGGCTATGAAAACGTCGGCTTTCACATGGGCGCAGATTTTGTAACTATCGATTTTTCCGGCATGCTGACGCCAGAAGAGTTGTCCGCCGTCGAGGCGGAGGCCAACGAGTGGGTCTGGAAGAACGTTCCGATTGAGATCGCATACCCGGACGCAGAGGCACTGAAAACCATCCCCTACCGCAGCAAGAAGGAACTGACCGGGCAGGTGCGCATCGTGACGATTCCCGGCGCGGATATCTGTGCCTGCTGTGGTACGCATGTGTCAAATACCGGTGAGATTGGCCTCATCAAAATTTTCTCCTGCGTGAAGTTCCACGACGGTGTGCGGCTGGAACTTCTGTGCGGCAGACGTGCGCTCGCTTACCTCAGTGAGATCGCCGAGCAAAACCGGCGCGTGTCCGGTCTGCTGTCGGCAAAGCCGTTGGAGACGGCCGCCGCTGTGCAGCGGCTTTTGGATGCAGAGGCTGCGCAGAAGCAGCGCGCGGCCGGCTTGGAGGAAGCCGTATTTGCGCAGAAGGCGCAGGCGCTCATGGGGAAGGGGAATGTCCTGTTGTTTGAGCCGGCGATGAGTCCCGACAGCCTGCGGCGGCTGACCGATCTTGTCATGTCAGCCTGTGGCGGCCGCGCGGCCATTTTTGCAGGCGGCGATGCGGAGGGCTATAAGTACGCTGTCGGCGAACAAAACGGCGATCTGCGGCAGTTGGTAAAAGATTTGAATGCACAGCTTCACGGGCGCGGCGGCGGCAAGCCGTTTTTTGTGCAGGGCAGCGTACAGACAGGCCGTGCGGAGATCGAAGCGTTCTTCGCGGGCCGCTGAGGAGGAACGTGTATGCTGCAAGATTTGTATCCGCACGTTTATCACAATGAAATGGCTTGGAAAGCGCCCGCACCGGACGATATCGCACTGATTTTCGCGCCGGATCGGACGATCTACTGCGGTCTGGAAGGCAGTACGCTCACGCTGCCCAGGATGCGCGATATAACAGATGGCGAGGTGCAGTACGCGTTTTCCATTGACGAAACAGCGTATTATCTCGTCTCCGCTCACCCCGGCGAGACAGACGCGTTCCGCTATCTTCCTTCCGCGTCGCTCCGCGCCATGACGGACGGGACAAGCGCCGCCCTGTTCGCCGCCGCAGCGGGCGAGAGCCTGCACCGTTGGTATGATTCCCAGAAATTCTGTGGCAGATGCGGCGCGCGCATGGAAAGAAGTGCAGTAGAGCGCGCCATGGTCTGCCCGCAGTGCAAAAATACTGTCTATCCGAAAATCTGCCCGGCTGTGATCGCTGCCGTACACGACGGTGACCGGCTGCTGCTCACGCGCTATCGCGGACGCCCCTTCAAAAAATACGCGCTCATCGCCGGCTTCAATGAAATCGGCGAGTCGATCGAGGACACCGTGCACCGCGAGGTCATGGAGGAAGCAGGCCTCCGGGTCAAAAACCTCCGCTTCTACAAATCTCAGCCGTGGGTGTTCACCGATACGCTCCTCATGGGCTTCGTCTGCGAACTTGACGGCAGCGACAAAATTACCGTGCAGGAATCCGAACTGGCCGAAGCCGCATGGCATCTGCGCAGCGAACTGCCGGAGGATCATTCCAACATCAGCCTGACCGGCGAAATGATTGAGCAGTTCCGTCTGGGAAAGCTGTAACTACGCACCCTTTCAACGAAAAAACGCCAATGCCCAATGCGGCATTGGCGTTTTCTGTTATGGCTGATCCATGTCGGAAATCAGAATATTGTCTGTCCCGTGAGCCTCGAATTCTGCGATGTAGTCGTCCATGCGGGAGACTAACTCCTCGTAATTGTCGTTGGATACCGGCTGATACTCCATATCGCGCCGCGCAAGTTCTTCGGCAAGAATCTCATAGAATACCGTGTCCTCATAGTCCATGATGGCCTCATGGATGCCGCCGTCTGAAAAGGCGCGGGAAGGTACGTCAGTCCCCTCATACCGTTCGACGAGCGATCCCATTCCCTGTTCCCGGCACAGCGCGAAGAGTTTGGACTCCAAATCGTCGTAATCCGCAAAGCGGTCGTCGCCGCGGGTCGAGTTGAGAATCCAGTTGCCGATGTAAACCATATCCAGAAGACGGCGGAACTCTTTTTTCGATAGATCGATCTGCATACCAAAAGCCTCCTCTGCTAGGTTACTCTATTATATACACTTTGGACTTTATTTTCCACTGCAAATTTCTGTCTGCTCGCAGTTTTTGATTGTCTGCCAGCGCGGTTCGGGTTATACTGAATAAAAAACCAGCTGCGACGCACAGGAGGAGCATACATGATCTGGCTGACAGGGGACACGCATGGGCATTTTGAGCGGATTGAAGCGTTTTGCCGGAAAAAGCAGACCACAGTGGATGATATTCTGATCATTCTGGGTGACGCCGGGTTCAACTTCGGCGGCGGGGCCCGTGATCTGGCTCTGAAAACATATGCGTCGCAGTTCCCCATTACAATCTTCTCCCTGCACGGCAACCGGGAAAACCGGCCGCAGAACATTCCGGGCTATGGAGAGGGGACTTTTTGCGGCGGAAAAATCTTATATGAGCCGCAGTTTCCGAATTTGCTGTTCGCCGTGGACGGCGAGGTGTACCGGTTCGGCGGAAGGAACTGTCTCGCCGTCGGCGGAGCGTACTCCACGGGCAAGGCCTACAGGCTTGCAAAGGGAATGGGATGGTGGCCGGACGAGCAGCCGTCAGAGAAAACCAAACGGCACGTTGAGCAGCTGCTAGACGCCCGCGGATGGCAGATGGACATGGTACTGACGCACACCTGCCCGCTGCGCTACAAACCGCTCGAAGCGCTCAAGCCTGATCTTGACCAGTCCACGGTCGATAGCACAACGGAGGCATGGATGGATAAAATCGAAGAACGGCTGGATTACAAACGCTGGTACTGCGGGCATTTCCATACGGACGAAACCGTCGGGCGGCTGCGGATTTTATTTCAGGAATTCGTGCCGCTGGGGGAATAGAACTCTGGCGGCAGGCGCTCTCGTTCGGACTCCCCGTTAAGGAGGAGCCTTTGGGGCGGTTGCTCCTGCGATTTGAATAGAAAAAACGCTGCGAACGAATTTCGTTCGCAGCGTTTTGGAGCGGGTGACGAGGCTCGAACTCGCTACCTCCACCTTGGCAAGGTGGCGCTCTACCGGATGAGCTACACCCGCATAATGGTGCCTCCGGTCGGAGTTGAACCAACGACACGCGGATTTTCAGTCCGCTGCTCTACCTACTGAGCTACAGAGGCATGTTGAGGCGAGGAGACATCCTCGCCTCACATACATTATGGCGACCCGGAACAGACTCGAACTGTCGACCTCCAGCGTGACAGGCTGGCGTGCTAACCGACTGCACCACCGGGCCAGGTAAATTGGTGGAAAGTACAGGGCTCGAACCTGTGACCCCCTGCTTGTAAGGCAGGTGCTCTCCCAGCTGAGCTAACCTTCCGTTCCATCAAGCCGCATCTCTCAGCGACGTGTGTATTATAACGGCTAAAGCAGCAAATGTCAAGAAGAATTTTTCAAAATATAAAACTTTTTCGTTGATGCTCACACCGGCTGCAATTCCATGCTTGAGAACACCTCGGTCAGCATGCTATCATAGGCAGTACCAGCCCCTTCCGGCACGCTGACAGTCAGCGCATAGCAGTACGCACCGTCAGAGATCACCTTGCAGCGGTACATGCGTCCGCCCTCGTCAGAAGCCGCGTACCACGCGAACTGCCAGACAGGCCGTTCCTTCCCGCCGTTCTTATAGACATGCAGCGCAGACGCGTCGAAGCCCGACAGCCGCCGGACGATCGCAGCAGCGGGTGCAGCATCCAGAATTTCCGTTGTAATCTCGTATCCGCCGCCCGGCTGCGTATAGATCTGTCGCGCACCGCGCTCAGCAAAGACCTCCTCGGCTGCATCCTGCGGCAGTGAGATGCAGATCGCATAGGCCGCGCCGCCGCTTGTTTGCACGCAGCCGCCGTCCACCGTCTCCCATACCGTCTGTGCCGAGCAGGCGCACAACAGCGCACTCAGCGCCGCCATCCAACCAATCAGAATTCGTTTCATCACCAAATCGCCTCCAATAGAAAGGAACGTCCCATGCTTGTTTTCCTGCTTCTAATGAATGCGTCCGGCTTTGCAATTATGCTGCTGGATAAAAATCTTGCCCGCCGTCACCGCCGCCGGATCCCGGAGGCGCTGCTGCTGGCGTTTGCGGCATGCTTCGGCAGCCTCGGCGTGCTGGCGGGCATGTATCTCTGCCGCCACAAGACGAGAAAACCGCTCTTTACGGTCACAGTCCCGCTGCTGCTTCTGGCGCAGTGCACGATTTTATATTTCCTGTTTCGCTGATTACTGGCGCAGCTTGCGCTTGTTGCCCTTGCTGTCAACAATATAGGTATTGTCAAGCTGCTGGCGCAGATCGCCCACGACGGAGTCAATATACGCCCGGCGCAGCACAGCGCGCTCTTCATTCTCCTCCGGCGTGAGGCCGACAGTCTTGGCCTTGTGCGCCAATTCGTTGATGCGGTCAATATCTTCTTTTTTCATAGAGCATGCTCCTTACAGAAATCTTGTAATCTCAACGCCGATGCGTCCCTTTTTCGTATTGCTGCCGATGGTATCCAGCCGAATCTTGCCAAGCCCCCGGACGGTGATCACATCACCCTCTGTCGTCTGCTTGTCGCCCTTTACGCATGGCGTGTAATTAAGTTCGCATTTTCCGGCGCTGATATAGTCCGCGGCCTTGCCGCGGCTGATGGAAAAGCCGGAGGAGACAATGCCGTCGAGCCGCAGAGAGGGCACGGTATCTCGGACCATTTTAATCTTCTGTTCCGGCACGGAGACGTCTGTAAGCGCGATCTGCTCCACATGCAGCTTCGTGCGGCCGGCGGACAGAAAATTTTGCAGCAGATACGGCAAAACCTCGCGCGTAACGAGAAAGTCGCAGCGCCCCTCTGCTACATAAATATCCCCTACCGTTTCGCGCTTGACGCCGCAGCCCATCAGTGCGCCGAGAAAGTCCCGGTGCGTGAGCGTATCACCCTCAAAATAGACCGCGCGGGCGGCGGCGATGGGGCCATCCTCGCTCTCCAGCCAGCTTTCGTCCAGATACTCCGGCAGATAGCAGCAGATCTCGCGTTCAGCCAGTGGCGGTCCGCCGTAGAACCGAATCTCCTGCCCGCGCAGCAGTTCGGCAGCGAGCATCTGCTCCCGCTTAGACAAGAAGCCTGTTGCGGCCGGGATATTGCGCGCGGCGGCATTCGTCATGCGCTCATAGATCTTGGCCAGCAGCATTTCGTCTTCCTTCGTCTGCGCCATGCGCGCGATCTGTTCGCGTTTGTCCATCGTTCCGCCTCCTTCCGGTCTGTATTGTATCAGCCTCGCGGAAAAAATGCAATCCCATCCGGTTTTTCAGTCTGTTTTCATTACAGTTCTGTTACAAACGGCCCGTGTTGCTTGCAATCCTCCCGGCTGCCGCCTATACTGGATATAAGTATTATTGGAAGGGGGCTCCGCCTTGAAAAAAATGCTTTGCGCGCTGCTTGCGGCCGTGCTGACGCTTACGCTCATGCTGCCGTGCGCAGCAGCCGACTTTGCAGGCTTCACCGACCAACAGGAGATCAAAAACAACAACGCCGTGCGGATGCTCTACGACCTCGGCCTCATCTCCGGCTATGCAGACGGCAGTTTCGGCCCGCAGAACCCCATTCGCCGCGAAGAGGTCGCCAAGCTGATGGCGCTTTTGTGCGAAGCTGAGCCGCAGGCGCAGAACGCGTCTGCCCCGTTCTACGATGTCTCCACGTCGTGGGCTGCAGAGTATATTGCTTACTGCGCCGAGCAGGATATCATCGTTGGCAGCAACGGGCGCTTCCGCCCGGCAGACCATGTGACAATCCGCGAACTTGCAAAAATGCTGCTCGTCATTCTCGGAGAGGACGCCTCGCGCTATGTTGGCGCAGACTGGGCACAGAACGTTGACGAGGATGCGTTCACAAAGGGCATTTATGCCGGTGTCTCTGACAGCTACGATTCCGCCGCCACGCGCGATACTGCATGCCTTCTCATCTACAATGCCATGCTCTGCCCCAAGATTGCCGATGCTGCGCTGGAGGGAGAGCAGCGCTATGTGCTCGACAGCCTGATGAATCCCATGTCGTATCTCGAGATCCGCTTCGGCCTGACGCGCTACACCGCCACGCTGACAGGCAACGAGTGTGCCGATCTGACAAGCGCAGGCAATCCGCTCCCCGCCGGGACGAGCAAGCTTGCCGGTCACAAGGCGTTTGACATTTCCACAGATCTCAGTCTCCTCGGCCGGAACGTCGATATCTATGTGAAGGACGGCAGGGTTTTCGGTATCCCCTGCTATGCAGTTGACGAGATTTATTATACCTTTACCGACGCGTCCCAGCTGAAGGAGATCTGCGCCGGCGGCGGCTTCCGCCTGACGGAGCAGACTGCATATTACTATAATTACACGCCTTCGAGCAAGGATATCTTGAACACACTGTCTGCGAACGACAAGATCACCGTGATTGACCACGACGGCGACAACGCATTTGACGTTGTCCTCGTCACGACAAGTTATCCGGCAACGGTCACGTCCGTCTCTCCCCTGATGGTTGACGTCGATGGCAAGAGCCAGACCGTCCGCGCTTTCAGCAGCACCGACGTGTTCACCGTCGGCGAGGAGGTCTATTACAGTCTAATCTGCGGAAACGGATATATTCGTAGACTCAGCTGACAAGTTCAAAACAGTTCAGAAGCCGTCCGCAGCTGCGGACGGCTTCTTCTATTCTTCTTAGTAATTCTCTGCGCGAAGTTCAAAATAACTCTGTGGGTGATTGCAAGCGGGACAGACCTCGGGCGCCTTTACGCCGACGGCGATGTGGCCGCAGTTGCGGCATTCCCAGACCTTGACCTCGCTCTTTTCAAAGACCTGCGCTGTCTCCAGATTGTGCAGCAGTGCGCGGTAGCGCTCCTCATGGTGCTTTTCGATCTCTGCAACGAGACGGAAGCGCTGCGCCAGTTCCGGGAATCCCTCTTCCTCGGCAGTCTTGGCAAAGTCCTGATACATGTCGGTCCATTCGTAATTTTCGCCGGCGGCAGCGGCAGCCAGGTTGGCCTTTGTGTCGCCGATGCCGGACAATTCCTTGAGCCAAAGCTTCGCATGCTCCTTTTCGTTTTCCGCCGTCTTCAGGAACAGCGCTGCCATCTGCTCATAGCCCTCTTTTTTTGCGACGGACGCAAAAAAGGTGTACTGATTTCTCGCCTGCGACTCGCCCGCAAATGCTGCGCGCAGATTTGCTTCGGTTTTTGTGCCTGCATATTTGTTCATGATCCCGTCTCCTTTTTTAAGAATTCCTGTTGTCATATCATTCCTTGTTTGACCAAAACTATTCTATCACATTCTTGTCAATTTTGCAAGTGATTCTTATTATTATTTTATGGCGCCGTAACTATCTATGGTCATAGAAAAGCCGAAATTCAAAAACAGCCTCAGACTCCAAAGCGGATCTGAGGCTGTTTACAGTTACCGTTCTTCGCGGAAGTACGGGATGCCAAGGGACTGAGGCGGCTGGTCTTCCTTCTTCTTGCGCATGGAAACCATAAGCAGAACGAGGATCGTGACCACATACGGGAGCATCTTGAACAGTTCCAGCGTGCTTCTGGACAGGCCGGGGATGTAGTTATATGCCCAATAAAGAACGCCGAACAGATACGAACCCCAGATCGCACGCAGAGATTTCCACGTTGCGAAGATGACCAGCGCAACAGCCAGCCAGCCGAGGGCTTCGATTGTACCCTGGTTCTCCCAGGTGCCCTTGATGTAGTTCATGACATAGTATGTGCCGCCGAGGCCGGAGATGCCCGCGCCGATGCAGGTGGCGAGGTACTTATACTTGGTGACGTTGATACCGGCGGCGTCAGCCGTGGCGGTATTTTCGCCGATGGCGCGCAGGCTCAGACCTGTGCGGGTCTTCGTCAGGAAGAACCAGATCGCAACGGCGAGGATGATCGCCACATAGGTGAGGAAGCCATAGGAGAACAGGAGCGTTCCCAGGCGGAAGCTGCCGGTGAAGCCGTCAAAGAAGTTGACGAGGGAGAACGAATAATTACGGAATGCCTGCGAGGTCACGGCCACGGAAACCTGGCCGACACCGCCGGCAAGTTTATTTAAGCTGCCGCCGAAGAAGTTGCCGACGCCGGAGCCGAGGATCGTCAGAGTCAGGCCCGTGACGTTCTGGTTCGTGCGCAGCGAAATGGTCAGGAAGCTGTAGATGAGGCCGCCCAGCGCGGAAGCGAGGAACGACGCGACAAGGCACATGATGACGCACAGCGCCGCGTTCGGTTCGATTCCTGCGTTGACGCAGTAGACGTTTTCATACATGAACGTGGACGTCAGACCAGCGATGCCGCCGAAATACATAATGCCGGGAACGCCGAGGTTGAGGTTGCCGGACTTCTCCGTGATGATCTCGCCGAGCGCGCCGAACATGATAACCGTGCCGAACACGATGGCGGAGTGCAGAAGGTCAGGGAATTTCAGCAAAAAATCTAACATATTCAACTCCTCCTTACTTGTGCTTCGAGCCGGTCTTGACCTGATAGTTGATGAAGAACTCGCTGCCGAGGATGAAGAACAGAATAACGCCGGAGATGATCTGCGAGACGTATTCGTTCAGGCCGAAGTCGGAAGCGATCTGCACCGCGCCCTTATCGAGGAACGACAGCAGCGCCGAGATCAGGATCATGACAAACGGGTTCATCTTGGCCAGCCATGCGACGATGATCGCGGTGAAGCCGCGGCCGCCGGCAGTTGAGGTCGAGAGCGTATGGCTGACAGCGGAGACGGCGAGGAAGCCTGCGAAGCCGCACAGCGCGCCTGACAGGGCCATGGTGCGCACATAGATGCGCGGGACGCGGATACCGGCATAGCGCGCGGTATTCTCCGAGTCGCCGACGACGGCGATCTCATAGCCGTGCTTGGTGTACTTCAGATAGAGATACACAAGCGCCGCGAGGACGAGCACGATGATGACTGTCCACATGAAGTCCTTGTTATAGCCATCAGAGAACATGTTGCCGATCCAGCCGACGTACTTGACATCGCCCTTGGAGTTGATGGTGCCGATGGAGTTCGATCCTGGAGGGTTCTCCCACTTGGAGACGGCAAACGAGGTCAGCTGAATGGCAATGTAGTTCATCATCAGCGTGAACAGCGTCTCGTTCGTGTTCCACTTGGCCTTGAAGAAGCCGGGGATCAGGCCCCAGATGCCGCCCGCGACGATGGCGCTGATGGCCATGCACAAAAACAGCATCACGGTGTTCATCTTGCCTGCGAAGTTGATCATCCAGAACGCGGTTGCAATGCCGCCGACAAGCATCTGGCCCTCCGCGCCGACGTTCCAGAAGCGCATCTTGAACGCAGGCGCGAGGCCGATGGCGATACAGGTCAGGATCATGCAGTCACGGATGGTGAACCACATGCGCTTGCTGGTGCCAAACGCGCCGGAGGCGAGGGAAACATAAACCTTCAGGGGGTTCATTTTGACAATGGCATAAATAATGATGCCGTCTACGATCAGAGCCAGCAGAATGGCGATGGCGCGGATCGACCATGCCTTACTGCGGGAAATTGTGTCTCGTTTGGAGATGTGCATATTCTTTTAACCTCCGATCTTCGTCATCATCAGGCCGACGGCATCCTTCGTGGTCTTGCGGCCGTCAACGATGCCGGAAACCTTGCCGCCGCACAGAACGAGAATGCGGTCGCACAGTTCCAGCAAAACGTCCAGATCCTCACCGACGTAAATGACGGCGACACCCTTCATTTTCTGCTCGGTCAGCAGATTGTAGATGACGTAGGATGTGTTGATGTCCAGACCGCGCACGGCGTAGGCCGTCATAAGAACCGCCGGGTTCTGCGCAATCTCACGGCCGACAAGCACCTTCTGCACGTTGCCGCCGGAAAGACGGCGGATAGGGGTACGGCCGATATCCGGGGTAACGACCTCAAGATCGTCCACAATCTTCTGCGACAGGTCGCGCGGGAATTTGCGGTCGGTCAGCGGGCCTTTGCCTCGCCGATAGGTGCGGAGCATGATGTTCTGAATGATGTTCATGCCGCCGACAAGGCCCATGCCGAACCGGTCCTCGGGGACGAAGGACAGCAGGAGGCCCTTGCGGATGATATCGAGCGGGTCCATGCCGTTGAGCAGACATTCGGTCCCGTCGGGCTCGATGTATGTAATTTTGCTGCCGTCCTCCAGCTTCTGCAGGCCGGAAATGGACTCAAGCAGTTCCTTCTGGCCGGAACCGGCGATGCCCGCAATACCGAGAATCTCGCCGCCCATGGCGGTAAATGTCACGTCGTCGAGCATCTTGACGCCTTCCTTGTTCTTGACGGTCAAGTGCTCGACTCTCAAGCGCTCGGTCTGATTTTCGTTCAGCGGACGGTCAATGTTCAGGGAAACGGCTCGGCCGACCATCATGTCGGTCAGCGACTGCTGCGAGGCGGTAGCGGTATCGGTGTCGCCGATGTATTCGCCCTTGCGCAGAACGGCCACGCGGTCGGAAACGGCGAGCACCTCGTGCAGCTTGTGCGTGATGATGATGATCGCCTTGCCGTCCTTTTTCATGTTGCGCATGACAGTAAAGAGTTTTTCCGTCTCCTGCGGGGTCAAAACAGCGGTTGGCTCGTCAAGGATCAGGATATCCGCGCCGCGGTAGAGCACCTTGACGATCTCAACGGTCTGCTTCTGCGAGACGGACATCTCGTAGATCTTCTGATTCGGGTCGATGTCGAAGCCGTAGCGGTCGGCGATCTCGCGCACGGCCTTTGCAACGGCGTTCTTGTCCATCTTGCCCTTGTCGCCGGGCAGGCCCAGAATGATATTCTCGGCAGCCGTAAAGACATCGACGAGTTTGAAGTGCTGGTGGATCATGCCGATGTGCAGATCAAACGCGTCCTTCGGGGAGCGGATCTCCACTTCCTTCCCATCCACGAAGATCTGGCCTTCGTCCGGATAGTAGATGCCGGAGAGCATGTTCATAAGCGTGGTCTTGCCGCTGCCGTTTTCACCCAGCAGGGACAGGATCTCACCCTTATGCAGCTCCAGACTGATCGATTTGTTCGCCACGACCTGTCCGAAGCGCTTGGTGATGTTTCTCAGTTCGATTGCGTTTGCCAAGCAAGTCATCCTTTCTGTCTTGGAATTCGCTCCGCCGTTTTGCAAAAACGCCGCTTTCCGGCGGCGGTTTTGGCGAGTTCGCGGAAAGCCTGTTCTTCCAACGTTGAACGGAATTGAAAAAACAGGGAATCTCAGTTAAAAACTAAAGATATTCTATCATTTTGTGAAGAGATTGTAAATACGCTTTCTGCAAAAAATACAAAAAAATATAGCAGTCCTAACAAATTTTTAGTCAGCATGCAAAACTTTTATGAAGTAAAGAGGTGCGGATGCCGTAGACAGCTTCGCCGTTGACCTTGAGCCATGCACCGAGCTCCAGCAGCGGCTTTTTCTGCATTTCGGGGATCGTGCCGTCCGCCATGGGGCCGACGTTCAGCAGCATGTTGCCGTTTTTGCTGACAACGTCCATCAGCGTGAACAGCATGGTCTTGGCGCTCATCATAGTCATCATGGGGATGACCTGCAGTTCCTGATGCACCATGCGGACACCGATCTGGTTCTTGGCCTCGTTGATGCTTACATAGCTGTGCTCCCTGCCGCCGAAGATGACGGTGCCGCTGCTGGGCTGCAGCGCACCGGAGATGATGTTGCAGAGCGTGCTCTTGCCGGCACCGTTTTCACCGGCTAGCACATAGACTTTGCCCGGTTCGATCGTCATGTCAATGCCGTCGAGAACCTTGACCGGGCCAAAAGATTTGCTGATGTCCTTGAGTTCCAGAATCGTATTCAACGCGCACTTCCTCCTTATAGGTCGTTCACCTGCACTTTGCAGGCGAACGACCTCTGAAAACTAGATTTCTTTGAAAGCCGTCACAGATGTATCTTACGGCTTATAAGGAGCGAGCGCCTCGTATTCCTTATCCTGCTGTGCGATGAAATCAGCGACAGTTTCAGGTGTCACGACGATTCCGGGCAGTCCGATGTCACCAAGGGATTCACCCTTATTTTTGCCAGAAAAGTTGCGAAAACGGTAAACAAATAGGCCTCCCCTTACCATGCAGAGCATAGCAAGGGGAGGCTTTGGGACAGCTTTGTTCGTTTGTCAGTCTTATGCCTCCATCCGCGCGCGGATGGCTTTCAAAAACGCTTCGCTCGTAACCGGTACGGGGCGTTCGCCCTCGACGAGTCCGGCGAGGTCGCCGGTCATGACGCCGGAGCGGATCGTGTCAAGGCTGGCCCGCTCAAGCTTGTCCGCAAAGGACGCAAGCGCCGGAAGCCCATCCAGCTGTCCGCGCTTTCTCAGCGCGCCCGTCCACGCAAAAATCGTCGCCATCGGGTTAGTCGAGGTCTGTTCGCCCTTGAGGTAGCGGTAATAGTGCTTCGTGACCGTGCCGTGCGCAGCCTCGTATTCCGTCGTGCCGTCCGGTGCAACGAGGACGGAGGTCATCATGGCAAGCGAGCCGAAGGCCGTGGACACCATATCGCTCATCACGTCGCCGTCATAGTTCTTGCAGGCCCAGATGAAGCCGCCCTCGCTCCGGATCACACGGGCGACCGCGTCGTCGATCAGCGTGTAGAAATACCGCAGGCCCAGCGCTTCAAACTGCACTTTGTAGGACTTTTCATATTCCTCTTCAAAAATGCGCTTGAACGCGCCGTCGTAGACTTTTGCGATGGTGTCCTTGGTGGAGAACCAAAGATCCTGCTTCGTATCAATAGCATATTGGAAGCAGGCCCGCGCAAACGAGCGGATGCTGTTTTCCTTGTTGTGTTCACCCTGGAAGACGGCGGGGCCGTCGGTTTTCTGGACAAGAACGGTCTGCTCTTTGCCGGATGCACCCTTGAAGGTCATGGTGCATTCGCCGGGCTCGTCCGTCTCGAAACTTACGGACTTATACACATCGCCGTAGGCATGGCGGGCAATGGTGATGGGCTTTTTCCATGTGCGCACGACCGGCTTGATGGAGTCCAGCAGAATGGGCGCGCGAAAGACCGTGCCGTCCAGAATCGAACGGATGGTCCCGTTCGGGCTTTTCCACATCTCGGTCAGCTGCGGATATTCGACCATCCGCTGCGCGTTCGGCGTGATCGTCGCGCATTTGACGGCCACGCCGTATTTTTTGGTCGCCAGCGCAGCGTCAGCCGTGACCTGATCACGCGTCTCATTGCGATGCAGCAGGCCGAGGTCATAATATTCGGTCTTGAGATCAACAAACGGGCAGATCAGTTCATCCTTGATCATGCGCCAGAGCACCCGCGTCATTTCGTCGCCGTCCATCTCGACGAGCGGCGTTTTCATTTGAATTTTTTCCATATTGGCTCCTTATCCGCGCTTGGCGTAGTAATTCATCAGGCAGCCGTCAAGCAGAATCTCCTGCTCGTCCATCGTCAGGCCCTTCACATGCAGCAAAATCTCCGTTTTTTCGCCATTCTGCCGCAGGACTGCCGCAGGGAAGTCCTCGCAGCCTGCCTCCAGCCGCTTCCGCACGTCCGGCACGAAAACGAGATCGCCCGGCGTGTAATCAAACGGTGTTCCCTCGTCCAGCGTGAACGGCAGCATGCCCCAGTTGATGCAGTTGCTGCGGTAGCGCTTGGTGGCAAATTCATAGCAGATATTTGCAAGCCCGCCCAGGACCTTTTGGCAGGACGCAGCCTGCTCCCGCGCAGAGCCGTCGCCGGGCTTGTTGGCAAAGACACAGGAGCCAAGCTGTGTAACGCTCAGAAGTGTGTCCGCATCGCCGAAGCGCGCCAGCGCAGCGCGCAGCGTCTCTGATGCACAGCCGGATCTCCGTTTGGATTCTTCCTCGGCAATTTTCTTCGCGCGCGGCACATAATCCGGCACACGGCGCGAAAGCGTGAACTCCGCCAGCCGCAGCGGATTCGAGCGATAGGACGACGTTTCGCCGGACGGAATCAGTTCATCCGTCGTGGTCACGGGGTCATGAATGACAGCAGCAAGTTCCAGAAGAAGATGTTCGCCCAGTTCGTACATTCTGGGCCAGTCGGTGATGTTCGGACCCATGATGAGTTTTGTTTCCGGCTGCGGATGGCCAAAGCCGTTGTAAACACGGCGGGCATAAACCGTCTTGTCAAACTGGTACGGATGGCGTTCCGGGGTATAGTCCAACTCATCCGCCGGGGTGATGCGTCCACCGTTTCTGGCTGTTGCCGCAATGGAGCGCGCGTCCATCAGGCACACGCCCGCGAACTGCCCCTCGCCGGGCTTTGAGCCTTCGCGGTTCGGGAAATTGCGCGTCGTATGGCGAAGAGACAGGCCGTTATTGGCAGGCACGTCCCCCGCACCGAAGCACGGGCCGCAAAAGCTGGGCTTGATGATTGTGCCCGTCTCGAGAAGTACCTCCGTCACGCCCATGCGCGTGAGCGCAAGGCTCACCGGGACGGACGTGGGATAAACGCTCATCGAGAAATAGCTGTCGCCGACCGATCCGCCGCGCAGGATCTGCGCCGCCTCGTCGATATTATCAAACATACCGCCCGCACATCCCGCAATAATCCCCTGATCAGCCCAGACGCCGCCGTCGTGGATTTTGTCCAGAAGATGCACGTTGGCCTTCGGCCAGCGCTTCTTTGCCTCGGCCTCCACGCCCGCGAGAAGTTCCTTCGCGTTTGCGAGAAATTCACGGATCGTGTACGCGTTCGACGGATGGAATGGCAGAGCGATCATCGGCTCGATCTGGCCGAGGTCCAACTCGATCATGCGGTCATAATACGCGCCCTCGCCGGGGGAAAGCTTTTGGTATGCCTCGGGACGGCCGTGAATTTCAAAAAACCGCTTTGTCTCCTCGTCCGTCTCCCAGATGGAAGACAGGCAGGTCGTTTCAGTCGTCATGACGTCGATGCCGTTGCGGAAGTCAATGGGCAGATTTGCAATGCCGGGGCCCGCGAATTCGAGCACGCGGTTTTTGACAAAGCCGTTTGCGAACGTCGCCTTGATCAGTGCAACCGCCGCATCATGCGGGCCGACGCCGCGCCGCGGCTTCCCCGTCACATAGACCAACACAACCTCGGGAAGCGCCGCGTCCCAGGTGTGCTTCAAAAGCTGCTTGGCAAGTTCCGGCCCGCCCTCGCCGACGGCCATCGTGCCGAGCGCGCCGTAGCGCGTGTGCGAATCGGAGCCTAAGATCATCGCGCCGCAGGCAGCCATCTGCTCGCGCGCATAGGAATGAATGACGCTCTGGTTGGCCGGGACGTAAATGCCGCCGTATTTCTTTGCCGCAGACAGGCCGAAGACATGGTCGTCCTCATTGATCGTGCCGCCGACAGCGCAGAGGCTGTTGTGGCAGTTTGTAAGCGCATACGGAATCGGAAACTCCTTCATGCCGGAGGCCCGTGCCTGCTGAATAATGCCGACGTAGGTGATATCGTGCGAGAGCATAGCGTCAAACCGGATACGGAGATTCTGCTCGTCGCCGGACTGGTTGTGTGCCTGTAAAATACGGTAAGCCATCGTCCGCTTCCGGCCTTCGGCCGGAGAAAGAGGGGCCGTCTGCTGCGGCACGCCGCCGCAGAGGAACACGCCGTGGTCGGTCAGTTTCATACTCTGTGTTCTCCCTTCTGTTCAGGGTCTTATTTTCTTGGGATATACTTTATCACAGAAATGCGTTTTTGAAAAGTGTTTCCGAGGAAATTCACAAATCCTGCAAATTCGGCTAAAAATCAAACGGCATGCAAGATGTTTTGCAAGTTTACATGTTTTATCCGTCATTTCACGCACAGTGTTCTTGCATTTTCCGCGTGCGTCCGGTATGATGAGAAAAACGGGCGGGAGGGATATGCTCATGGCGCAGTATTATATGCTCCACAAGCCGCGCGGGCTGCTCACCGCCAAACGCGACGCGCGGCGGGAGACGGTCATGTCCTGCTTTCCGGAGGCGCTGCGCGAGACGCTGCATCCGGTCGGGCGGCTGGACAAGGATACGGAAGGCCTGCTGCTGTTTACGGACGACGGCATGCTGGACGTGCGTTTGCTCCGGCCCGAGCAGCATGTGGAAAAGGAATACGAATACCGCGCATTCGGGCATCTGCACGACGATGCCATGCGGCAGCTGGAGACGGGCGTTTTGCTCCTCGCGGGGCAGCCGCTCTCGCTGCCGGCCCGCGCGCAGCTGCTTGCGCATACGAACATTGGGGAAAGCGCGCCGTATCTGCCGGAGCGCTTCCGCGAAAAATACCTGAAAAACCCGTCCCGGCCTGTCACGCTCGGAAGACTCTGGATCACGGAAGGCCGCAAGCACCAGGTCAAGCTGATGATCAAGGCCGTGGGCGGTCATGTATTCTACTTAAAGCGCCTTGCGATCGGTCCTGTCCGGCTGGACGAAATGCTCCGCCCAGGCGAATACCGGCCCCTGACAGCGGAGGAACTCGCCGCCCTTATGCCACCGGCGACCAACGGCGGCGGTACTGCTGGGGCGTAGCGCCCTCGCGGGCGCGGAAGACGCTGATAAAATAGCTGGTGTTCTCCATGCCGACACGGTAGGCGACCTCGGACACCGGCAGGTCGGTCGCGCGCAGCAGTTCCTTGGCGCGGGTCAGGCGCAGGCGGGTCAGATATTCGCCCGGCGACTGGCCGAAATACCGCTGGAAACTCCGTTGGAGATGGTATTTGCTGATGTTATAGCGCGCTGAGAGCGTATCGAGCGTAATTTTTTGCGCGTACTGCTCGTGCAGATACTGCCGCATCTTCTGCAAGACCGCAGGAACCGGCTGCAGGCGCTGCCGCGCTGCACCGTGGATCAGGCTGCAGAGGATCGCCGTCATGAGCGCCGACGCATCCAGATCACGTCCAAGCCCGCCGCCGTCCTCCCCAGCCAGCGCCAGAAGCGCGCTCATCTGCGCAGACACCGGACTATCGACCGGCAGCGAAGCCGCAGCCCGGCCCTGCGTCTGGGCTAAAAACGCCTGATAATACGCACCCGCCGTCGCGCCGCAGAAGTGAAACCATAGAACATCCCACTGTCCCGCGTCCGGCGCGGTATAATAATGCTGCGGCGCACGGCAGTCAATCCAAAAAAAGCTTCCGGCAGGAAGCCGATAGGTTTCGCCGCCATATTCCAATATTCCGGCCCCAGAAAGCGTCAGCTTGACAAGATAGGAATCCAAATCCTTTCGGACAGTATAGTAATTTGCACCAGAAATAAAATGCCCCGCCTCCTGCAAATACAGCAGATTGTCGCGGGCAAATGCGCCCGCCGAGACAATTTTCCACTCAGACTCCGGCGTCATATCGAGATTGTAGTGCAGAACTTCCATGCCGCGCGCCTCCAAAGACAGCAAGATTTTGATATTTCAAGGCAAGCCTATGATACCATACATGGGCTTGTTTTTCTATAATTGAAACTAGAAAGTCCTATTTTTTCAGGAGGGATTCAGATGGAACGCTACGCATGGAAAGCGACGGTTCTTCCGGGGAAGCTTCCGGAATATATCCGCCGCCACAATGAGATCTGGCCGGAGATGAAAGACGTGCTGCATCAGGCCGGCATCCGCAACTACACGATCTGGAACGTCGGTAATGAGTTGTTCGGCTATTACGAGTGCGACAGCATCGCCGAGGCCGCCCGCGTGCAGGCCGAAAGTCCGGTCGTGGACCGCTGGAACGAGTATATGAAGGACGTCATGCTGATGGAGATGGATCCAGAAACCGGCGCGCAGCCGCTTATGAAACAGGTTTTCTTTTTTGACTGAGGAGGAACGAATATGAACGCTTATACACTTGCAAAAGAACGCTACGCCGCGCTCGGTGTCGATACCGAGGCCGTATTGGAAACACTGAAAAACGTAACCGTCTCCGTTCACTGCTGGCAGGGCGACGACGTCGTCGGCTTTGACGCGAAGGAGGCGCTCTCCGGCGGCATCCAGACCACTGGCAACTATCCCGGCAAGGCTACCACGCCCGAGCAGCTGATGGCGGACTTTGACGAAGTTCTGCGCCTGACGCCGGGCAAAAAGAAACTGAATCTGCATGCAAGCTACGCTATTTTTGAAGGTGGCGAGTTCGCCGACCGCGACGCCATCCAGCCGAAGCATTTTTCCCGCTGGGTCGCCTATGCCAAAGAGCGCGGCCTCGGCATCGACTTTAACCCGACGTTCTTCTCCCACTCCATGGTCAAGGACGGTCTGACTCTCTCGTCCCCGGATGAGACGGTCCGCAAATTCTGGGTCGAGCACGGCAAGCGCTGCATGGCCATTGCGGAGTATTTCGCCGAAGAAACCGACAAGCCCTGCGTCATCAACTTCTGGATTCCCGACGGCTATAAGGATTACCCGGCAGACCGCCTCTCCCCCCGCCGCCGCTACGCGCAGTCGATGGATGAGATCCTGTCTGTCCCGTATGACAAGACAAAGGTTTTCCCGTGCATCGAGTCCAAGGTCTTCGGCATTGGTCTGGAAGCCTACACCGTCGGCTCGGCAGAGTTCTGCACGAACTATGTCAATACCCGCCATATCACCCCGCTCATGGACAACGGTCACTATCACCCGACGGAACTTGTCTCCGACAAGATCAGTTCCATGCTCCTGTTCAACGACCGGCTGGCGCTGCACATCACCCGCCCCATGCGCTGGGACAGCGACCATGTGGTACTGTTTGACGACGAAACGCGCGAAATGATGAAAGAGGTCGTCCGCGCAGACGCGCTGGACCGCGTGTTCCTCGCAACGGACTATTTTGACGCCTCCATCAACCGCATTTCCGCATGGGTCACGGGCCTGCATTCCGTGCAGAAAGCGCTTCTGTACGCCCTGCTGGAGCCGAAGACGCTGAAGGCACTTCAGGATACAAATAACTTCACCGAACTTATGGTTCGGCAGGAAGAACTCAAGACCATGCCGTTCGGCGCGGTCTGGGAGGAGTATCTGCGCCGCGAGAGCATCCCGCAGGATTACTTTGCTGAGATCAAGCGCTACGAGGCCGACGTGCTGAGCAAGCGGTAAGGGGTGAATGGGAATGTTTTTTGAAGAACACGCAAAGCTGCTTTCCGATTTCGCCCGCGTTTCCCAGTCTACGGGCGCACGCGCCGACTATGTGCAAGGCGGCGGCGGCAACACCTCCGTCAAGCTGCCCGGCGGGCTGATGGCGATCAAGGCCTCCGGCTTCTGTCTGTCCGATATCCGTCCGGATAAGGCTTATGCCGTGCTGGACGGGGCTGATCTGCGGAATTTCTATCTGACAACCGATCCGTCTGCGCTTGCGGACGTTGAAAAAGAGGGCTCCGCCCGCGCAAAGGCCGACGTGCGCCATATTGACGGTCTTGCCGACCTGCGTCCGTCTGTCGAGGCGGGCTTCCATTCCATCCTCAAGACCTTCGTGGTGCACACGCACAGCGTCTATGCCAATCTCGCCGCCTGTTCCACAGCCTGCCGTCCAATCGCGGCACAGGCATTCGCGGGAGCCAATTACACCTGGGGCTGGGTGCCCTACACCGATCCCGGCGCAAACCTGACCTTCGCCATTCGGGATGAATTGCGCCGCGTAGAAAAAGAAACCGGCAAGGTTCCGTCCGTCATTCTCATGCAGAACCACGGCATTATCGTCCATGACGATGACCCGGATACCGCGCTTGCCATCCACGCCGATGCAAACGAACGGCTGGCCCGCATGTTCGGCTTGACCGGCACGTCGTTCCCCAAGATCGCCGTGCGTGAAATGGCCGCCGGTATTTATGCCGCCGACGTGCCGTATCTGGCAGATCAGTTCCAAACCGGCGGCTATTCGCAGGAATTTTTGATGACCCAGCCGCTGTATCCCGACCAGATGGTCTTCCTGACGGACACGTTCTTCCTCAATAAAGAGGTTCTCGAAGACGGACAGGCCGTCGCCAGCAGCAAAACGGGCGAAATGCTCATGCAGATGGACGCGAAAAAAGCCCTGACGCTGACGGAAACGCTCACGGCAGTCTTCTTCGTCATGGAGCATATCCGCAAGTCGGGTTATGAACTGTCCACCATGGGCGAAGCCGCGAAGAAGTTCATTGCCAACTGGGAAAGCGAAAAATACCGCAAGTCCCTTGCCGGAAAGAAAGCCTGAGCCAAAAGCCCGGCCGCTGCTGCAGCAGCGGCCGGGCATCGTATATCTGGGAAGTCCGTTTTATGAGGCGTTACGGAACATGTACTCACTTTATAAAAATGCAGATATCTTGAACGGCCAGACCGCCCGCGGGCGGTCTTTTATTCTGATCTGTCCAAAATATGGTGGGCCTGTGAGAAAAACTCGTCGTGGGAAAACAGGACGTTCAGCGCCTGCAGCAGCGCATTTGCGCTCATATGCGCAGGCAGGCTGAGTGCGGATAGAAGCGCGGCGCGCTTCTTTGTGCTTTCCGGACCTCCGGAAAGGCCGAGAACGAACAGATCCTGCTTGGTGATGGGCGTTTTCGCGGATGAAGGCGCGCTGCCGTCCTCAAACTCCGCGCCCGCATTGCGCAGGGCCTTGAGAAGAATTTCGGGCGTCATGCCCTCTACGCCGAGAAGCCCCTCCTTGCCGGGCACGGCCTTCCGCCGCTCCTTGCCGGGAAGATCCGGAATATAGGCGTGCAGCACGCCCTGTTCCGGCAGCGCACTTTTGAGCGTGTTGCGGATGAGGAAGCCCGCGCCGTCCGAATCGGTAAGAATGACAAGCCCGGTCGTCTGCGCCGCCTGACGCAGCAGCCGCAGAAGGGCCGGGTCTTTCATATCGGCGAAGCCGTTTGTTGTAAAAATCGCCGTGTCAACGATCTGGCGGAGCGTATTCTGATCGTATTTTCCCTCGACGACGATAGCCTGCCGAAGCTTCTGCTTATCCATGCTGCGCCTCCTGCGCAAGCCGGACGAGGAGCAGTTCCAGAAGCTGCTCTTGCTCGCCTGCGCTCGTCTTCATGGCAACATCCGTATCCAAAACCAGTTCGATCGCGCACTGGCAGAAGCGGTCGGTCACGCGGCGGGCTGCCGTCATAGTCAGACCTGCGGGGTAGCTTTTCAGCCCTGTCAGTTCCATCAGTTCCTTCTGCCCACCGCCTGCGGAGAGAATGACACGCGCGTAATAGAGCCTGCGCAGCTGCGCACCGATGGCACCCAGCACAGCAATGGGGTCCGTCTGCATAGCATAAAGTTCCTGTAATTTAAAGAGGGCTTTTTCAAAATCCCGGTTCACAACGGCATCGCTGATATCAAAGGTCTGCGCGCTGAGCGCCGGGATGACCACCGCGTCGATAGCCCCGCGCGTGATGGCGTCGCCCTCCTGATAGGCGGCAATCTTGTCGATCTCACCGCCGAGCGTGGTCATAAGCCCGTCGGTGCGAAAAATGAGATACTGGCACAGTTCATCTGTGACGCTCTTGCCGTGCGCACGGAAATGGCGCGTGATCCACGAGCAGAGATCGCGTTCGGACTGCTTGCCGAAGGACAGGATCTGCGCGTGCTCCTTCACGGCGGCAGCCAGCTTTTTCATCGTGCCGTTGATTTTAAATTCCACCGTATCATAGACGAACAGCACGCAGCAGTAATCCGGAATATCGGACAAGATGGCAGCGTATTGCTCGCGCGCGCCCTCCGGCTGCTTGAATAAATCCACATCATCCACACGCACGAGCGTTCGCTCGGCCATCATAGGCATGGCGTCGATCGCGTCGGCCAGCGCCTGCGGCGTGCAGTCGTCGGCGGAAAAGCGGTGGAAATTGAATTCGCCCGCCGGGCCGTCGGTCAGCTTCTTTGTCACGAGGTCCACATAATGGCCGCGAAGAAACGCCTCCTCGCCGCAGATGATATAAAAGCTGCCGAGCGTCCCGGCCTTCAAATCCGCTTTAAAGCGGCGCACAGCCTCGGCAGCGCCGTCGTCAGGCGTTTTTTTTGCCATTTGCTTACCCCCTGATGGTGATGGTGCCGGACAGATCGGTTCGGAAGACCGCCGCCCCGGCGTTTCTTATACGGCAGAGCGTTTCGTCCGCCGGATGTCCGAAGCGATTATCCGCACCCACAGAGATGAGCACAGCCTCCGGTTTGATTGCGCGCAGAAGCGCCTCAGACGTGGACGAAGCCGCGCCGTGGTGTCCCGCGATGAGCACAGCCGCGTGCGGCAGGTCATGCGTGGACAGCAGTCGGTATTCCGCCTGCTCGGACAGATCGCCGGTCATTAGAATATCATATTTTTCACCTGCTGCCAAGATGCAAAGCCCGGCATTGTTCTCATCTGCGCTGCCGGTAGGCGCGAAGATGCACATGCCATCCGGCAGCGTCAGATCATCCGTGACGAACCGAATCTCACAGCCTGCCTGCGCGGCGGCAAACAGAATCTTTGTGCGAATCCCGCTCTCCGGCGACAGATCCGGCACATAGAGCGTTCTGACGCGCACGCGCCGCAGAAGCTGCCGGACGCCGTTGCAGTGGTCGGCATCGAAATGCGTGAGAATGATCCGGTCGATCTGTGTTACGCCGCGCGCAAGCAGAAACCGCGCAGCTTGTTCCCCGCTGGCATCCTCCTGCCCACCACAGTCAATCACGCTGACGCTTTCGCCGCTGCGGCTGACAAGACACTGCCCCTGTCCGACGTCGAGCATGGAAAAGCTGCTGCCCGGCAGCGCATAATCCGCGCAGGAAAGCCCCATGCAGCAAGCCGTGACGAGCACAGCTGCGGCAGCAGCCTGCCAGAACCGGACGGCTTTCGGGCGCAGCGAAAGCAGCAGCGCAAGTCCATAGAGAAAGACCGCTGCTGCGATCAGATATCCGTTTTCAAGATAAAGCGCCGCGAACGGAAGTTTTGCTGCGCCCCGCACGATCAGCAGCACCAGCCGCACCGGCCAGCTGAGCGCCCATGCGCAGACACCAGCTGCCGCCGGAAGCGCCAGCGCGAGCAGTGCCGTAAGCATTCCGCCGCAGAAAACGATAGAGAGCATCCACAGCGCCATCACGTTCACGACCGGCGCAGCAAGCGAGACGGTTCCAAACTGGATCGCCGTAATGGGAAGCGCGAATACCATAGACGAGATTGTGCAGCAGAGCGCCGTCAGCATGGCGCGCAGAAGCGCGCTGCACGCCGTCTTTTTCCGCAGCAGATGTGCAAGCAGCCGATTTTCCGAAAGGCTCCGGTAAAGTCCGCCCGCAAAGAAAACGATTCCCGTCGTTGATGCAAACGAAAGCTGCAGACCCACGTTCAGAAGCGACCATGGGTTTTGCACAAGCAGAACGAGAAGGGCGGCACAGATGGTCGTCGGCGGGTCGTTTTCCCGTCGCACGAGCGGCGCGCACAGCACCAGCGCCTGCATCACGCCCGCGCGGACTGCGGAGGCGGGCGCTCCGGTCATAACAATGAAAAACGCAGCGGCCGGCAGACCGAGTGCTGCCGCAAGACGGTGGTTCCCGCCGCAGAGCAGCAGGATCATGCCGAGCAAAATCGAAACGTGCATGCCGGACACGGCAACAGCATGATAAATGCCCGCGATGGCCAGATCGTTCTTATCCGCGTAGCTGAGTCCGGTTTTGTCGCCCAGCAGCAGCGCCTGCACAAAACTCGCCGTATCGGACGGGAACGCGGACTGGATCGCCGCTCGGAGCCGTTCCGCCAGCATAGCAGGCGCCAGCCGGACGGAAGCGCGTCCCGGCTCGGCGTGCAGCGTTTCGCGGCAGCTTGCCGTCAGAAAAACGCCGCGCGACAGATCGTAATCCTTGCCGCGCAGATGCTTTTCCTGCGCCGTGGTGAACTTCGCCGTGCCGGACAGGAGGCTTCCGGGCCGAATTTCGCCGTCGGCTTCGTCAAAGTAAATGACTGCCGTACAGCTTTTTCCGTCCAGCGTCAGCCGGGCGGAGACGGACTGCCCGTAGCTGCTCGTTTGCGGAGCAGCCAGCGCCTGCGCGGAAAATGCCGCCGTTTCGCCGGAAAGCGACGCAAATGGGCGCAGAAAAAGCGCCTCGTACCCCCGGCACCAGGCAAATCCGGCCAGAAGGCCCAGCACGCAGACCGCGGTGCGGTGCGCAATCGGCCGCCGAAGCAGAAACAGCAGCGCACACACTGCTGCAAGCGCGGCAAGCAGCACACCCGGCGCGGCATGCAGCAGAATCAGATACAAAGCGGCGGCCATGGCAAAGCCGCCGGAAAACAGGCAGAGCCGTCGCATAGGCCTTCTCCTTCAAAAAGCAGAAAAACCGGGCGCACTGCGAGCAATGCGTCCGGCTTTGACAGGCTTATTCCTCTGTCTTGGGGGCTTCCTCTGCGGGAGCCTCTTCTGTCTTCGGGGCTTCCTCAGCAGGAGCCTCGGCAGCGGGCGTCTCGGCGGCCTTGGGCTCGTCGTCCGCGACAACGATCTCAAAATCGTCGTCCGTGGAAGCGGCCTCGGTCTCGGCGGGCGCTTCGTCTTCGCGGAGGGAGGCGATGAAGTCCTTCAGCTCGGCGATGGTCTTCTTGGACTCGTCGATCTTCTGGCACCACGGCAGATATTCGGCAGTGTCGAGTTCTTCCCCGACGGCGTAGTCGCGGTAGTACAGCTTGCCCAGTTCGATCTCGGCCTTCTTGACCTTGTCTTCCTCGGCGTAGATGGAAATGTTGGCCTTTGCAACGGCGGCCAGCTCCTTCGCCTTTGCGGCAGCGGTCTGGGCGGCCTCTACGGCCATGTTCTTTGCAGCTTCAAAATTTTCAGAAAAACGCATGGAGAAACTCCTTTCAGCAGCATAATTTGCTTTTTTATTTCTTGTAGTATAGCACCTGCCCGAAAAAAATGGAATAGGCAAGTGATGTGCAATGTCAGTTATTTTGTAAATTTTCTTTTAATCGGCCTGTTTTTCGCCTTCCTGCGATTCATTGCGCCTGCGATTGACGTAGAGCGTATCGGGTGTGGGCTTCTTTTTGATGAGCACCCACGCAAGAACTCCGCCTGCGGCAAGGAAGGAGACAGCTGCCACAAGCTGGCTGACGCGGATGCCGGTAGAGAACAGATACAAGCTGTCGGTGCGCAGTCCCTCGATCCACACGCGGCCGAGGCCGTACCACGCCACATAGGCGAGGAACACTTCGCCGTCGAATTTCCGCTTCTTTGAGAAAAAATGCAGGCCGATGAAGCCAACGAGGTTCCAAACGGACTCATAGAGGAACGTCGGGTGGTAATACGTCACAACGCCGGATACGTCCTGAAGGCCCATTTTCAGGAACGTATCCGTAACGGCGCCGTGCGCCTCGCGGTTCATGAAGTTGCCCCATCTGCCCACAAGCTGGCCGATGATGACGCCCATGCCCGCCACATCGAGCAGGACTGTGGCCGGAATTTTCTTATGCTTTGCGACGACAAGCAGCGTAATTGCGCCGCCGATGATGCCGCCGTAGATGGCAAGCCCGCCCTCCCAGATATAGAGGATGGAAATGGGATCATCGGCGTAAAGTTCCCAATAGAAAATGCAGTAATACAGACGTGCGCAGACGACACCGATGGGCCCCGCCCAGAGGATCATATCGAGCACATCGTCCTGCGTGACGCCGAAGTCCTTTGCCCGCGAGAGCATATAAAACACGGCGAGCAGGAATCCGGCGGCAATGATGATGCCGTACCAGTAGATGTCCTTCCCGAAGACCGTAAAGGCCACGGGACTGGGGTTGATCTCGATGCCGAGATTCGGGAATGTGATGGGAGATGCGAGAAACATATGAATTCCTCCTGATGAATTGAGAGGCGTTTGCCTCCGGCGGCCCGCTCCAAAGCCGAGGGGGCCTTTGGGTGCATACGTTTTGTAGGGGCCGATGCCTACGTCGGCCCGTTGGGTAGCTGCGGATTCGCTGAGGGTTTCCGAAAAAAAACGGTGCATCCTGCGGACGGACAGAGTCGTCCACCCGTTTGGAAAGTTGCGAATTCGCCGAAGTTTTCCGTAAAACCGGTGCATTCTGCGCGGGCCGATGCGACGTCCGCAGGCTAGTTTCGAGGCGCAACCGCACATCGCGCGGCTCTTAGCGCCGAAGATGGGCATCGGCCCCTACAGCTGGTGCATCTGAAATTCATGCTTCTTCCGGCACAATAACGCTGAGCGCAGCACGTTCCGGTGTGATTGTTTGCGTCAGGAGCGCTTCCGCGTCAGAACGTGTAATGGTATCCAGCAGATCAAACTCGCCGAAGCATTCGCTGCCTGCGAACAGGGATTCGCATATACGATAGCAGGTTGATTCAAATCCGTCAAGTTCCCGCAGAAGTCTGCCGCGTACAGATTTTTTCAGTCTCTCGAACCGTGTGGGCACAAAGCCGGTCTTCGGTGCCTGCAAAATGGCTTCCAGCACAACTTCCGGGTCGCACCCTGCACCGCTCACCTGCAAAAACGCCGCGCCGGGAACGCGCGTAAAGCCGGAGGAGAAATCTGCGTCGATCAGGCCGCGTGTATAAAGGCTTTCATATAGCGCTGAACTTTCGCCCAGCAGCAATTCGGCGGCAAGCTGTCCCGTGAGTTCCTGCCGGAGCGGCTCTGCGGACGGCTCTGCCCGAAAGCCAATAGAAAACACCGGCTGGCTGACCGGGAGTTTCCGGCACGTTCTGTGCCGGAATGCGCACGCAGGTTCCGCTTCGCCGCAAGGCCGCGCAGGCGGCGGCGAGAAGTCCGGCGGCAGACACTCCTGTGCAAGCCGTGCGGCAGCCTCCGCGTCCACATCGCCCATGATGACAAGCGCCATATTGGACGGAACATAAAACGCGTCAAAACAGCGCCGCAGCAGCTCCGGCGTGACGGCGCGGATGGAGCGGCGGGAGCCCGCAATGGGAATGTGGATGGGGTGGCGGCGATACAGTGCGCGGCACAGCCGCTCCTGCGCGCAGTCCTCGGGCGAATCGTCGTAGAGCGCAATTTCGTCGGCAATGACGGCACGCTCCGCTGCCATTGCTTCCGGCGGGAAGTACGGCGTCGAGGCCATGCGCAGAAGCAAGCGCAGACAGTCCTCAAAGTGTTCCGTGCAGGTGAAATAATAGCCGGTCATCGCATAGTCGGTAAAAGCGTTCGACTCCGCACCGAGGCTGGAAAACGCCGCCTCCGGGTCGCAGTCCGGCAGGCAGAACATGCGGTGCTCCAGAAAATGCGCCGTGCCGTCCGGCACGGTCTGCCAGCCGCCGCTTAACGGAAGCTGCGTGTCACACGATCCAACATTGACCCCGAGAAACGCGAATTTCCCGGCGAAGCCCGGCTTCGGCACAACGCGCAGGCGCAGACCGTTCGGAAGCGTTTCCAGATAACAGCGCTCTCCGAGCGCGGGATAGTCGTTCCAACTCATGCTTCCTCCAACGTATAGACCGTATCGGGCCGCACCTGCCGCGCAGCGGCGCATATGTCCTCTGCCGGAACGGCACGAACTGCAGCGGCAAGTTCAGCAGGACTCTGCGAAATGCCCGCCGCTGCGCGGCCCGTATAAAATTCATCAAGCCTGCCGGGGCTGTCGCACAGCAGCCGCAGATCGGACAGCAGCCCCGCGCGGGCTATTTCCAGTTCTGCCTGAGAAAAACGCCCTTCGGCCAGTTCCGCAAGCTGACGCAGAATTTCCTGCTCAACGGCGGTCAGGTCTGCACGGCCGCATCCGGCGGATGCGGCCAAGATGCCTTTGTGTCCGTCGTACCAGCTTCCGGCCTCGTAGCATAGAGCCAGCTGCCCGCGCACGACGGTATAGAGCCGGTTCTGCTCACCTCCGCCGAGCATTGCGTTCAGAAGCAGCATTGCAGGATACTGCGCACTTTGCAGCGTCACATCCGTGCGGAAGCCCATCGAAAATCTGCTTTGCGCGAGCGGCATCGTTTCGGAAAACCGCCGCAGTGTCTGCGGCTGCGGACCGGGAACGGTCGAAGCCATGACGCAGGCCGCACGCGGCAGCTGCGCCAGAAGCGGACGAAGCTGTACTGCGATCTCATCTGCAGATTGACTGCCGAGATAAAAAAGTTCCACGCGCGACGAGGCCAGCAGTGATTCATAGTGCGTCCAGAGCGTGCGTGCGTCGATCGCATCCAACTCCTCCGGCTCTCCGAGACGGCCGCAGGCGTAGCGTTCGCCCCGGCACATGCTGCGAAGCATTTGCCTTTCACAGTAAGCACCCTTGTCGTCCAGAACGCTCTGCATGGCGTTTTGCAGATTCTGCCGTTCCTGCTGCACAAGCTGCGGCAGAAACGCGCTGTTTTCCATCTGCGGGCAGAAAAGCAGTTCTGATACGAAGTCCAGAAGCTGCAAAAAAACTGTCTCGCCCGCGTATTGATCTTCCAGGCAATCTGCAAATAATCCCGTAAGCTGAACCTCGCCTTTTTTGCGCACCAGCGCGCCGACGGATGCGCCGTGCAGATCGTCCAACCGGTCAGCAATGGCGCGGATGGATGGCGTTTTTTTGCTGCCTCGCAGAAGCACGCTCGGCAGAAGCGCGTTCATGGCCGCCTCGCCCACGCAAAGCGGCCTTAAAAAGCTGAGGCTGAAGCAGGCGGTCTTGAACCGCCTGTCCTGCACGGCCGTGAGGAACACGCCCGGCAGGAGTTCTGTTCTTCTCGTCATGATTTTTTGTCTGCCTCCGTGCGCAGGCGGATGATCTCGTCGCGCAGCACAGCGGCATATTCGTATTCCATCATGTGCGCGGCCTTGCGCATCTGCGCTTCGAGTTTTTCGATCTCACGCGCAAGTTCCTGCCGCGTCATCTTTACGCCGCCCTTGCCCTTGTGTTCCGGTGTGGGCGAGGCGGAGATTTCGATCAGATCCCGGATGGATTTCACGATGGTCTTCGGCACGATGCCGTGCGCCTTGTTATACGCATCCTGAATCTGGCGTCGTCTTGCCGTCTCGTCCATGGCGGCCCGCATGGCGGGCGTAATTTTATCCGCATAGAGCAGCACGCGGCCCTGCGCGTTTCGCGCCGCGCGTCCAATCGTCTGGATCAGACTCGTTTCCGAGCGCAGGAAGCCTTCTTTATCGGCGTCCAGAATTGCGATCAGCGACACCTCCGGCAAATCAAGTCCTTCGCGCAGCAGGTTGATGCCGACCAGCACGTCAAACTTCGCCATGCGCAGATCGCGGATGATCTCCATGCGCTCCATGGCTCCGATATCTGAGTGCATATAGCGCACGCGGATGCCGTTTTCGGTCAGATATTTCGTCAGATCCTCCGCCATCTTCTTTGTCAGCGTCGTGACAAGCGTGCGCTCGCCCTTGTCCGTCGTGGCGTTGATCTCGCCGATCAGATCGTCGATCTGTCCCTCGATGGGGCGCACAAAGACCTCCGGGTCGAGCAGGCCCGTGGGGCGGATGACCTGCTCGGCAATCTGCCCGGCACGGCTGCGCTCATACTCGGCAGGTGTCGCAGAAACATAGATTGCCTGATGGATGCGTTCTGTGAATTCGTCGAAGGTCAGTGGTCTGTTATCATAGGCCGACGGCAGGCGGAAGCCGTAGTCAACAAGACTTTTCTTGCGCGCGTGATCGCCGTTATACATGGCGCGCACCTGCGGCAGCGTCACATGACTCTCATCGACGAAGAGGATGAAATCGTCCGGGAAATAGTCCAGCAGCGTCGTCGGCGGGGTGCCGGGGGCACGGCCGGCAATGACGCGGGAATAATTCTCGATGCCGGAGCAGAAGCCGATCTCCTGCAGCATTTCCAGATCGTACTGCGTCCGCTGGCGGATGCGCTGCGCCTCGAGCAGCTTGTCGTGCTCCTCAAAAAAGCGCACCTGCTCCCACATCTCAGCTTCAATATCCTTCATGGCGCGGGCCATTTTTTCTCTGGACGCGACATAATGCGACGCAGGGTAGATGGCGACGTGGTTCAAAATGCGCTCCGGCACGCCGGTGACGGCGTTGACCTCGGAAATGCGGTCAATTTCATCGCCGAAAAACTCGATGCGGATGGCTCGGCCTGCCCAATAGGCGGGATAAACCTCCAGCGTATCGCCGCGCACGCGGTAGGCGTTGCGGACGAAGTTGAGGTCGTTGCGCTCGTAGCGGATCTCGGTCAGCTTGCGCATAAGTTCATCCCGGTCGTATTCCATGCCGGGGCGAAGCGAAATAACCATGTTTTTATAGTCGATCGGATCGCCCAGACCGTAGATGCACGACACGGACGAGACGACAATCACGTCCCGGCGCTCGGACAGCGCGCTCGTCGCGCTGTGGCGCAGGCGCTCGATCTCGTCGTTGATGGCGGAATCCTTTTCAATGTAGGTGTCCGTCTGGGCGATATACGCCTCAGGCTGGTAATAGTCGTAGTAGGAAATGAAGTATTCCACGGCGTTTTCCGGGAAAAACTCGCGGAATTCCGAGCACAGCTGCGCAGCCAGCGTCTTGTTGTGCGCCAGGACCAGCGTAGGCCTATTCACGTTGGCGATGATATTCGCCATGGTGAACGTCTTGCCGGAACCGGTCACGCCGAGCAGGACCTGATCGCTCAGGCCCATGTTGAGGCCCTGCGTCAGCTTCTCGATGGCCTGCGGCTGGTCGCCGGTGGGCTTGAATTGGGAGTGCAGCTTAAAGTTCATACGGATCCTCCAGAATGCCATCGTCGCGCAGAGAGACAAAATCGTCGTCCGCGACAATGATATGGTCGGCCAACACGATCCCGACCGCCTCGAGCGCCGCCTTTAACACCAGCGTAGTCTGCCGATCCTCGGGGCTGGGCAGCGCAAGGCCGCTGGGGTGGTTATGCGAGAGCACGACGGAGGTTGCGTTCGCATCCAGCGCAGCCTTTACGACCTTGCGCGCCGCAATGGACGCGACGTTCACGCCGCCTCGATGGATGAGCACGCAGTCGAGCGCCTTACACTTCGCGTCGAGGCAGAGAAGATACACGACCTCCTCGCTTTCGCCGTGGAAGTACGGCAGCAGGTATTGACCGCATTTGGACGTAGTATCCAGAATCTCAATCTGCGCGCTGCGGCTCATGAGGCAGCGGCGCGCCACCTGCGGCACGAGCCGGATCAGCTGCGCTGCGGCGTCTCCGACACCGCTGACCTTTTTGAGTTCCGACTCCGGCGCGGAAAACACGCCGTCGAGCGTCCCGAATCGGCTTAAAAGCGCGTGTGCCGCCGGGTTCGTATCACCGCGCGGCGCGGCGTAATACAAAAGCACCTCCAACACCTGCACGTCCGAGAGGGAGTCCATGCCGCTGGTTTTGAGTTGTTTCCGCATGCGTTCGCGGTGGCCTTCATGGATGGACATGGACATCGGCTCCTTTCCGTTCCCGCTCACATCAGCGGCGCAAGCAGCCGCAGCAGCGCCCGCAGTACACGCTGCGTCAGGCGCGTATGGCGGCACTGTTCCGCGGTGATCTCCTTGCACTGGGGAAACGTTTCTTCAAAATCCGCCTGCACCTGTGCGTTCACAGTGGTGTCATAGAGATACACGGCGTCTTCAAAATGCAGATACAGGCTGCGGAAGTCCAGATTGACCGTGCCGACGACGGCCTGCTTCGTGTCGGCCAGATAGACCTTAGAGTGGATAAAACCCGGCGTGTATTCAAAAATGCTGACGCCCGCGCGCGTCAGTTCCTCATAGTTTGCGCGCGTGACCGCGTGGACATACCACTTGTCCGGGATGCCTGGCGTGATGATGCGTACATCGACGCCTGTTTTAGCTGCGACACAGAGCGCCGTGGTCATTTTGTCGTCCAGAATCAGATACGGCGTCATGATCCACATCCGCTCCTGTGCAGAGGAAATGACGGACTGTAAAATTGTCGCACCGACGTCCTCGTTGTCAAGCGGACTGTCGGCAAACGGCTGCAGAAAGCCGGTGTTTCCCTGCTTTTCCGGATAGTCCACACGGAAGCGTCCCACGTCCTCCTCCGACCGGTCAACGTAACCCCAGAGGGACAAAAACATAACTGTCATCGACCACACGGCTTTCCCGCGCACAAGAATGCCGCAGTCCTTCCAGTGTCCGAAACGCTCGTATTCGTTGATATACTCGTCCGCCAGATTGACGCCGCCGGTAAACGCAGCCTTGCCGTCAATGATCAGAAGCTTGCGGTGATCGCGGTTATTGAGACGGGCAGACAAAATCGGGATATAGGGGTTGAACGCGTGCGCGCGGATACCCATTTCCCGCAGCTTTTTCGCATAACCCATCGGCAGGCGCGTGATGCAGCCAAAATCGTCATACACGACGCGCACATCGACGCCTGCCGCCGCCTTTTCCCGCAGAAGTTCCAGAATGGGGGTCCACATCTTTCCGGTGGCGATGATGAAAAACTCGATAAAAATATAGTGCTCCGCTTTTTGCAGTTCCTCCAGCATTGCGGCATAGCAGCTTTCGCCAGTTGGGAAATATTCCGCGTCCGCATCGTCGTAGATGGGGTAGCCGGAGGCCGAAAGCAGGTAGCGCGCGTGGTTGAACGCAGGCGTCCCGGCGGCGGCTAACTCCCACAGCGGCGCATCGTCCTGCCGCAGCTGCTGCATGGTGACGGCCTCGATCGACTGCATCTTCCGGTGCTCATAGCTGGAAATTTTATTGCCGCCGAACAGCAGATAGATCGTCAATCCCGCCACAGGGAAGGCCAGAATCAGCACGATCCACGCGATCTTATAGCTTGGGTTGACCCCGCACGAGATGATATAGATGACGACCACCCAGCTGAGCACAGTCATGGCGATCCGGATCCAGAAAAAGTCCGCCCGCAGATATGTTGCCGTCACGATCAGAAATATGATCTGCAGCGCAATGCCGACCGACACCGCCACGACCCGCTGGAACACCAGCTTTGACAGATTCCGCATGCACTTGCCTCCCCGCTGCTTGAATTTTCTATACTATAGCATGTTCCTTCCAAAGCCGCAAGTCTCGGCTTTTTAAATTTAAAAACTTTTGTTTGAAAATCATGTTGTAGTTTTGAAAAGAATCTGGTATAATAAGCAGACTGAATTTTTCGATTTCTCATTACAGGAGCGAACCATGGAAAACTGTATCCGCGTGCAGGGTGCGCGCGTCAATAATCTGAAGAATATCTCCGTTGAGATCCCGCGCGACAAGCTGGTCGTCCTGACCGGCCTGTCCGGCTCGGGCAAGTCATCTCTGGCCTTTGACACAATCTTTGCCGAGGGGCAGCGGCGGTATGTCGAGTCACTTTCGAGTTACGCGCGCATGTTCCTCGGCCAGATGGACAAGCCGGACGTTGACTCCATCGACGGCCTTTCCCCCGCCATCTCCATCGACCAGAAGACCACCAGCCGCAATCCCCGCTCGACCGTTGGCACGGTCACGGAGATCTATGACTATCTGCGCCTTTTGTGGGCGCGCTGCGGCACGCCGCACTGCCCGAAGTGCGGCAAGGAGATCCGCCGTCAGACGGTTGACCAGATCGTTGATCAGATCATGGGCCTGCCTGAACGGACAAAATTTCAAATTCTCTCCCCTGTCGTGCGCGGCAAAAAGGGCGAGCACCAGAAAATCTTTGAAGACGCCCGGCGCGGCGGCTACGCCCGCGTGCGTGTTGATGGAAGTCTGTACGAACTGACGGAAGACATTTCGCCTGACAAGAACAAAAAACACCACATCGAAGTCGTCGTTGACCGGCTCATTATGAAACCCGACCTTGCCCGGAGACTAACGGATTCCGTGGAAACGGCGTCCAATCTCTCCGGCGGTCTTGTGATTCTCAACGAGTTGGATGGGGACAGAGACACGCTCTTCTCCCAGAACTACGCCTGTGAGGACTGCGGCATCTCCATGCCGGAACTCTCCCCGCGCATGTTCTCGTTCAACAACCCCTACGGTGCCTGCCCGGTCTGCGCAGGTCTTGGCACGCAGCAGGTCGCGGACCCGCTGCTCATCATCCCCGACCGCTCCAAGTCGATTTTACAGGGTGCAATCCAGGCCTCCGGCTGGAACAATGTCCGCGACGACTCCATCTCCCGGATGTATTTTGAGGCGCTGGCGAAAAAATATCATTTTTCCCTGAATGACCCCATCGATGCTCTGCCGCAGAAAGCGCTCGACGTCATTCTCTACGGCACGGGTACGGAAAAACTCACCATCTATTATGAACGCGCAAACGGCCGCGGCACGCTGGAGCGGCCGTTTGAGGGCGTTGTCAATAACGTCTCCCGGCGCCTCACCGAGACGCAGTCCGACGCCATGCGCAAGGAACTCGAAGAGTGTATGTCCGAGCGCCCGTGCCCCAAGTGTCACGGCAGGCGTCTGTCCGATATTAGCCTTGCCGTCACAGTCGGCGGCATGAACATCATGGATTTCTGCGCCATGCCTATTTCGGAGGAACTGAAATTCATTGACAATCTGAAGCTGACCGGCTCCATGGCCGTCATTGCCGAGCAGATCGTGCGCGAAATTCGCTCTCGTCTGTCGTTTTTACAGGCTGTGGGCCTCAGCTATCTGACACTCTCACGCTCTGCCGCCACACTCTCCGGCGGCGAGAGCCAGCGTATCCGGTTGGCTACACAGATCGGCTCAAGCCTCATCGGCGTTCTGTATATCCTCGATGAGCCGTCCATCGGCCTGCACCAGCGGGATAACGACAAGCTGCTGGACACGCTCCGCCGTCTGCGTGACATCGGGAACTCCGTCCTTGTCGTTGAGCACGACGAGGACACCATGCGCGCCGCCGATTTCATCGTCGATGTCGGCCCGGGCGCCGGCGTGCATGGCGGCGAGATCATCGCCGCAGGCACAGTTGATGATATCATCGCCGCTCCCCGCTCCATCACGGGGCAGTATCTGTCCGGCGCGAAAAAGATTCCTCTGCCCGAAAAGCGGCGGGAGGGCAATGGGAAAAGCCTGAAAATTTTCGGCGCGGCAGAAAACAATCTGCGCCACATTGACGTCGAATTCCCGCTCGGCACGTTTACCTGCGTGACCGGCGTATCCGGCTCAGGCAAATCGAGCCTCGTCAATGAAATCCTCTACAAAAAGCTTGCCGGCAGCCTGAACCGCGCCCGCACCCGCCCGGGAAAGTTCGACCGCATCGAGGGTCTGGAGCATCTGGACAAGGTCGTCGGCATCGACCAGAGTCCCATCGGGCGCATGCCGAGTTCCAACCCGGCGACGTACACCGGCGTCTTCAACGACATCCGCGACCTGTTTGCGTCCACAGCCGACGCGCGCACGCGGGGTTATGGCCCGGGCCGGTTCTCGTTCAACACGAAGGGTGGCCGCTGCGAGGCCTGCAGCGGCAACGGCCTTGTGAAGATCGAGATGCACTTTCTGGCCGACGTTTTCGTCCCCTGCGAGGTCTGCCATGGAAAGCGCTATAACCGCGAGACGCTGGAAGTTCTGTACAAGGGCAAGAATATTGCGGACGTACTCGATATGACGGCGGAGGAAGCGCTGGCCTTCTTTGACAATCTGCCGCGCATCCGCAATAAGATTGCCACACTCGTTGACGTAGGCCTTGGCTATATTAAACTCGGGCAGAGTGCCACAACGCTCTCCGGCGGCGAGGCGCAGCGCGTTAAGCTTGCAACGGAACTCTCCCGCCGTGCAACCGGCCGCACATTCTATATTCTCGACGAGCCGACGACCGGCCTTCACATGGCAGATGTCCACAAGCTGATTGAGGTTTTGCAGCGGCTGGTTGACGCAGGCAACACCGTGCTCGTCATCGAGCACAATCTCGATGTCATCAAGGTCGCAGACTATATCGTCGATCTTGGGCCGGAGGGCGGCTCCGGCGGCGGGCAGATCGTCGCCTGCGGCACGCCGGAGCAGATCGCCGCCTGCCCGGAGAGCTTCACGGGACAGTATCTGAAAAAAATGCTGAAATGACCTACCAATACAGAAAAAGGAGTCGCTTTGAATTATTACCTGTCCCTCGCGGCGCTGATTCCGGCGGTCATTCTGTTCGTCCGCATCTATCAGCTTGACCGCATTGAAAAAGAGCCGCACAGGCTGCTTGGAACGCTGATCCTGTGCGGCGCGCTGTCCGCCCTACCGGCGGCTGGCATCCAGTTTTTTGCGTCACGGGCGTTGGCCGGCGCACTGAACCGGCGCTCGGCGGTGTTTTTGCTGCTGGATAATTTTCTGGTGGTCGCCGTGAGCGAGGAAATCTGCAAGATCGCCCCCGTGCGGCTGGCCGCGTGGAAGCACCCGGCGTTCGATTACCGGTTCGACGCGGTCGTCTATTCCGTGTCCTCCGCGCTGGGCTTCGCGGCGGTGGAAAATATTCTGTACGTCGTGCAGTCTGATCTTCGGACAGCGGTATCGCGGGCAGTTCTGTCCGTGCCGGGACATTTCTTTTTCGCTGTCGCCATGGGACTGCTTCTCAGCCGGGGCAAGCAGGCCGAAAAACAGGGAAACGGCCGCAGGCGGACGGTTCTATGCGCGCTGGCGGTGCTCGTCCCGGTGGTGCTGCACGGGGTCTGGGATCTCTGTCTTGCCGTCCGGAGGCCGTGGGCAACTGTCGTGTTTTACTGCTTTGTGGTCACTTTTTTTATCACGGCGGACTGCGGCCTGCGCCGCGCCTCACAGACGGACGCACATCTGTGAGCGGCGCGTTTTCGAAATAGCCGAACAAAAACCGGGCGGATCACGTTGCAGTCCGCCCGGTTTCTGTATTATAATAGTTCCATCTGACGGGAGGGCGACGGAATGATCTATCTTGACAACGCTGCTACGACGCTGCGCAAGCCGCCGTGCGTGATTGACGCAGTTGTGAACGCAATGCAGACCATGGGCAACAGCGGGCGCAGCGCGCACGCGGAAAGTCTTACCGCATCGCGGACGATCTATGCCGCACGCGAGGCGCTGGCTGCGCTTTTCGGCTGCGAACGCGCCGACCATGTATGCTTCACAGCCAATTCGACCGAAGCGCTGAACATTGCCATCTCCGGACTGCTTGCACCGGGCGATCACGTTCTCTCGACCGATTTGGAACATAATTCCGTCCTGCGCCCCCTGTACCGCGAGAAAGAACGCGGCGTTTCGGTCAGCTTCCTGCCGGCAAACCGGCAGGGGTGCATCGACTATGCCGATTTTGACCGGCTGCTGCAAAAAAACACAAGAGCCGTTATCTGTACGGCAGGTTCAAATCTGACGGGGAACCTGCTTGATTTGGCGCGCATTGGCGCGTTCTGCGCGGCGCACGGACTGCTGTTTGTCGTCGATGCGTCGCAGACGGCGGGCGTGTTCCCCATCGATATGTGCGCGCAGCACATCAGCGTTCTGTGCTTTACGGGCCACAAGAGCCTCATGGGCCCGCAGGGCACGGGTGGCCTTTGCGTCGCGGAGGGTGTGGACATCCGCCCGTGGTGCGTCGGCGGGACAGGTGTACAGACGTTTCTGCCATCGCAGCCGCCGCAGTACCCGACAAGGCTCGAAGCCGGAACGCGCAACGGTCACGGCATCGCGGGTCTGCTTGCCGCCGTGGAATTCATCCGGGAGACGGGCATGGACGCAATCCGCACGCACGAACTCGCGCTGGCCCGCCGGTTCTATGAGGGTGTAAGGGATGTGGACGGCGTGCACGTCTACGGCGATTTTTCGAGTTCGATGCGTGCGCCAGTCGTGGCGCTTAATATCCGGAACGAGGAATCGTCCATAATCGCAGACGCACTGGCAGAGGACTATGCCATTGCTGTCCGGGCCGGCGCACACTGCGCGCCGCGTATGCACAAGGCACTCGGCACGGTGGAGCAGGGTGCGGTGCGCTTCAGCTTCGGCTATTACAACACGGAGGAAGAGACGGACGCGGCCATCGCCGCAGTCCGGGAGTTGGCAGAGCAATGAGAGAGAAAAAGCAGTGGCTCATCGTCACATTTTACACCACCAGCGCCGCCATGGCGGCAGAGAAGGCCTGCGAACAGGCGGGTCTGCCCGGCAGGATCATCCCCGTTCCCCGCGAGATCACCGCGGACTGCGGCCTCGGCTGGCGCACAGCGCCGGAAAACTGGGAGAAGACCGAGGCGCTGTTCAAGTCACTGTCTTTGGAGACGGATGGGTACCATATCTGTCTGCTCTAGGTACAAGTGATAGGGGCAAGCGTTATTTATAAATAGAATAACGCCTCCATGTGCCATTCCTTGCAACATGCAAAAAAATATTGTATAATCATAAAAGATTTTTAGGAATTATGTCCCGTGGCCGGGAAACTTCGGAATTACGGTGGCCATGTGCCGAGAACAGCTGCGGCTGTGACGTGAGAGCCGAGATTCAAATGAAGGGAGTTTTTTGCCATGGCCGTATTTTTTGTAAACGGAACGGAAGTCACGGCGGAAAAGAACCAGCGCCTGCTGCGCTATCTGCGTGATACGCTGCACCTGACGAGCGTCAAGGACGGCTGTTCGGAGGGTGCCTGCGGTGCATGCACCGTGCTCATCGACGGCGTTCCCATCCGCGCCTGCACTCCGTTCACCGATTCGCTGACAGGCCGTCACATCATCACCGTCGAGGGTCTGACGGATGAGGAAAAGAAGCTTTACACCTACGCCTACGGCGAGGCCGGAGCGGTGCAATGCGGCTTCTGCATTCCGGGCATGGTGCTTTGCACAAAGGCGTTGCTCGATCAGAATCTGAATCCAACGGACGATCAGATCCGCTACGCCCTGCGCAACAATTATTGCCGCTGCACAGGCTATGCCAAAATTTTCGACGCCGTACGTCTGGCGGCAAAATGCCGCCGCGAGGGCGTGATCCCCGAGCCGTCTGAGAGCGACTGGAAGCTCGGCTCGAGCGTCCACCGCATCGACGTAGAAGAAAAGGTTCTGGGCTACGGCAAATATCCCGACGACTGGTATCTGCCCGACATGTGCTACGGCTCCGCCGTCCGCAGCCAGTATCCGCGCGCAAGAGTCCTTGCCATTGACACGTCGAAGGCTTCGGCGCTGCCAGGCGTCGTGCGCGTCATTACGGCAGCGGATATCCCCGGTGAAAATAAAGTCGGCCATCTGAAGCACGACCAGTATTCGCTCATCCCCATCGGCGGACTGACGCATTATCTGGGCGACGCGATCGCGCTTGTCGTCGCGGAAACGCCTGAAATTCTGGAAAAAGCGAAAAAGCTTGTAAAGGTGACATATGAACCGCTGCCCGCCGTCCATAACCCGTCCGAGGCGTGGGCAGAGAATGCACCGCTCGTGTTCGACGAGGAAGAATCGAA
>ENA-UESC01000215-UESC01000215.1-human-gut-metagenome-genome-assembly--contig:-NODE-215-length-57599-cov-8.109384_pt1 | contig 57599 bp, 80 predicted proteins | sample MGYA00242998_ERZ507999 | MGnify/ENA primary metagenome ERZ507999 (study PRJEB26167, sample SAMN06115465) | human gut metagenome | host: Homo sapiens | place: China:Hubei | collected 2016-04-27 | study... | reverse complement strand
CGCCTGCATGTCTTCGCCGGAAACTCCATCGAAAACCGTCTTGCGATAAAAAATATAGGCGCCCATACCGCCGTATGAAACCCTCCCGCCCGGAGATACTGATAACACAGTATTTCACAGGCGGGAGGGTTTCTGTTTGCAGGGCAAGGTAGAGATCTGCGGGGTCAACACCTCCAAACTCAAAGTCCTCAAAAACGAGGAGATCATAGAGCTGCTGCGCCGCACCAAGGAGGGCGACATGGCGGCCCGGGAACAGTTGATTTCGGGCAATCTGCGTCTGGTCCTCTCCGTCATTCAGAAGTTCACCAACCGCGGCGAGAACGTGGACGACCTCTTTCAGGTCGGGTGTATCGGCCTTATCAAGGCCATCGACAATTTCAATCTGGACCTGGACGTGAAATTCTCCACCTACGGGGTCCCCATGATCATCGGCGAGATCCGGCGCTATCTCCGGGACAACAGCGCCCTGCGGGTCTCCCGCTCCATGCGGGACACCGCCTATAAAGTGCTCCAGGCCAAGGAGGCCTATCTGGCCAAGCACCAAAAGGAGCCTACGGTGGACGAGATCGCCCGGATCCTGGACATCAAGCGTGAGGACGTGGTCTTTGCCCTGGACGCCATCCTGGAGCCCGTCTCCCTGTATGAACCCATCTACTCCGACAGCGGGGACACCGTCTGCGTCATGGACCAGGTGAAGGACAGCAAAAATACCGACGAGATGTGGCTGGAGCGCATCGCCCTGAAGGAGGCGGTCTCCCGCCTCACCCCCAGGGAGCAAAAGATCCTGTCCATGCGTTTCTACCACAGCAAGACCCAGATGGAGGTCTCTGAGGAGATCGGCATCTCCCAGGCCCAGGTCTCCCGCCTGGAGAAAAACGCACTGCGTCAGATCCGAAAGGAGCTGTAAGGGGACCGCGCTCAGTGCAGCAGAATGAACAGCAGGCCGAAGACCAGGCCCAGCCCGGTGAGCAGCAGGCCGAATGCCAGGGAGTGGGTGAAGCCCACCAGACGGCGGGGCTCGTCCTCATACCGGGCGAAATGAAAGTCGTCCGCCGCCTGCTCCACTGTGGGGCGGGGGGAATAGACCTCTCCGGTCAACAGGAGCAGAAGCTGGTCCCGAGTCCCGGTCCACCACAGGCGCAGGCGCTGGAACAGGCACGGGATCCCGTGGAACAGCAGCCGGGGACCCAGCCGGTCAACCAATGTCGCCAAAACAATGGCTGTCTGGGCCAGAAACCGCAGGGCCGGACGGTACAGTCCCCGTTCCAGATCCAGCCAGGGCGGGATGGGATCCACATATCTGCCCCGCCGGATCAGCAGGGTGCGAACCACCAGGAGGTAGACCCCCGCGCCTATGGCCGCGGAGACCGCCGCCCCCTCCAGATTGACTGCGGCAAAGTAGTCCACCGCATGGGCGGGGGCCGTCCCCCCCAGAAAATCCCGGGCAAAGGCCGCGATGGGGTCCATAGCCGCGCCGGGATCCGTCCCAAAGCGCAGCATCACCAGCAGATAGGCCAGCAGGACCCCCACCGAGGCCGGGGCAACGTAGTGCTCCCCCTCCTGCCGCCACTTCCGGGCCAGGACCTCCTCGGGCAGGGCGTTCCGCTCCAGAAACAGGCAGATAAACAGCTTCAGCAGATAGGCCATGGTCAGGCCGCCGCTGAACAGGAACAGGGCCTCCAGCACTTGAAACAGCGCCGCCCCCTCCCCTGCAAGATGGATATATTCCACGATGCTCTCGTGGAGCAGGGTCTTGCTGACATAGCCGTTCAGCCCAGGCGCGCCCGCCAGGCTGAGCATGGGCATCCCCATGACCAGAGCCAACAGGGGTTTTCCTCGTCCAAACCCCCGGATGTCGTTCAAATCAAAGGAATGAGTGGTGAGATGGATGATCCCCGCCGCCGGGAAGAGGACCATCTTGATGAGCGAGTGGTTCAGGATATGCAGGATGGTCCCGTCCACTGCCAGGGCGTTGTGCTCCCCCAGCAGACACAGCATGGCGGTCCCCACCAGGATGAACCCGATCTGAGAGATGGAAGAGCAGGCCAAGGTCCGCTTCAAGTCCACGGACAGCACCGCCAGCACCGCCCCCAGCACCATGGTCACAGCGCCCAGCACGGCCAGCAGCATCCCCCATTGCTTATCATGGAGAAAGACGGTGGTGGACAGCACCAGGACCCCGTATATCCCCGTCTTGGTGATGACGCCGGACAGCACCGCCGAAGCCGGCGCAGGGGCCGCCGGGTGGGCGGTGGGCAGCCAGATGTGCAGCGGGAACGCCCCCGCCTTTGCCCCGAAGCCCACCAGCACCAGCAGGCCGCCAACCCAGAGCAGCCCCCGGTCCTCCGCCCCGGCGGCGGCCGCCGCCATGGCGTCCAGCGACAAGGTGCCCAGCTGGCGGTACAGGAGGAACAGCCCCGTCAGGGCCGCCAGTCCGCCGATGACCGCCACGGCCAGATAGGTCTCCCCCGCCTTCAAAGCGGGATACTCCTCCGTCTGGATCACCAGCACAAAGGACGTAAAGGACATGACCTCAAAAAAGAGGAAAGCGGTAAACAGGTCGCCGGACAGGAACACCCCCATGGTGGCTCCCAGGGTCATCAGCCAGAAGAGATAAAACCGGTTCCGCTTATGGACGTGAATCATGTACTCCCGGCAAAACACCGTGGCCGCCATCCAGCCCGTCGCCGTCAGCAGGGCCATCAGGGTGTGAAAGCCCCCTGCGCGCAGCTGGATCCCCATGCCGCAGAAGCCCTCCACCACCGCAGTGGCCTGGGCCAGCTCCGGCTTGGTCCAAAGAGTGAGCACCAGAAACAGCTCCAGCGCGGCCGCAGACATCACAAAGGTGTTCCGCGCCTTCTCATACCAGCACCCGATCCAATAGGCAAACGGCCCGGCCAGAAACGGAAAAAAGACCGGGAACAGCAGAAACTGGGACATTCCTTCCCCTCACTTTCACAGGATCCGCCCTTTTTATCCCAGCAGGGCGGCAACTGTCCCGGCCAGACGGCCGGCCCCCAGGCCCAGGGCCACCGAGCCCGCCGCCAGGGCGGTGATGGGCACCGTCATCCTCAGGCCCGGATCCCGCCGGGCCCGCTTGGGCACCCGGACGGAGAGCTGCCGGTTCTGTCTGGGGAAAAAGGCCAGCAGGACGATCTGCATCAGGTACAGGGCGGTGAGCACCGCGGACAGGATCAGCACACTGGCTCCAAGATAGCCCATCCAGGTCCCCAGCCCCGCCGCAGCCGTGGCCAGCATCCACTTGCTGGTGAAGCCGGTCAGAGGCGGCACCCCCATCAGGCCCAGGGCCGCCGCGGTGAAGGAGCCAAACACCACCGGCATCAGTACGCCGCAGCCCTCCACATCCGGGACAAAATCCCGGTGGAGCTTATAGTGGACCGCTCCCACGCAGAAAAACAGGGTGATTTTCAGCACCGCATGGAACACCATGTGGACCATCCCCGCCGTCAGGCCGGCCGTGGTCAGGGTGGTCACCCCCAGCAGGACATAGGAGAGGTTGCTGATGGTGGACCAGGCCAGCCGCCGCTTCAGATGCTGGGTACGCAGGGCCTTGGCGGAGCCGTAGGCGATGGTAAACATGGCCGCCCCCATGACCAGGTACTGGGCCCAGCTGCCCCGAATGAGGTCCGGCCCATAGCCGTACCAGGTCAGGCGGGTCACCGCGAACACCCCAGCCTTCACCACCGCCACCGCATGGAGCAGGGCGGTCACCGGCGTGGGGGCCACGGAGGCCCGCAGCAGCCACCGGTGCCCCGGGAAAACCGCTGCCTTCACACCGAAGCCAAAAAATCCAAGCACATAAGCTGCCCGCAAGGTGTTTTCCTTGCCAGCTAAAACTGAGACGCCCCCACCGAATTGAAAGAACATCCCACCGTGCTCCAGCAGCAGCACCATGGCGATGAAGCCCAGGGCCGCGCCGCACATGGAGTAGGTCAGGTAGATCCGTCCGGCATACCGCGCCTTGCTGTCCAGGGCGTGCATCACCAGGGGCAGGGTGGACAGGGTGAGCAGCTCATAGAAAAAGTACATCGTCAGCACATTGGCGGAGAAAGCGATGCCCAAAGTGACCCCCAGGCTGGCCAGATAAAAGGCAAAGAACCGGTTCTCCCCTCCCTCCCGGCTCATATACTCCGCCGCATACAGACAGGCCAGGGGCCACAGGACGGACACCAGCACGGCAAAGATACAGGACAGCCCATCCACCCGGAAGGCGATGGACAGCCGCTCCCCCAGGGACAGCAGCTGGAATACCTCTTCCCCCCGCAGCGTGAACACCGCAGTCAGGGCGGCCGCCGCCCCGGCACAGGCGGAGCCAACCACAAAATCCTGGCGTCTCCGCGGGTCCTGGGGCCGCCAGACCAGAAGGACGCCCCCCGCCGCAATGGGCAGCAGGATGGCAAGCAGCATCAGCACAGCGCGTTCTCCCTCCTCTCGTTCCTCATGCAGCCCCTCCGAAGAGTGGGCCTATGACCGCCTGGACCGCCGGCTCCAGCAGGCCGGGGAACATCCCCAGCACCACTACAGCGGCAGTCAGGGCACACAGCGTGATCCACATCAGCCAGGTATCCTGCTGGCGCATCACCGCCCGGTGGTCAAATTTTTCACCCGGGAAAAAGGCTGCGGTCACGATGGGCAGCAGATAGCCCGCCGTCAGCAGGGCGGACACCATCAGCACCCCAACGCCCCAGTAGGCCAGGGAGCCCTCCCCCGCCGACAGCGCGCCCTCGGCCAGCAGCCATTTGCTCACAAAGCCCCCGGTGGGCGGGATCCCGATCAGGGACAGGGAGGCCAGTGTAAAGCACCACATGGTGATCCCGTAGGCGCTGCCCACCCCCCGCATCTGGGACACCTGAGTGAGGTGGGTCTTGTAAATGATGGCGCCGGTGGCCATAAACAGGGCATTTTTCGCCAGAGCGTGGAACACCGCCTGGAACAGGGCCCCCTCCAGGGCCATGGGGTGAAAGAGCATCAGGCCAAAGATCACATAGGAGACCTGGCTGACGGTGGAGTAGGCCAGGCGCTTTTTCAGGGTATCCTCCCGCATAGCCAGGGTAGACCCCAGAAAGATCGTGATCAGCGCCAGCACCAGCACCGCCCGCTGCGCCCAGCTCCCATCCAGGAAAGGCCAGCCAAACAGGTAGTACGCCACCCGGATGAGGGCCAGCACTCCCATTTTGGTGATCAGGCCGGACAGCACCGCCGAGGCGGGCGCCGGGGCCACCGGGTGGGCGATGGGCAGCCAGGCGTGGAGGGGAAACATCCCCGCCTTACAGCCGAAGCCCACCGCCATCACGAAGAACACCGCCAGCAGCAGCCCACGGTCCTGTGCCGCCCGCGCCGGGTCCAGCACACCGCCCGGAGTGAACAGATCCGTGGTGCAGAAGCCCTGGAGGAGGAACAGCCCCAGCAGTCCCAGACCCGCCCCGGTCACAGAGAAGCCCAGATAGCGGTAGGCGGCGTCAAAGGCCTTTCGGGTCCCGATATGGAGCACCAATGGGACGGACAGCAGGGTCATCATCTCATAGAACAGGTAGAGGGTCACCAGGTTGCCCGCCAGACACACCCCCATCAGCGCCCCCAGGGTCAGCAGGTAGAACCCGAAAAAGCGTTCCCGGTGCCCCTCGTGGTTCATGTACTCAAAGGCAAAAAAGGCCACTGCGAACCACACCGCGCAGATCAGCTCGGCAAACAGGCGGCCCAGCGCGTCCGGCCGCAGCACGAACCGCACCCCCTCCGTCAGGGTGAGGAACACAAAGGGCTCCCCTTCCATGCGGAACACCGCGGCCACCACCAGCAGCTGGACCGCCAGCAGCAGGGAGACTGTCCGCCGGCGCACCCGCAGGGTATGGATCCCCAGCACGCCGATCCCGCCCAGCACGGGCAGCAGAATGGGCAGCAGCAGCCAGCCTCTCCACATGGTCAATTTCCTCCTCCGTCATGGGTGTTCAGTCAAAACAGGGACAGCCCCTGCTGGATCAGCCCGCGGACAGGCCCAAAGGCGGTCCCCAGCAGCAGGTTGCCCGCCAGGAACAGCAGGATGGCACACTTGCCCTCCCCATTCCCCCGCATCCAGACCAGCGGTGCGTCTTCATTGGCCCGCGCCCGGCCCCAGATGGCCAAAATAGCCGGGATATAGTACATCGCATTCAGCACAGAGCTGGCCGCCAGCCCAAACAGGGCGGGCGCAGTCTGCCACTCCGCGTCCAGCGCCGCCGCCGCAATGCAGTACTTGGCGGAAAACCCCGCCAGAAGGGGCAGGCCGCACAGGGACAGGCCGCCCACTGTAAAGGCCGCGCCTCCCAGAGGGGCCAGCCGGGCCGCGCCCCGCAGCTCCCCCCAGTAGTGGCCGCCGGAGGCCCGGATCATCTCCCCTGCACCCACGAAGATCATGGATTTGGTCATGGCATGGGCCAGGATCTGATAACAGGCCGCCGTCCATCCCGCCTCGCTCCCCAGACCCAGGGCCAGAAAGATATAGGAGATCTGGGCCGAAGAGGAGTAGGCGATCATCCGCTTGACCTCCTCCTGCCGCAGGGCGGCCACCGAGGCAAACAGCATCCCCGTCAGCCCAAGCAGAAAGAGAAGATCGTCGATATAGGTGGAGACGATCAGCGCCGGACCGAACACCCGCAGGATCAGCTTCAGCAGCAGGACCAGGTAGCCCTTCAGCACCAGGCCGGACAGAATGGCGCTGGATGCGGTGGTGGCGCTGGCATGGGCGTCCGGAAGCCAGGCGTGAAAGGGGAACTGGGCGCTCTTGATGGACAGGCCCAGCGTCATCAGCAGGGCGGACACCACCAGAGGCAGGCTGTACTCCCCCGACTGGACCAGCCGGGCCACCGCCTCCTCCAGTCCGGAAAACAGCAACTGTCCCGTGATGCAGTACAGCATAGCAATGCCCAGCAGCACCAGACCGGAACCCAGACAGCTGAAGATCAGATACCGGATGGCGGCCACCACCGAGCGCCCGCTCTCCTTGGCGGCCACCGCGATGCAGGCGGTCACAGCCGCAATCTCCACAAACACATAGCCGGTGAACAGGTCGTCGGTATACACCATGGCCAGCAGCGCCCCGAACAGCAGCTGCATCAGCAGGCAGTACCAGCCCTGCCGGTCCGGCCGGACGTCCCGCCGCAGATCCTCCGCTCCGCCGCTGAGGGAAAGCAGCATCACTACGCTGAAGGTCAGGGCCAGCAGGGCCTCCAGGGGACCCGCCCGCAGCTCGTTGCCCCAGGGGGCCGGAATATGCCCCATGGGATAGGAGAAGCTGGCCCCCGCCCCGCTCAGACGCACCAGCAGCAGTGCGGACAGCCCCGCCACACCCAGCTGCACCCCGCGGATCAGCCGCAGCGCCCCGCCCTCCCGCCGGATCAGGGGGACCAGGATCCCGCTGACCAGGGTGAGCATGATGCTGAGAAAGGGGATGTTATACGACAAGGACAATTCCTTTTCACCTCTTCTGCGTCAACTTGTTCTGTCACTCTTCTTCCGTTCCCCTCCGGGCCAGCATCAGGATCACATCCAAATTGACGCTGTGGTACTTCTGATACAGCCGGTGGGTCAGTGCCAAAAACAGGGCCGTGGTGCTCACCGCCACCACGATCCCGGTGAGCACCAGTCCGCCGGGCACCGGATTGATATAGGCGGCCGCTTCCGCCCCCGGCTCCACCATGGGGGCCTTCCCTCCGTCCACATAGCCCATAGCCGCCAGGAAAAGGAACACTGCCGTGTCCATCAAATTCAGGCCGATGATCTTCTTGATCAGATTTGGATGGAGCAGAAGGGCGGCAAGCCCTACGCTGAACAGCAGTACCGCCGTCACATAAAACCGCTGTTCCACCAAAACCTCCAGCATGGCTCACTCCTCCCTTCCCAAAAACAGAATATAAAAGGTATACATGGTACAGGCGACGATGACGCCCACACACAGATTCAGCGGCAGGATCAGGCCGCCGCTGAGGATCTCCCCAGGCGTCCCCTTCGGGATCTCCCAGCCCACCCCGTTGGCTCCAGTGAAGAAGGAATAGCCCTTCATCCCCGCATAAGCCAGCAGACAGAACACCGTCAGGCGGGTGGTGCGCCGGGTGGACAGAAGCTGTGCCATCCGCTCCTCCCCCAGCACCAGGGAGGCCAGGATCAGTCCGCCGCCCAGCACGGCCCCGCCGGAAAATCCGCCGCCGGGACTGAGGTGGCCGTTGACGATCACATAGATCCCAAACAGCAGGATTGCCGGGAGCAGTCCGCGCCCCAGCAGGGACATCAGCGCATCCGGCCCCCGGAAGGTCCGCACCCGCAGCCGGGGGCTGTGTAGCAGCAGCAGGGTGCTCCCCGCCGCCGCAAAGAGGACCGCCGACTCTCCGAAGGTGTCGAAGGCCCGGTACTCCAGGATCATCCCCGCCACCGCATTCACCGCACCAGTCTCCTCCACGCCGTCCTCCAGATAGCGGCGGGCCACCTCGTTCATGGCGGGGGCCTCCGGGTCCCCAAAGCTGGGCATAGCTGCGGCGGTCAGCAGAAAAATGCCGGCCAGCACCGCGATCACACACACGCTCAGTCCCCGGTAGAGGCGCAGCTGCCGCCGCAGCGCCCCGGGCCGCCGTCTTCGGGCGGGCCGCCGGACCTCCCGCCGGTCCGCTGGGGGCTGCGCGCCCTCCATTCCCTTCTCCCGGCGCTCCCGATAGCGCATCAGGCGATAGGCTCCGAACTCCATGTCCCCGTGGGCCTCGATGTACTCCAGATACTCCAAAAATTCCTGGCGCTCCGGATCCTCCGGCCCCTCCGGGCCGTCCGGCTCCTCTCCGCCAGCCCAGTGCAGAAACCGCCCGTACCAGCCCTCGTTCCGGGTCTCATTCTTCATCCCGTTCCATTCCTTTCAGGGCATTGATCTTCCGCAGTGTGAGGAAAAACAGCAGGCTGGTCACCCCGGCGCCCACGGCGGCCTCTGTGATGGCCAGGTCCGGCGACTCCAGCAAAAACCATAAAATGGACATCACAGCGGAGTAGGACATAAAAATAATGACCGCCGACACCAGCCGCCGGCACAACACCGTGGCCACAGCGCAGAAGATCAAAAATGACAACAGCAGCAACTCCAATCCAGTCACAGTTCCTGTTCTCCTTTCTCCTGCAAATGGTCCGGCTCCATACCCAGCCCGGTAATGACCTCCATCCGGGCGATCAGGTGGGCGGACACCGGGTTCACCGCCCACAGGATGACCACCAGCAGGACCAGCTTGGCCGTGTGGACCGTAAAGCCGCACAGCAGGGCCAGGCCCGCCAGGATCAGCAGCAGTCCCAGGGTATCCGCCAGCGCGCTGGCCTGGAGCAGCTCCAGCGTCCGCCGGAAGCGGAACATCCCTACCGCGGCGATCACCACCACCAGCACGCCCAGGGCCAGCAGACACACCGCCGCGAAACTCCGCACCGTCATGGCTCCTCCCCCCTCTTCTCCCGGTGCCGGCGGACTGAAATGCGGCTGAGCACCGCCACCGCCAGCAGATTCAGCAGCCCGTACAGGATCGCCACATCCACCAGATATGCCGCCTCCAGCAGATAGGACAGGATACACACCATCAGCACCACCACGGTGCAGATCAGGTTCAGCGCCACCAGCCGCTCGGTATACCGGGGCCCCCGGATGGCCCGCACCAGACAGGCCAGCATGACCCCAGTCAGCAGACAGAGCGCTGTGCTCAAACAGACCCGCAGCTCAGGCGTACACTCAGCCATCCTGTTTTCCCTCCCACCGGCGCAGCCGCCGGACAAATTCAGAATCCTTGACCCCCGCGGCGAACTCCTGATCCAGCGCGTAGACGCACAGCCGCCCCCGGTGGAGCGCCACCGTCACGGTCCCCGGCGTCAGGGTGATGGAGTTGGCCAGCAGGAACTGCGTCCCCGGCTCCCTCAGGCCGGGGTCCACCCAGCTCAGGCGGGGCGCGCCCCTCCGCCGCCCGGGACACAGGATGCGGAGGATCACCTGGAGATTCGCGGTCCACACCTCCCGCAGAAGAAGGGGCAGATACCCCACCGCGCGTAAAATCCTCTGCCAGAGCTTCCGCCCGCCCCAGAAGGGCAGACCAAGCACCCGCTGGCAGCCCCAGGCCACAAGGCCGGCCGCCAGCACCCCGGCCCCCACGATCTGGAGGCTCCAGCCCCCGTTCAGCACCAGCCAGAGCAGAAACAGCAATACAAACAAACTGACCGCTCCTCTCCCGGATCATTCCATCCCTCGCCGCCGGTCCTCTGTCCGGCGGCATAGACAGTTTTTTATTATACCAAACCACAGCAGAAAATGAAAGATTTTTATAGAAAGAATTCCATTCTTTTTTGCCGGAACCCCACCGTCCCAGGCCCATCCAGAAAAAACAGCAGACACCCACAAAAGCGTAGGTGTCTGTTGCGTTCATGTCTACTGCGTCTCTCCGACCATGTGTTTCCGGATCTGTTCCGCCTGAGCCAGCAGCTCCTCCGCACTCTCCAGCAGAGCGGGTGTGACGGACGCCCCTCCGATGAGGCGGGCCAGCTCCTCCCGCCGGCGGGTCCGGTCCAGCCGCTCCAGCGCGGTGTAGGTCCGTCCACCCCGCTCCCCTTTGCTCACAGCAAAGTGGGTGTCCGCCATAGCTGCAATCTGGGGCAGATGGGTCACGCACAGCACCTGCTTGTGCTGGGCCACCTGAGCCATCTTCTCCGCCACCTTCTGGGCCGCCCGGCCGGACACCCCCGTGTCCACCTCGTCAAAGACCAGGCTGCCGATCTCGTCCCCCTCTGCCAACACGTTTTTCAGCGCCAGCATGATCCGGGCCAGCTCGCCGCCGGAGGCCACCTTCTGGATGGGCTTGAGCGCCTCCCCCAGGTTGGCCGACATGAGGAACTGGATCTCGTCCACCCCGGTCTCGTCCATCCCGGCCTCCCCGCCCTTGGGGGCAAATTCCACCTCAAAGCGGACCTTGGGCATATCCAGCTGGCGCAGTTCCTCCTGCACCCGGTCCCTCAGGGACTGGGCCGAAGTCTGTCTGGCCTGGGACAGGGCCTGTCCCCGCTTCCGAGCCTCCTTCTCCGCCTTGCCCAGTTCCTTTTCCAGGCGGGCGATGGTGTCATCGGCGTACTGGATCTGATCCAGTTCCTGCCGGCAGCGATCCAGATAGGCCAGCATCTCCTCCACTGTGGGACCGTACTTCTTCCGCAGGCGGTAGAGCAGGTCCAGCCGCTCCTCCACCTCGTCCAGTTCGCCCGGCGAGAAGTCGAAGGTCCGGCTCAGGTCCCGGAGGCTGTCCGCCGCGTCGTCGGCGGCACACCGCAGGGCGGTGAGCCGCTCTCCCAGCTCCCCCAGCTCCGGACTGATGGAGGAGACGCTCTGGACCGCGCCCTCCGCATCGGCCACCAGGGCGCAGGCTCCGGCGCTGTCCTCGTCCCCGGACAGGGCAAACTCCGCCATCCGCACCGCCTCCATCAGCTTTCCGGCACTGCGCAGCAGCGTCCTGCGGGCGTCCAGCTCCTCGTCCTCCCCCGGACGCAGCTCGGCCCGCTCCAGCTCCCGGATCTGATAATTCAGCGTGTCCACCCGGCGGGAGCGCTCCGCCTCATCCATTTGGAGGGCGGCGATCCGCTTCCGCAGGTCATGCCAGCTGTGATAGGCCGCCCGGTATTCCTCCAAAAGCGGCTCGTGCCGCCCAAACCGGTCCAAATAGCCCAGGTGGCTGGCCGGATCCAGCAGCTGCTGCCCGTCATGCTGGCCGTGGATGTTCAGCAGCTGCCGTCCCAGCTCCCGCAGCTGGGCCACGGTGACCAGCCGGCCGTCCACCCGGCACACGTTCCGACCGTCCCCCTGAAGCTCCCGCTGGAGCAGCAGCTCCTCCCGGCCGGTGGAAAACCCGTTCTCCACCAGCCAGGCCAGGGGCGGGACCCCGGTGAACACCGCCGTGACCAGGGCAGAACGCGCCCCGGTGCGGATCAGCTCCCGGCTGGTCCGCTCCCCCAGCACCGCGCCGATGGAGTCGATGACGATGGACTTGCCCGCCCCGGTCTCGCCGGTGAGGACGTTGAAGCCCGCCTCAAAGCGGATGTCCGCCGACTCAATCAGCGCGATATTCTCGATATGCAGCAAGGAAAGCATTGCACTCCCTCATTTCCTTCCAGACAGCGGATCACTTCAGCAGCTTGTGGACCTCCTGGATGAACTGCTCCGCCAGATCGTTATCCCGCATAATTAGAATCCCAACATCATCCCCCGCCAGGCTGGCCACCATGCCCGATATGTCCATATTGTCCAGGGCCGAACAGGCCGCGGAGGCCAGCCCCGGCATAGTCCGCACCACCACGATGTTCTGCGCCACGTCCACCGAGGTGACGCCCTCCTTAAAAATGTTCCGAAGCCGGATGTCGGAGTCCGCCAGGCCCCGCCGGTCGGAGGACGCATACCGGTAACCGCCGCCGGCCAATTCCTTTACCAGCCGCAGCTCCTTGATGTCCCGGGAAATCGTGGCCTGGGTGGCGGAATAGCCCCTGGCCCGCAGCTCATCCAGCAGCTGCTCCTGGGTCTCCACATCCACGCTTTGAATGATGTTCAGGATCTCCGTCTGACGCGCACGCTTCATGGCACATACCCTCCTAACTTCTGATTGGTGACCTGATAAAAACTCCGGCCCGCCAGCTGGACCAGCCGCGTACTGCATTGGGATTGTGTGATCTCCACCCGCTCATTGGCTGTGACGCGGATCACCTTGCCCCCGTCCACCGACAGATAGAGGTGCTTCCGGCTCCCCTTGGGCATCTGCACGGTGATCCGCCGGCCGGCATCCAGCACCATGGCCCGGGAGCTGAGCTGGTGCGCGCACACGGGCGTGACCACGATGCACCGGCAGTTCGGCTCCACGATGGGCCCCCCCGCCGACATGGAGTAGGCGGTGGAGCCTGTGGGCGTGGCGACAATGACCCCGTCCCCCATGATCCGCTGGACCATCACCTGGTCGGCCAGTACCTCCACCTCCGCCACCCGGGCCATGGAGCCCTTGGAAAAGACCACATCGTTCAGGGCCAGGTCCTGGCTGATCTGTTTCTCCCCCCGAAGCAGCCGGATGTCCAGCATCATCCGCTCCTCCGTCACAAAGTGACCCTTGGCCAGGGGGACCAGCAGGGAGAGCTCCGTCCGCTCCAGCTCCGCCATGAAGCCCACGCTGCCCATGTTCACCCCCAGGATGGGCACCCCGTGGAGGGTGGCGTCCCGGGCGGCGTGAAGGATGGTCCCATCCCCGCCGAAGCAGACCAGCAGGTCCGCCTTAGGAAGCTCCTCCTCCAGCTTGTGGAGGGCCGCCTGACGGGGCAGATCCAGCCGCTCCCCCTTCTTGGGGACAAAGGGCAGACACAGCACCGTCTCCGCGCCGGCCTTCCGCAGGATCCGGTCCGCCTCCAGCGCGGTCCGAAGGCCCCGGTCCCGGTAGGGGTTGGAGCTTAAAATGATCCTCATGCCTTACTCCCCCTTCAACTCCCCGTGAGAGGCCGACACCAGTGCGCTCAGGTCGCCGCTGTATGCCGGGCCCTGCCGGACCGAGAGATAGCCCAAGTATTCAATGTTCCCCTCCGGCCCGCGGATAGGGGAAAAGGTAATATCCTTTACAGAGAATCCAGCATGGGCGGCGTGCTCCAGAAAGTGCTCCAGCACCTCCAGATGGACTGCCGGATCCCGGACGACCCCCTTCTTGCCCACCTTGTCCTTCCCCGCCTCGAACTGGGGCTTTACCAGGCAGACCCCTTCCCCAGTCTCCTGCATCAGGGGCCGCAGCGCGGGCAGGATGAGGTTGAGGGAGATGAAGGAGACGTCCACGGAAAAGAAGTTCAGAGGATCCGGGATCTGTTCCCGGGTGAGATAACGGGCATTGGTCCGCTCCATGCACACCACCTGGGGGTGGGTGCGCAGGCGGTAGTCCAGCTGGTTATACCCCACGTCCACCGCATAGACCTTCTGTGCCCCGTTTTGGAGCATACAGTCGGTAAATCCGCCGGTGGAGGCCCCGATGTCGGCGCACACCGCGCCGTGGAGCCCGATGGGCCAGAGCTGCATGGCCTTTTCCAGCTTCAGCCCGCCCCGGCTCACATAAGGAAGGGTCTTGCCCCGGATCTCCACGTTCTGGCCCTCCGTCACCGGAGCGCCCGCCTTGTCCACCTTCTGATCGTCTACGAATACCTGTCCGGCCATGATGACCGCCTGGGCTTTCTGGCGGCTCTCCGCCAGCCCGCGCTCCACCATCACCACATCCAGCCGCTTTTTATTCTTCACGGCCCAGCACCTCCATCGCCCGGCGGAAGAGCCCCGCTCCATCCAGTCCCAGACTTTTTTTCAGGATCGGGACCGCTCCGTGGGGCACATATCCCGTCCCGCAGTTGACCAGCGCAGTCTTCGCCGCCGTGCCGGAGGCCTCCAAAGCGGCCAGAGCCCGGACGCCCACGCAGCCCTGCTCCACGCACTCCTCCGCCACCAACAGATGGCCCGTCTTGCGCACCGACTCGATCAACAGTTCTGTCTCAAGTGGTGTAATGATATTCCACTTTACAACCTCTGCCTGGATCCCGGCCTCCTCCAGGCGGGCCGCCGCCTCCAGAAGGTCGTTGATCTCCATGCCATAGCCCGCCAGGGTGATGTCTGTCCCATGGCGGAGGACCACGGCGGAGGCATCCCCCGCATCTGCCTGGAAGGACCCCTGTCCTCCTCTGGGATAGCGTACCGCCACGGGACCGGTGTAGCGGCACACTGCCGCCTCCAGCATCCGGTCCAGTTCTGTGAAATTGGAGGGGGAATACACCGTGATCCCAGGAACGCTGTTCAGATAGGCCACGTCGAATACCCCGTGATGGGTCTCTCCATCATCCCCCACTAAGCCGGCCCGGTCCACCGCCAGGACTACATGAAGCCCGTCAATGGCTATATCATGGAGCAGCATATCATAGCTGCGCTGCAAAAATGTGGAGTACACCGCAAACACGGGCACCGCCCCCTGTTTGGCCATCCCAGCCGCCATAGAGGCCGCGCAGCCCTCGGCGATCCCCACATCAAAAAAGCGTTTGGGATAGGCCTCCGCAAAGGCGGTCAGCCCGGTCCCCCCCACCATGGCGGCCGTCAGGGCACAGATACGCCTGTCGTTCCGGGCCAGGCGGACCAGCGTGCGGCCAAACACCCGGGAAAAGTTCTCTCCCCCCGATTTTCTGGGCGCGCCCGTCTCCGGATCGAAGGGGGACACGCCGTGAAATGCGTCAGGGTTACGCTCCGCAGGTGCAAAGCCTTTCCCCTTTACAGTTTTGACATGGAGCAGGACAGGCTCCTTCAGGCTTGCCGCGTACCGAAGCGTCTTGGTCAGTTCCGGCAGATCGTGTCCATTCACCGGTCCCAGGTAGGTGAATCCCATATTCTCGAACATACTGCACGGCAGGAGGCTCTGCTTCAGCGCCTTTTTTACGCTATGGGTCATCCGGTAAATCTTCCGGCCCAGCCAAGTGGCTCCCATAAACCGCCGGTACCCCTGCTTGAAGCTGAGGTACTGGGGCTTCAGGCGCTGCTGCGCCAGATGCCGGGCCACCGCGCCCACGTTCCGGTCAATGGACATTCCGTTGTCATTCAGGATAACCAGCAGTTGCTGTCCGCACTGCCCGCCGTTAGACAACCCCTCATAGGCCAGGCCGCCGGTGAGGGCCCCGTCTCCGATGAGGGCGGCCACCTGATAATCCTGGCCCAGGGCGGCCCGTGCCTGGACCATCCCTACTGCCACTGCCACTGAATTGGAGGCATGTCCGGCAATGAAGGCGTCGTGGACGCTCTCTCCGGGCTTGGGGAAGCCGGCGATCCCGCCGTACTGGCGCAGTCCAGCCATCTCCTCCCGCCGCCCGGTGAGCATTTTATGGATATAGCACTGGTGCCCCACGTCAAAGACCAGCCGGTCCCGGCTGGTATCGAACACCCGGTGGATAGCCACAGTCAGCTCCACCGCTCCCAGGTTGGAGGCCAGATGCCCCCCTGTCCGGGACACATCCCGGATCAGCTCCTCCCGGAGCTCCCGGCACAGCGCCGCAGCCTCCTGGTCGCTCAGGTCCGCCAGCAGCGGCCCTGTTTTTTCCTTCTGTTCCTGCAAGTGAATCCCTCACATCTCCGCCGGGCCGCGCGCCTCACCAGATCATGGGCCCAACCAGCCCGATCGCCGTTCCAAGCAGCGCGCCCATCAGCACCTGGGGCAGGGTGTGCCCCAGCTCCTCGTTGAGTTTCTTCCCCTTCAGCTCCTGGGGCAGGTCGTCCCAGTGCTCCCGGACATAGTTGATCACCTTCGCCTGTTCCCCCGCAGCCCGGCGTACATTACAGGCGTCGTACATCACCACCAGGGCAATGGCCGCCGACAGGGAAAACAGGGGGTCCCGCCAGCCGCAGACCTGCCCGATGGAGGCCGACGCGGCACAGATGAAGGCCGAGTGGGAGCTGGGCATATTGCCGCTCCCGATCATCTTCCGCAGATCCAGGTTCCGGTTGGTCACCCAATGCAGCAGCGTTTTCAGCACCTGGGCCGCGGACCAGGCCAGGATCGCCAGGTCCAGAGTCAGATTTCCAGTCAAAAAACCCGTATGATCCATTGTATCCTGCCTCTTTAACAGGGCCGCTTGTCCTGTTCCGATCCGGCTCAGCTCCTGCGGCCCGCCAGTGCCCGGGCCAGGCACAGGAGGAAGCCCGGGTCTCCGAAGCCGGACAGCGCCTGCTCCGCCTGCCCGGTCAGTTCCTCTACCAAAGCCCGGCTGCGCTCCAGACCCAGAACCGTGACAAAGGTGTTCTTCTCATTGGCACGGTCCGAGCCAACAGACTTGCCCAGCTCCTGATCGGTGCTGGTCACATCCAGAATATCATCCTGGATCTGGAAGGCACGGCCAATGCACCGGGCGTATTCTCTGACGGCACAGCGCTGCTCCTCCGTCCCCCCGGCGGCGATGCAGCCCAGCTCGGCCGCCGCGGAGATCAGGGCCCCAGTTTTGAGCTGCTGGAGCTGCTCCAGCTCTCCCCGGGTCAGGGCTCTCCCCTCCCCGGCCATGTCCAGGACCTGTCCGCCCACCATGCCCTCCGGCCCCGCTTCCCGGGACAGGCAGGACACAGCCTCCACCACCCGCTCCGCCGGCAGCTCTGCCTGGGTCAGGACCCCGAAGGCCGCTGTGAGCAGACCGTCGCCGGCCAGGATGGCGGTGGCCTCTCCATACACCTTGTGGTTTGTGGGACGGCCCCGCCGCAGGTCGTCGTCGTCCATGGCGGGCAGATCGTCATGGATCAGGGAGTAGGTATGGATCATCTCCACTCCGCAGGCCAGTGGCAGCGCCCGGACCGGATCTCCGCCGCACAGGCGGCAGGTCTCCAGCACCAGCACGGGGCGGATCCGCTTCCCTCCCGCCAGCAGAGAGTACTCCATGGCCTCCGTCAGGTCGGCATACCGCCTCCAGCCCTGACAGACCCGGTGCAGCGCCTCCTCCACCAGCTTCCGGTCCTCCTCCAGTCTCTGTTGGAACACATCCTGCTCCATGCTCAGCGCTCCTCTCCGAAGGGATGCTCCTCCGGCTGACCATCTGGTCCCGCCGTCAGCAGGGTCACCTTCTGCTCCGCCTGGTCCAGCAGTGCGGAGCACTGCCGCAGGATCCCGGCCCCCTCCTCAAAGAGGGTCATGGCCTGCTCCAGCGGGGCGTCCCCCCGCTCCAACAGACCCACGATCTCCTCCAAACGCGCCATGGACTGCTCAAAATCCAGCTTTTTCTTCGTGGGCATTGGTCCTTCCTTTCTCCAGACCAGCGACGGTCTGGTACTGAACAGTTCAAATCCTTGGACAAAGTCTGGCCTGCTCAGGTGTTCTTCGTCTTCCGCTCACACACCACACATTCCACCTGTCCGTCCGACAGCCGCAGGGAAAAGGGCTCCCCGGGGCAGGCGTCCCGGACCGAGGCGATCACGCTCCCGTCCTTCTTTTGGGCGATGGCGTATCCCCGGCCCAGCACCTTCAAGGGGCTGAGGGCGTCCAGTGCGGCGGCCAGCCGGGCAAAGCGCTCCCGCTGGCCGGATACGCTGGCGGACAGGCCGTGTCCCAGGCGGCGGCTCTGATAGTCCAGCAGCAGGCGCTTCTCCTGAAAATAGCGCCGCGGATCGGCCATGACCCGGCTCTCCCGCAGGCGCTCCAGCCGCTGGCGCTCCCGCAGGAGCCGCTGACGGGACGCCTGCTCCATGCGCGCCCCCAGCGACGCCAGGGCGGCATAGACCTCGTTCTGGTCGGGCACCGCCAGCTCCGCCGCGTTGGAGGGCGTGGCCGCCCGCAGATCCGCCGTAAAATCAGCGATGGTCACATCGGGCTCATGTCCCACGGCGGAGATCACCGGGATCTGAGAGTCATAGACCGCGCGGGCCACGCACTCCTCGTTAAAGGCCCACAGGTCCTCCATGGAGCCGCCCCCCCGACCGGTGATGATCAGGTCGGCCGCCTGGTGCAGGTTGGCCCACCGGATGGCGGCGGCGATTTCCTCCGCCGCCCCCTCCCCCTGGACCCGCACCGGAAGGATCCGGATCTGAGCCATGGGCCACCGGGCCCCCAGGATCCGGAGCATATCCCGTACCGCCGCACCGGCAGGCGAGGTCACCAGGGCGATCCGCCCCGGGATCCGCGGCAGGGGGCGCTTATGCGCCCGGTCGAACAGGCCCTCCTGGAGCAGGCGGGCCTTCATCTGCTCAAAGGCCACCGCCAGATCTCCCGCCCCCTCCGGCGTCAGCCGGACGCAGTAGAGCTGATACTGGCCGTCCCGTGGGAACACCGTCACCCGGCCCGCCGCAATGACCTGCATCCCGTTTTGCGGGTGGAAGCGCAGGGAGGCGGCGTCCCCCCGGAACATGACACACCGCAGCGCCCCCTCCCCGTCCTTCAGGGTGAAGTAGTGGTGTCCAGAGGGATACATTTTATAGTTGGACAGTTCCCCACGCACCAGCAGGCCGGACAGGACCCGGTCCCGATCCATGAAACCCTTGATATACTGGCCCACCTGGCTGGGGGTGAGGATTGTCTGCTCCTGACGGGGGGCGCTCATCGTCCCGCCTCCCGCTCCAGGGCCCGCCAGGTGAGGATGGCTGTTCCCATGGCGTTGTCTGCGGCATACTGAGGCTGGGCAAAGACCGCGCCGCAGCCCTCCTCCAGCGCGCCCCGCAGGCGGCGGTTGGAGGCCACCCCGCCGGAGCAGAGCACCGGCAGGCCCGGATATGCCTCCTGGGCCGCCCGGGTGGTCCGAAGGATCACATCAGTCACTGTGTCGATGGCGAATCGGGCAATATTGGCCGGCTTCTCGCCGTCCGCCAGCAGCTTCTTCACCTGGTTCTCCATCCCGGACAGGGAGAAGCGCAGCCCGTCCCGCTTGACCCGGTATTTCATGGAGGCGTCCGCCTCCCCGCTGAGCGCGTCCAGCGACTTTCCCGCCGGGAACTGGAGCCCCAGCAGCACGCCGGTGCGGTCGATCAGCTGTCCGGCGGAGATGTCTGTCGTCCCACCCAGGATCTCCGCCCGGACGGCCACGCCGTCCTCCTCCGGCTCCGCTCGCAACAGCTCCGTGGTGCCGCCGGACAGGTGCCAAGCCAGGAAAGGGCGGTCCAGCAGGTCCATCCGTCCGGCGGACCAGGCCGCCGCGGCCAGATGCCCCTGCTGGTGAGAAAAGGCATAAAATGGGACGCCCAGCACATGGGCAAGGCTCTGCCCCTGGGAAGCTCCCGCCAGGAAGCATGGCATATAGGAGCCCTCCACCGCCCGCGGGCGGGTGCTTGCCCCCACCGCGCCCAGCGCCTCCAGGGAGGTCTCCTCCGCCAGAGCACTCAGCAGCTCGGGCAGGCGCTTGACGTGCTGAAACAGGGCATCGCTCTGCCGCAGACCCAGCTCGCCGGGGCGGACGTCCAGGATCCGGCCCCGGTTGACGCCTCCCGCCCCGTCAAACACGGCGCAGGAGGTGGTGTAGTTGCTGGTGTCCAGCCCCAAGACCCGCACGGTCACGCCTCCGGCGCGGTCTCAGTCCTGGCCGCCGCCTTCTCCGGCTTGGCCGGCGTGTCCTGAAACTCCGCCCGGACAAAGGACCCCAGGATCCCGTTGACAAAGGCCGCCACCTCCTGGGGCTCATACTGCTTGGTCAGCTCCACCGCCGCGTTGATGGCGGCCGCGTTGGGGATGTCCGGCATATACAGGATCTCATACATAGCCGTCCGCATGATGGCCGCCGCCATGCGGGGGATCCGCTCAAAGGACCAGCCCACCGCATAACGGCTGATGTAGTCGTCCAGCTCCGGACCGTGGGCAAAGGCGCCCCGGACCAGGTTTTTGATATAGGTCTCCTGCTTCTCATTGGGATACTGGGCGTAGATCGGCATCTCCTGGGCCAGCTCGCCAAAGCGTTCCCGGTTCAGTTCGCTTTTCAGCACCTCGTCCGCGCTCTGTGTCCCGAATCCCAGGGAAAATATCAGATGTACCGCAATCTCGCGGGCATTGTCTCTTGTCATGTCTGTCTCCTCCGTTAACTGGCTCCATTCTGGCGATAAGATCGTGATTCTATTATATACATCCTTATGCAAAAAGGAAACCCCCAAAATTCACAAACTGCGAATTTTCAGGGGTTCCCTCTGGGGTTTATTCAGTTTTCTCCCAGTCACGCATAAAATCTGTGGCCGCCGATCACGGCGATACAGGTGCGGTTCCGGGCCGCCCAGCTGTTGGGGGCAGAGTCAAAATAGAGGGCGTTCTTGGTCTTTTCCACCACAGCACCGTCCAGCACCAGCTTAGCCGCGGCCACGCTGGAAGCGTTTGGGGTGCATCCAGCCAGCTTACCGGAGCGGTAGGTGGTGAACTGGTTCTTCTGAGCCAGCACGCCCTCCACTGTGTTGGGGAAAATAGGGCTCTTCACGCGGTTCATGATCACATTGCCCACCGCAATCTTGCCGTCCAGGGGCTGATTCCCGCTCTCCGCATAGATCACGCGGGAGAGCCAGAACAGGTCCTTCTCATTGTAGAATTGGTTTCCCGGGGTCAGCCCACCGCTTCCGCGGGTAACTGCCACAGTGCCGGTGGCCCCATTCCAGTTCAGATCCGCGTCAAAGGCCTCTGTCAAAACGGACAGGGGGACCGTCACCCGGTTCCCGGTCAGCCCAACGCCCTCCGGAACATACAGATAGCGGCCATTGGCCACCACATACTGCTGTCCCACTACAGCGGTCAGTGTCAGCTTTCCGCTGGTCACGGTCACCGTACGGCTCCCGGCGTCCCAGGCCGCCGACGCGGTGGGATCCAGTTCCTTAGCCATGGGGACCAAAGCCACATAAGTCGTTCCGTTGCGCTGTGTCTTACCTACTTCGGTGGATACCGGCTCGCCGTCCACGGTCAGGGTCCGGTCCAGATTCTCAACCAGAGTCAGGACACTTCCCCCCGCCACCGCAGGCACCGGCTCCGCCCGATCCGCTTCCTGATCTTGTTCCGCGTCCACCTGACGGACAGCCGCCTCAGCGGCCGTCCCGTCGGACTCAGACACAAGAGCGGCAGAGCTCTGCTCCACACCAGCTCCCATCAGGAGAAGCAAGGCAAAGGCGCTCAGCGTCAGCGAAAACAGCTTTCGTGTCATTGTCTTCACTCCTATGGTTACAAAATTATGTCAACAAAAATGACATCAAAAGCAACCGTTTGTTACTTTTGTTACCACATTGTAACCAATTTACCTGTTTGAAACAAGGGTAAAATTCACTATACTTTCCCCGAAAATTTTGTGTATTTTTTCTGACATAGCAGAAAAACCGCTATTTTCTACTCAAATTTTCATATTTCAATCAAAAATCTCCCTCACAAAGTGTACAAAGCGTCCCCCTCCATTGCCTGCTTCTCCCTAGTCATCCTGCTCTGCCGTGCCTCCCTCCCCCCACCAGAGGTCAGAGAAAATTTTGCTTGCTTTTTCTTCCCATCTATGTTATAGTAGTCAAGCAATCAAGTTGCAGGTGTAGTTCAATGGTAGAATGTCAGCTTCCCAAGCTGAACACGGGGGTTCGATTCCCCTCACCTGCTCCACACAAAAAGCCGGCGAAAGCGTTGATTTTCAACACTTTCGCCGGTTTTTCATTTATTCATTTTCTTTCTGTTATGCCATTCCAGGGCATCACAGCACATTTTTCTGGTGGGGGAACCGGTGGGGGGAATCGCGCCCCAGCGCACCTCTTCTCTACCTGATTTCAACCGCCTTATTGACCATCAGTGCAACTTCTTCCCGGGTCGCCAGACTGCGGGGCCTGGTCCCTTCGGTAATGCCCTTGGCCTTGGCCTGCTCCAGGCCCTCCTGGGCCCACTGGCTGGCTGGCTCCTTGGCCTTGCGGGCCATCCAGTCCTCCATCATCCGGTCAAACCATGCCTGCTCCTCCGTCAACTCCGGCTCCGGCTCCTCTTCTCTCACCGTCCAGCGCAGTACGCTGTTGATCCGCCGGTTTTCCGCGGTCTTGGAGACCGCCCCGTCCCGGCTCTGGTAGTAGCTCCCGCCGCCGTCCAGCTTGAGCACGTCGGTAAAGCCCAGCCCCCGGAACACCAGGGCGGCCTCGCCGCTGTCCAGCAGATTTGTTGTCCTGGACTGCCACCCCATGACGTACACCACCATGCCGTCCCCCTTGAGGCCCACCAGCGTGTGCCAGGCGGCCCGCAGCGGGGAGGTGTCCCAGCCCTGCCCCTTGGCCTGGGCGGTGGTGCAGGCTTTCCCAGCCCGCAGCACGGGGATGCCGGACACGGCGTAGTCCGTCCCCTCCGGCACCGTCCGGATCTCCTCCACCCGGGCCTTGCCGCCAGAGATCAGCAGAGTGGAGATCGCCTTCCCGTACATAGGGTTGGCATAGACCCACCGGCCAGCGTCAAACGTGAACCGGTCCCACTGGAACCGCCCGCGCTCCTGGCAGTAGTGCCGCGTCCACTTGCCCGCGGCCTTGTAGTCCGCCACCAGATGGCCCGCAGGCAGGGTGAAGGGCTCCCCCGCCTCGGAATAGTTGGCGAAATACCCAGCATTGGCGCAGTTGTCGCCGCACTCGGATTTGGGCCGGTCCACCAGCTCCACCGTCAGATCCTCCGCCGGCACCGCGGTCATCAGGACCTGCCCGCCGCCCTTGGCCTGGAGGTCATACACCTCCACAAGAGCCGCCGCCAGCCCTGCCGCCGCTTGGTCGGCAAACTGCTCCGTCAGGATGATGGGGGTGTCCGTGGTGGAGTCCATAAACCCCAGCTCGATCAGGGTGGCCGGCATGGTGGTGTAGTTGAGCACATACAGGCTCTGCTCCGCCAGAGGCTGCGCCCGGTTGCCCCGCAGGCCGGTGGAAGCCACGGTATAGCGGTACACCGCGTCCCGCACCACCTCGCTCTGCTTCTGGTGGCTGGGGGCCACATAGGCCACGATCCCGCCGCCGGAGCCGCCGTTGATCCCGGCATTGTGGTGAATGGACAGATACACATCCGCCTTGGCCCGGTTGGCTGCCGCCACCCGCTGGGACAGGGTCACGTCCCGCCTGCCGGTCACATCGTCCACCCGCATGGTCTGACAGTCGTACCCCGCCAGGATGGCCTCCAGGCGGTCTGCCACCCGGCGGTTCAGGGTCCACTCCCGGGTCTCCCCGGGGTCGATGCGTTTCAGGCAGCGTTTCCCCGGGGTCCCGATGTAGTGACCCGCATCAATGCAGATCAGCATGGGCTCAGCCCTCCTGGCCGGCCTGGTGCTCCTCGTCCTCCTGGATGCCAGCCTGCACAGCTGCGGCGAACGCCTCCCGGTCGTGGTCGGCGAATGCGTCCACCAGGGCCTCGTAGTGGTTGCCCACAAACTCGTTGATGCCCTGCTCGGTCATGCCCTCGGGGATGGGGTGGGCCTCCTTGTGGTGGGCCAGGGCAATGGTCAGGTCGGGCAGGTCCAGGTCCTCACAGGTCTGGAAAATGTCATAGATGTAATTGGCGTTCATGTTGTTATCTCCTCTCATGTCTTTTTTGTGTTGGTACGTTAAGTTCCGCTGTTGGTGCGCTTTTCGGCCTGCGTCCCGAAGTAGAACGCAATGACCACGGTGAACACGGTCAGAAACTGATCCGCGCTCACCCCGCCGGAGCAGGTCAGCCAGGCGAACACCGCCGTCAGGATCAGCGTGACCATGCTCTTGATGGTCAGCAGGTTCCCCAGCCGCTTGTATAGCTGTTCCACATCTCTCACCCCCTTCCAGTGCTATGCATCTTTAGATGAAATCGTGCTTTTGTAGCCGCTCGTCATACACCCTTCCAATGTTGGAAATGGCATGGGTGGCCCGGCTGTTGGGATATTCCGGGTGATTCCGACAAAACTGCTGATAGCGGTCGATCTCCGTCAGCACCTCAATAAATTCTTCTCGGGTGTGGGGGATCTGCCGGATCAATTCCTGATTAAAACGCAGGATCCTGGCCCGGTGCATATCCGCCGCCCGCGCATCGTCGGTCTTGATGTGGTCATCCAGCTTGATCCGGGTCCGCTCCAGCTCGGCCAGCACCTCCGCGTTGATGGCCCGCCCGATGGCCTTGGCAATAGCGGACCAGGGGTTGATTTTGACGGGGGCGACCTGGATGACCGTCAGCGCCAGGACCACCAGCCCGCCCCCGCCTGTCAATAGCTCCTGGATGCTCAATGTCCGCCTCCTCTGCCTAGCCCGCGGCGGGGGCCTGTGCCTCCCGGCGCAGCTGCTCCCCTTCCGCCTGGGTCAGCCGCCCAGCCTGGACCAGCGCGTCAATGCGGGCATCGTCCCAGAGCCGCGGGTAGTATTTTCGGGCCAGCTCGTACACGCTCATAGCTCCACCCCCGTCATAGCAGCCAAAAAGTCCACGTCCGCCCGCAGCCGTTCCGCCTCTGTGGGTTCCGGCTCCGGCTGAGGCGGGAGGGAGGATTTCCACGCCTCCCAGGCCTCGGTGTTCGGCACCACCGTCACCGTGCTGCCCTCCATCTCCGGGTCCGGCTCCGAGGTGATGGACACAAAGCCGTTGTGCCGGACCAGCATATCCGCCTGCTCATCCGTCAGGGGAATGCACTCAGGGAACCAGTCCTCCTGCGCCGGAGGATATGCCCCGGATTGGTTTTGAGTCGATTGGATGTATCTCATGTTGCCTCCTCATCCGATCACGGTATAGTAATACCGGGTCCCACTGGTGTTCAGCTGGTTGGCTACACTGTTGCCGTACCAGGACAGACTGTTCCCATCCGCAGTGACCGTTTTGGTCCCCACTGTTGGGTTACCCGTCCAGACCATGCCCGTGGACTCCCCCATAGATGCCGCCCCGGCAGCCATCACAATGGCCAATTTCGGTGCAAACACAAACCTCAGCGTGTTGGGGCTGCTCTTTCCGTATGTCCCCGTCCCCACATAGCTGCCGGTGACCACCTGGGCCGGATACTGGGTCACCTGGTCCAGTGTTTTTCCGCCCGGTAGCCGCACTGCCTCGGCCACCGTGGCGGGGTACTGGGCCGTCCCCCCGGCGTCCAGCAGCCGCATGACGTCCACCCGCCCCGTTTCAAAGGGGATGGCCGCCTTGGTATAGGTCCAGCTTCTCACCGCGCTCACCGTGCCGCTGCTGGCCTGCACCTCGGCCTTCAGGGTGATGGTGCCCGTCCCGGCGGCCAGGTCCAGGATCAGCACCCGGTTGGCGTAGCCGCTGTCGATCATCCGGGTGTAGACCTCCGCCCCGTTGACCAGCAGGGTCAGCCGGATCTGCTTCCCTGTGTCCGTGCTCACCGAGTAGGGCACGTCGTTCACGATGGTCCCCAGGTCCCCGTCCTGCCCGGAGATCACCAGCGCCGCCGCGCGCACCACCGGAATGGCCGCCGATGCGGCCCAGCCTCCCGGCACGCCGCCGAACACCGCCTGCACCCGGTACTGCACGCTGGTCCAGGCCCCGGCGGTCTCCGTAAAGGTCAGCCCCGCCCCGGTGTACACCTGCACCCAGTCGCTGTCTGTGCTGGCCTTTCGCTGGAGGGTGTAGCTGTCCGCCCCCTCCATCTTCAACCAGGACACCGCCACACTCTGTCCCTGCATCACCAGCTCTGGAACAGTCAGCGTGGGGGACAGCAGCACCGCGGCGTCTGTTCCCGTGACATAGCTGCCCCACTGGCCGTTGCTGTCCTTAGCCCGTACCCGGAACCGGATGGCGGTCACCCCCACCGGGATCTCCGCCGTCAGGCTCGTCCCGGTCACGGCGGCGTTCACCACCGTCCAGGAGCCCCCGCCGTCGGTGGACCGGCTCACCTCATAGCTCTGCACCGGGTAGTCCGTGCTGCTTGTGGCCGCTGTCCAGCTCACATCCACAGAGGAAAAATGAATCCGCTCCGGATAGGTCAGCCCGCTGGGGGCGGTGGGGCTGGTCACCGTGATCCGCTGGTCATAGTAGTAGCCGCCGGATGCCCCGCCGTTGGGGTAGGCGGACGGATCGGTGGAGTAGACATACTCTACAAACGAACCCGCTGCAGCCTTGACCCCATAAACATACAGCGGGGCTCCATTATTGGTGTTTGGGTGAATGCTGCAGGAATCTCCATTATGCCGGAAAACAGAAAAATTGTACTTTGTATCGCCGCTTACAACGGCAATATCGCTGGTCGGGCCACGTCCAATAACCTTGGTGGCGCCATAATAATTCCCATCTTCTTTATCGATTGGTGACCTTGTCGGGAATGTAAATTTCCCATCCACAATATTTTGTCCGGTAAACGACTCATTTGGGCCATACTCTCCCAAATAGACCGTATTGTATTCGGTCAATCCTGTCATCGTGTAATACGGACCATCGATTGTTTCCAGCAAGTTCTTGACATATTTGACGTTAGTTTTTCGCCATTTGTAATATGTCGCCATCCTTACACCCCCCCGTTATAGCTGACCAGCACGGCTGTTTTCAGAAGTTCCATCTCCGGCAGCTGCTCCTCCGGAATCTGACCGCCATTGTCCAGCACCGCGATTTGAATGTTGACCCCTTCCGGTCCCCCAATAAACAGCTCTTTGGTATCTGTGGTCAGCCCGTATTCTCCCAGGGCTAGGACCGGCAATGTGGCCCTGGAACCCCGCTTCACTTGGATCGTAACCGCCATATGCGTATCACTCCTTATTAGAAAGTCCCTCCGTCTACAGTTTCGACGTTCATTGTGCCGTCAACGCCAATGGAGACGTTTCCGCCGCCCTTGACGTGACCCAGCTGGGTGGCTGATGCGGTCTGTATGGTGTGGCTGGACGGGGCCGCGCCCACATCCGCCGCCGTGGTCCCGTGGGGGTTGCCTTTGGTGATCTGGCTGTGGTCATAGGCCGCCTTTCCACGGTCGCCTCGGTATGCCGTGCTCTCCGTCTCGCCCAGGGCCAGAGACGCGCTGATCTCCACGTACTGGCTGCCACTCCAGCGGTAGGTCAGGTTGGTGTCCTTGGCAATGTAGATCTTCCCGTCCTCGCCGGTCTCAGGGAAGGCTCTCTGGCTGTCATACTCCACCACGTCGTCCACATAGCTGGGAAGCTGTGCCGCAGGCACCTTGCCGCTGGAATCCAACTCCGCCACACCGTTGGCCTGGCCCTTCTGGCTGGCCGGGATGGCCTCCACATCATCGGCCGTCAGAGTGACAGCGGCGGACAGGGGCTTGCCGTTGATGGTGGTGCCCACGGGCACATAGGTCCCAGACAGGTCAGGCAGCAGGGCGGCCAACAGCTTCCCGTCCGCCTGCACCACGGGCACGTTGCCCTGCTGTGTTCCGGTGTCTGCGGTGGACGCCGTGCCCAGGCCCGTCACCTTGGTGCTGGGGATATTGGGCAGATCGGACACCTCGATGGTATGCCCGGCGGTCACCCGGCCCTTCTGGTCCACGGTCACTTTGGTGTAGGTGCCGGGCGTCAGGGCGGTGATGTTGGCAAGGGCCAGCACCAGCTCCACGTTCTGTGTTCCGTCAAACTGTACCGCAGGGGCGCTGGCATCGCCGGAGACAGAGAACGCACGTGGGGTGGACAGCTTTGCCGCCGTGTCGGCGGTGCCGCCCTTGGGATTGATGTGGACGTTCCCGGAGGTGGCGCCGATGTACACGTTACCGGTGTCCAGGGCCACCGCCAGCTCGCCTTTGGCCAGTACCAGGTTGGTGACTGCTTCCTGTAAGCCTCTCTTGATCTGAATAACTGCCATTCTGATTCTCTCCTTTTCTTTATTGTCCGGCGTTGCCGTCAATGACTAGATTCTGGTGGGCCAGAGGATTCGCCATGTGCTCCTCCAGGCTCTCGGAGATGTCAACGGCTTCCACGTTGTTCCCATCTACCAGCAGATTGGCGTGGGCAGTGGCCGTGGCGTTGTGCGCCTCCACCGGGTCCGTGTCCCACACGCCGCAGTCGATGTCCTGGACCAGCTTTCCGTTTTCGTCCAGGGTGGCGACTCCCTCCGGCTGGCCCTTCTCCGCCTGAGGGATAAACACCAGGGCCGTGTCTACCGTTCCAGTCACCTGTACCTGACTGGAAAAAATCAGCTCCGTTCCGAAGATGAACTCCCGCAGATTCTCGCTCCCGGCCTGGATGGCCTCTCCGGCCCCAAGGGCATTTCCGTAGCACATCAGGACCTCGCCCTCCTCCGGATCGCTGGCCCACAGGCCCAGCTCCTCCCACACAAAGGCGGCCATCCCCGTGTTGACGAACTGGCCCAAAACAGAGGCGGTGTTTCCCCGCCTCTCCACGCCGGACAGACTGAGATACTTCAGCGGCTCCACCAGCGCCGTCCGGTCCAGACTGCTGCCAGGGGGCAGGGCGCCCGTCCCGATCTGCCACCGGGTCACCTGGGCGGTCTGCCCCTCCGGCACCTTGGCCAGCAGCGCCGCCCCCTTGCTTGTCAATTCCACCTTCGGTATCATCTGCACTCCACCTTCCAAATGATCCGATCCCCCTGCCGGGACAGAGCCCCCAGCCGGATCTGAGTCGTTGTCTCCTGCCGGTATTTAATATCCCAGGCCAGATGGGCTGGCTTGAGTTCGTTGACGATGGCCGCCAGGTCCTCCTTGTGGTCAATTTCTCCAACCGTGTCCAAATACCAGATATAAAAATGGTAACTGGGGTTGTCCTCTCGTATCTCTACCCTGCCCGCGGAAAACACCTCCGCAATGGCCTTGAGCTTGGCCAGCGTGGTGGTCCCGGCCCCCTTGACCTTGGCCAGGATGCGGGCGCGCCGGCGGTCCTCTGGCTGTGCTGGGTCCACGGGGATGCCGTAGGCCCGCTCCCACAGCTCCAGTCCCCAGCCGCCCGCGGTGGAGGGAAGCAGCTGCCGGAATGTCTCCTCCACATCCCGTCCGGCTTGGCGGGCGGGGAGACTCAGCGCGCGCTGAATCTCGGCGTCCTGGGGACTCCGCTGATAATGCTGGGGCAGCTGCCGGATCAACACCGTCATGTAACGTGTACCTCCTTCAGCACTGGTACGCTGTCCACTGGGACCGTGATGTCCTTGGTGTCTCCGTTGACTGTCAGGCTGGAGAAATTCTCCACCCCGTCAATTGACAGCAGCAGGGCCAGCACCCGGTTATAGAGCAGCGTGTAGGGCAGATCTTGTCCCGGTCCATAGTAGATGGTCTGATACTTGGTCTGGATCAACTGCCGGAGGTATCCGCGCAGGCGGCTCTCCAGCTCCGTCTGGACCGTCCCGGCAGAGGCGCCAGAGAGGACCACCGAGGCGGAGATTCGGATCTCCGCCTCCTTGGCCGCTGAGACAGTGATGTCCGCGCCGGGCGGGCGCTTGACCTGGATGTTGGCCGCCACGGCTTCCACGATTTCCTGGGAGGCCCCCTCAAAGTTGCTGTCCACCAGGGTGAGCCCCACAGTGCCAGGTCCGTCCCACAGCTCCACCACCTTGACCTCACCCACTCCGTCAGCCTCCATGGCCCACCTGCGGTAATCCCAGCCGTTTCCGCTGGTAGCGGGCTGCTTGCGGGCCTCGTCCACCCGCTGGTACAGGGCGGCGTCGCTCTCCCGATCGGTGCCGCCCTCGGCCTGGCCGTTGACGTATCTCTCCAACCCGTTGATATTGACGTACATCCGGGACAGAGTCCCCGAGGCGATGTTATAGGCACTGCCCGCCTCCGCCGCCTCCAGTCTGCCCACAGCGGAGCCTCCGGAGCCGATGGCCACGGACTCCAGCAGAAGGAATTGCAGGCCCGTCCCAGTGAGAAAGACGGTCCCGGCGGGGATCGCAGTCCCGGCCTTTCCTGTGAGGGTGACGGTACACCGGGCGCGGGTCCCCGCACGGCGGGTCAGGTCGTGGTAATCCTGGGCCACCAGGTCGATAAATCTTCCCGATGACTCGTCAATGAACAGCATGGAGGTGACCGCCGGAAGCGCTTTGTAGAGATTGCTCACCATCTGGCATAAGGGTCCCGCCACAGCATCCGCATAGCTGCCCGCCAGGGTAGAAACGCCCGCCTCCGGCCGGATGGCCTCCAGGACCTCCTTCTTCAGGTTTTCAGTTGTCCGATCCTCAAACATATAGCGTGGTCCTCCCATATACGGTGGAGAGCGCCACCGTCAGATGCAGGGTGCTGCCCTCAAACCGGGTCTCCGAAACCTGGATGTCCCGGATATAGGGGTTGACTTCCAGAGCCTCCCGGACATACCGGGCTGCCTCACTCAGCTTGGTGTCCGCCCGGTAGGGCTGCCCCACCAGAGCCAGCAGTTCACAGCCGAAGGACCAGGAGAAGTGAGGGTACTGGTACCGGGCAGTGTCGATGGCCCGCCAGGCCCAGCCCTTCACGGCCTCCAGCCCGGTGACCATCACCGGGTTTCCGCTCTCCCACACAGGCCGCCCGGCCTCATAGTCCATCAAAACGTCCCGGTACAGAGGCAGCCGCCCGGCCTTCTGGTCCGTGGGGGCAGAAAACATGGGCCATAGGACTGTCATAGCTTCACCACCTTTGCCAACAGATAGTAGTCCTGTCCATCCAGGGTGAGCAGCACCACCCGGTCCCCGGCCTTCAGGCCGAACTCGCCCCGGGTCAGCTGGTCAACAGATACCGGCGTAAGGGTCCCGCCGTCCGGGCAGGTCCCGGGCAGCACGCCCACCAGCTTGGGGCTGTATCCCTCCAGCAGGTCCGCGTTGATCCACAGGTCATCCGCCGTCAGCTCCATGCCCATGCAGGAGATCTTCAATCCCTCCCGGCCGCCTGTCAGGACGGTCCCGATGCAGAACGGACCGGTGGGCTGCCCCCGCCTTCCAATGGCGGACATTGCCTCCAGGATCCGTCCCGCGCTCTCGTCCAAGGTATTCATGGCGTCCTCCTCTCACAGCTCCGAGCCTGCGCTGGCCTCGGTCATCAAATTGCGGAAATTCAGCTTAAATTTTCCCAGGTGCAGGCCATTTTTCCATGTGTGGGTGTCCCCGTCCACCCAGAACAGGCCGCTCACCCCGCTGCCGGTGTCCCGAAGGAGGACAGCCTCCCCGCAGATCAGCTCCATAGGCGGGTCCAGCACCTCCACCGTCAGGTTCTGCTGTAAACCGTTGTCCTCCAGCCAGGCCCGGGCCTCCCCGGCCGCGTCCTCTCCGGCCCGCTGCCGGAGCACATGCTCCAGCCGCCCATTGACCGCCTGAGAGGCCCCGTCCTCCACCCGGCGCACCAACTGGCCGTCGTCAGTGTAGATGGCCACGCTGTTGCACAGCCGCTCAATGCTCCAGCTGTTGGTCACCCCCATGGTCTGGACGATCTCCATACTGGCCGCGTCGGCCTTCTCTACCACCTCCAGCCGGCCGTCCCCGGTGATTCGGGGCAGATACCGTCTGCCAGTCTGCTCCCCCGCCAGGGTGTACAGGGTGGAGATGATCTTATCCAGGGCCATACCGGGGAACTTCCTCCGTACGGTGATCCCAGTGTGGGCCAGGTTCCCTGTCTGGACCCCGAAGTCCCGGCACATTGCGGTCACAGCTGCCTCCGGCGTCACGCCGTCAAAGCGGTAAAAACCCTCGTTCCCCGCCAGGAAGCGTCCTCCGTCCAGAGCGGACAGGTCGGCCACCGCAGTCTGGGAACTGGTGGTGCACTGGGTCAGCTGTCCGGTAAACCGGGGTTTCCCCGCCTGTTCCAGGATCAGGGCCGCGCCCTCCGCCAGGTTGGGCGTCTCCACACTGCCGTCCCTGGGAACAGCCAGACCAACGGACAGCGCCCGGGCGATCTGCCTGACGTCTCCGCTCCAGCTCATGGTCTGCACCAGCCCCGTCACATCCCGGAAGCCGCTCCCACCCGGCTCCACCAGCTTCAGGTGATATGTGTACTCCATCCGGCCACCTCATTTCAGCGTCCAGGACTGCGTGACTGGGTCCCAGACGCTTGCCGTGGCGTCCGCCAGCGCGACGCTGGCGCTGTCCGGGTTGGCGGTGGGCAGGTCATCCGCCGCCGGGATGGTGAGCACCTGACCAGGATAGATTAGGTTGGGGTTTTTGATAGCCGGGTTGGCCGCCGCCAGGCGCTTGTATTGGCTTCCGCTGCCATAGTACCGCTCCGCGATGGACCACAGGCAGTCCCCGGCCTGCACCTTGTAGGTCTTGGCGGACGCCGCCCCAGTCTGGCTGTCCCGTGCGGTCTGCGCGCTCCCGCCGGAGACGGAGAGGACGGGGGCCTCCGGCTTTTTCCACTGCCGCATGACAATGGTAAGATACAGGTCGTTGGTACCGTCCTGCTCCCCCTGTGTGATCTCCTCGATCATCACTGAGGCGTTGACGCTGGTGCCGGAGACGATCCACCGCAGCTTGGCCCCCCGGTCGCTCCACACCTCCAGGTCATACAGGTACTCGTAAGGGGCCGCCCTGGCCCCCGGCACGCAGAAGGGGTACAGCTGGGCGGGGAGGAGCACATCCTCCAGGGTGCAGTCCCCCATCCTGGACCCGCCCGGCAGATTGATCTCCCCCAGCTGGTCCAGCTGGACCGTCTCGATCCCGTTGGGATGCCGCCAAAAATATTTCGCCGGGGTCACCGGCAGCACCAGCTCCTTCCCCGTGGCCTCCTCCAGAAATGACATGATCCGCAGCATCGGGATCTCCCTCCTTTCCCGTTCCTCAGGCCGTGAACCCCGCCTGGGCCTTGATCCACACCGCTTCCGCGATGTGCTGGGCCACCGCCTCCTCATCCAGGCCGGCCCCAAAGGTGTTTCCGGACACTTGGACGGTTATGGACGGAGCGCCACCGCCCCGGTCCTGCTCCCGGGCCTCCCGGGCGGTGAGCACCCGCTCCCCCTCGTGGAGCAGCGCGGCATAGTTGTCGTATGGCACCCGCCGCAGGCCGTATGCGTGGCCCGCTCCGGCTGAGCCGCCGTCCAGATCCGCGTTATAGCTCCAGTCGCCCGCCGCTGGGTCTGCGCTGTCGGACTCCGGATCCCCAAACAGGGAAGCGATGGCGTCCAGAACACCGCCCCCCGCCCCCTTGGTCCGCTCCTGGGCCAGCTCATATGCGGCGGTGGCCGCCTCCAGGGCAGAGGTATTGCTCCGGATCGCGTCCAGGGAGTCCTCCTGCGCGTCCTGGAGCATTTTGTACTGGTCGCTGTTCTCGTATGCGGCCTGGGCGATCATCTCCGCTGAGTTCCGTGTGGACTCCATGGTGAGTGCCGCGTTCCGGTCCCCAGTCTCCGCATACTGGGCAGAGGCCTCAGCGAACTGCTGCCGCAGCTCTGCCAGCTGGGCCTGGTCCTCCTCAGAGAACAGGGTGGCGTCCTCCCCCAGTAGCACAGAGCCCAGGGCCTCTCGTTTGTACTGTTCCCCCAGGTTCTCCAGATAGGCCGCGTTCTGGCCGGAGATCCCGTTCAGAGACTGGATGGCCTCCCCCAGTGCGCCTCCATAGGCGTCGATCTCGGCCTGAAGCCCCCCTTTTCGGGTGTCGTTATAGCCGTCGCCATAAGCTGCGTTCAGCTCCGTCATGGTGTCGGACAGTGTTGAGGTCAGACCCTCGAAGGTCCTGGACATCTCCTCCATGGCTCCGCTGTACCGGCTCTCCATGCCCGCTTGGATGATATCGGCGGCCCTCTGTCCGTTGATCTCCCCCTTGGAGATCATGCCGTAGATCTGCCCCTGGGTCTTGCCCATGGCCTCTCCCAGCATCCCGATGACGTCCACGCCCCGGTCCTGGAAGATGTTCAGATATTCCAGCGTGGCCTTCCCGCTGCTGTTCATCCGGCTCATGGCACGGGCCATCTCTGCCATGTCCGCCGCTGTGACGCCCACCGCGCTTCCGGCGTCTCCAATGGCGGATATCAGCTCCAGCATCCGCTCCGGGCTGTCCCCGAAGCCGGTGGCCAGGGCCTGGGACATCCCGGTCAGGTCCTCGTACTCCATAGGGGTCTCCGCCGCCAGGCCCCGCAGATCGGCAAGGTACTGGTCCCCGATGCCCGCCCCCAGCAGCCGGTTGAAAGCAATGGCGTCCAGCTCCCGCTGGGCCGCCGTGGTGCTGCCGGAGGACTGGCTCTCCGCCTGGGCGGACTGCTGCTGGTCATAGAGGCCGCTGTAATAGCCGGCAAACGCCTGGTCCCGGCTCTCCGCCGCCTGTGCGCCGCCGGAGGCCAGCCCGATGACCCCGCCGATGGCTGTGCCCACCGCGGTGCCGATACCAGGGACGACAGACCCGATCGCGGCCCCGCTGGCCGCTCCGCTCAGGGCGCCGCCGAACAGGCCGCCGACGTCGCTGCCAAAGGCGGACCCCACCAGCAGGTTTCCCCACTGTCCGGCGGCATCCCCGGCCATGGAAAACAGCCCCGCCTTGCCCAGGGCGGTCAGTACGCTCCCCGCCCCGCCCACCGAGCTCCCCGCCCGGTTCTCCGCCTTGCTGATGGCCCCGGTGGCGTCCAGCAGGTCCTTCTGGGTCTGGCGGGCCTGCCTGCTGGTGAGGTCCAGCTGGGCCCGGATGTTCTCATAGTTCTGGCTGGCCCGCTCAAAGTTGGCGTTGGCCGCCGCCCGGTCTGCCTCAGTGGCTGCGTCACCCAGCTCCCGGATCGCCTTCTCCGCCTGCTGGAGTTCCTGCTTGGCCTGCTTCAGATCCACATTTTTCAGCTGGATCTTGGTCTTGTCCAGCGTATCCAGCTGCTTCTGAAGTCCCGCTGCATCGTTTCGGAACTCGCTTAGCGAGTTCTTCATGGCAACAATGGACTGGGACAGGTTATCTGTCACGCTGAAGGCAATGCTGGCATCCGCCCTTCTGCTACTGGGCATCCCGAGCCTCCTCTCTCCGCCGGTTATAGTCGATCAGCATCGCGCAGACCACCGCCCGCTCCCCCGGCGGAAGCCGGAAGTAGGCACCCGGGAAGATCCCGTGCTTGGCCAGTAGCAACTCCGCTGCGGCCAGGTCTGCGCTGCTGGTCAGTTTTTTTCCAGTTCCTCCACCGCGGCCTGGATCGCCTGCCCCATCAGCTCCTCGTACGACACAGGGGCCACGCTGCCCACCCCATAGCCGTTGAGCAGGTCGATGGACCGGCAGATCTTCTCTACCTCACCCAGCCGCAGCAGCTTTTTCAGACCGTCCACCGGCGTGGCGCAGCCCATCTTCTCCCGGTACCATGCTTCCTGCTTCAGCTCCGGGTGGTTGGTGACACTGGCCAGGATCAGATGCAGCTGGGCATCCTCCTCCCGCCGGATTCTCATCAGCTTGTCGTATGGGGTCTCCCTCAGCGCCAGCACGATGTTCAGCCGGGGCAGATGTACCTGGGCGATCTCCGGCCGAAATTCCGGCAGATCCAGCAGGCTCTTGATCGCGTGGATCTGGTCTTGCTTCTTTTTCTCCATCATATCCTCCAATCTGTTTCCCGATTCCGCCCTCCCGGCCTGCCGGGAGGGCGTCGTCTTACTCCGCCTCAATGGTGTCCAGCAGCTCATACCGGGTGAAGGTGAAGGGGGCCGTCACACTGCCCTCCTTGGCCGCCTGCCAGTCCGCCAGAGTCAGGTCGTCAAAGCTCACGTTGTACAGGGCCACCCGCTCCGCGCCCCAGCTGTCCGGGTCCTTCAGCTTGGTGATGACGGTCCCCCGCTCATCCACGCCGTCCTGGAGCCCCCTCTGCCGCTGTAAAAAGCCGCTGTCCACATGGTACAGGGTCAGGCTCCCGGTCCCTTTGGCGCTGAGGGCCTTGGTGTCGCTCATAAACTGGCCGCACAGGTTGATGGTGGCCTTGTCCTTGCTCACCTTGGCCTGACAGGCGGTGCACTCGGCGATCTTCTCGCCGTCCACCCAGACTTCTCCGAAGGTGCCGCTGAGAACCCGCTTGGCGCTGTCTATCGTTCTTGCCATATTGCTCCTCCTCTCTCACTTACGCCGCCAGAGCCAGCGTCTGGGCGTTGAACAGGACCTCGAAGTCCTCCATGGCGTCCACCAGCCGCCCGCCGCACCGGATGAACACCCAGGAGCCGGTCTGGTGCTCCAGCACCTGCTGCCGGGTCAGGCTGGACACCTCCACGCCCTGGGCCTTGAGCCAGTTCAGCTGCCGGTCGTAATCGATCTCACAGTAGCTCTCCCCGGGATTCAGCACCCCGGCCCGCTCCAGCTCTTGGAGGTATTCCAGAATATAGGCCACCAGCAGCTGCTTGTTGTCGTAGGTGTTGGGGTACTGGCCCACCCAGCTGTCCTGCACCGTAGTCCGCAGGAAATAGGAGATCAGGTCCATCCCCTCCACGATCTTGATCTTCCGCCAGTCCGCACTGCCCCCCACAGGGATGGTGGTCAGGCTGTTCACCCCCCGGGCAATCTTGGCCTTCTGCCCGTCGTGGATCAAGACCACCTTCCCTTCGTCAATGGCCTTGGTCTGCTCCGCCTCTGTCCGGGGGGTCACCGCCGTCAGCTCCGGCAGGGGGGCGTAGGTGGCAGACATCCCCATGGGGATCCCGGCCAGCAGCCCGGCCAGCCGGCCGCAGGCGGTCCCGGCGGTCACCGCTCCATTGGCGTCCGCCATGCCGGTCTCATCCAGCTCGATCACGCCCATGCTGTCGCTCCCCTTGCTTCCAAAGGGCCGCACCAGCTTCACCGTCCGGTACCGGGCCCGCTGGTCCGCCACCCACTGATTCAGGGCGGTCAGCTCCCCCTCGGTGGCGTCGGCGGGGGCGGCCAGATAGTCCACCGACGCCGACTCCAGCAGCTTCAGCCCGCCCTCCAGGGCGGAGGTGTCCTCCGTCCCTGTGGGGATGACCACCAGGTACACCAGGCTGGGCTGTCCCCGGTCGCTGCCCACAAAGGCCGTCTTGATATAGCTCCGGTTGGCCTCCCCCAGCTCGCTGGGGATCATGGTGTCGCTGCTCAGCCTGTGCAGCCCCTGGGCTTTGGCGTCCCGGACGAATACCGCCGCATAGCCCTTCTTGCTCCGGTTGATGGTCTGCCGGGCCGCCGCCTCAAAGGCGATCTTCAGCTTGGGCAGTCCGATGCTCGTCGCGCTCATGTCCTCTCCTCCTTGTTGTATTGGTTGTTGATCTCAATGTACTCCATCTTCGGCGTCTGGGCCGTCTCCGGATCTCCGGGGTCCTCCGGGTCGTGATACCCGGGCCGCACGTCGGTCCAGGCGGCTGAAAATGACACATAGGCGCTCCCCGGTCCCGGGGCCTCCGCCGTGGCATAGATCGGGATATGCCGGTCTCCCACCTGGATCGACGGCCCGCCGAACAGGATCAGCACCGCGTCCTGATCCCGCCGCAGGGCCTCCGTGCTTTCCACAGTGTAGGCGTCCGTGGCGGCAAACAGCTCCAGCTCCGCCTCCACAGACCACCGCACCAGCCCAATATTCACATCCTCAAACCCGGCGCTTCTCACATAGAGAAAGCCGGAGGGCCGCTTGTGATCGTTGGGACAGAAGTCGCGGTACAGCATCCGCTCCGGCCATAGGGCCGCGATCCGCTCTGAAAGGGCCTCCATCAGGTCTGTACTGGTCACAGTTCTCCCTCCAATCCGTCAATAATTGTCTGGAGCATCTCGTCCATTTCCGCCTGCCCCATGTTCCCCAGCTGCTGGCGCACCGTCTGATACATCCACCGCCCGGGAACGGCGGCCACCTGGATTCTGGACCGGTGCCGGTAGTCCGGCTTTCCGCTCTCTCTGGGCCCGCCGTGGCGGTGGCCCCCTTCGATGGCGTTGGTGATACGGCCCACTGCATACCGCTTTCCGCTCCTGGTGGTCTGGTATTCGTTGGCCTTGGCCCGGATGGACACATAGCCGCCGCCGCTGCCCAGATGGGGGGCCTGCCACCCGGCCACCTTTCCGCTGCCGCCGATCTCCTCCTGCACATTCAGAAGAAGATCCCGGCCCATCTGCTCCAGGGCCTGCCGCTTAACCTCCGGGAACCCCTTCAGCAGCCGGTCCCAACTTTTCAGGAGCCGGTCCAGTCCGCTGGTATCTACGGTTTGAGCCATTACACATCCCCGCCCCGCATCAGCTCATACTCGTTTTTGTATGGGTCCAGCACATGGCGCGCCGCCACATGGCAGACAGCCTTGTCCGGTCCCGCCTGCACCGTCACCAGCGTCCCCTCGGGCAGCTGGATAGGCTTCCCAGTCACCAGCACATAGCTGGTGTCCGTCTCTGCATGGGTCTCCTCCCGCTCATAGCGGACGTACTTCTCCGTCAGGATCCCAGGGAAGGTCACCCGCAGGGTCTCCGCCGGCACAGGGCGGCCGGCCGGTCCCACGGTGTCCTCGGTGCGGGTGGCCAGGCACTTCACCGGCTCCGTCAGGGCCGCCTCCACCCGCAGGTGGAGCCGCCCCTCTGGCCGGATGGCGGTGAGGAACAGGTGCCGCCCGCCCCACACCAGGGCGTTGTGGAGGGTCAGTTCCTGCCGCCGCAGGATCAGCTCCGCCCCACGGGCTCCGATACCCACCGCGGAGAACAGGTTCCGCCTGGTGCTCTGCTCCACCTGGGCCCAGGTCCTCCGCACGGTCCGCCAGGCCCATACCCCCGGCTCTGCCTCCGCCAACTCCTGCACCTCCAGCCGCTGGTTCAGCCGCCCGGCGTTTATGCTCGTCTCCATACCAGCCCACCTCTTTTCCAATTTCCTCTTGACATTTTCACGGTATCGTGATATGATAATCACAGAAAGGGGGAAACCCAATGCCTGTTATCTCACGGTTCTACGGAATGACCATCAAAATGTATTTGCTGGGAAAAGAACATAATCCGCCCCACATCCACGCACTCTATGGCGACTATAACGGCGTCATCGACATTCAAACCCTGGACATGATCGAAGGCGACCTGCCCCGCAAGGCCCTGAATATGGTTCGGGAATGGGCTGCCGATTACCAAGCCGAGCTGCTGGAGATGTGGATGACCCAAAACTTCAAGACGCTGCCCCCGCTCGAATGAGCGGGGCGCTGCGGCAGAAAGGAGTTCCCCATGTTTCATAAGGTCAAATCCGTCACCCCGCTGCCCGGCTATGCCCTGCTGGTCCACTTTGCCGACGGCTGTGCCAGGCAGTACAAAATGGCCCCCCTGTTGGATCAGATAGACGCCTTCGCCCCCCTCCGCACCGTCCCCGGCCTGTTTGAGCAGGTCCGGACGGATCCGGGCGGCTATGGGATCTCCTGGAACGACGACATCGACCTGGACGGCTCTGAGCTGTGGGAGAACGGCCAGCCGGTCTCCTCCCCCTTTGACGGCCTGCTCTCCTTCGCCGACGCGACCTCCCTCTGGGGCCTGCATGACAGCACGCTCCGCAAGGCGGTGGCCTACCGTAGGCTGGTGGAGGGCGTCGATGCCCAGAAGTTCGGCAAGCAGTGGATTGTCACCCGCACCGCCATGGAACGGGAATACGGCCCCCAGCCCTCTGTTCAGCCCTGACCCGCCGCCCCTTCCGGGGGCGGCTTTTTTATGCCTCCGGCTCCGTCAATTTCAACTGCGTCAGCGCCCGGCGGAATGCCGGGTTGTCCGTCACCAGTTTTCCAGTGATGCTCACCGCCCGCTGGTCATAGGCGTCCAGCACCAGACTGCTCACCAGCAGGTCATACTGGGAGGCCCTGGGGGTCCCGGCGGCGGGGGCTTCCACCCCTGCGTTGGTCATGTAGTCCACTGCACTGTCGTACAGCACATCCAGCAGCGCCAGTTCCCCGGCGTCCGGCTCATCGATCCTGCAATAGGCCAGCAGCACCGGCCGCTTGCCCTCCGGGATCCCCATGGTCCTCCCTCCTCTCTATCAGCCGCCTGCGCCGCTGGTGGCGACCACAAACCCCTTGTCCACGATGAGGTTGCCGCCCACCATCACGTCGCCCAAAATGGCGTACATCCGCTCGACTGCTTTCACGCTCTCATCCACCCGGATGGTGTAGTCACCGAACAGGCCCAGCTCATAGTTCATGGGGTCGCCATAGACCATGGTCTGGATGGTGGCGCCTGCGCCGTCCAGGGCGGTGAGGGCAGAGGAGATCGCATAGGGGATCACGGTGCCGCCGTCCACGATGGTGCCCCGGTTGGGGTTGCCGCCCTCGGGGATGATCTTGAAGATCCGGTCCTTGTCGGCGTTGCGCAGCTTGCCGATGGCCAGCAGGTCCTTCTTGTTCAGGTACAGCTTGGCATTGGCCCCCAGGGTCTCGTCGCCGCCGTAGGCGAAAAACAGCTCAGTCAGCAGATTCTCGTCCAGCTTGGCGTTCTCCAACTTCTTGAAGATCGTGCCTCCCGCCACATTCTTGGCATTTTTCACGCCGAACATATCGGGGCTGCTCTGGCCGTCCCCGTTGAAGATCATGGCGGCGATCTGCCGCTTCATGGCCCGCATGGCCATGCCGTGGATCTTCTCATAGTAGCTGGCGGGGCTCAGGCGGTTGATGTTCCGGTCCACAAAGCTGGTCACGTTCAGCTCATAGGGGGCGATCTTGGCCACGCCGAAGGTGGGGTCGGTGGAGGCGGTGCGTGCCTTCCCGGCGTTGGTGCTCACCTTGCCCCCCTTGGCGTCCAGCTCAGAGATCACATAGGGCTCCAGATAGGCCCCCATGCCGGTCAGATCCTGCACATAGACCTCGTCCACCACAGAGCACACCACGTTGCCCAGGGGGTCGCGGATATTGCTGCCCGCCCCGGTGGGCTGGACGATGCTGCCGGTAGCCAGGGTCGTTTGTTTGCTGACCTGGTACACATCCCGCATGGTCTCCCGGGCAGAGAATTTCACCTCGCCGCCCTTGCGCAGGATGTCGGCGCGCTCCAGGGCCTTGTCCTTCTCCACGGCCGGGTCTTTGCCCCGCTCCATGAACTTCCGGTCCTGCTCCTCCAGCAGCTTCTCCACGTCGGCGATCTCGCCGTTCATGTTGCCGACCTTCTCCATCTCGGCGCGGTACTCCGCCTGCTTGCCCGCCTTCAGCAGGGCCTCGGCGTTCTCCAGCAGCGTGGTGCGCTGGCTCTTCAGTTCGATCAGTTTGCGTCTCATCTCATGCTCCTCCTCAAAATCTCATTTTTTCCAGCTCCAGCAGGGCCTCGTCCTGCCAGGCTTCATCTGGGTTCCCTATTTCACCGGGCGCCCCGCCCGTGGGATCACTTCCCGGGCCCTCCGGCCCGCCATACCGTTTGACCACTCCGGCCTCCGGCTGGGCCGGAACCGGCAGCAGGGACACCTCATAGGCGTCCACCGCCTCATCCAGGATGATGATGCACATCCCCTCGTCGTATATCTGGCCCTTGTTGTGCTTGCACCAGTGCTGCGTCCAGTCTGTCCCGCAGATGGAGCATACCGCCCGCCGGACGGACACCCCCACGCTGCACTCCCGCAGCAGGCCGCCCTCGATGGCGGCAATGGTGTCCTCGTTGCCCCTCAGCCGGGGCATATAGCACCGGAGCACCAGCTGTTTGCCGCCCTCCGTCTCCGGCATGGGCTCCACGCCGGCGGCATAGACCCGGGCGGTCTGGCTCCCGGCAGACCAGCAGTGGTCCATCAGCACCGGGCGGCCCACAAATTTCTCCGCCAGCCTCTCCAGGGCCCCGTCGCTGAATTTCTCCAGATCCCGGTCCACCTGGTTGTTGCACGCCGCCAGGCGGAAGGTGAACACCTCCTCCGCCCCCAGCTCCCGCAGGGCCTGGGCGTTGATGAGGGCCATCTCCCCCTCATCCGGCGCCGATTTCATCAGCCGCGCCGCTTTCGTGATCTGATCCATCTCATTCCTCCTCCCGTGCTCCCAGCTGCGCCCGCAGCCGGCTCAGTTCCGCCCAGTCCCGCAGGGGCACATAGTTCAGGCTGGCCCGCCGCTCGTCGCCGCCTGGGACGTGGGGCATATCCTCCAGGTCCATGATGTCGTTGACGCAGAACCCGCCCACCTCGGTCATGTCCCGGTACCACTGGCCCCGGGCGGCAGTGTCGCCCCGCAGCTCCGCCATCATGTTGATCCGGATCTCCAGCCCGGCGTTCACCTGGCTGGGCAGCAGCAGCTTCCAGGTCTGCTCCTCCTCGTACTGGGTAACGCTGGGATGGAGCGTGCCCACCACATATTCAATGGCGTTCTGCTCATTGCTGCCGTAGGCCTGTTTCCCCTCCTGCAATTTGTACAGGGGGACCCCGAAATACCGGGCGATGTCCCGCACCGTGACCTCCTTGCTCTCCACGAACTGGGCGTCCTGGTTGCTGGATGCCAGCGGTTTATAGTCCAGGCCAAAATCCATGATGGCGATCCGGTGGCCATTCAGCGGTCCGGCGTGGACCCGTTCCCACTCCCGGCGGAGCAGATCCTTTCGGCTCACCAGCTGCCCCGGGTTTTTCGGGTCCTGGACGCTGCCGCCCAGGTCGGCCTCCGTCCGCAGGATGCCGGAGGGCTGCCCGCCGCTCTGGTAATAGCTCAGTTCATACTGCTGCTGGGCACGGGCTGAGGCGATGGTCTCGCTGGCCCTTCGGAGGACGCCCACCCCCTTCAGCCCGTCCCGGGTCGCCGTCTTGTAGTGGCATATATCCTCGTTGGGGAGGACCATGGGCTCCCCCGTCCAGGGGTGGGTCACCGTGTACCACACCCGGCCAGAACTGTCCCGCCATGGCTCCACCAGCTGTCCCGGCACCGGGATCAGTTCCACCGGCCGGCCGCTTTTCGGATCTCTGACGATCCAGTCGTAGCCGTTCCCGTTGACCAGGCGGCTGGTCTCCAGCACCTTTTTCCGGATAAACGGGGTCATGGCCTCATTGGGCCGCACGTTGAGCAGCTGGAGGATGGGCAGGTCCACCCGCTCCCGGCTCCGGCCGTCCATGATGAAGCAGGGCAGTTTCCCCATCGAGTCGCTGAGGATCTCAATGCACCGGTCCACCGCCGACAGCTTCCGGGCAAAGCTCTCTCCCGTCTCCGTCCCGGCGGCGGGGTATCCGGCCTCGACCAGCATCTCCGCCGTCAGCCCCTTCTGTGCGGAGGGCGACCGGGCCACCGCCCGCAGCCCCTTGGACACGCTCACTGGTCACCGCCTCCTCCCAGCGCACTGAGCACCGCCCCCGCCAGCAGGAACACCCCCGCCGCGATCAGGCCGGCCGGGGCCGAGTACAGCCCCACGCCCACGCATACCAGCACCGCACCTGCGGCCATCGCCAATTCGGTGGCGTATGCCGCCGCCGCCTCTCTCAATCGTTTCATGTTGCCTCCCCGGCGGCCCAGCCGCCTCACAGTGTAAAATCTGCCCGTCCCAGCGCCGCCGCCAGATCCGGTTTTTCCGTGTCGCACAGCATGGCAGCCGCCATGGCGATGATCCAGGCCACCGTGATGTCGATGCGCCCTACGCTGCGGTTTTTCATGGGCTTCATGTTCTCATTGCCGTCAGTGGCGCACCGCACATTGCCGAAACACCACCGGGCCGCCGTGTTGTGCTCGTGGAGCATCATGCCCTTGCGCAGCAGCAGCTCCAACTGTTTGGTGGCCGGGCTCATGCCGGTCATGTTCTGGCGGATCTCCACCACCTGGATGGCCTCGTGCTCCGCCGTGCTCTGCATCAGCCGCTGGGACAGCGTCCAACTCATGGCCGGGTCCAGCCCCAGACAGGCCAGGTCGAACTCCTCCGCCGCCTGCCAGATGGTCTGCTCCACCGCGTCATAGTCGATGATGTCCCCCTCACAGCCCTGGAGAAAATCCGCCCGGATCCAGTCTCCGTAGGGCACCCCGTCCCGGGTCTCCCGGGCCTCCAGGTCGTCCAGGGGCACCCACCCCCAGAACAGGGCCACCCAGGTCTCCAGCCCCTCCTGGGGCGGAAACAGAAGCACCAGAGCGGTCAGGTCGGTGCTTTTGGACAGGTCTAGCCCGCCGAAACACCGTTTTCCTCTCAGATATTCCCGCACCGCCCGCCTCCGGGCCAGCACATTCATCCCGGCCCACTCCGGCCGGTTGAACTGGGTTTTGTCGTAGATGGTCACCGGCACCCAGCCCACCGATTTGACGCTGATCCACTGGTTCAGCCGCAGCCAGCGGAACAGCCGCTCCGCCGCCTCGCTCTGCCGGGCCGCCCGGGCCTCCCGCCGGAAATCGCTCAGGCGCAGGTTGTGTCCCAATCCGGGGTTGCAGGCATACCATAGTTTTTCGTCATAGATGTCCAGCGCGTCGATTTTGTCCGGGTCGTCCCCAGTGATGACCCCAATGCCGAACATGATGGGGCACCACTCGGGCAGGTCGCTGTCCAGCTCCCGCTCCGGCTCCCCCCGCCGCCAGGCCAGCAGCCTCCGGCATTTCTCATGGATCTCCCAGCCGATGCTCCGCCGGTCCGGGTCGTCTCCCGCCGTGGTCAGCACGATCACCGCCTGCTGCCGCCGGGCAGCGTCTGAACCGGCGGTCAGCACGTCCCACAGCCGCCGGTTGGGCTGGGCGTGGAGTTCGTCGATGATGATGGCGGAAAACGAAAACCCGTGCTTGGTGGAGGCGTCGCTGGAATAGACCTTCATCACGCCGCCGTCCCTGCTGCGGATCTCACGCACGCTGTCCCGGCACCACACCAGGGGGTCGTGCTCCGGCTGGCCCAGGGCGGTGTGCTCCACCATGTACTTGGCGCACTGGTAGATGATGTCCGCGTTGGTCTTGTCTGCGGCGAAGATGCCCACCTGGGGCCGGGCCTCCCCGTCCGCGATCAGGTGGTAGAGGCCCAGCCCGGCGGCAAACTCAGATTTGCCGTTCTTTTTTGGGATCTCCTCATAGAGATAGCGCCGGTACCGGCTCCAGGTCCCGTCCTCATCCTGGGCCTGGACCCCGTAGAACTTCCGGATGGCCTCCGCCTCCCACGCAGACAGGGCAAATGGCTGCCCCGCCCACTCGTTCTGCCCGAACACCAGCAGGGAGAAAAAATCCCGTACCAGCGCCACCTCGTCCTCGCTGTACCGCAGCCGGGTGCCGTCGTCCGGCCGGACCACCTCCACGCCCGGGGCCAGGGTCAGCAGATCAGGCACGCCGTCTCGCCTCCATCAGCTGGAGGAACGGGTTCTCCTCCTGTTTCTGCGCCCCCTCCGGCACCACCAGGCGGCACCGGCTGGTGATGGTGAGCCCCAGGTCGTTGGCACAGGCCCGGGCCTGCGCAAAATAGGCCTTCTGTGCACGGGTCCACTTGTTCACCAGGTCCGGGTCCTCCTGATCCAGGGCGTCCTGCACCATGCGGCAGGCCGCCGTGAACTGGTGCTGGGCCACCAGATAGCGGCCCACCGTGTCCCGGTCCAGCTGGGCCACCCCCATGTCGGCCGCCAGCAGCTCCTTGGCCAGCGCCCGAAAGTCGGCCTTCAGATGCTCCGGTAGCCACCGGGGTACTTTCATTTTTGCAGGCTTCGGAAGTGTAACCTCCTGCCCCGCCCGCTCGGCCTTTTCAGCCTTACTCAGGTGCTTGCGGCCGTTGGCCTCCAGCACGCTCAGCCTCTGTCTGGGTCCCGGCATGGTCTCATCTCCTTTCGCGTTTCTGCCCCGTGGGGAAAAAATCCCTCACCGAGGGCTGCATACGGTCTTGAGCCCCTCCCGTCAAAACTTTCTTGCCCCGGGGGGAGGGTTCGAGGCCTTCGGCCTCCCTGGGCGCGCCCACGGGCGCCCCCGTCCAGGCGCCCGCGCCCAAGCGTCCCGGCGTTTTCTCGCGCCGGACGCCCAAATCAGCGTCCTTTTTTCCGCCGTTCCGCTGCCTGTTCCCGGGCCGTTTTCTGGTCGTGATGGCGCTTGCACAGGCTCTGGTGGTTGGCCGGGTCGATGAACCTGGCCCAGCTGCCCCGGTGGGGCTCGATGTGGTCCACCACCGTGGCCCTGGTGCGGTGCCTGGGGTCTCCGGGCGGATATTGGGCGGCGCAGGCGCGGCAGAACGGCTCCCGCAGCAGCTGCGCTGGGCGCAGGTCCTCCGTCCAGATGGGCAGGCTGTACCAGCTGTGATATTCCGCCGAAGCCCGGCGCGGGGCCCTGGCTGGCTTGTGTTTTGGGCAGTAGCCCTCCCGGGTCAAGGCTGAGCAGCCTGGGTGCCGGCAGGGCCTGAGCGGCTTCATGGCCACGGGCTATCACCTCCGGGCAAAACAAAAAGCGCCCAAGCCACGACACCCGACTGATCGGGTCGTCATTGGCTCAGGCGCTGGTCTCTGTGGACTCTGGCTCAGGCGCATCGATATTCACAACGCTCTCCTGTCCGCAGCGCTTGCACTTCACGGGCAGGTTTCGGACGGCTGTGTCCGGCAGGAGCTTCAGCAGCTTCCCCTTCCGGCAGACTGGGCAGATCACCCATCCGTCCTTCATGCTTAGTTTACCACAACACACGTTCGATTGCAAATCTTTTTCGCCTCTTTCCTCTAAAATTTAAAGAGAATATACTTACCCCCGAGACTGAAAAGAATAGAAAAGCTATTCTTTTTTTCGCTTTCGTCTGTTGCGCCGCCGTTTCCGGGCCGGATCCCTGGGCAGGAGATACTTGATCCAGGCAAACTCCCCATAACCATTGACCACAGGACCCTCCCGGGAGAGGATGTCCGCCTCCGGCGGGGCGGACAGGGTCACACAGTCCGGCACCGTCTCAGTCTCTGGCTCCGGATGGGCCAGCCCCAGAGATGGCGTCCAGGTCCGCTCTCCCACCTGCGGGTGGCCCCACTCCCGGGGCTCCTTGGTGAGGTAGCTGGCCAGATCCTCGTATGTGTGATCCCGGTGAAAGGTCAGCCGCCGCAGTTCCAGGTTGTCCCCGTAGATCCACAACCGCCGGATCTCCTCCAGGTCATCCCCTGTGGCGTTGAGCACCACATGGTGGTGGAGCCGCCCTCCCGGATTGCACCCCTCCGTCACATAGATGTAGTGAAGCAAATGTCCCCGCTCTTTCCTCGCCTTGCGCAGCCGGCTCAAGAAGGACCGGATCCGCCGGACCGCCGCATCGCGGCCGTCCGGCAGATGCTTGTCATCATAGGTGAGAGTGAGGAACAGGTCCCCGTCATCGAAGTTGGCCGCCAGGGTCCGCTCCAGCTTCTGGAATGAAGTCCTGGCGTTCAGCTTTTCCCGGGCCGCCGTGCTGGCCTGCCGCTTCTGGGTCCGCTGCCGAGGGCTGTCCCCTGCTACTGGTGCGGTATATACCACCGCATACACCAGGCGTCCGCTCTGGATCTTCCGCAGGATCTTACTCATCCGTACCCTCCTCCAGCTGGTCCAGGGCCCGGCGGATGGTCCGCCACTGCTCAATGGGCAGCTTCTCGGCTCCGGTGAGGACGCCCCGGAGCTTGTCCGCTGTAAGATCTCCGCCGCACCGGCTGGCCACCGCCTCCAGACAGCCCAGGCCGCCCGCCTGACGGTACTGCTGGAGCCGTTCCAGAGTCTCCTTCTTTTCCCGCCACGGGTTCAGGCGGTCCGGCTTTGGATCCGCCTTGGGCTCCGGGACGCTGTGGGCCCGGAGGATCCCCGGATCCCGCTGGATCTGCACCCCGCCCAGGCTTGGTACGGTCTCCACCGCCCAGGAGGTCCCGGCCCCCAGGACCAGCACGCCCTGGGCCAGCGACTCCACCACATAGTCCCGGTATGCCGCCAGGTCCGCCTCGCCCCGGTCTCCCCGGGGCAGCTGGATCACCAGCACCTGCTGCATTAGGTCACACGCGCAAATCTCTGCTTGAGCCATGATGACGCTCCTCCCTCCTCCATCTCTGCCGGGACCTCCCTGGCCTCCGTCTCCATGCGGGCCTCCAGGTCCCGCAGTCTGACCAGCGCACCATACACCCGGGGCGGCAGGGCCGCCAGCTGATCCCAGCTCACTCCGTGCAGCCCCCAGCTGCCGTCAGCGTCCTGATAAGTCAATCGTGCCACGTTCCCACTCCTCTCTCAGCGCCTCCGCGCTGTCAAAATATTGTGTACTGTACATCCCAGGCCGCCACCGCTCCAGCCGGATCAGGTAGGGCACGGACCAGGCCCGGGAGGCGGGGCAGGTGCTCACCCGCACCCGCAGCGCCCCCAGCGTCCGCTCGATCTCCATCTCACCGCAGCGGCGGTGGGCCCGGGCGATGGTCTCCAGATCCTTGTCCGTCAGAAGATTATCCATCAGCGTCCATCTTTGCCCCACAGTTGGGACAGTAGTTTGATTTTCGATCACTCCACATATCGCAGCAGCTTGACACATAGCCTTTGTCTACGGGAATCCCGCTGCGATATTGTTTTACCCACCGCCCATGCCGCACCGGCTCCACATATCCACCCAGCCGTTTTAAGGCTCTCTCACAGGTAGGACACAAATCTTGCGGTGTGGCCGTCCCAAACCACTCCCCACACGCTTTACACTCAGCCATCCTGTTCCTCCCTCTGCATTGCCTGCTTGATTGCTTTCAGCGCATCCAAAACACCGTCCGTATAGGCTTCATATTCCCTCTGGATGGTTTTGAGTTCTATTTGTGCTTTCATCTGATTCGTATCTCTTTTCCTGCTCGCAATAGACATCAGGCGTTCGCTGATTTCATCATACTTGGTCATCACTTTTCATTCCCTTCCGTTCTCCTCTCCAGCACGGCGGTTCCACGCCTTCGTAATGCTCTCTTTCGCCCATGACTTTTTCACCGCCCCTCCCGGCCGGCCTGCACCAGCTCCCGGAGGCGGTCCAGGTCGTAGTCATCGCCCAGGATGTCCTCAATGATTGCGAGACGATCAGCAATCTCATACACATCAAAAAATAAGCGGTGTCTACACGCACAATTCCAGCGAGTATATTCCCCTGTTAACCGTTCCATTTTTCTAAATTCCTTTCCCATCTTGCCTCCATCTCGGTGATCTCCTCCGGCTCCAGCCCAGTGTCCTCGTAGGCTGCGAGGCGGTCAACCGTTTGCTGTATAATCAGCCCTGCGATTTTAGGGAGCGCAAAATCTGGACACCCGACAATATATGCGCGTCCATCTCTTCTTCCTGTCAGTCTTTTCATGTCACCCCTCCTTCTGGCCATGCAGTTTTAGCCAATGCAGTGTCGCTTTTGCGCTGTCTCGCTCATTCTTCACCTGCTCCAGCTCTGCCCGCAGCTTCTCGTTTTCGGCCTGGAGAGTGGAGATAATGTCTGCGGCGTCAACACAGTCAGCAGTGCAAGTAATACAAGTCGGTTTCATGCGTCCTCATCTCCCTCCGGCGGGCGGCGGTAGTAATTATCTTTTTTGTCTCTCATACAAGACGAGCATTTCTCAAGTGCCCCCATTTCCGCCCATAGACACCCATCGCATATCAGCGGCTCGTTCGGCGGGGTGAGGGTTGGCATCCCCAACACAAGGTCCTCTGCCCGCTCCTTATCCTGTTCGCTGTCCCAGCTACATGCCTGGATTTCAGCCATTAGTTCACTGGCATCAATCGCCCTTGCCATCTTTCAGCGCCTCCAAATCAATCCTTTCGACTTCTGCCCGAACTTCCAGGCGGTTCAGGTAAAGGCCCATATACTTTTTTTGTTCCAGCAGTAGACTAAGTTCACAATCCGGTTCAAAATCTAAAGTTCCGGCTTCGTACTTCACCGTCATACGGTGGAGCTTTTCATACCGGATTTTGGTCTGCCAGTATTCCGCCTTAAAGCGTTCCTTATAGTTGGCGCTGTTCATCATCTTTACGGTATCGTTCAGGTTCATTTGTAAATTTCCTCCATTCTTTTTAGCACCATCTCCACGGCCTCGTCCGCTATGGGAGCGCCGCAGTTGGGGCAGTATTTTGGCATATACCAGCATGTTAATTCCGTAAAATCATGTCCACAGCATGAGAACACTCGATTCATTTTGCCATCTTTGATAGTCTCTATAATCTTTCCGTGCCGTACCGGGGCTACATCGGCGGCAGGCAGGCCAGAAATCACGGCCTCGATCTCATCGGAAGTGTAATTCTCTGTCTTATAAACCACGGTGCATCCGTCTGATCCATCATTCTCCGGGTCTACCGGATAAAATAGGTCAATGGCAGCCTGCCGCTCAATATACTCAGCCATCCTGCTCCTCCCTTTCACAATAACAGTTCATCAATGGATCATCATGGTCACACATACAGCATGGTTTCCCGTCACCACTGCCTGGTGGGGCATGGATACAGCCTTCACAAACATAATCAGCCATTGCTGTCACCCCTCCTCCGGTGGCTGCTGGAGCCATTCTAAAGCGTGGGCCATTCCTTTCCAAATTGCACCGCCACCGGCAGCGCTTCTCCTGTACTCAACTTCTGCGAGAAATCGAGCCAACTCCTTGTCGCTCATGGCCCGGATGCGGTCGGCGTTGGTCATTGGCGGCTTATATGCTCCACACTTTATGACGATTTCTCTTGGATTCCGCTCGTGTCGGCAATCTGCTCGGCAACTATCACATAGATTAAGTCCCATTTTCCTGCTCCTCCATTTTCGTCATAATCTTCGCCTTCCGCCGCATACACCAGGCAAACACCGGGAACTTAAAATCCTTTTGGGTGGAGCACTGCGGCAAAAACCCGCAGGTCTCACAATGACCGCCCACGATGGCCTGTGAGATCGCCAGCCCCTCGGCCTGCTTTTCGGGCGGATATGGCCGGTCAAACATGGTGACGTGCGTATATGATTTCCAGCTCATGTCAATCCTCCTATCCTGGCTCCGAGCCCTAGCAGTTCATCCGCGCTCACCTCCAGGGCCTGGGCGATCAGGAACAGGGTATCCACCCGGGGGTCGTGTACCCCCCGCTCGATCTGGTACAGGTTTCCGGCGGACAGCCCCACCCGGGCCTCCAAATCGGCCATCCGGAACCCGCGGGCCTCCCGCACCAGCCGGATCCGGGGCCCGATCTTCCCCGGCTCCCATGGGATCAGCTTAGGCATATCCCTCCACGCTCCTCTCCTCGTCCTCCAGGTACAACGGACACTGGATCACCGTGTAGGAGGTCATCCCGTGGACCCGCACCTGTTTTTTGGCTGTCCAGCCGGGGACCGGCTCAAACCGCACCCGGTGCTCTATCTCGTCATACTCACACCAGGGGCATCCCATGGTCCCCAGAGCCCGGCGGCAGCTCCAACATAAGGTCATCATAGCGCTCAAAACGGCAGTTCGCCGTCGTCGTCCAGGTCCTGGAGGTCCCCGGCCGGCGGGGGTGGGAGCGTCCCCTCGTCGGCATTGCCCTCGCTGGGCGGGGTGCTCTTTGCCCCGGCAAAATAGATGCCGTCGGCGATCACCTCGGCGCTGCGGCGCTTGCCGCCATCCTTGTCGGTCCAGTCCCGGATCTGGAGGCGCCCCTCCACCACGGCCAGCTGGCCCTTGTGGAAATACTGCTGGACAAATTTTGCCCGGGCCTCCCAGGCCACCACGGGGATCCAGTCGGTGGCCCGCTCGCCGCTGGCCTTGTCCTTGAAATCCCGGTCCACCGCCAGGGAGAAGGAGGCCACCGGCCGCCCCGCCTGGGTGTACCGCACCTCCGGATCCCGGCCTAGGCGGCCCATAATCACGATCCTATTCAGCACGTTCGTCCCATCCTCTCATCGTCCGGCGGAGGGCCATGCCCTCCGCCAGCCAGCTCAGTAATACCATCGTCTCCGTGGGCAGACCCTCTTTGATCGGCTGCCCGCAGCAGGGGCACGGGTCGCCGGGTTTTAACAGCCTCATATCACACGCCCCCTCCTTACAAATTTTCATCTGGTAACGGGAACCATCCCATACATTTGGCATCAATTTTTGCTCCAGCTTTTTTGAAACTCCACGATTTTGAGAAGCCATCCCACCAGGCGACTTGTGTAATCACGGTGCCATCACAGTCAAACCTGCAATAATATTTTCCGTCGCTTGGTGGGCACTCCATGCCCTTGACAAACTGGAGTGGGACCCACCCATTCTCCGGAGGTACCACAGTGCCTGGAGTTCCGGTAGGACCGTCAGGCATTTGCGTCCATAGTGCAACCTCATCCCATCGAACCCCCGGCTCTTTCACATCCCCGGCGCCAATGTACACATTGCTGTCAACAAAACCAGAATCATCAATGATTATGATTTCGGCTCCAGGTTCTGGTTCATCCACCCTAGTGTGCCATGCAATGCCAGACACAAGGCCAGGTCCGCCCTTCAGTCGAGGCGCTCTGCAATCATCAGGGTCGGGGCGCTCCCGCGCCAGATCCCCCTTCTCCTTCTCCGCCCGGGCCTGCTCCTCCAGCTGGAGCCGGGCCTGTTCCAGGGCTTCCTCGGCGATCTTCTGTTTGTCCTCGGCCCGCTTTTTGGCCTCCCGGGCCTGGTCCAGCTTTCCCTGCATTTCGGCCACGGCCTCCGCTCGAGCCTTCTCAATGGCCTCCGGGTCCACCACGGTCTCCACGGCCACCTCCACCGGCTTCTCCTTCAGCTCTGCCAGCTGGGCCTCCAGCCGGGCCACGGCCTGCGCGGCCTGCTCCCGGTCCTCCTGGGCCCCGGACAGGCGGGCGTTGAGCAGGGCCATATCCTCGGCCATCTTGGCCCGGGCCTGCTCCGCCGCTGACGCTTCGGCCTGGGCGGTCTCAGCGGCCTTGCGGGCCTCGTCCCGGTCCTTGATGGCCTGCTCCAGCTGGCGGGCAGACATATCCACCACGTTGTGAGTCTCAATAAACTGGTCGCGCTCATCTGCCGGCAGCGCCAGCAGAGCCAGCGCCTTAGTCGCCCCCAAATCCGACAGCGCTGTCGGATTTGACCACTCACGGGAGAGGCGCATAAACCTCTGGGCCGCACGCTCGGAGAGCTCCACCCGCTCATTGAGCCAGGGCAGCCATTCCCCGTGGGGGATGGCCTGCTTGGCCTCGGTCAGGCAGCGGCCGATGGTGAGGATGGCCTCCCCGCCCCGGCGCTTGGCGTCCAGGATCTCCCGGGTGATGACCTCGATGTCGCGCCCCTCCTTGGGGGCCAGCACTCCAGACAGATCAAGCATGGCTGGCCACCTCCTCGCGCTCCAGCAGCTCTGCCACCCAAGTCCGGTAATCCCGGCTCGCCGAACTGAATGGGGACAGCGCCCCAACCGGCTCGCGGGACCAGCTGGATTCCACCACCTTGTCCGTGCGGCGGATCACCGTACGGAAGATGGGGACCGGGCTCTCCTCCCGGAGGGTCTGGACCGCGTCCTCGCCAATGCTGGACCGCCGCCACTGGGTCACCAGCACCCCGGCCACCCGGATCTGGGGACAGGCCTGGCGGATGTTGTCGATCTGCCGGACCAGCCCAGCCATCCCCGTGGTGGAATAGGCGTCGATCCCGGCGGGGATAATGATGCTGTCACAGGCGGCAATGGCGGACAGACAGCTCACCGAGTAGTAGGGCGGGCAGTCGATCACCACCGTGTCGTAATACGCATCCTCCGCGACCACGGCCAGCAGATCCCGCAGGCGGTCAAAGTCCGGGGCCTGCCGCCCCAGCAGGCAGGACAGCTCATAGTCCGCCAGATCCTCCCCGGCGGGGATGATGTCCAGCCCCTCATAGTCCGTGCGCCAAATGATGTCTGGATAGTGCTCGAGGTGGTACTCCAGCGCTGCGGCCAGTCCGGCCCCGTGGGGATACTGGCCGGAGGCCAGCATCATGCTGGTGGCGTTGCCCTGGCTGTCGGCGTCGATAAACAGGACGCGCTGCTTACAGCTGGTGGCCAGAATAAAGGCCAGCTCCACGGCGGTGGTGGTCTTGCCCACCCCGCCCTTGCGGTTGACGATTGCAAATGTTCTCATGGTAATTCCTCCATTTTTGTCTGTTCCATGGGCGCTGTGGTCCGCAGATACCGGCGGGCCGCCTCCCGTGGGTCGTTGCTCATTGCGAAAACTTTAGACACAGCCAGGGCAAAGGCCAGCTCACAGGTCCCTGTGGGGCCATGCCGGTTCTTGTCCACGATCACCTCAATGGGCTCCGGCTCGTATGCCGGACGGCCCTCCGGGTTGTAATACGCCTCCCGATACAGGAAGATCACCCCGTCCGCGTCCTGCTCCAGCGCGCCCGTGTCCCGTAGGTTCGATAGCTGCGGGCGCTTGTCCTTGCTAGCCTCGTTGGCGCGGTTCAGCTGGCACAGGGCTAAAATCGGTATTTTCAGTGTCCGCGCCAGGGTCTTGAGCGCACCGGAGATCTCCGTCATGTAGTTATACCGGTCACTGTTGCGGTAGCTCTGGGCGCTGGGCGAGATCTTCCCCACATAGTCCACCACCAGCAGTGTCAGCCCCGGCACCCGGCGGGCCAGTGTCTCGATCTGCTCCACGGTGGCCCCCGGCCGCCGGTTGATGTACAGGGGGATCTGCTCCAGCTTGCCCGCAGCCTCCGCCATCCTGGCGTAGTCCTGATCGGACAGCCGCTCCATCAGCAGGCGGTTGGCCGGTATCCCGGACAGCCGTGAGACCCGCTTGGCCACCAGCTGCTCCACGTCCATCTCCAGAGAGATGAACAGCACCGGCCCGGTCTTTTCCGCCACCCGGTCCGCAATATTCAGAGCCAGGGTCGTTTTGCCCATGCCGGGACGGGCGGCCAGGATATACATCCCGCCGGCCAGCATTCCGCCGCCCAGCGTCAGGTCAATGTCCCGGTATCCGGTGGAGACACAGCCGGTGGCCTTCCCCCGGTCCACCGCGTCGCGGTGCTCGTAAAAGGCCATCAGGGCCTCCTCCGGGCGGATCAGGTCATCCGTGACACCCTCCCGCTGGAGCTCCGCCGCGTCCCGTGCCAGTCCGGCCAGGACCTCACCCGGATCTCCCTCAGCCGCCTGTTCCCGGGCCTCGCTGCACAGCCTGACCACCGCCCGCTTCAGCGAGTTCTGCCGGGTCAGCCTGGCATACTCCTCCACGTTCTGCGCGGTGGGCGTGGCGTCCATCAGCTCCACCAGGTAGGGCACATCCAGCTTGACGCCCTCCCGGGCGGCCTCCTCCCGGATCAGCACCGAGTCAATGGGCTTGTCCTGCCGCCGCAGGGACACCGCCGCCCGATAGATCGTTTGATGGACCGCAAGAGCCAGGTCCTCCGGCCGCAGAAGCTGCTCCACCACCGGCAGGCACCGGGGATCCACCAGGATGGAGCCGATCACCGACGATTCCGCATCCAGCGGGCGCACCTCAGCCGTCATAGACCACCACCTCCTCCCCGTCGATCAGCTCCACATGACAGGGCCTTGTGGGTCTCGGCTTGTCCGCGGCCCTCGCCGGAAGGGGCTTGTCCTCGTCCTCCCAGCGGCGGCCATTGAGCCAGGTGGAGGCGTACGGGATCCCAATGCCCCTCTGCCAGTCCTCCCCCGCCATGGCCCGCTTGAGTCCCAGGGCCATAGCCCGGATCAGGTCATCGTCCGGTCTGAGCCTGTCCCAGGCCCGGATGGCCGCCTGCTTGGACTTGCCGCAGGGGTAGGCCTCCCAAAAGGCGGCGAAGCGTTCCGGCTTCCAGTCCGGAGCCTCTTTGGGCTCGTTTGACCGCTTGCGTTTCCGCGCCGGCGCTTCCCCCTTGGGGGGATTATAGGGGGGATATTCTAGTTTAATATTACTTGTATTATTCTCCCCGCCATTTTCACGGGGAGGTCCCCCCGATTTCGGGGGGACCCTCCCCCCATTTTCGGGGGGAGGGGGTACAGACGCCCCAGGAGGTCCACAGATCCAGATTTTACGGCGGATGACCTCGTTGGTATCCGGATCCCGCTCTACCTCCAGTTGGATGTGTCCCCGATCCCGCAGCTGCTTGAGCAGGTCCTCAACCGTCCGCTTTGAGATCCCCAGTGTCTCAGCCAGATGGGCGTTCCAGGCCCAGCAATATCCCTCGGCCTGGGCCAGGGCAGACAGCTCGCCATACAGCAGTTTTGCATTGGGGCGCAGGCTGTGGTCATCCCGCACCCGGGCCGGGATCACGGAGTACAAGCTCCGATAGATCTCACCCATACAGCTTCCCCCGTCCCGCCCGGGAGACAAATCCGTGATCCAGACTCACGCCCACTCCGTTGGTCAGTCGGATCCAGGGCTCCAAATTGTCCGGAGCCTCCGGCCGGGTCAGGTCAATGGGCATCTGGTAATACTCCCGGACCCGGAATCCCAGGCTGCGCAGGGTGCGCACCTGCTCCTCTGCGGTCAGCCCGGCCAGACAGTCCGGACAGCCTCCGCCGTTATCGGCCAGGAACATCAGTTCACAACGGGCCAGCACCTTCTGCCAGCTTTCTTTCAAATTTTCAGGGATCATGCAAAATTCCCCCTTGTCAAACACACGTTCCCATGGTATAATACATTCGTTCTCATGGTAGACTCCCTGTCTACCGCCCCGGGTGCCGAAAGGCCCCGGGGCTTTTTTATGCCCACGGCTCGGCCTCCCGGACGGCGATCCGCCCGTCCTCCCGGATCACCGCCAGAGCCTGGGCCCCTCCGGCCAGCATCCCCCGAAAAATCCCGGGGGCCAGCTCCTCCACCCGGAGCAGCCGCGCCGGGCCGTACTGGTCCAGCAGAGACGCTGTCACCCGGGCCGCCTCCGTCAAATTGGGTGGGCGCATGACGTCAGCCTCCCTTCACCGACAGATAGACCCCCAGGGCCAGCAGGAACGCCCCCGCCGCCAGGGCGAAGGTCACCCACTCCAGGGCCTCGTACAGCCGCGGCCACTGCCGCCTCAGCTTGTCCCACATAGATATGCCTCCTCAACACATTCCTCTGGTAAACACCAGCGCCTTGGCTACCAACCGCGCCTCGTACTTCTTGGCCCGGCCCACTGGCGTCGCCGGCACATCATTCAGTCTGGCCCAATCTGCGGCGGTGCGTTTATCCTTCACGCCCAGTTCTAAGGCCAGCTCCTCTGCCCCCAGCATCGGGCCCCGCCGGGAGACGATCTCCTCGGCCTTCTCCCGGATCTCACGATAGAGCGCCGGACTTGCCGTAGCTCTTGAGTTTCTCATGTTATATCCCCCTCTCCTCCCCCGGCCCGGCCGGGGGGCTTCTTCTTGTCCTCCTCCCCTTCCTGTGATAAACTGTGGATGGTAGGAAGGTGATTTAATTGGTACTTGATACGAATATAGCTGTTGCATTGATAGCTCTGATTGGTGCAATTCTATCAGGCATATTTGCTTTCATAGGAAGCATGGTCGCCGCAAGACTAGGGAAAGATGCCCAAATCAAGACTGCTGCACAAGAAGCGTTCATCTCTGCCCGCCTAAACGTATATCTCGCCTTTGAGGAAGCATTTGAACACTGGTCTAACACAAAAAACAGAGAGGCCTGTGCAGTTGTTTATCGTGCTGAAAATGCTGTCCGCCTTGTAGCAAGCGAAGAAACGATTTCCGTTCTCTCACAGCTGACCGAATATATC
>ENA-UESC01000206-UESC01000206.1-human-gut-metagenome-genome-assembly--contig:-NODE-206-length-59250-cov-5.666284_pt1 | contig 59250 bp, 61 predicted proteins | sample MGYA00242998_ERZ507999 | MGnify/ENA primary metagenome ERZ507999 (study PRJEB26167, sample SAMN06115465) | human gut metagenome | host: Homo sapiens | place: China:Hubei | collected 2016-04-27 | study... | reverse complement strand
CTTTTTGGAACCACCGGCATTGCCGGTGGTTTTCTTTATACAAGAACAGCGCGGCCGCCCGATTTTGGGTGGCCGCGTTCGTTCTGCGCAAAAGCGGCAAAACAGGACACAGTTGGCAGGGGCGGTGCCCCGCTCTTACCAGATACATCTAAATCTTTGCTTCACCTGCGGTTCTGCCAGAGAATCTGCTGCTCTGTTACAAGCGGATAGGCAGCAAGCGTACTGCCGTCGAGATCTTCCCTGTGCAGATCGACTGCTGTGAGGCAGCGGTTATCATAGGTGGAATAATAATAGACACCCATGTCCGCATTGCAGCAGGACGTGTAGATCGTGCGCTCATATTGCCCTTCCGCTACTTCACAGCAGCCGCGCTGCTGCTCCACAGCTCCGAGAATGTGGAAGAACTGACTGACGCTCCCCTGCTCTGTGCCGTCGGAGACGGCGTTCAGCTTTGTGAACGCCGCGCGGACGAAGCGCGACATGGACGACAGATCGCCCGGCAGGCCGAGCGCGCCCATGCCGCGGCTATAGCAGTGCAGCGGCAGCGATTCCGAAAAGCGGTTCTCCGGCTGTTTGGGCGAAAGCTGCATATAGTTGTTCAGGTTGAACAGCTGCTGCTCAAACGGTGGGTTATTGGTCAGAACGCCGACGGGATTTTCATAAACGTGCAGGCCGTCTGCGGTAGACTCAATGGTGACAGTCTCTTTTTGATCGGCAATCAGCCAGTGCAGCTGCGCGGCAGGCAGAGCGGCGCTGAACGGCGTTCCGGTCAGATTGAGTTTAGAAAGTTCCGTCCGCGCCTGCGCGACGGACGCGCAGCGCCCCAGCAGCCATGGGATGAATTCAAACTGCGCAATGTTCGTCCTGTCCGGCTTTGGCTGCGCGTACACGGCGTTGCCGACAAAATTCAGTCCCGCCATGCACAGGCCCTTTTCGTTGACAGCGTCGTAATAAAGCGGATACCCATCCGCCACATGGGCCATGCCGATCATGGCATAGTGCGTATGCACCGGGCCTGCGTGACGGAAATCGAACGGGTAATTCCGCGGCGTAACCGTCACCTGTTCGCCATAGCTGCATTCATAATCCAGCGTCCGGCCAAAATAAAGCTGCTTTGTCTGATATGTGATCGCAGTACACATCTTGCGCTGCACTCCTTTCAAGCTTGCGTTGCATTAGTTTGTGCAGTTTTTACCGGATAAAATTCGTTTTTGCAAGCGGCTCCTTGCGCGGATTGGGAACGCCTGCGGCCTTGCCTGCCTCGATGCAGCGCAGGAGCCATGCCATGTTGTGTCCCAGAACGCGCATGATGCGCACGCCCTCTTCATCCTGCTGAACATCCTCGGCCTTGGAGCCGTGGACGTTGTTCCAATAGCAGGAGGAAACAATGGGCATTTCCGTGATGCCGGGGTATTTGAGCAGCTGTTCATAGGTGGCCGTAGTGCCTGCGCGGCGGGCAGATGTAATGACGGCGGCGGGCTTTCGACAGAACGTTTCCTTCGGCGCGGAATAGAACAGGCGGTCCATAAATGCGGTCATATTGCCGGAGGCCGCCGCATAGTGGACAGGCGTTCCGAACACGAAGCCATCCGCCTCCTTTGCCTTTTCGGCAAAGTCGTTGACCGAGCCGCCAAAGACGCATTTGCCTGCCTTAGAACAGCCGCCGCAGGCGATGCAGCCGCCGATGGGCGTATTGCCGATCCAGAAAATTTCGGCGTCGATCCCGTCCGCATTCAGCGCGGAAGCGACCTCGCGCAGCGCAGCGTCGGTGCAGCCATGCTCATGCGGGCTGCCGTTTACAAGCATAACTTTCATAAGAAATCCCTCCAGATTTGTTTTCTTCTTTCATACCACAGTTCCAAGAAAAAAGCAAGCGGAACCGCAGAGCAGAAAACAGCCGCCGCTTTCCCGGTTTGAGAAAGCGGCGGCTGGCAGATTGAAAACCATTTTGAGGCAATGCAAAACGCGCTGTCACTGCAGGGACCGATACCCGCATTGGTTCGGCAGAAGGTACCGATTATACAGAAACTTTCGGCGAATTTGCAACTTTCAAATGGGCCGATGTGGGCATCGGCCCCTACATTCAAACAGGAACATGCAGTACGAATCCGCCGAAAAACCTTCGCTTTTTGCCGCTGCCTGCTGCTCGACCTCTCAGTCAGTTTCGCGCCAGTACGTCATGAAAAGCAGGCTCAAGCGCCCTCTACCATGCGGTAGCCTACGCCGGATTCGGTGAAGATGTAGGCGGGCTGGGCGGGGTTTTTTTCGATTTTGCGGCGGATATTCGCCATGTTGACGCGCAGGATCTGATTGTCGCTGCGGGCGCTGGGGCCCCAGAGTTCTTTGATAAGATAATCATACGTCAGGACTTTTCCCGCGTGCAGGCCGAGCAGCGCGACCAGCTTATATTCGTTCTGCGTGAGATTTGCATCGCGGCCCGCGATATAGACATGGTGCTTGGCATAGTCGATCGTCAGATCGCCCGCGGTAAACACACCCGAATTTGCGACAGAAGTCGCGCCGTCTGGTGTTCTGGTATGACGAACAGCAGCACGGATTCGCGCAAGCAGTTCTTCCGTGCCGAAGGGCTTGGTCAGATAATCGTCCGCGCCCGCGTCGAGCGCCTCGACCTTATCGCGCTCATGGCTGCGTGCAGAAACGACCAGAATGGGAACCTTCGACCATTTTCGGACGTTTCTGAGGATCGTCATGCCGTCCATATCCGGCAAGCCGAGGTCGAGGATGATGATATCCGGACAGTGCGACGAGATCATGGTATCTGCCATTGCGCCTGTGCCGGCCATGAGCACATCATAGCCGTTTGCCGTCAGGATTGCCTGCATAAATCTTCGGATCGTCCGCTCATCCTCAATTAGAAGAACCTTCTCTTTGATATTCATGGCTAATTTCCTCCAATGGCAATGTAAATTGCAGCAGAGCGCCGCCTTTTTTTCGGTTCTTCGCGCGCATCGTACCGCCGTGCGCCTGCACGATGGACATGCAGACGGACAAGCCGATGCCCATATTGCGCCGCTGATCAGAGATTTCCTCGTGATCGCGGGTGAGATAGCCTTCAAACAGATGCGGCAGCAGTTCCTTTTCAATGCCGCAGCCGTTGTCCGCGACCTCAAAAACAGCGAAGCCACCAGTACTCGACAGGCGCAGTTCAATTTTTGTGGTCATTTTGCCGTGCTGGACAGCATTCTCCATCAGATTGATGAGCACCTGCTCAACGAGAATGATGTCCATCGGAATCATGAGCAGCGTATCGGGTGCGGTGATGCTGACCTCGACCGCAGGATAGTGCCGCTTGAATTTCATGGAGGCCGCGCCTAAGACCTCTTCGCCCGCCTCCAATTCCTTTTTAATATTCGATGCGCCGGACATGCGCGTGACGGACAGCAGATTTTCCACCACTCCGATCAGCCAGTTGGATTCATCGCGCATGTTCTCCAGCAGACTCTTACGCGTTTCCGGTGAAATCTGATCGCCGTTTTCCAGAATCGCATCGATGCCGCCGACAATGGCGGTCAGGGGCGTCCGGATATCATGGGAAACGGCGCGCAGAAGATTGCCGCGCATTTTTTCTTTTTCCGCCTCCGCACGAAGCTTTTCCTGCTGCTTGATCTGTGTGGTCAGCGTACCGACCACAACGGAGACAGCCAGCATCACGAGGAATGTAAGCGGATAGCCGGAGATGGTAAAGTTCAACTGCATATAGGGGTAAGTAAAAATCCAGTTCACGCCGACGACGCCGATCACAGAGGCCAGCAGTCCGAACAGATACCCGTCCGTGAAGCGCGAGACAAGCACGACCGCGCATTCAAAGATCAGCGCAACAAACACGTCAGATGAGTCGATCATCCGCAGCAGCGCACACAGCAGTGCCGCCGCTCCCAGTATGCCGAGACACACGCCGCAGTCACGCCAGGAAAACGGGAATATCTGCCGCAGCCGTCCCAAAAAGGCCTGATCCTTTGTATTTCGCGTCATATCCATGAATCCTCACCCAGTATATAATAGCATAAAAGAAACAGGCAGTCGCGTTAAGGCTTTGTTAAGAAGCCGACTCACGCGGCTGGGCGGCTGCATGAGTCGGCGTGCTTTCTGCCTGTTTGCGGTAGAATCTTTGAATGTTACGGCCTTGCGGAGCGCCGCTTTACGCTCGGATAGAGCGACGCGTCCGTGTGCGGCAGGAATCTGGCTGCCTGCATATTTTCCACGAATTTTTCCATCTCGCCGAACTGCACATAGGTCGCAAGTGCGCGAATCCGATTCAGCCGCGCCCGGCAGCCTTTGTCCAGCAGCAGGCGCTTTGCGCCCGCAAGGGAGGAATTGCCGAGGATTTTAAATTTTTCGCGCGGCAGATCAGGGTACAGGCCGACTGTGATCGCGGATTCCAGATTATAATGCGTGCCGAAGCCGCCTGCAAGATAAAACGTCCCGATCTCCGACGGGCTGACGTTCACGCTTTCCAGAAGCGTTGCGACCATCGTATGTGCGGCGGCCTTGCAGGTCAGGAACTCCCCGATGTCGTCCTGTGTGAAATAGAGCGGTACTTTGCCGTCATAGGCGTAAATGATGGCTGGAACATTGCGCTGCCGCATATCGTCCCACACATCGCGGATGTTCGGCGAGGCGCTTTTCTGAAGATTCCCCGCCGAATCGATCCATCCGGAGAGGAACCCCTCTGCGATCAGATCGAGAATACCGGAGCCGCAGATGCCCTTCGGCGGAAGATTGCCGATCGTCTCATACCGCAAGCGATTGTCGGAGCCGATTTTGATGCTGCAGATCGCGCCCGGCTCGGCGCGCATGCCGGATTTGCTGACAGCGCCCTCAAGCGCGGGCCCGGCAGCCCCGGCTCCCATGAGCAGAAACTCCCGGCAGCCGAGGACCAGTTCGCCGTTCGTGCCAATGTCCAGAAACAGCGCCAGATCCTCCCGCGTGTCCAGGTCGGTCATCAGAAGGCCGCTTGTAATATCGCCGCCCAGATAGTTTGCGATTGCAGGCATACAGAACGCATTGCCCGAGATGGGAAGCCCCAGTTCGGACGCACGCAGGATGCCGGGGTCAAAAAACACCGGCGTATACGGGCTTTGGAACACCTGCCACGGGTCACAGCCGAGGAAAAAGTGCAGCATCGTCGTGTTGCCGCCGACCGTCATGGCCGAAACGGCTTCCGGCGGGATACCAGCCTGCGCACAGCAGCTTCCGATCATCTGCCGCACGTCGTCAAGCGTCAGCGATTGGAGTGTGTACAGGTTTTCGTGGGTTTCCTTCACAGCCAGAATACGGTCGAGGATATTCGCACCGAACTGTGTCTGGCTGTTGGTGCAGGCCGCTTCGGCAAGCGTTTTCCCGGTATGCAGATCGACGAGTTCCATCTGCATAGTCGTACTGCCAATATCAAGGCACAGGCCATAATTTTGTTCTGTCGTGTCTCCCGGCTCAACACGCACAACATCCGTCCCGCCCTCACCTGGGCAGAGTGTCACGGTGATGCAGTAGTCTGCCTCCGGCAAGGCCGGATACAGCTGCTGCATGCACCCAAACGTCAGGCGGCAGCCCTCCGGCAACGCAGCAAGCAGCCGCTCCCGCAAAGCAAGCGCCTCACCGGCCGCTGGCTTTGGCAGCATCAGATATCGTTTTTCCGTCAATGCGTTCATACAGACTCCTCACGCCCTGCTGCCCAAAAGCACGCAGAGCATTCTGTAGCCTGGAGCAAGCAGATCGAAGACCCATCGGTTTGTATCGACGCTGCGCTCCCCCATATCGATCACAGCAGTCGCATTTTTCAGGCGTTTTGCCATCTTGTACAGCCTCCCGTTTTGACGCCCATGCGCGTTCCCGGCACGCTCCCAGCGGTCAAAGAGCCCGTCGAGATATGCGTGGATCAACAGTTCTGTGGCCATAGAGCGTTCCGTGATTTGCAGCTGCATGCCGCGCTCTTCGGCATAGCCGTCCAGAATCGTGCGGCTGAGCGGCAGCGAACCGTTCCCCTTTTGGCGCAGATAGGTCATAAGCGCCTCATTTGTCGTCAGATGAACGGCCCTGTCCGTATAAAAAAGTTCCACGCCCTCCGGCAGCTTCTGATTTTCCATGCAATGCGCTTCCTTGTTTTTTCTTTTCCTTTATCTTATCACATCCCGCGCAGGATGCAAGCGCCGCTTTTATCACGTCAGCGGTCATGTCTTTCGTTTTGTACTGGTTCCAAAGCTATTGCTTGCATACGCAGGAGAAATAAACGGGTCAGAAAAACGACCGTCTCGGCATGAAGCGGTCGTTTTGGTTCGCATTTGATCAGATAATATATTCGATTGTTTTTTCTTCGGTCAATTCCGTGTGAGTGTTGAACAGCAAAACGGCCTCGCGGCCGGCTGTCTCGCCAAGAGCGTATTGGGTATGACCCGTGTGGTTGAAGTAGGAAAACGGAATGACGCGGTTATAACGATATGGATGTGCGTCGGTCACGATAATGTCTTTTTCCGGCAGCGGCTCTTCGAGCAGATACGGGTCAAACGCGTAAATACGTTCTTCGTCCACGCCGGTCAGAAGGATGTAATGCGGGTCCTCCAGCAGATACAGCCGCACAACAACCGCGCCGCCGCGCCGCAGACAGTCGGTGACGCTGCTGTTCTGGCTCACGCGCACACAGCTGCCGGACAGATAGCGGCTGGAGATTTCAAGCTGCCCTGTGCGGCCAAAGCTGCACAGAAAGTTGCTGAGGAACATCATGGCCGCGCGCGTCGTACCGCTTTTTCCGGGTGCCCCCTCCGCGCCGTAGCCATCAAGGCAGTAGAGCATGATATTACGGATGAGATCCGGTGGGATCTGCTCACGTTCAAACAGATAGATGATCGCGTTCATCACCGTAATGGGGCCGCAGTCGTATTCGGTCATCTGATAATGCAGAGGCGTTTTCATTCTGCGTCACTTCCTTGATACAATCAGCGCTTCGGCAAGCCGCGCCGCACGCGTGAGTTCATCCGCGCTTGTGTATTCCTGACAGCTGTGGCAGGCATTCATACCTGGCGCGACAACAAGGCCGGTCAGTCCGTGCTGGCAGAAATGGTTGTTGTCGCTGCCGCCGTAGGTTACGGTCAGACTGCTTTCCAGCCCGGCCGCCGCGCAGGCTGCGCGGAAGCGCTGCGCGGCCAGTCCCTCCGGGTCTGCCTTGAAAGCCTGGCAAAGTGTTTCGGTCGTAAATCGGGCCACGCAGCCGAAATGTCCGGCTGCCTGCCGGACGGCTTCTTCGATTTCCGCCAGCTTCTGCAGCACCAACGGATGGTCAAACCCACGCACCTCGCCGGTCAGTACACACGTTTCCGGTACAATATTGTCCGCCGTTCCGCCCGTAATCGTACCGACGTTGACGGTCAGATCGCCAACCCGGCCGCAGTCGATGCGCGAGACGGCTTCGGCCGCCGCCTTGATTGCATGCAGTCCTTCCTCGGGAGAGAATGCAGCATGGGCAGCGCGTCCGGTAAATTCCGCACGGAAGGACACAATACTGGGGGCCTGGTAGGCCGCGTTTCCGACCGGACCGCTGAGGTCGAAGACATAAGCAGTCTTTGCGCGCAGACGAGAAAAATCAAACTTCTGGATACCGGTGCAATAGCTTTCCTCCGCAGCGTCAAACAGGAGTTCAATGGGCCGGTGCGGTGTACCATCCTCCAGAACGGAGGTCACAGCTTCCAAAATTGCACAGAGGCCGGATACATCGTCTGCGCCGAGGACTGTCGTCCCGTCTGAGGTAATGCGTCCGTCCGGGTGCAGCACAGGCTTTTTGGCGCACGCAGGCGCAACCGCGTCCATATGCGCCGACAGCAAAATCGGCGCAAGCGTCTCATCGCCCGGCAGATATGCGTAAAGATTTCCTGCATTGCCGCCGATGGCGGCGCCTGCACCGTCCTCCGCCAGCACAATACCAAGTGCAGCAAACCGCCGCCGCAGGCATTCACTCAGTTCACGCTCATAGAGCGTAGGATTGTCAATCGCAGTCAGTTCCAAAAAGGACTGCACAAGCCGTTCTGTCCGGATCATAGGATCATCCCTTTATAACCTAGAGTTTTACTATGGAATATCCCCTATCATAGCACCAGAGGCCGAAAAGTCAAGAAAAACTCCTCCCGCAGTGATGCGGGAGGAGTCGCGTAACCGGTCAACATGTATCAGCCCTGAAACGGCTCGGCGTAGGAGGCATAATAGGATACCGGTTCGCTGCCCATCAGAAGATGTGAGGTATCTCCCATCGTCTGACAGCGAAAATAGGCGACACCAGGCTGGCGCTCTTCTGCGTTCAGAACCGTCACGGATGACGGAGCAAGAAACGCACCGTGCAGCACGGCAAACGGGCTGACGTTCCACAAATGGGACAGCAAAACCGCTGTAATGCCAAAGTGACAGAAGCAGACGATCGTTTTTTCGCAGGTTTCCCGGCAGGTATAATATCTACCGTGCCGGGTATAGCCGTATGACGCAAGCAGCGCGTCCAGTCCGGCAGTCACGCGGTCATATTCGGCTTTGACGTTTGTGCCCTGCAGGAGCGGCGCGTTTTCCCAGCCGGTGGGCTGCAGCAGCTCCGGCTGTGCTGTCCAGACGGCGGGCATCAGATCCCAGCAGAGGCGCGTGCCGCCGGTTCCGTCCGGCAGTGCGCCCTGAAATTCATGCAGCCAGTCCATGACCGCTGCAGTCTTTCCCTGCTCCAGCAGCGTAAAGGACGCGGTATCCTGCGCGCGGCCGAGCGGGGAAACATAGAAATCATCGACCTGCCAGCTTTTCGTGCGGACAGCCAGTAGCTTTGCCTCGCGCCAGCCCTTTTCGGTGAGCGAATCGTGCTCGTAATCGGGTTCGGCGTGGCGAATGAAAATTAGGCGCATGAAAAAGACTCCTTTGAACGGCCGTGCTCAGCCCCACAGTGCAGTGAGCATCGGGATAACCTGTTTTTTTCGGGACACCACGCCCGGCAGGAAGCAGGTGTGATCCTTGAGTTTTACACCAAAGGCCTGCGTGATGATATCCTCGTCGCCGAGATACAGAAGGTGTGTGCCCTCCAGCAGCACATCCGTCAGCATGAGGATCATAAGCGTGTAACCGCGCTCGTCCATCGTCTTCTGCATGACGGACAGGAACTCGTCTTTGCGCTCCATCATGCGTTCGGAATCAACACAGGTGATCTGGCTGACACCGAAGTCGTGGTCAGCAATATGGAAATCCTTGAAATCCGTGAACAGCAGCGCATCGGCGGGCTTATCGTCGGAGATGGACGCGGAGAAAATGGTCTTGCCCAGTTCATCGAGCGAGACATTGGCGATACGCGCCATGCGGTCGGCCATGCGGCGATCAACAGCGGTGGATGTCGGCGATTTGAACATGACCGTATCGGCGACGATGGCTGCTGCAATCAGACCGGCCAGCTTTGCGGGCGGCATGAGGCCGCGTTCCTGATACATTTCGGAGATGATCGTCGCGGTCGAGCCGACAGGCTCATTACGGAAGTAAATGGGGCCGCCGGTCTGGATGTCGGCCAGCCGATGGTGGTCGATGATCTCCACGATCTCCGCCTGCTCGAGCCCCGGGACGGACTGCGCCGCCTCATTATGATCGACCAGCACGACGCGCTTGCGGCGCGGCTTGATGAGGTGATACCGGGAGAGGGTGCCGACAACCTTGTCATTCTCATCGAGAATCGGGTAGCTGCGATGGCGGCTTTTGAGCACGACCTCGCGCACATCATCCACAAAATCGGTCAAATGGAATGCTTCCAGATCGTCTGTCCGGCATACGCGTGCGACCTCAATGGCGTAATAGATCATGCGCGCAGCCTTGTAGGCATCGAAAGGCGTAGCGATGATGCAGGTGTTTGTCTGCATCTGCCGCAGCTGCTCCGGCAGTTCCGCCTGGCACACGATCAGACAGCTGACCTGCTGCTCGACAGCGCGCCGCGCCATTTCCGGCTGCTCACCAACAATCACGATGGCGTCCGGGCCTTTAAAGAGAAGATTTTCGTTGTTCTGCGGCAGGGCGATGGACACCTCTCCGCTGATCGTGTCGGCAAGATACCCGGATTCGTTCAGAATCTTGCCGTCCAGGACGCTCAAAAGATTGAAAACCGGAATCTTGTCCACGCGGGAGTCGGAAAGCGTGCGCATGTCGTAGCTTGCGATTTCGCTGGGCGACAGCATGCCGTACAGTTCGCCGTTTTCGTTTGTCACGGGAATGGCGGGAATGGATTTTGCCTTGTTGGACTGCAGAGCCGCCCATGCCCTGCTGACCGTGACCGCACCAGACAGGGCAGGCGGCGTGTCATAGTCCAGATCGCGCACCTGCGTGCGCATGGTCTGGATGCGCACAGGCGGCTCGAAGCCGAAGCGGTCGAGCACGAGCCGCGTCTCGTCAGAAATATGCCCGAGACGCGCAGGAACGAATTCCCGGTCGCCCAAGGCGTTTCGCAGCGCGGCATAGGCCATGGCGGAAACGATGGAGTCGGTATCGGGGTTGCGGTGGCCGGTAACATAGATGGGTTCCATGAGAAACCTCCTTATGCGCGGGGAAACTCAATCCCCTGGTGATGCAGAATAAAACGGACGGGATAATAGCGGTCCAGATAGTGTTTGCAGTACCATTCATAGGTCGCATCCGGCAGATGCAGCAGTTCCGGTGCCTGTGTGCGGAAAAGCTTGAACGTCTTCTCATCGCCGGAAAGAAGCGCCGCGATCAGTTCCAACTCGCCCTCCTGCTCCAGCCGGTACAGACACTTGTCCATAATAGCGGCGCAGGCCTGCTCATCCTCGCTTGCCAGCAGTTCCATGTTGCCGAGCCATGCAAGAAAATCGTCCAGCTTCAGTTCCGTACGGGCCGCAGCGTGGGAAAGCTTGGCGAATTCCGACTCGGAGCGGCGCTTGAGGATATCGATGAGATACGTCAGCAGATTATCATCCAGGCAAACGCTGTCAAGGAACACCTCAAAGATATCACGCGTCTCCGTCCTGACCGGCTCCTGCGACGACTCCGGCTCTGCCTGCTCCTGCGGCTGGGCTGCTGCGGCAAGCTGCGCAACAGCCGCATTCAATTCGGCCGGGTCAAAGCTGTCATATTCCTCCTGCGGAATTTCGGTTCCATCGGCCTCGGCGCAGGCTTTGACAAACGCGGGAATGCCCATTTTTGCGATCTCCGCCTGTAATTGCAGCGCCTTCTTGAGATCCTCCTGCTCCGTGAGCGCAATACCCGCGGGTGCTTTGCGCGTCCCCTCGCAGATCTCGGATAAATATTGCAGATAATACGGAACGAGCGACATACACGTCCTCCTGTTTTTTTCTTGGAATCCGCTGTTTATGCTGATTGATTATAGTGTAGCACGGGGAACAGGAAATGTCAAAAGCCTAGAGATGCTTTTTCGTTTGCCGCGCGGTATGGTGCTCACAGTCAATGCGACGCATAGAAAGAAAAATTCCCACAGCCCGCAAAGGGGCTGTGGGAATCGATTCGGTACTCAGCCGATGTAGTTGAAGGGGTTAACGTCGGCGCCGTTATAATAGATGGTGAAGTGCAGATGCGGGCCGGTAGACCAGCCGGTGGAGCCAACATAGCCGATAGTCTGTCCCTGCGTGACGTAATCGCCGACGGACACGGAGCAGGACGGCTGGTGGGCATAGAGGCTGGAATAGCCGTCGCCGTGGTTAATCACGACATAGTAGCCCCACGCGGCGGAGTAGGCTGCGGTCGTGACCGTGCCGGACTTGGTTGCAAGGATTGCCGTGCCGGCTGCCGCGCCGAAGTCTACGCCGTTGTGCCAGCTGTACTTTCCGGTCAGCGGATGCGTGCGGTAGCCGTAGGAGTCTGTGACCTGGCACTGATATGGCAGCGGATACAGCCAGCCGCCGGTGTTGGTTGCGCCGCTGGAATTGCTGTTCGAGCCTTTATTGTTGTTCTGCCGGTTCAGCGCAGCGATGCGCTCTGCCTCTTCCTTGGATAGCGCAGCATAATAGGCAGCCTCAGACTTGGCAATCTCATCAGAAAGTTCCGCCTCATTGGCCATGTTCTGCTCGTAGTCGGCGTTCATTTCCTCGTAGGCTTTCATCATATCGCCCAAAAGGGTATCCGCCTCAGCGCGCTGATCCTCCAGTTCCTGCTCCTGCTGATCGAGTTCCTCACGCGTCACGTCGAGTTCTGCCATCTGCTGCTCGAGTTCTGTACGCTCAGAAGTAATTTTCTCGGAAACTGCCTTCATCTTATCCATCATCAGCTGGTCAGCCTTGGCGATCTCCTGAATGACGTCGATCTTGTCGAGCAGATCCGAGAAGCTGTTCGCGCCGAACAAAATCGCCCAGTAGGAGATATTGCCCGTCTCCTCCATGGAGCGGATGCGGGTCTTATACTGCTCGTTCAGGCGTTTTTCCTCGGCCTGAGACGCCTCGAGTTCGGCCTGCTTATTGGCGATCAGCAGGCTGTACTGCTGCACCTGCTCGTTCAGGTTGCTGATAGATGCCTGCGTCATGCTGATCTGCTGGTCGATATCGGACTTCTTATCGACGAGTGTCTGTGTTTTGGATTGATTTTCTTTGATTTTTGCCTGAAGCGCTTCGCGCTCCTTTTTGAGTTCTGCCTGCTGGCTGCGAAGGCCGGTCAGTTCTTTTTTAATTTCCGAACTGGACGCGGCGTTGACCATGATAATGAGGGCGCTTGAAACAAGCCCCAGCAGCATCACGGCAGCCAGTACCAGGCAGACGATCCGGCGGGCAGAGCCGCTTTTCTTCTGTTTCATAAGTAAGGATACCTCCCGGTATTACACCTTCAGGAACTTCCGAATGGAAAGCAAGCTGCCGAACACGCCCACGAGGAAACCCGTAACCGCATAGGCGGCTGCAACGATCTCAATGACGTCCGTGAACGGTGTCAGGACGAACAACTTGAGCGTGTCCAGCTGTGCGATCTTTGAAAGGACAAAATCGTACAGACCCCATTCAAGGAAAAATCCGACTGCGGCGGCGATGATTCCAATGATAAAGCCTTCGACGACAAAAGGCAGTCGAATAAAGGCGTTCGTCGCGCCGACCATTTTCATGATGGCAATTTCCTCGCTGCGGGAGTACATGGCAAGCTTGACGGTATTGGAAATGATGAACAGCGAGACGACAAACAGAACGGAAACGATGATCAAGGACGCAATATTTAGAACATTCTGTACCGTCTGGAAGCCCTCGGCGATTTCAAAGTGGGCAACAACCTCGGCAACGCCCTCGATCTGCGTAAGCTTGTCATAGGTCTGCTTCAAAAGAGAATTGTCCTCGACTGTGACGACATAGCGGTCGCGCAGCGTATCGGGGTCGAGGCCTGCAAACGCATCCGGGTCGTTCAGAGTCTCGACAAAATCATCAAGCGCCTGATCGCGTGAGACGAAGGTCGCGGAGCGGACATTCGTGATAAGGTTGATCTGCGAGCCGACGGATTTGGCCTTGGCCTCGGAATAGTTCTCGTCAATGTAGACAAGCATCTCATTCTCGCTCTCGAGTTCCTTGACCATTGCGCTGGTATTATAAAGGATGAGGCAGAACGAGCCCATGATAATCAGGCACGCCACCGTCACGCAGATTGCCGCGAAGGACATGAAGCCGTGCAGAAACACGCCGCGGAAGCCCTCGCGCAGTAAGTAACCGATGTTATTCTTCTTCATTGAGATAATACCCGTCCATTCCGTCGCTGATGATCCTGCCCTCGTTGATGGCGACGACACGCTTCGTAAAGCGGTTGACAAGCTCCCGCTCGTGCGTGACGACCAGAACCGTGGTGCCGAGGGCGTTGATCTGTTCGAGCAGCATCATAATTTCGAGTGAGCGCGCCGGGTCAAGGTTGCCCGTGGGCTCATCGGCGATGATGACGCTGGGATTGTTGACAAGCGCTCTTGCGATGGCGACACGCTGCTGCTCACCGCCAGACAGTTCGTTCGGAAGTCGGCGGCCCTTTGTCTCCAGTCCGACCAACTCGAGCACATACGGCACGCGCTTCTGGATCTCCTTCTCCGGCGCGCCGATCACGCGCATGGCAAACGCGACGTTTTCATAGACGGATTTGTCGCTGATGAGGCGGAAATCCTGAAAGATAACGCCGAGCGTCCGGCGCAGATACGGCACGGCACGGCTGCGAAGCTTTTCGACGGCGAAGCCGTTGACAAGCGCGCTGCCGGAGGTCGGGCGCAGTTCGGCGGTCAGGATCTTGATGATGGTGGATTTGCCGGAGCCGGACGGGCCGACCAGAAAGACAAATTCGCCGTCGTCGATCTTCATGGAAATGCCATTCAGCGCGATCGTACCGGTGTCGTAGGTTTTATGCACATCCTGTAATTCGATCATGTTAAACTCCGATTTTCAAAGCATTGCGCGGATCAGATCAGTCTGTTCTCGCGCGAGACAAGATACTTCTTGACCATAAGGGCGACCTTGAAGATGATCGCGTCATCAAACTCGCGCAGGTCAAGGCCGGTAAGCTTCTTGATCTTCTCAAGACGGTATACCAGCGTATTTCTGTGGACAAACAGCTTGCGGGACGTTTCGGAGACGTTCAGATTGTTCTCAAAGAACTTATTGATCGTGAACAGCGTCTCCTGATCGAGCGTGTCGATAGAGTTCTTCTTGAACACTTCTGACAGGAATATCTCACAGAGCGTCGTCGGAAGCTGATAGATCAGGCGTCCAATGCCGAGATTTTCATAATTGATGATTGTTTTCTCCGTCTCAAAGACCTTGCCGACCTCAATGGCAACCTGCGCCTCTTTATAGGCGTCGGCCAACTCGCGCAGATGACCTGCGACAGTGGAAATGCCGATCACGGTTTTGACAAACAGTTCGGACCGGAGCGTCTGCTCGATGGTCTGGGCCGTCTGCAGAAGTTCGGCCTTTTCCGTACCTGGTGCGATCTGCTTGACGACGGCGATGTCTGTCTCGTTGATGGACAGAACAAAATCCTGCTGCTTATCCGGGAACATGCCGGAAAGCACATCGACGGAGGCAACGTCCGCCCGGCCTACCTGCCGGATGAGGAACACAGCGCGCGGCGCGTCGGTGACAAAATGCAGTTCCTTCGCACGGATATAGATATCGCCCGGCAGGATATTGTCGGTGATGATGTTCTTGACGAAGGTTCCCTTGTCGTGCTTTTCCTCATAGTAGGTCTTCGCACCGTTGAGCGCGACGTAGGCCATGACGCACAGGCTCTTGGCGATCTCATCATCGCCCTCGGCAAACACGGCATAGTCAAAATAGGCACTCCAGGAAACAAGCGGCTTGAAGGTCTTTTTATCGACAACGACAATGGAATCCGGGGCGCTGTTAAGCTTGATCACGGCCTCGGGCCATTTTTCCCCGATGCGTGAGGTATCGCTGCAGGAGATCACGGTGCTGTCGGCGTCGATCACGCCGATCATGCGGTCGGTCGCCTCCTTCATCTGAACGATCACACTCTGAAAAACACGGCTGGACATAATACGCCCTCCCTATTACAACTTGCTTTTTACACAAACAACCATTGACATAATACTACGTTTTCGGCAGAAGCGCAAGGTCTTTTTGACATTTTATTTGAAAACAGCCATCTTTTTTTGTGGCATTTTCATAGTTTTTCGTCATTTGCTCCAAATTCAGGGGGTTTGCCTCTCAAAATATGCAAGTTTTTTCTTCCGTCAAAATCACAAGATATTCCGGAGAAGACCTTCGGCTTCCACAATATTCAGTTCTTTTGTCTGTCCGAGCGGCAGATCTCCGAGTGTCAAGCCGCCCTCGGCCTCGCGGCGCAGATATGTCACCGGACAGCCCCGGCTGGCAAGCATTCGGCGCACCTGATGGTACTTTCCCTCTTGCACGCAAACGACCGAGCGCCCGTCAGACAGCGGTGTCAGCTTTGCGGGCAGGCAGTGCAGGCCGTCGGCAAGCACCAATCCCTGTGCGAACGCGCGCACGTCCTCAGCCCCTGTCCTGCCCTCATGTTCGGCGTAATAGCGCTTCCAGACGCCGTGACGTGGAGAAAGAATGCGGTGGGCAAGATCGCCGTCGTTCGTCAGCAGAAGCAGGCCCTCGGTATCCTTGTCGAGCCTGCCGACAGGCATGACGCCGAGTTTTCTGTACACCTCCGGCACAAGTTCCATGACAGTCTTCGCCTTCGGATCGTCGGCCGCGGTCAGATAACCGGCTGGCTTATGGAGCATAATGAGAACCGGCCCGCGCAGGCGCACCGGCTCTCCGTCCACCGTGACGCAGACCACCGTTTCGTCAAACTTCCGGCTCTCGTCGGTCACAACCGCTCCGTTTACCGCCGCGCGGCCCGCACGGATGATCGCGCGCAGTTCTTTTCGGCTGGCGACGCCCGCTTCACTCAGAATTCTGTCCAGTCTCTGCATACGGCTGCTCCTGTCATAAATCAAATCGGTCTGCATAGGTTGTACCATGCAATCAAATAGATTGGAGGAATCGTTCCATGGTCATCATGACGGCGAAAGTCCCCAAAAGAAGGCTGCTGCTCATCGTACTGCTGCTCATCGCGGCGGCAGTCGTGCTGGCACTCTGTCTGCACGGCGCGGGCAGCGAAACGGAAAAGCCCACAAAAAGCAGCGCGCAGGGTGCAACGAACGAGGCGCGCATTGCCTTCCTCGAAGGCTATGGCTGGCAGGTCGAGCCGGAGCCGGTCAAGACCCAGCAGGTCACAGTCCCGGCTGATCCCAGCGAAGTATTCCTGCGCTACAACGAACTGCAGGTCTCGCAGGGCTACGATCTGCTGCAATACAGCGGCGAGGAACTGACGCGCTATGTCTATCGGATCACAAACTATCCGGACGAAGCCGGCGTCTATTACGCAACGCTTCTAGTCAAGGACGGTCAGATCGTCGGCGCAGACGTCGCCTCCAGCGCAAAGACCGGCGTGATGCACGGCTTGAAAATGCCGGAGTGATTCTACCCCCAAAGCCGCTCCTTATCATGCACCGCATGACAAGGAGCGGTGGCATTTGCAAAGCAAATGCCGGAGGGAATTTATTGCAAAGTTCGGGGTGCCCCGAAATTTGCGACGTTCGCATCCCTTCAGACCCTTCGGGCCAGTTCCCCTTGTGTCGTCCAAGGGGAGCCTTGGGCGCATTCGGATTCATCAGAGTCACTTACATCCACAACGGCAGCACTTCAATCCCCTGTTGTTCGGCGCGGCGGACAGTAGCGGCAGTGCCGCTGGGGGTGCCGTCGTAGACGGAGATGAGCAGCTGCGCGCGGCGGAGCATTTCGTGGTTGCGCCGGAGCATGCAGCCGGGGCTATAGTGATCCTCCAGCACCTCAACCTGATCGCAGGCGGCGAGCAAAGCCCAATAGCGCGTGCGGGACGCTGCATCCCATCCGTCCGGCTGCGACGGGCATGGGACGAGCGCACACAGCCGCGCGTTCTGCGCGCCATCTGCCCTTGCGGCCAGGACGGCCTCGGCAAAATACTGGTCGCAGCCGCGGGCCATACCGCACAAGAAGGTATGAAAGCCCCGGTCATAGACCTCCCGCACCGTGCGGCGCAGGAGCGTCTTGAGTGCGGCACAGCGCGCATCATCTTCGTTCTGCCCCCATGGCAGGCGCTCCGGCCGGTGGCCGGTAAAGGCGCAGATCACAGGCTTTCACTCTCTTTCCCGTTTATTTTCCACAGTATATCAGAAAAATAGCCTCTTTACAAGCGGCCTGCACCGTGCTACTATAATGCTACAAATTGAATTGATCTTCAGGGCAGGGTGCAATTCCCGACCGGCGGTAGAGTCCGCGAGCGCAAGCTGAACCGGTGTGATTCCGGTACCGACAGTACAGTCTGGATGGAAGAAGATTTCTGTGCGGTCACTAGAGCAATCTGAACCGTCTGTTTGCAGCACCTGAAGTTCGTTTCAGGTGCTTATTTTGTTTGCAAAGGATGGTCTTCCATGAAAACACTATTCTCCTCGATCTCGGAAAATGTTCAATTTGTGCTGCTCTGCCTGGCAGTCACGGCGGCGGTCGTGCTGCTGGCATGGGGCGGCGAGAAGCTGGTAATGAAAAAGCGCCACCGGCTGAGCACCGCACACACCATCACGACCGTCGGCATGCTGGCAGCGATCTCAGGCGTTCTGATGGTCATCGAACTGCCGCTGTTTTTTGCGCCGCCGTTTTATAAGCTTGATTTCAGTGAACTGCCGGTTCTGATCTGCGCGTTTTCGCTGGGCCCGGTTGCAGGCGTGGTCTGCGAGTTCCTGAAGGTTCTGATTCATCTGTTGCTCAAGGGCACATCAACAGCGTTCGTCGGCGATCTGGCGAACTTCCTCGTCGGCTGTTCGTTCGTGCTGCCCGCGTCGATTTTGTATCAGAAGCTGTTGAGCAAAAAAGGGGCTGTCGCGTCTCTGGCGCTTGGCACGGGTGTTATGACCGTGTTTGGAAGCTTTTTCAACGCGTGGTTCCTCATTCCGCGCTTTGCCGTGATGTACGGTCTGCCGCTCGATGCGATCATCGCCATGGGTACACAGGTCAACGGTGCAATCACCGATCTTTCCACGCTCGTGCTGCTGGCTGTCGTGCCGTTTAATCTGCTCAAGGGCGTGCTGGTGTCGGTTTTGACGTTCTTCCTGTACAAGCGCGTGGAGCGGCTGTTTTTCCGAAAAAAGCAGCCGGAATGACGCCCTCGTCCAAGTGTCTTTAATATATACAAAATTTCTGTTCTGCCCAATCTTCATAAATCTTTAACATTCTTCCGCTTGTTTTTTGCGTAGATTTCGGGTACTATTTTCTTTACTAATGATTGGGGTATTTGGATATGAAGGAAAAGAACCGTCAGAAGCGGCTGCGGCTGCTCGCGGAAGCAAAAAAAAAGCCCGCCGTATTTACGGTCTATATCATTCTGCGTCTGGTTGTCGTGGCAATCCTCGTCTCGTCGATCCTGCGCGGCGAATATGAAAACGCGGCAATCTGCCTGCTGGTGCTGTTTTTGTTTTTGCTGCCGCTGTTTGTGCAGAAAAACTTCGGCATCGAGTTGCCAAGCACACTGGAGATCATCATTCTGGTGTTCATCTTCGCTTCAGAAATTCTGGGTGAGTTGGGCTGCTTTTTCATCAATGTCCCCAACTGGGATTCCATCCTCCACACAACGACGGGTTTTTTGTGCGCAGCGTTCGGCTTTGCACTCATCGATATTCTGAACCGGAATGACAAGATCAAGTTCCAGCTGTCCCCTATTTATGTGGCGCTTGTCGCGTTCTGCTTCTCGATGACCATCGGCGTTCTGTGGGAGTTTTTTGAGTTCAGCGTGGACAGGCTGTTCCACATGGATATGCAGAAGGACACGATCGTGCACACAATCTCGTCTGTTATGCTTGACCCGACGAACAAGAATATTCCCATTACGATTGACAACATCACCTCCGTCGCCGTCAATGGACAGGATCTGGGCTTTAACGGCTATCTCGATATCGGCCTGTACGACACGATGGAGGATCTGTTCGTCAACTTTATCGGCGCGCTGACCTTCTCCATCATCGGCTACTTTTATGTGCGCAGCCGCGGCAAGGGCAAGCACCGCGGCAATGGCCGCATCGCCAAGGCGTTCATCCCCACCATCACGGAAACCAAGAAGGAGTCAGACCATGCGCAGCCATCCGAAAAAGCAGTGGAAGATCGGGACAGTTGAAAACTGCCGCCATCACTGGTATCTTCTCATCTGGATCGCTTATCTCGTCCTGTTTTATATTGCCGAGCATGTTGTGACCGACCATTACTGGGTATCGTATCTCCCGCTCGACGATAAGATCCCCTTCTGCCGGTATTTTATCATCCCCTACTGCATGTGGCACCCGCTGCTGTTTGCCATGACGCTGTATCTCATGTGGTACGACGTGCCCGCGTTCAAGCGCTTCATGGTGTACATCGGCCTCGGCTTTGGCGGCTCGATTCTGTTCTGTCTGGCTTTTCCGAACGGGCAGGATCTGCGCCCCACAGAATTCGCCCAGCATGATTTCTTCATCTGGCTTTTGCAGCGCATTTATGCCGCCGACACCAACACGAACGTCCTGCCCAGCATGCACGTCATCGGCTGCGCGGCGCTGACACTGGCCTGCTTTGACTCGCAGCCGCTCTGCAAGCGGCATTTGCAGTGGGTCGCGCTGCCGCTGGGTCTTCTGATCTGCGCATCGACGGTGCTTGTCAAGCAGCACTCAATCCTTGACGTGTTTGTTGCCATCCCGGTAAGCGTCATTTTATACTTTATTGTATACCACAAGACTTTCCGAACCATGCGGCAGACAGCATGACATCTTTTCTGAAAAAGCGCGGAAACCCGCGCTTTTTTCTTGACTTTTCTAAGAAATTATGAGATTTTAACAAAACTTCACCGAAAAGGCTGTGTTGATTATTATGAGTATACTGGAAATTCTTCTGCTGGGTATCGGCTTGTCGATGGACGCGTTTGCCGTATCGATCTGTAAGGGCCTTTCGACGAAAAAGCTGCAATTCAAGCACTATTTGATCGTCGGCGCATGGTTCGGCGGCTTTCAGGCGCTGATGCCGACCATCGGCTACTTTCTGGGCGCGACATTCGAGCAGTACATCACGGCCTTCGACCACTGGGTCGCATTCGTGCTGCTGGCTGCTATCGGCGCAAACATGATCAAAGAAAGCTTTTCCAAGGAAAAATCCGAAACAAACAGTTCTTTTGCTTTCAAAACAATGCTGTTGATGGCACTGGCCACAAGCATCGACGCGCTGGCTGTCGGCATCACGTTTGCGCTGCTGCCGGATGTCAACGTGCCGCTGGCCGTCTGTCTCATCGGCGTAACGACATTCGTCTGTTCCGCCGCTGGGCTCAAAATTGGCAATCTCTTCGGCCTGCGCTATAAGGCAAAGGCGGAACTTGCAGGCGGTATCATCCTAATTCTGATCGGCCTCAAGATCCTGCTCGAGCATCTGGGCGTAATCAGCTTCTAATTTTCAACTCCGGCAGGACTTTCCTGCCGGAGTTTTTCTATCAGCATGCGGCATACTCCTCTGAAAGGGGAGGTTTGGGTGCAGCCGTATGATTTGCCGGGAAGCTTTTGCTCTGCTGGATTTTCCGCGCTGGAAAACCCGAAAGAAATATGCTATGCTGGAACTGTAAAAGCAGACAGAAAGGAATGCGAATCATGATCTACAAGGACTTTCAGGGGCTAAAGCTTTCGCAGCTTGGATTCGGCACGATGCGGCTGCCGCTGCGGGAGGACAGATCCATCGACGAGGAGCAGGCCGCTGCCATGACAGCGGAGGCGATTGCGAAGGGTGTCAATTACTTTGACACCGCGTGGCCGTATCACGGCGGCAAATCGGAGACAGTCATCGGCGAAATTCTGAAGCAGTATCCGCGCGAAAGCTTCTATCTGGCCGACAAATTTCCCGGACATCAGATCGCGCCCAGCTACGACGTGAAGGCCGTGTTTGAACATCAGCTGGAAAAGTGCGGCGTGGGGTATTTCGATTTCTACCTGCTGCATAACGTCTATGAAAATTCCATTGCCGTCTATGAAGACGAGCGCTGGGGCATTCTCCCATATCTGCTGGAGCAGAAAAAAAACGGACGTATCCGCCATCTTGGCTTCTCGACCCACGCAGGCGTGCCCGCGCTGGAGGCATTTCTGGAAAAGCACACAGACGAGATGGAGTTCTGTCAAATCGAACTGAATTATCTCGACTGGACGCTGCAGCAGGCAAAGGAGAAATGCGAACTGCTGAACCGGTATAACATTCCCATCTGGGTCATGGAGCCGGTACGCGGCGGAAAGCTGGCGAATCTGCCCGCTGCTGCGCAGGAGAAGCTGCGCGCGCTGCGGCCGGAGGCCTCCGACGCGTCTTGGGCGCTTCGCTGGGTGCAGGAGATCCCCGGTGTGACAATGATCCTCAGCGGCATGTCCAACATGGCGCAGATGCAGGACAATCTCGCCACGTTTGACCATCCCGAACCCCTCAGCGCCGAAGAGCAGGCGCTGCTGCTGGAAATCGCAGAGGGTTTCAAGTCCGCCGTTCCGTGCACGGCCTGCCGCTATTGCTGCGACGGCTGCCCGCAGGAAATTGACATTCCGCAGATGCTGCGTGTTCTGAACGAGCTTCGCGTCGTGCCGTCCACGAACGCGATCATGGCGGTCGAAGCCCTGCCGAAGAGCCGGCAGCCGCAAAGCTGCCTCGGCTGCGGCGCGTGTACGGCGGTCTGTCCGCAGAAGATCGATATTCCCGGCTGCATGCAGGAACTGACCGAGCGCATCGCAAAGATTCCAAGCTGGATTGAGATCAGCCGTCAGCGCGCGGCGGAGCAGCCGTAAATTATTAAATTATTTGTGAATTCTTCTTTTTCGTGATGATTTTCTTATGCGGCGTGTATATAATGAGTACTTGAAATCTTAAGAGGATTTTCAGAAAATCTTCATCTTCGGCAGGTGTTCATTCGTCATGCTCTATGTGTTCCTTGCACTTGCGCTGCTTTCCGGCTGCGCGTTGACGTATGCCGCGTCCGGCTTTGCCTCGCTCGCGGCGGTATGGCAGGTTCCCGTGTTTTTCCTCGGCAGCTTTCTGGCTCTCGTGGTGCTGTTTCTGCTGGTCGTGCTTGTCTCGTGTCTGTTTGTCGATCCGAAGAAGCTGCTGGAAAAGCCGAGCGGCTATTTTCGATTCCTGCTCAACGAGTTCTGCCGGATCGCGCTGGCGCTGGGCGGCGTCCACGTCAATGTGACAGGATTGGAAAAGGTTCCGCGGGAAAGCCGCTTCCTGCTGGTCAGCAACCACCGGTTCGCGTTTGACCCCATCGTGTTCTACGCCGTTATGCCGTGGGCCGAATTGGCTTTCCTGTCCAAAAAGGAAAATTTCTCGATTTTCATCGTCGCACAGGTCATGCGTGAGGTGCTCTGCCTGCCGGTTGACCGGAATAATGACCGTGAATCGCTCAAATCCATTCTCAAGGCTATTCAGTTTATTAAGGACGACAAAGCCTCCATCGCCGTGTTCCCGGAGGGCGGGACGAACAAAACAGCAGATCCGCTTCTCCCCTACCGCAGCGGCGTATTCAAGATCGCACAAAAGGCAAATGTCCCCATCGTAGTCTGTTCGCTGGTCAACTCCCGTGCGATTCTGCACAACATGTTCCGCAAGCACACAGAGGTCTGGCTGGACGTTCTGGACGTCGTTCCCGCAGAGGAACTGGCCGGGAAAACGGCTATCGAGGTTGGTGAACGCATCCACGCAGTCATGGAGGCCGGGATCGTCGCCCGCGAGAAGGAGCAGGGACTGCGTGCATAAACCGGCCCGAATTCTCGTTTCCCCTTTACATCCAGCACGTTTTCCTGTATAATATGTTCCGACAATTTTGAAAAGTGTGGGAAAAACATGATTGAATTCGATGAATATAAGGTAAAACTCAGCAATATCCGCCCCAAGCTGGACGCGCTGGCGGACTCCCTCGGCATTGAAGCTGCAAAGGAGGAAATTGACCGCCTGCACGCGCAGATCGACTCCGAAGGCTTCTGGGACAATCAGGAGATTTCGCAGAAGGTCATGAAGCAGAGCCGGACACTCGAGGCCAAGGTCGCACGATATGAAAAAATGTGCAGCCAGTGGGACGACCTGTATACGCTCTGTGAGATGGCGCTGGAGGACAACGACGACTCCATGCTCCCTGAGTTGACCGACGGCTATGCCCAGCTGGAACAGGAGATGGAAAACGCACGGCTTGAGACGCTCCTGTCCGGCGAATACGACAACAATAACGCCATTGTCTCGTTCCAGGCCGGTGCGGGCGGCACCGAGGCGCAGGACTGGGCCTCGATGCTCTACCGGATGTACACGCACTGGACCGAGCAGCACGGTCTGACCTATAAGATTCTCGACTATCTCGACGGTGACGAGGCGGGCATCAAATCCGCCAGCATTCTCATCGAGGGAGAGAACGCCTACGGCATGCTCAAGAGTGAGAACGGCGTCCACCGCCTCGTGCGCGTGTCCCCGTTCGACGCAAACGCCCGCCGCCAGACGTCCTTCGCGGCGGTCGAGGTCATTCCGGAAATCACGGATGATTCCAAAGACGTCGATATCCGGCCCGAGGATATCGAAATGCAGGTCTACCGCTCGTCCGGTGCAGGCGGACAGCACATCAACAAGACCAGTTCCGCCGTGCGTCTCATCCACAAGCCGACCGGCATTGTTGTCTCCTGCCAGACGCAGCGCGACCAGTTCCAGAACCGTGAAACATGTATGCGCATGTTGCGCTCGAAGCTGATTGAGATCAAAGAGCGTGAGCATCTGGACAAGATCTCTGATATCAAGGGCGCACAGCTGAAGATCGAATGGGGCAGCCAGATCCGCAACTACGTCTTCATGCCCTACACGCTCGCGAAAGACACGCGCACGGGCTATGAGATGACGAACATCAACGCCGTCATGGATGGCGATCTTGATGGGTTCATCAACGCCTACCTCACCTGCCTCGCCACGGGCAACTGGGTGACGAAATCGTAATTTTCGTCAGAACCTCTTAAAAATCTCTTGCAATTCTGGACAAAATGTGGTATCATTTTGTTTGCTGTGTAAGAATATTATCTCGGCGTGCCGTCTTGCCGATGAAGGGCGGCTGTAATTTGGAGGAATTATGACTGCTCTGCATATCGTTTTGACCGTTATCCAGGTGATCCTGGCTGTCGCACTTGTCGCGATCGTCACAATCCAGTCCGGCAAGAGCGCCGGCCTCTCCTCCGCCATTGGCGGCGGCAGCGGCGAAAGCTTCCTGTCGAAGAACAAGGGCAAGGGTCTCGATGCCAAGCTCGCGCGCGCGACCAAGTGGACCGGCGCCGCGTTCCTGATTCTGACCTTCGTCCTGAACCTGCTGTAAAAACGAGATACGATGCGTCTCAGGCTCCGGCCTGAGACGCTTTTTCTATGCCCGCGCCGCGATAGTAATATTGCAGGATCGCGCGATAGTCGAAGCCCAGCTTTGCCATTGCGTTCGCGCCGTACTGGCTCATGCCGACGCGGTGACCAAAGCCGCGCACGTGGAAGACCACTTCCCCATCGCCGCACGTGACCGTAAACCGCGTGGAGTTCAGGCCGAGCAGACTGCGCAACTGTGTCCCGGTGAAATCCTCACCGCCAATTGTGACAGACGCGACGCCGCCGCCCTCAGTCAAAAACGGTTCGCCGAACCATCCCTCCGATGGGCCGTCGAGCTTGGCTTCCGGGGCAGCCTTGTTCAGGATCGCACGCAGCTCGTCTTCCAGGAAAGCAGCTTCGCTCTCATAGCGGAGCGCGTCCTGCTCGCCGGGACTTTCCACGGCCTGCAAATATGGCACGTCTGTACCCCAGACGGCGACAGCCGCCTCCGTGCTTCCGCCGGAGCAGGAGAAATAGACCGCCTCGATCGGCGCGCCGTCGTAGGTCAGGATCTCCCCTGCCGTCTCCGCAACGGCGGCTGACGCCTTGTCCCAGTATTGCGGCAGCTCCACGCCGTATTTTGCATCCAGCGTAGCCTCGCTGCTCCACGCCTGACAGCACGCGCTGTCCGCGCAGACGTCACAGTCCATGTGCTTCCCCGCGAGGCGCTGCCGCGCGAGGAACGTCCGCGCGGCGACAGCCTGGGCCGCGAGAGCCTCCGGCTCGAACGAAGCGGGCATCTCCGACAGGACGACCGACGTCAGATAGGTGTCCTCGTCCACCGTTTCCACACCGTCTTCCGTTTTCAGCTGTACCGTGCGTGCCTCTGGCTCGTCCGCACTCGGCGCTGCGGACAACGCTGACGCCGCTGCCGGCTCCTCAATCAGGAGCACCACATCTTCCACCGGCTTGGCCGCACTCCGTTCCGGCGGGACCAGAACCAGCGCCAGCGCTGCCAGAAAGCCGCACAGGATGATCGTCTTCATTCGTACCACCTCCGATGTTCCAGCCTATGCGCGGTGGTCAGCTGCTATGCCATGCGCCAGATTAACATAAAACTTGACACTTTTTGTAACAGGAAGTATAATAAATTGAATCTGAATCGATTGGAGCATCGGCATGAAGCACTTTTTGAAGATCTTTATTCCGGCCCTGCTGATCCTTGCCATTCTGGTGGCGGCAGGCTGGTTCTTTTTCGCCCACCGCACCGACCTCACCATGAGCGTGTTCGCCTATTGGGGCGACCATTATTACGAGGTCGGGCGTTACAACCGCGCCATCACCTGCTACCGGCAGGCCGTGAAGCTCGCGCCGGACAACGTCAGTCTGCCGATCCGGCTGGCCGAGACATATAATCTGAGCGGAAACTATTCGAAGGCCGAATATACGCTTGTCAGCGCCATTACGCAGAATCCTGATTCTGTCGCGCTCTATGCCGCGCTGTCGAAGACCTATGTCGAGCAGGACAAGCTGCTCGACGCGGAGCAGATGCTTGGCCGCATCACGAGCGCCGACGTCAAGGCGCAGATCGATGCGCTCCGCCCGGCCACGCCGGTCTTCTCGCCGGAGACGGGGTATTACACCGAATACATCGACGTCACCATCACCTCGGGCGGCAGCCCGGTCTACGTCACGCTGAATGAGGATTACCCATCCATCGCGACGGATGCCTACGCCGGGCCGATCACGCTCGGCGGCGGCGAATCGAAGCTCGTGGCCATCGCCGTCGGCAGCAACGGCCTCGTCAGCGACGCGGCTTACGGCGGCTACACGGTCGGCAATGTGGTCGAGCCGGTCACGCTGGAGGATTCGGCGCTCGACACGCTCGTGCGTGAGCTGCTCGGCAAGACCGCAGCGGACACCATCATGACCGACGAGCTGTGGGAAATCAGTGAACTTGTGCTCCCGGATAACATGACCACTCTGAACGATCTGACGCGCTTTGCAGGGCTGAAGCAGCTCAGCCTGCACAGCGCGAACGATCTCGACCTCACGCAGCTTGCCAGCATCAGCACGCTCGAATCGCTCGACCTCTCCGGCTGCACCATTTCGAGCAGTGCGCTGGCTGCAATCTGCACGCTGCCGGAGCTGAAAAGCCTGAACCTCTCCGGCTGCGCATTGGCCGACATCGCGCCGCTGGTCGCCCTCACGGGGCTGCAGACGCTCGACCTGACGAACAACACCGCCTCGGACATCACGGCCCTCTCTGCGCTCACGGAGCTGCGGGAGCTGCACCTGACCAACAACCCGATCAAGTCGATCACCTACCTCAACAACTGCCTGAGCCTCGAGCGGCTCTACATCGAAAACTGTGGCATCGTCCGCCTGAGCGGCATTGCCGGGAACGCTTCGCTGCAAGAGCTGTACTGCTCCGGCAACGAGATCGCCGATCTCTCCGTCCTCTCGGGCTGTACGGCGCTGCGCGTGCTTGACGTATCGGACAACCAGATCAAGGACATCTCCGTGCTGGCCGAGCTTCCGGCGCTGGAGGAGTTCAACGGCGATAACAACCAGATCACAGCCATCCCCGATTTTGATGAGACGACCTCTCCCCTCTGGCGCTTCAGCGTTAACCACAACGAGATCGAGAGCCTCGCGGGCCTCGCCGGGATCGACAATCTGAACTTCGTCCTTGCCGACTACAACAAGATCAAGGACATCACCGTTCTGGAATCCTGCCGGCTGCTCTGCCAACTCGACGTATGGGACAACCCCATTGATCAGGATGGCGTGAAAACGCTGCAAGATGGCGGTGTGATCGTGAACTTCAACAAAAACTACAAAGAGGATACAGCGGAATAACGGAACCGGGCGTGCCAATCGGCACGCCCGGTTTTTTGCTTAGCCCAGTGCGGGGTTCATGTAGTAGACGTTCTTCTGGTCGAGCTTTTCGCGCAGCAGCTGGATGGCCTCACCGAAGCGCTGGAAATGGACGACCTCGCGCTCGCGCAGGAAGCGGATGACATCATTGACGTCCGGGTCGTCGGACAGGCGCAGAATGTTGTCATACGTTACGCGCGCCTTCTGCTCTGCTGCCAGATCCTCTACGAGATCGGCCATCGGGTCACCCTTGACGGCCATACTCGCCGCGTTCCACGGTGTGCCGGATGCGGCCTGCGGATAGACGCCCGCCGTGTGATCGACGAAGTAGGCGTCGAAGCCGCCCTCGCGCATCTGCTCCTCGCTGAGCCTGCGCGTCAGCTGATGGACGATCGTGCCGACCATCTCCAGATGGCCCAGCTCTTCCGTGCCGATATCGGTCAGCAGACCCTTGAGTTCCGGGTATGGCATGGAATAGCGCTGGCTGAGATAGCGCAGCGACGCACCAAGTTCGCCGTCAGGCCCACCATATTGTGAAATGATGATCGACGCGAGCTGTGGGTTCACGTTCGCGATCTTCACCGGGTATTGCAGCTTTTTCTCATACACAAACATGGCTCAATCCTCCTGCTCGTAATCCCAAGGCCACGGATCGTCGGGCCAGTTGTAGGCGCCGTTCATTGCAGACTCCATCTGCGTCAGCGCCATGCCGTTCTGCTCCATCTGCTGGAGCTGATGTCCGTACAGCTCAACATACTGGTTGTAGAGCTCCACAGCGTCGCTGTCGCTGCGATGCGTATCGAGATAGAGTCCAAGCTCGTTGATCGCGAAACCAAGCTCCTGCAAGGTGTGGAGCGCAGTCTGGCGCAGCTCCTGCGTGTTCTCCTGACCGGCAAGTGGCAGGTCGAGTCCCGGGAATAGCGTCCCCCGGATGATGGCACAGCCGGGCTTGTAGCGCTCCGGATTTTGCAGCTGGAACGGGACATACGGATTGGCCAGCGGCGCGCAGGCGGGCAGATTGCCCTGCCCGTTGGCGCAGGTCGCGGCGGCCGTCTCCTGCCCCTCGTATTTCATGAAATCGTTCAAGGTAAGTAGCTCCTTTCGTCATTCGACTGGGTTTTTACCCTGAACCACTCTATGAATGCGTGGCGAAAAATGTGCAAAAAGGCGGCGATCTGACAGCTCGCCGCCTTTTAAGTTACTTCAGCATGTCCAGGAATTCCTGCTCGGAAAGAACCGGGATGCCCAGCTCAGTTGCCTTTTTCAGCTTGCTGCCCGCGTTCTCGCCCGCGACGACGTAGGTTGTCTTCTTGGAAACGGAACTCGCGGCCTTGCCGCCGAAGGATTCGATCTTCTCCGTGGCTTCTTCGCGGGTGAAGAGGCTCAATGCGCCGGTCAGCACAAAGGTCTTGCCCGCGAAACGCGTGTCCGTCACCTGCTTCTGCGACGCGAAATTGACGCCTGCCGCGCGCAGCCGCGCGATGAGATCCTGCGACTGCGGATCGGAGAACCAGTCGCGGATGCTCTCCGCCGTGGTCAGTCCGATGTCGGGCACAGCGGTCAGCTCCTCCTCCGTCGCCGCCATCAGCGCGTCAAGCGAGCCGAACGTCATCGCCAGCACCTTGGCAGCCTTTGTGCCGACCTGCCGGATGCCGAACGCACAGAGCAGCCGCGAGAGGTCGTTGCCTTTGCTGGCCTCGATGGCCTTTCGCAGGTTCTCTGCCGACTTTTCGCCCTGTCCGGGCAGCGCCGCAAACGCTTCAAAATCCAGGCTGTAGAGATCGGCGGGATTCGCGATCATCTTCCGCTCGATGAGCGTGTCGATGATCGCGCGGCCGAGGCCATCGATGTTCATGGCCTCGCGCGAGACAAAATGCGTCAGATTGCGGCTGAGCTGCGCGGGACATTCCGCGCCCGTGCAGCGCAGCGCCACGCCGTCCTCGTCGCGCACGACCGGCGCGCCGCAGACCGGACAGCGGCTTGGCAGTTGGTACGGCACGGCGCCCGCCGGGCGCTTGTCCAGCTCGACCTCGAGAATTTCGGGGATGATCTCCCCTGCCTTCCGGATCTTGACCGTGTCACCGATGCGGATGTCCTTTTCCGTGATGAAATCCTGATTGTGGAGCGTCGCGGCTGTGACCGTCGTCCCGGCCAAATGCACCGGCGCAACGATGGCGCGCGGCGTCAGGACGCCTGTCCGCCCGACCTGTACCACAATATCCTGCAGCACGGTCGACTTGATCTCCGGCGGATATTTGAACGCTGCGGCCCAGCGCGGGAACTTCGCCGTGCTGCCTATGCGTTCGCGCGCGGCGAGGTCGTTCAGCTTCATGACCGCGCCGTCGATGTCGTAGGAGAGCGTATAGCGCGTCTCGTTGAGATCCTCGATGAGCGCCCCGGCCCGGTCCATGTCGCGGCAGAGCGTGTACGGGATGACCTTGAAGCCGAGGCTTCGCAGATAGTCCAACGTCTCACTGTGCGTCCGGAATGTGCGCCCCTCGGCAAGCTGTAGGTTGAAGACCAGAATGTCCAGCCGGCGCTTGGCCGCGATTTTCGGGTCGAGCTGCCGCAGCGAACCCGCCGCGGCGTTGCGCGGATTGGCGAAGAGAGGCTTCCCTGCCTGCTCCTGATGCGCGTTCAGCGCCTCGAACGATGCGCGCGGCATGAACACCTCGCCCCGCACGATAAGCCGGGGCGGCGCACCCTCAAGCCGCATCGGGATGGAGTGGATGGTCTTGAGGTTTTCCGTCACGTCCTCGCCGACAAGGCCGTCGCCGCGCGTGGCGCCGCGCGTGAAAACGCCGTCAAGGTACTCCAGCGCCACGGAAAGCCCGTCGACCTTCGGCTCGACCGAATATTCCGCCTCCGGCTCCTCCGCGCGGACGCGCGCATCAAATTCGCGCAGCTCGTCGAGTGAAAACACATCCTGTAAGCTCTCGAGCGGCACGACATGCTGCACCTTCTGGAACGCGCTGATCGCCTCGCCGCCGACGCGCCGCGTGGGGCTGGTTGGCGAGGCATACTGCGGATATTCCTTCTCCAGATCCTCCAAGCGGCGGAGCATGTGGTCGTAGGTATAGTCGTCGATCTTTGGGTCGTCCAGCACGTAATATTGCCGGTTGTGGTATTCCAGCTCGCGTGTGAGCTGTTCAATCTCCTGTTTGGGGTTCATGAAAACTCCCCTCTCGTCAGTTTAGTTGTAAAAACGTTTCCGGCACGCTGCCGACGATGACTGTCTCGGCCAGAATGACGTCGCTTGTGACGTCCGTGTCCTGCATCCCGGCGGGCGTCAGGAACGCGATGTTCACGGAAAATGTGATCCAGATTTTCTGTAGACTCTGGTTAATGCCACAGTCGGTGAAGCTCGAATAAAAGTCCGCATTCGTCATATTCAGCGTGACGACCTTCACGGGCAGGCGCAGCCCACGTCCGGCAAAGAATGACGGCAGAAACAGGCTCCCCAGTGGGACGCCAAGATCGCGGATCTCGACCTCGGACACCAGATCGTCCAGCGCGGCAAAGACCTCTGCCTTTAAGCGCGCGATCTGCCCGGTGTCGGTGCGCATGGCCGTGATCTGCCCGGTCTCATCCTTTTCAAAGGAGATGAGTCCGCCGTAGTCCGCCGTGCCTTCGGCCATCTGTCGGTTCACCGCCCCAGCCAGCGCGCTCGATGCTGCATTCACGACCTGAATTTCCGCGACTGCGCGCAGCATGGGCCGGATGCGGAACTGGATGCCAAGCGCCGCCGCAAGAATCATCGCCAGCAACACCAGCAGTGCAAACCGCCGCCGTCTTCTCCGCTTCCGGTTCATGCTACCACCTCTCCTCGCATCAATTTATGCGTCGAGGAGCGTGAAAAATGCCTTTATAACTTGGTCATGTGTTGACTTGCGGTGTTCGCCATCAGGCGCTTCGTGCCGATGCCGTCGAACGCGATCTCGAGCAGCGCGTCATTCCCCATCGGAAGCACCGTGAGCACCATGCCGCGGCCAAACGCCTTATGCTGGATCATGTCGCCCTTGGCGAACTGAATGTTCGCCTGCTTCGGCGCGGCGCCGGTCAGCGAGGAATAGTCCTTGCGCGGTGGACGCGGCGCGCGCTGCTTCTGGCCGCTGTAGCCTCCGCCATAGCCGCCCACCTGCGACACCTCGTCATAGCTCCGCTCCGGCCGCGGCTTGAAGCCGCCGCGTTTTTCCACAAACTCCTCCGGCAGCTCGTCGACGAAGCGTGAGGCGATGTTCGTCGTCGTGCGGCCATAGAGCATGCGCTGACGCGCGTAGGAGATGTTCAGCGTCTGCTTTGCCCGCGTGATCGCCACGTAGCAAAGCCGCCGCTCCTCCTCCATCTCCTCCGGGTCGCCGAGGCAGCGGTTCCCTGGGAACAGGCCCTCTTCAAAGCCGACGAGATACACGTGCGGGAACTCCAGGCCCTTTGCCGCGTGCATCGTCATCATCACGACAGCGTCAGCATCCGCGTCATACTGCTCGATGTCGGTGTAGAGCGCGATCTCCTCCAAAAAGCCGCTGAGTGTCGGCGTGTCGGTGTTCTCCATGTAGCTTAAAATGCTGGATTTCAGCTCTCGCACGTTCTCGAGCCGCGTGCGCGACTCCACATCGTTCTTCTCCTCGAGCATCGCAACATAGCCCGTGCGGAGGAGGACTTCCTCATAGAAATCCGGCAGCGTCAGCGTGAACAGCAGCTGCGCACATTCCTCGATCATGTCCGAAAACGCCGTCAGCTTGCCCACGGCCTTCTCCATGCTGGGATAGTCCTTCGCGTGCAGGATGACCTCGTAGAGCGGCACATTCGCCGCGTCCGCCTGCCGCTGCGCCATCTCGACGGTTTTCGCGCCGATGCCGCGCGGCGGCTGGTTGATGATGCGCCGCAGGCGCAGGTCGTCCGCGCGGTTGTTGATGAGGCACAGATATGCCAGCATATCCTTGACCTCGGCCCGGTCGAAGAAGCGCGTGCCGCCGATGATGCGGTATGGGATGCCGTTGCGCTTGAATGCGTACTCGAGCGCGTTTGACTGCGCATTCGTCCGGTAGAGGATCGCGTAGTCTTTGAAATTCTGCCCCTTTGAGCGCGCGATGATCGAGCCTGCGACATAGTTCGCCTCGTCCGATTCGTTCTGGGCTTCGAAGACCTTGATCTTCTCGCCCGCGCCGTTTTCGGTCCAGAGCTTTTTGCCCTTGCGGCCCTTGTTGTTCGAGATGACGGTGTTCGCCGCGTTCAGGATAGCCTGCGTCGAACGGTAGTTCTGCTCGAGCCGGATGACCTGTGCGCCCTTGTATTGATGCTCGAACGAGAGAATGTTTTCAATCGTCGCGCCGCGGAATTTATAGATGCTCTGGTCGTCGTCGCCGACGACGCAGATGTTTTCATACCCGCCGGCGAGCAGCGAGGAGAGACGGTATTGCAGCGCATTCGTGTCCTGATACTCGTCGATGAGCACGTAATGGAACTTCCGCTGATAGAACGCGCGCACATCGTCAAACCGTTCCAGCAGTTCCACCGTTTTCAGAATGATGTCGTCAAAGTCCAGCGCGTTCGCCTCGTGCAGCCGTTTCTGATACTCAGCGTAGATCTGTGAGATCTTCTCCATGCGGTAATCGCCCGCGACGGCGGCCGTCTTGTCAAACTCCGCCGGGGACTGCATCTTGTCCTTGGCCCTGCCGATGACGGAGAGGGCCAGCCGCGGCGGGAATGCCTTTTCATCCATCTGAAAATCGCGCAGCACGTCCTTGATGACGCGCTCAGAGTCCGCGGAGTCGTAGATCGTGAAGCTGGACGAGTAGCCCTCCAGCCGGTCGATGTCCCGCCGCAGAATGCGGCAGCAGGCCGAGTGGAACGTCATCGCCCAGACATCGAGGGCCTCCGGCCCGAGCATCCGCTCGAGCCGCTCCTTGAGTTCGTTCGCCGCCTTGTTTGTAAACGTGATCGCGATGATCGACCACGGCGCGGCGGGATGCAGCGCCGAAAGCGCCTCGGCCCGCTGCTTCATACCCTCGTCGCCCGTCTGGAGATAGGCTTCGAGAAATTCGACGTCCTCATCCGTGACATAGTCCGGGATCTCATTCGAATCCGACGCCTCGCCGAACGCGATGAGGTTCGCGATGCGGTTGATAAGCACGGTCGTCTTGCCGCTGCCCGCGCCGGCCAGCAGCAGCAGCGGCCCCTGCGTGGTCATGACCGCGCGGCGCTGCATCTCGTTCAGGCCCGAAAAACGCCGGGCGATGACCGCACGGCGTGCCGTTAAGAATCTTGCTTCCAGTTCTGGTTTCATAGCTCCACCTTTGCCGCCGCCAGCGTGGCGGCGAATATTCGATGGCTCTATTTTAGTATATTTTTCGCGATTTGTCTACAAATACGTGCGGAGATTTGTCAGTGCCTTTTTCTCAATGCGGCTCACCTGCACCTGCGACACACCGAGCAGCCCCGCGATCTTCTGCTGCGTCAGGCCATGGAAATACCGAAGGTCAATGACCATCCGCTCGCGCTCGGTCAGGTGCGAAAGGGCATTCCGGAGCGAAAGAGATTCCAGAATGCGATCCTCCATCCCGTCTGTGCAGAGCACATCCTCCAGGGAGAAGCCCTCATCGCCGCTCTCGCGCTGGATGGACTCTGCCATCCCTGTTGCCGTCTCCGCCATGGCGATCTCCTCCGGCGTCAGGCCGAGCTCCGCCGCCAGCTCCGAGACTGCCGGCTCCCGCCCGAGCGTCCCGGTCAGGCGCGTGCGCGCCTGATGGATCTGTGCGGCGCGCTCTTTCAGGCTCCGGCTGACCTTCACCTGCCCATCGTCGCGCAGAAAGCGGCGGATCTCGCCTGCGATCTTCGGCACGGCATAGGTCGAAAACTGCGTCCCATAGCTGAGGTCAAACCCCGCCACCGCCTTCAGAAAGCCGACACAGCCGAGCTGATAAAGATCGTCCGGCTCTGTGCCCCGGCCAAAATAGCGCCGCGCGATCGACCAGATCAGGCCCGAATTTTCCACGACCAGCTGCTCGGCCGCCGACCGGTCGCCCGCCTGTGCCGCGCGGATGAGCGTCTGCGTACTCAACTGGCGTCCCCCCGGCGGACGATCTTGCGCTTCATATGTACTGTCGTCCCCTTGCCGACCTTCGACGTCACGCGCAGGCTCGTCATAAAGCTCTCCATGATCGTGAAGCCCATGCCGCTGCGCTCTTCGCCGCCGGTGGTGAACATCGGCGTGCGTGCCTGCTCGATGTCCGGGATGCCGCGGCCCTTGTCGCGGATGACAATGTCGAGCGTCCGCCCCTCGAGGATGCGGCAGCGCAGCGTGATCGTCCCGATGCGGTCGGGATAGGCATGGACGATGCAGTTCGTCACCGCCTCGGAGACTGCCGTTTTGATGTCCCCCAGCTCGTCCATCGTCGGGTCGAGCTGCGCGGCAAAGCACGCCACGAGCGACCGGGCCAGCGCCTCGTTGGCCGACCGGCTGGGAAATTCCACCGATAAGTAATTTTCAACTTTCATAGACCAGACCTCTTTCTTCGATCTTCACGATTTGTTCCAGCCCCGACGCGCGGAGCACCTTCATCGGCTGCGGCGGCACGTTCTCCACGATCACCTCGCCGCGCAGCTCGCGCATACGGCGGATGCAGGAGATGATGATGGCGATACCGCTCGAATCCATGAACGTCACGTCCCGGAAATCCAGCACACAGACCGCCGGCAGATAGAGGTCGATCTTGTTGCCGAGCACGCGCATCACATCCTTTGCGCCGTGGTGGTCGATGTCGCCCTTCAGCGCGATCATCAGCCGCTTGTCCTGTAAGAAACTTGTCAGATTCATTCGTGCTTCAACTCCAAACAAAAAATGGACACGCAGAAATCCCTTCTGCGTGTCCATTATACGTGTTTTGGTGAAAATAATCGGTCGAAAAGAACTGCAATGCTGAAAAATCAGCAAAGAGCGTAAACGATCTTATTTCTTCAAACGCTTTTCGCTTTCCTCGAGCTGTTCCAGCAGCGCCTTCGCCTTGGCCAGCTTTTCGCGCTGGTCGTTCACGACCTTCTCCGGCGCACGGGAGACGAAGCTCTCGTTGCTGAGCTTGCCCTCGAACATGGCGATCTGCTTCAGGCAGTTCTCCTTCTCCTTCGCAATACGGGCCAGCTCCTTCTCAAAGTCGACCAGCTCGGCCAGCGGGATGAAGATGCGTGCCGCGTGCGTCACGACCTCGACCATGCCCTCGCGCTCCATTGCGCCCTCGTCCACGGTGTCGCTGACGGTGACGCCCTCGGCCCCGGCGAGGCGGCCGAAGAACGGAATGCCTGCGGTGAAAACGTTCTGCCGCTGCGTGGAGATCGTCATGTTCACGCGCTTGTTCGCCGGGACGTTCATCTCGGCGCGGCGGGCACGGATGGCCGTAATCGCGTCCTTGATCAGCTCCATCGATTCCTCGTCCTGCGGGAAGGCCAGCTCGTCGCGCCAGACGGGCCAGTCGCTGGCCATGATGAACTTGCCCTCGTGCGGGATGGCCTGCCAGATCTCCTCGGTGATGAACGGCATGAACGGGTGCAGCAGCCGCAGGATCTGGTCGAGCACATAGACCAGCACGCGCTGCGCGGCGAGCTTGCTCTGCTCGTTCTCGCTGTAGAGGCGCGTCTTCGTCAGCTCGATATACCAGTCGCAATATGTGTCCCAGATGAAGTCATAGACCTTGGCGGAGGCCACGCCGATCTCGAAGCTGTCCAGATTCTCGGTGACTTCCTTCACCAGGCGGTTCAGCTTGCTGAGGACCCACTTGTCCTCCCGCTCCAGCTTGTCTGCGGCGGGCAGTTCATAGTGGTCGATGGACAGGTTCATCATCACGAAGCGGCTGGCGTTCCAGATCTTGTTGGCAAAGTTCCGCATGGCCTCGCACTTTTCGGTGTAGAACCGGGTGTCGTTGCCGGGGGAGTTGCCGGTGATGAGGTTGAAGCGCAGGGCGTCGGCGCCGTACTTTTCCGCCATTTCCAGGGGGTCGATGCCGTTGCCCAGAGACTTGGACATCTTGCGGCCCTTATCATCCCGCACCAGGCCATGAATCAAAACGGTGTGGAAGGGGATCTTCTTCATCTGCTCGCAGCCGGAGAAGATCATTCGGGCCACCCAGAAGAAAATGATGTCATAGCCGGTGACCATGACGCTGGTGGGATACCAGTAGTTCAGGTCGGCGGTCTGCTCCGGCCAGCCCAACGTGGAGAAGGGCCACAGGGCGGAGGAGAACCAGGTGTCCAGCACATCCTCCTCCCGGGTCAGGTGGGTGCTGCCGCACTTTTCGCAGACGGTGGGATCCTCCCGCTTCACGTTGATGTGGCCGCAGTCATCGCAGGTCCACGCAGGGATCTGATGACCCCACCAGAGCTGACGGGAAATGCACCAGTCATGGCAGTTTTCCATCCAGTTGGTATAGGTCTTGGAGAAGCGCTCGGGGACAAATTTCACTTCGCCCTCGTTCACCACCCGCAGGGCCTCCTTGGCCAGAGGCTCCATCTTCACGAACCACTGGGCAGAGATCAGGGGCTCCACGTCATTGTGGCAGCGGTAGCAGGTGCCGACATTGTGGTTGTAAGGCTCCACCTTCACCAGATAGCCCTGCTCCTCCAGATCCTTCACGATGGCCTTGCGGCACTCGTAGCGGTCCATGCCGTTGTAGGGGCCGCCGTTTTCGTTGATGTGACCGTCATCGGCAATGACCCGGATGACCTCCAGGTTGTGGCGCAGGCCCACCTCAAAGTCGTTGGGGTCGTGGGCGGGGGTCATCTTTACCGCGCCGGTGCCGAAGCCGATCTCGCAGTATTCGTCGCCCACGATGGGGATCTCACGATTCATGATGGGCAGGATGCACTTCTTGCCGATCAGGTGCTTGAAGTTCTCGTCCTCGGGGTTCACGGCCACGCCGGTATCGCCCATCATGGTCTCGGGACGGGTGGTAGCGACTACAATATCACCGGAGCCGTCCGCCAGAGGATAGCGGATATACCACAGGTGGCCGGGCTTATCCACATACTCCACCTCGGCGTCAGACAGGGCGGTAACGCAGTGGGGGCACCAGTTGATGATGCGGCTGCCCTTGTAGATGAGGCCCTTGTCATACAGCTCGCAGAAGGTCTCCCGGACGGCCTTGGAGCAGCCCTCGTCCATGGTAAAGCGGGCGCGGCTCCAGTCGCAGGAAACGCCCATCTTCTTCTGCTGCTGGACGATGCGGTTGCCGTATTCCTCCTTCCACTTCCACACACGCTCCAAAAACTTCTCCCGGCCCAGGTCATAGCGGGTCTTGCCCTCCTTGACACGCAGCTCTTCCTCCACCTTGATCTGGGTGGCGATGCCGGCGTGGTCGGTGCCGGGGACCCAGAGAGCGGCGTAGCCCTGCATCCGCTTGAAGCGGGTCAGGATGTCCTGCAGGGTGCAGTCCAGCGCGTGACCCATGTGGAGCTGGCCGGTGACGTTGGGGGGCGGCATGACGATGGAGAAAGGCTTCTTCTTGGAGTCCTCCACGCCCTTGAAGCAGTCATGATCCTCCCACATCTGATAGATGCGGGACTCCACCTGCTGGGGCTCATACACCTTCGGCAGTTCTTTGTTCATTGAAACTCTCCTTTATTTCACGGTCTTACCAGATTTTGAAAACAAAACGCCCTGAGCCATAAGGCTCAGGGCGAACAAAAGTCCGTGGTACCACCTGGATTCCACGCAAAGCGCGTGACACTTACCGTCTGTAACGGGACACCCGTCCGGCTTACTGGATTTCAGCACGACCGCTCCGCGGTGACTTCACTGACCGTCCGGTAGGGCTTGCACCGTCCGCCCTCTCTCTTGACCGTTAAAATCAGCTACTGCTCCGCTTCTCAGCGTTTGAACGGAATTCATTATACGATAGCTTTTGTGCTTTGTCAACCTAAGAAAGCCGCAGAATTTCCTTTTTCAGCCGTTGGATGATGCGCTTTTCCAGCCGGGAAATGTAGCTTTGAGAAATCCCCAGCTGGTCGGCCACCTCCTTCTGGGTCTGCTCCTTTCCTCCGCCCAAGCCGAACCGCAGAGTGATGATCTCCCGCTCCCGTGGTGAAAGGGTATCCAGCGCCGACGCCAGCAGACACAGGTCCACATCGTCCTCCAGCGGCCGCATGACCACATCCGCCTCGGTACCCAGCACGTCGGAGAGCAGCAGTTCGTTGCCGTCATAGTCCGTGTTCAGCGGCTCGTCGAAGGAGACCTCCACCCGCCGTCCCGCGTTTTTCCGCAGAAACATCAATATTTCGTTTTCGATGCACCGGGAGGCGTAGGTTGCCAGCTTGATGTTCTTATCCGTCCGATAGGTGCCCACGGCCTTGATGAGACCGATCGTGCCGATGGAAATGAGATCCTCGATGTTGATGCCCGTATTCTCGAACCGGCGGGCGATGTACACCACCAAACGCAGGTTATGCTCGATCAGCTCCTGTCGGGCTGCCTCCTCTCCCAATCGGTTCAGCAGCTCCGTCTCCCGCTCCCGGCTCAGCGGCGGCGGCAGTGTATCGCTGCCGCCGATATAATGCAGCTCCGGCTCCCGGCACAATCCCAGACGGCACAGCAGCCGCCGCAGCCATTCTCTCATGATTCCTTCTCCCTTCCCCGCCCCATAAAGCGGTATATCCGCCCCCCAGCTCCGTATCCGTCAGGGCGATCCGCAAATTTGGATAACAAACGCCGCCGATCTCCGTCCAATCGCTGCTCACGCTGACCAGCAGCCCGCCTCCCGCCGCCGTCCGCATCGGCAAAAGCTGGGGACGCAGCTTTGGAAAGCGCTGGCGCAGCAAAGGCAATGCCTCTGCCGGCGGACGGTGCTGAATGGCCGCCGCAAGCTGCGGAAACCGGGACAGCTCCGCCGTCAGCACCGGTTCCCCGGCGGTGTCCCGCAGGCTGTTGCCCGTGTCCAGCAATGCGGTGAGGGCCACCGTTTGCCCCAGCAGGCACACCGTCACCGGCAGACACTCCCCCCGGATACCGTGGGCGGCCGCCGCCCGAAAGATCACCGTCAGCAGCAGGTAGACCCCTGACGCAGAAAGCAGCAGGGTTTTCCCGTTGACATTCGTATAGAAAATTCCCCGGGCGTTGGGAATGTGCTGCCCCGCCAACAGTCCGAGGGCCAGAACCGTCCCCGCCAAGGCGCAGGCGATGGCGACGGTCAGCAGCGTCAGCCGGAGAAAATGGGTCTCCCGGCCAAAGGCGATGAGCGCCAGCAGCAGCCCCACGCCTGCCTTTACCAGTGTTTCCGTGAGAAAGCCCCCGCCGGGAAGGAACACCGCCGCAGCATACAGCCCGCCCAGCACTCCGCAGAGGAGGTAGCGCCGGCGGCGCAGAGGGATCCCCGCCAGCCGTGCCGTAGAGAGAAACAGCAGGTAGTCCAGCAGGGCGTTGAACAGAAACACACTGTCCAGATACACCACCGTCATATGGTCCCCTCCTCTCACAAGGAGATTATAAGCCGGACCGTTCCGAAAAAAGGTCGAAAGAAAGCCCGGCGGACAAGAAAGCCGTCCGCCGGGCAAATGAGGCGCTTTATACCATCAGCAGCGCGCTGATACCGGTAGCCGCCAAACCAAAGACCAATACGCCCACCAGAATCAGGGCAATGATACGGGTCCGCTTCGGAGTCATTTCGGGGTTCCTCCTTTAACTTCCCCGCTGGCGGGGAGAATTTTTTTGATGCTCTTTTCTACCTTGGACCGTGGCAGCATCAGCTCATGACCGCAGCCAAGGCACTTCAGCTTGATGTCCATGCCCACCCGGGTGATCTCCCATTGCTTGGAGCCGCAGGGGTGGGTCTTTTTCAATTCTACAACGTCTTTTATATGCAGATCCATAAAAGGGCCTCCTGTCACCGCTGCGGCGAAGCCGCATAAGGTGGAATATCAAAGAAAAGGATGTGATCCGTATGCCGGAAAACAGAGGTTACTTACCGGAAGGGCTGTCCGCCCCGCCGCTATACACGCTGGAAATGCTGCGCCGCGCCGTGAGCGATGACACCGTACTGGAGGGGACCGTCCAGCGGTGCGACGGGGACCTGAACCTGTACTTACAGCTTGGGAGCACTTTCGCGAAAATTCCCAGAGAGGAAGTCACCGCTCTGTGGATCAGCGGTGCAGACCGGGAGATCGCCGTTTTATCAAGGGTCGGAAAGCAGGTCTGTTTTACGGTGGAATCCCTCTCCGCCGACGCGAAAGGCGCGCCGACGGCCCTGCTCTCCCGCCGGAAGGTCCAGGAACAGGCTATGGAGGAAATGCGCCGCGGTCTGAAGCCGGGAGCCGTGGTGGTGGGAAAGGTGGTACGCATGGAGCCCTTTGGGGCCTTCGTGGACATTGGCCGGGGCATCGTGGCTCTGCTGCCCACGGAATACATCTCCGCCGCCCGCATCCGCCATCCCAACGAGCGGTTCCGGGTGGGGCAGAAAATTCTGGCGGTGGTCAAGATCTTTGACCGGGAAAACCGGCGGATCACCCTGACCCACAAGGAGCTGTTAGGCACCTGGCTGGAAAACGCCAGCCGCTTTTCCGAGGGGGACACGGTGCGGGGCACTGTCCGGGGTGTTATGGACTATGGCTGCTTTGTGGAACTGGCCCCCAACCTCTCCGGCCTCACCGACCAGCGGGAGGATCTGCGGGAGGGGGACGGGGTCTCCGTCACCGTCCGCTCCATCCGCCCGGAGCGCATGAAGATCAAATTACAGGTCATTGAAGTGCTGCCGCCCACGGAGCCGCCGGAAACGCTGCCCTACTGGATCACCGATGGGGTACTGGATCGCTGGGTTTACTCCCCCGCCAACTGTGAGCGGTCCCCGGTGGTCACGGAATTCACTGAGATTCCTTGATCTTCTCCCAGTAGCTTTTCGCGGCCTGCTCGGTCTTGTTGTCGCCGTAGTGATAATAGCGGGCGTTTTTGATGGCGTCCGGCAAATACTGCTGGCGAACCCAGTGGTGGCCGTAGTTATGGGGGTACTTATAGCCCTGTTCCCGCTCCAATCCTGCGGAGTCGGCGTGGACGTTCTGCAATTCCCTTGGCACATCGCCGCCCCGGCCCGCCTTCACATCCGCCCACGCGGACATGATACCGGTGCAGACGCTGTTGGACTTGGGGGCCGTGGCAAGCAGGATGGCGGCCTGTGCCAAGGGGAGCTGTGCCTCCGGCAGGCCAAGCTGCATGGCGGTATCCACACAGGACTTTACAATGGTGATGGCCTGAGGATAGGCGAGGCCCACATCCTCACTGGCGGCGCACAGCAACCGGCGGCAGGGGGTGATGAGATCCCCGGCCTCCAGAAAGCGGGCCAGATAGTGCAGCGCCGCGTCCGGGTCGCTGCCCCTGATGGACTTGTGGAGAGCGGAGGCGGCGTCATACATGGCGTCGCCGCCCCGGTCATACCGCATGGCGCTGCGCTGGGACAGCGCCTTGGCATCCGCCTCCGTCAGCAGCAGCGTTCCGTCCTTGGGAACTGCCGCTTCACAGAGAAGCTCCACGGCGTTGATGGATTTCCGCACATCGCCGCCGCAGCCCTGAGCCACCAGTGCCGGTACCTCCGGCTCCCACGTCAGGGGCAGGGGCGTCCGGGTCTTCATGGTCTCCAAGGCCCGGAGCACCGCCGGGCGGATCTCCTCCGCCGGGACGGATTTGAACTCAAATACGCTGCTGCGGGAAAGCAGCGCGTTGTACACATAGAAAAAAGGATTTTCCGTGGTGGAAGCGATGAGGGTCAGGGATCCGTTCTCCATAAATTCCAGCAGGCTTTGCTGCTGCTTTTTGTTGAAATACTGGATCTCATCCAGATACAGCAGGATGCCGCCGGGGGCCAGCAGCGTCCCCACATCCGCAATGATGTCCTTCACGTCCTGCAAGGACGCCGTGGTGGCGTTCAGACGGTACAACGTCTTGTGGGTCTTTTCCGCGATGATGTTGGCCACGGTGGTCTTGCCGGTGCCGGAGGGGCCGTAGAACACCATGTTGGCGTCGGTCCCGGCGTCGATCAGGCGGCGCAGAACACCGCCGGGCGCCAGCAGGTGCCGCTGACCCACGACTTCATCCAGAGTTTTCGGACGGATCTCGTCCGCTAAGGGCCGGTGCATGGCGTCCCTCCCTTCTGTCAAATGCTGAAATTGTATTATAGCATAACTGTCCGGAAAATGCTATGATTTTTTCTCTTTCATTCCCACAGAATTCGTGATAAAATAACACTATTCTTGTACATAGGAGGTGCGCCATGCGGTACAAGGCGTCCACCCTGCGGATCATCGAAAAATTGAAGGAGCTGTACCCGGAGGGGCTGTGTTCTCTGCAATATGAGAAAGATTATGAGCTGCTTTTCGCCGTGCGGCTGTCCGCCCAGTGCACCGACGCCCGGGTGAATCTGGTGACCCCGGCGCTGTTCACCCGGTTTCCCACGCTGGAAGCCTTCGCCGCAGCGGACCCCAGAGAGGTGGGCGAATACATCCATTCCTGTGGGTTCTACAATGGAAAATCCAAGGATCTGGTGGCCTGCGCCCAGCAGCTTTTGGAGCGGTTCGACGGAAAGGTTCCCGACAATATGGAGGATCTCACCTCCCTCCCCGGCGTGGGACGGAAAACCGCCAATCTGATTTTGGGGGACGTGTACGGCCAGCCCTCCTATGTGTGCGACACCCACTGTATCCGCATCACCGGGCGGCTGGGCATCACCGACGGGTCCAAGGACCCGGTGAAGGTGGAGCAGCAGCTTCGCAAGGCCATCCCCCCGGCGGAATCCGGGCCTTTCTGCCACCGGATGGTGCTTTTCGGCCGGGATGTGTGCACCGCCCGCTCCCCCAAATGCGAGGATTGCCCCTTAAAAGCGGACTGCGCTCAGGGGAAAAAGCTGAAATGATGTAAAAATGTGTCTGCGATTTTCGCAGGCACATTTTTTTCGCGCCGTTCATATACTGGTCTGAGACTGAGAGCATGGGAGGACACAGCCATGGATGAAAACGCCAAACGGATGATGGAGCAGTTGAAGGCCGACCCCGCCGCCCTTCGACAGCTTATGCAGTCCCGCGATGGGCAGGCGCTCATGCAGGCGCTGACCCGACCGGACAACGGTGCGGGGCTTCAGCGGGCCATGCAGGCTGCCATGCGGGGGGATACGAATATCATGGCGGAACTGGTGGGGCGGGTAGCACAAAGCCCGGAGGGCGCGGCTTTGATGGAGCGGGTCAGCCAGCGGCTCCAGAAGTAAGGAGGGAGGTCCGGCCTCATGGCGGAGTTTGACGACAAGCTGAATAGTCTCCTCTCCAACCCGGAGGCCATGGACCAGATCATGAAAATGGCCCAATCCCTCATGGGAAACGGCGGTGGGGCGGAGCAGCCTCCCCCCGCCGCGCCGCCCTCCGGCGAAACAGGAAGCGCAGTGCAGAACGGCGGCCTTCCGTTTCAGCAGAGTGGCCCCGCCAGCAGGGAGACGGCGCAGAGTTGGGGCCAGCCCAGCCCTGAAAGCCAACCCCCGTCTCCCAGCGGACCGGTGGTGAGCGGTCAGCCGGGGTCTGGCCCGGGTTTTCTCTCCGGACTGGGTGATCTGGACCCCAAGGCCATCGCCTCCCTCCTGCCGGTCCTCCGGGAGCTGGGAGAGGCCCAGAACAGCAACGCCCGCCAGCTTTTATTCGCACTGCGGCCCTATCTGAAACCGGAGCGGCAGGATAAAGTGGAGCGGGCATTGCAGCTGGCCCGGCTGTTCCGGGTGGGGAAAAAGTTTCTGCTGAAGGGGGATGGCCATGTATAACCGCTACATCCGCCGGGATGACGGCACCTATACCAAGGTGGCGGAACCGGATCCGCCCCGGCAGGAAACAGCTGTTCACGGATCGCAGCCCTCTCCCCCGCCGCCAGACGATCCCAATGAATCCGGCCCCCGGTCCGGCGGTCCGCCGCCGTCCTTCGGCGGCGCGGAGGGCCTTGCCGGGTACCTGCGGCAGATACTGGACCATCTGCATCTGGACCGGGTGGACGCCGGAGATCTGCTGCTGTTGGGTCTGCTGTACTTTCTGTTTCGGGAAAAGGCGGACGAGGAACTGCTGGTGGCCTTAGGCCTGCTGCTGATTTTATAAACGTAAAACACCGTACCTGACTTGCGTCAGGTACGGTTTTGTTCAGACCAGCAGCTCCTGCCAGCCCGCGTATTCCAGATGATAGGCGCCCGCCAAGGCCCGCAGCGTTTCTTCGGCGTCTAAGGGGGCGCACCACGCCATACCGCAGTCCGCCGTCAGCTCCCGGGGAGTGGGGATCAAGCGGCCGGGGATGCTTTGCGCCTTGCAGAGGGTCTCCATAGCCATGGCTGCTGCCGTGGTGTGGAACGTCACCACCAGTTTCAGGGTTTTGGGTCTCATTCCGCCAGCTCCTTTACCGCATGGATCGCCGTGTCGATCTCATGTTCCGTGTTGAACCAGCCGAAGCTGAACCGCACGGCTCCCTGATGCTCCGTGCCCAAGGCCCGGTGCATCCGGGGGGCGCAGTGGGCACCGGGGCGGGTGGCAATTCCGTAGTCCTGCGCCAGCGCGTCCGACACCTCGCCGGAATCGTAGTCTCGGATATTCAGCGCCACCACCGCCGTCCGGGGAGCGGTAAAATCGCCGTAGACCGTTACGCCGGGAATGGCGGAAACCCCCTCATAAAACCGGCGCATGAGGGCTTCCTCCTTCTCCCGGATGGTCTCCATGCCCACCGTCCGGATATAGTCCAGCGCGGCGGACAGCCCTGCGATGCCGTGGCCGTTGAGAGTCCCCGCCTCCAACCGTGTGGGCAGCTGCTCCGGCTGGGCGGGGTTGTAGGTCTGGACGCCGGTGCCCCCCACCTTCCAAGGCCGGAGGGCAACGTTCTCTCCCAGACACAGTCCGCCGGTTCCCTGCGGCCCCATCAGGGACTTGTGCCCGGTGAAACAAAGCAGATCGATCTGCTGGGCCTCCATGTCGATGGGCAGGACCCCTGCCGTCTGGGAGGCGTCCACAAGAAAGATCAGGCCGTGTGCACGAGCGATGGCCCCCACCCGGCCAATATCCACGGCGTTTCCTGTGAGGTTGGAGGCATGGGTGCAGATGATGGCCCGCGTCTCCGGGCGGATCAGCCGCTCGAACTCGCCGTAGTCGATCCGCCCCTGCCGGTCAGCCGGGACGAAACTGAGAGACACGCTCCGCTCCGCCTCCAGCCGGTACAGAGGACGCAGGACGGAATTGTGCTCCAGATCCGTGGAGATCACATGGTCGCCGGGGTCCAGTAGGCCGCAGATAGCCATATTCAGAGCCTCCGTGGAGTTGGCGGTGAACACCACATGGTCAGGCCGGGGACAGTTGAAGAATGTCGCCAGCTTTTCCCGGGTGCCGTAGATCATCCGGGAAGCGGACAGACTCCCCTCGTGGGTGCCGCGGGCGCTGTTGCCCAAGGTGGTCATGGCCGACACCACCGCGTCGATCACCGGCTGGGGCTTCTGGCGGGTGGTGGCGGCGTTGTCCAGATAGATCATGGCTTGATGACTTTCCCGGCGGCGGCCAGCGTCTCCGCGATGGCGTACATATTGGTGATGCTGCCCACGGCCAGGGTCTCCTTCAGCTTGTAGAAGTCCAGACAGGTGCCGCAGGTGCGGATCTCCACGCCCTGCGCCTCCATGAACTTCAGATCCTCCAAGGAATCGGACCCCGCGCAGGTAAGGTATGCGCCGGAATTGTAGAACAGGATGGTCTTAGGCAGCGCGGGCAGCTGGCTGACGGCGTACAAAAAGCCCTTCATCAGCGCCTTTCCAAGAGCTTCCTCCCCGTTGCCCATGCAGTTGGAGCCGACGGCAACCACCAGATCCCCACGGGCATCCGGGGCACAGGCGGTCTCTTCCGCGGGCTGTACCGGGGCGGACACCTCCATGGTGACGGAGAACCGCTTCTCTCCGGTCTTTTCCGCCCGGACGGGCAGCTGGCAGCTGGCGGCCAGCTTGCTGAGGTTCTGGACCGCCGCCTCATTGTCCACCAGAATTTCCAGTGTATCAGGGGTTTGCAGCTCTGCCAGAGCCTTCTTCGCCATCACAACGGGAATGGGGCACTGTTTGCCCAGCGCGTCTACAACAACAGACATGGAACACAACTCCTTTAATTCAGATTTTCAAGTTCAGTGTATCACGATACATCGTGATTCGCAAGAAAAAACAACGGGATACGGCAAAACCCCCGCCGAAACCTCGGCGGGGGCGAATTCTGTCAGACGATCTCAAGGGTATGCTCCGTTTGGGCGACCACCGCACCTATGATGGCGCTGTCCGGGTCCCGCTCCCGCAGAGCCGCGAGCAAGGCCCCGGCGTCCTCCATAGGGAGGGCCACCAGCAATCCGCCGGAGGTCTGGGGATCGGAGATCAGGTCCACGCGGGCCTGCTGGACGCTCTCCGCCACGGTCAGGCGCGGCTTCACATAGTCCAGATTCCGGTAGGCTCCGGCAGGGATGATCCCCATTTCCGCGAATTCCAGCGCACCCGGCAATAAGGGGAGCCGCCGGCTGTAAAGGCGGATGGTCACGCCGCTGCCACGGGCCATTTCATCGGCGTGGCCCAGAAGGCCGAAGCCGGTGACGTCCGTACAGGCGTGGATCTCCGGGCATTTGGACACGGCCTCCGCCGCGTGGGCGTTCAGCCGGGCCATGGAGCGAACCAGACGGTCATACTGCTCCGGCTCCAGCAGGTCCGCCTTGGCGGCGGTGGTCAGGACGCCGGTTCCGAGGGGCTTGGTCAAAACCAGCGCGTCTCCCGGTCTGGCGCCCACGTTCCGCAGGGCCTTGTCCGGGTGGACATAGCCGGTGACGCACAGGCCGTATTTCGGCTCATCGTCCTGAATGGTGTGGCCACCGGCGATGACGCAGCCCGCCTCCACAGCCTTCTGGTGGCCGCCCTCTAAAATTTTCCGGATGGTCTCCTGAGAGAGACAGCCGGGAACGCACAGCAGGTTCATCGCCACGGCAGGCCGTCCCCCCATGGCATACACGTCGCTGAGGGCGTTGGCCGCGGCGATCTGCCCAAACCAGAAGGGGTCATCCACAATAGGGGTGAAGAAATCCACGGTATGAATGGCGGCGATCTCGTCGGTGATGCGGTAAACACAGGCGTCGTCGCTGGTGTCAAAGCCCACTAACAGGTTGGGGTCAACCCGGTTGGGAAGGTCTTTCAGAATGTTCGATAGGACACCCGGCCCTAATTTTGCCGCTCAACCCGCTGATGGGGTCAGCTGCGTCAGACGAGGCTCCTGATCCATGATGCTCCCTCCCTTCCCGATATCTGGCCGTGGGCTTCACGGTCAGGAAAAGTATAGCACAGTTCCCGCCGTTTGGCAATTCGCCCGTGCTGGACTTTTTTGCAATCCTATGGTAACATACTTCAACAAAAACAGATGAGGTTCGCGGGCAGCCGCGAAGGATGGGAGCAGCTATGGGTATTGTGGTGCTGGGCGCCGTTTTCGTGGATATTAAGGGGTATCCCGCCGATGTATATATTCCCGGTGGACGGAACGCCGGACGGGTGGAGATCGTCCACGGCGGCGTCAGCCGGAATCTGGTGGAGGACATTGCCAACGTGGAGCTGCGGCCCACCTTCGTCAGTCTGGTGGACACCACCGGCACCGGAGCGGACGTGATCCGCAAGCTGCAGGACCACAAGGTCAACACGGATTACATCCGGGCCGTGCCTGACGGTATGGGTACCTGGCTGGCCGTTTTCGACAACGGCGGCGACGTGGTGGCCTCCATTTCCAAGCGTCCGGATCTGCGGCCTATTGTGGGCATTTTGGACGATCACGGAGACGAGATCTTCCGCAATGCCGACAGCATCGCCTTGGAGATCGACTGCGACAAGGAGATCGTAAAGGCGGTCTTTTACTACGCGGAAAAATACCGCAAGCCGGTGTTTGCCGCCGTGTCCAACATGAGTATCGCCGTGGAACGGCGGGACTTTCTGCGCTTCTGCTCCTGCTTCGTGTGCAACCAGCAGGAGGCGGGAATTCTGTTCTCAGAGGACTATGACAGCAAGACTCCGGAGGAGCTGCGGGACATTCTGGCCCACCACGTACAGGCGGCGGAGATCCCCCGGATGGTAGTGACCATGGGTGCCCAAGGAGCGGTCTACGCCATGCAGGACGGATCCTGCGGCATCTGCCCCGCCAGAAAGGTGGACGTGAAGGACACCACCGGTGCAGGGGATGCCTTCTTCGCCGGGGTCACCATGGGCCTGACCTATGGAAAAACCATGGACGAAGCCTGCGAGATCGGCACCCGGCTGTCTGCGTCGGTGATCTGCACGTCGGAAAACGTGTGTCCCCGGTTCCTGCCCAGCGAATTCGGGCTGGAGCCCGGCAGAGCCGCCGGAGAGCAGCTGACCTTTGATATATAAAGTTTTCGGAACAAAAGAGGAGAACGCCATGAACATCAGAACAGCGACATTGAACGATCTGGACGCGGTAACTGCCGTGGAGGCTGCCTGCTTCCCGGCGGCGGAGGCCGCCTCAAAAGAGGAATTTGCAGAGCGGCTGCGGTATTACGGCAACCACTTCTGGCTCATGCTGGACGGCGAAAAGCTCATCGGCTTTGTGGACGGCATGGTGACGGACCAGACCGACCTGACCGATGATCTCTATGAGCAGGCCCACGCTCACAACGAACAGGGCTGCTGGCAGATGATCTTCGGCGTCAATACATTGCCGGAATACCGGCGCCAGGGCGTGGCGGCTGCTTTGCTGGAACGCGCCATCTCCGATGCAAAGGCCCAGGGCCGGAAGGGTCTGGTACTGACCTGTAAGGACAAGCTGGTGCACTACTACGCCAAGTTTGGCTTTGTCAGCGAGGGCGTGTCCGGCTCCACCCACGGCGGCGGGGTGTGGTACCAGATGCGGCTGACCTTCTGAGTCATCGAAAGCAGATGCAAAACCCCGCTGGGAGAAATTCTCCCGGCGGGGTTATTGTTCGGTCAGACTTCTTTTATCGGCGGATAAACTGGATATTCATGTCCACCCGGCCGTTGATCCCGGCCACGGCACGGGTGCTGGAGAACTGCCAGTAGTCCATGTGATACACCAGCGTGGGGCACAGCTTCTCGGACTTTTCGCTCTTGTACTCAGGATACCAGCTCAGGTAGTCCGCCAGAGCGCCCTGATCGTACTTCATGTAGGTCACATACGTCCCGCCGTAGACCATGGGGGTATACCCCGCGTCCTTGATCCGCTGGCAGAAGGCCACGGCGCAGGCGGTGGCCATTTCCGGAGAAGTGCCGTAGACCCGGTAGGTGGAGTCGTGCATCTCCCAGTCATAGGCCACGGGGCCGTTGATGTCCAGCCCGTCCAGCAGGCTGATGACGTATTCCGCCTCCTCGATGGCCTCCTCCACGGTGACGGCCTGGGCGAAGAAGTACACGCCGGTCTCCAGACCTGCCCGCATAGCGCCCCGGATGTTCTGCTCGTAGTATTTGTCGGTGTTCAGGCTGCCGGTGCCGGTGCCCCGGAAGCCCACCCGGACCATAGCGAAGTCGATGTTGTCATCCGCCACGGCGTCCCAGTCGATCTCCCCCTGGAAGGAGGAAACGTCGATGCCGTACCGGGTGCGGAACTCGCCGCCCAGGTATTCCAGCCGACGCTGATTTTCATTTTCTTCACCCGTCCAGATAAAATCCACGTCGGAGAACACGTTCAGCGGACGGTCCCGGTAAATGGGCACGGTCTTGCCGCCGTATTCAAGGGTGCGGTCCAGCGTGGCACCGGGCTTGTAGACCTCGGAGGGCTTGGTAGCCGTGCTCTCCGGCGTGATCTGCGGCGCTTCAAAGCGTACCTCACCGGTGCCGTAATTGCGGATATTGCCCTGGATCACGCAGTCCACCAGGGTCACATCCTTCGTAACGCCGGGAGCTAAGATCAGATCGCCGCCGATCTGGATGCCCTTCAGCGTTGCGCCGTCCGCCGCGCTGATGAGCAGGCTGCCGGAAACATCCTTCGTCACAGTGGTGGTCTCCTTCACCAGCGTATCCACCATGTTGCTGAGGATATTGATCAGTTCCGCCCGGGTGATGGGGTCCGTGGGCCGGAAGGTACCGGCGGCGGAATCCGTCAGATACCCGCGAACCTCAAACTCTCCCACATAGGCCATCGCGTACTCCGCGATCTGGTCCGTGTCCGTATAATCCGGTGCGGCGGTCTCCGGCGCGATCCGGAAGGCGCGGCCGATCATAGCCACCGCCTGCTGCCGGGTGATGGTGCTAGAGGGCAGCGCCGCGCCCTGATTGCCCAGATAGATGCCGGAGGCATGGAGCTTCAGGATGGCATCCTCCCAATAGGTCCCGGCGGTATCCGAGAAGGTGTCCGCAGGAGAGGCGTTCTGAAAATGGAGAAAACGGTCCAGAATTCCCGCAAAAGCGCCGCGTGTGATGGATTTATCCGGACGGAACGTACCATCGTCATATCCCTGAATGATCCCATACTCCCCGGACCACTTATTGATGGCGGACTCCGCCCAGTGTCCGTCCGTATCCGCAAACGCGTTGGCCGTCATGACGGTGCAGCCCACCGCCAGAGCCGCCGCTGTCAGCCACTTTCCAAAATGCCGCTTCATAGCTGCTCCTTTCTGTCAAAGCCAGTCGAATCTATACCGAAAAAACGCCACGGCCCTTATGGGCCCGTGGTGTTATGTCGCCCTACGGCACATTATAGCGAAACCGGAGACATGGGTCAATATTCTGTCGGAAATTTCTCCCGGAAAATTATGTAAAGTTTCAGAAAGTGTTCCCCCCTCCCCTCGGAAAAAGCACCCGGCTTCACCTATGTGCTCTTTCCCTCTTGCAATGCGCAAACAGGTATGGTAGCATGGAGTTGATCCCGAAAACCGGCACAGAGGCCCAAATTGTCGATCAAACCGCTTTGTGCTTTCGCTGCGGCAGGAACCGAATCAGGGGGAAACGCTATGGCATTGCTTGTATTCGCCATTTTGGACGTTATGTGCTGCTATTTTTGCTATTTCGTTGGCACGCAAAAGGGATACAACGGGCCGCTTTGCGCTTTTGCCGGGTTATTTGGCAGTTTTCTTGCGTGTCTGATCCTGCTTCTGATGCCCGATAAAGCCAGTGACACATTTAACAGCGCCGCTTATAACCGGGAAGTATCTGAACTGAGACAACAGGTAAAGGATCTGCAAAAGAGGATCACTGAATTGGAGCACGGCGCAGCTCCGGCAGATCAGCCGAAAGCGGCGGTCCATACGGAGCAAGCAAAGGACGAGCCGATCACTGAGATCAGCAAGCCGGTTCGGTTCCCCACCCGAACATCGGACACGGTCATTTGTCCTGGCTGTGGGAAGCGGCAACAGGGAAATCGGAACAGCTGCTACGCCTGCGGACTGCCATTCCACTACGAGGATGAGCCAAGGCCGTAACAGTTCCGGTTCGAGATACAATGGAAAAATTCAAAAAACGGCGGAGACCATTTAAAATGGTCCCCGCTGTTTTTTGCATTCTCTAACAATTTCCGTTTGGAACACTGCTGCTCAAAAGGTGAAAAATTGCAAAGCACGAATCATTCCACCGTCACGCTCTTAGCAAGGTTCCGAGGCTTATCAATATCGCAGCCCTCCCACAAAAGCTGCGCTTTTGCGGGAACCCTATGATTTAACTCAAATCGTCCGGAATGAATCCGTCCGATTTCAAGATTTTGCGCTATGCGCAAAATGCTTGTGCGCCGCACTTGCGGCGAGCCAGCGCGGCTGTATCCGGTTCGGAAACGGGTTTATTCCACCGTCACGCTCTTAGCAAGGTTCCGGGGCTTATCAATGTCGCAGCCGCGCTGGAGAGCCACATAATAGGCAAAGAGCTGCAAGGGCACCACGCCCAAAGAGGGCTGTACAACCGGGTGGGTCTCCGGCACAGCTATGACGCTGTCCGCCGTGTGGGCCATTTTCTCCTTGAAGGGCTCCGTGGCCAGCGCCAGCACCTCGGCTCCACGGGCCTTTACCTCCACCACGTTGCTCATGGCCTTGTCAAAGAGCGGTTCGTAGGTGCCCAGGGCCACCACCAGCGTTCCCGGCTCGATGAGGGAAATGGTGCCGTGCTTCAGCTCGCCGGAGGCATACGCCTCGGAATGGATGTAGCTGATCTCCTTCAGCTTCAGGGAGCCTTCCAGACCCATGGCATAGTCCAGATTCCGGCCGATGAAGAAGATGGAGTCGTGGTTGAAGTACCGGGAGGCGAAATACTTCACATCCTCGATGCTTGTCAGCACCCGTTCCAGCTTTTCCGGAAGGGCTTCCAGCTCGTGAAGGATGGTATCGTACTCCGTTTTCTCAATGGTACCCAACAGATCGCCCAGATACAGGGCGATGAGGTCCATCAGGACCAGCTGGGTGGAGTAAGCCTTCGTGGTAGCCACGGCGATCTCCGGACCGGCCCAGGTATAGAGCACATCGTCCGCCTCCCGGGCGATGGAGGAGCCTACCACATTCACCACTGCCAGTGTCCGGCCGCCGCGCCGCTTGGCCTCCCGCAGGGCGGCCATAGTATCCAGCGTCTCACCGGACTGGCTGATGAAAATGACCAGAGAATGATCGTCCACCAACGGGTCGCAGTAGCGGAATTCCGAGGCCAGACACACCTCCACCGGGCGGCGGAGCAGGCGCTCCCAGTTGTACTTGCTGACCATGCCCACATGGTAGCTGGACCCGCAGGCCACGATGAAAATACGGCTGACGCCCTGGATGTATTCCTTTGTCAGGCGCAGGTCGTCCAGCACCACCCGGCCCTCCCGGACCCTGGGGGAGACGGTTTTCCGGATGGCCTCCGGCTGCTCGAAGATCTCCTTGAGCATAAAGTGGGGGTAGCCGCCCTTTTCCGCAGCGGAAACGTCCCAGTCGATGTGGCTGTGGGGCTTATCGATGGGGTCCATCTCGTCATTGAAAAGGTTGACGCCCTCCGCCGTCAGCACGGCGATCTCGCCGTCCTCCATGTAAATAACATCGCGGGTATGGCTGATGACGGCAGTCACGTCGGAGGCAATGAAATTCTCGTTTTCACCGCAGCCAATGATAAGGGGGCTGTCCTTCCGGGCGGCGATCAGGGCGTTGGGATAGTCGGCACAGATGATGCCGAAGGCGTAGGAGCCTTCGATCCGCCGCAGGACACGGCCCACGGCCTCCAGCATATTATGACACTCGTTATAGTGGAATTCCAGCAGCTGAGCCGCCACCTCGGTGTCCGTTTCAGACTTGAACGTAACGCCGTGGCGCAAAAGCTGCTGCTTGATCTCCATATAGTTTTCGATGATGCCGTTATGGACCATGGCGATCCGGCCATCCTCACTGACATGGGGATGGGCGTTGATGTCATTGGGCTCTCCATGGGTAGCCCAGCGGGTATGGCCGATGCCCAGCGTTCCCTCCACATCGGCACCGCCGTGGATCATATCTGACAGCACCTGAAGGCGGCCCTTGGACTTATAGACCTGAAGCCCCTTTGTCTCGGACCGCACCGCCACACCGGCGGAGTCATAGCCCCGGTACTCCATCCGGGACAGGCCCTCCAGCAAAATGGGCGCCGCCTGTTGATGGCCCACATAGCCGATAATACCACACATAAATAAAAATCCTCCTGAAATTGATTTCAAAAGGACAAACGCGCAGAGATTTGTCTCTTTCTCCGCAGTCAGATTCCTTCTGTTCCGGGGTCACCCCCGTATTTGTAGAACCTGTCACATGGCTGCGGCCACGGAGGGGCACCCGCCGAAGTTTCGATACTCCCCTCTCCTCGTTATCCCGGAACCCCGCTTCTATGAAGTCATTTTCCGGGCGCATGGCGCTGTTGATGGGCGCTGCCCATAGCCTCCTTTCGTTTCTGCGGCTTTTATGAAAGAACTGGGGCTGCGCAGACCGCCGCCCCAGCTCAGTCAACTCATTTCTTGGCGATGATATGGTCCTTGTCCTTATAGACATGGCTGGCCGGGATGACGCCCCGGACGCAGGACGTGGGGTACACATTGGAATCCGGGCCGATGACGGTACCGGGGTTCAGGACGCTGTTGCAGCCGACCTCTACCCGGTCGCCCAGCATGGCGCCCACCTTTTTGCGGCCGGTCTCCACCTGCTCCGCGCCGTCCTTCACCACCACCAGAAGCTTGTCGCTCTTGACATTGGAGGTGATGGAGCCGGCGCCCATGTGGGACTTATAGCCAAGGATGGAATCCCCCACATAGTTGTAATGAGGCACCTGCACATTGTCGAACAGGATCACGTTTTTCAGCTCCGTGGAGTTGCCCACCACGCAGTCATTGCCCACCAGTGCGCTGCCCCGGATAAAGGCGCACTGACGAACCTCCGTCCGGTGGCCGATGATGCAGGGGCCGTGGAGATAGGCGGTCTTGAACACCGTTGCGTCCTTGGCCACCCAGACATCCTCCAGAACGTTGCCGTCCCAGTCGGTGGGGTGCACATACTCGTCCTCCGGAAGCTGCTTGCCGATCTCCAGAATCAGGTCGGAGATCCCGGCCAGCGCCTCCCACGGATAGGTGAATTGCTTCAGATAGTCCCCGGCCAGAGAATGGCTCAGATCATATAACTCGTTGATAGTCAGCATTACTTCTTCACCTCGATGAGATGGCCGCTCTTTTCCATAGCGGCGATGATGCGGTCCACCTGCTTTTCACATTCCTCGGCGGTACCGGCCTCCGCCATGACCCGGAGCACCGGCTCCGTGCCGCTCTTCCGCAGCAGCACCCGGCCGGAATCGCCCAGCTCGGCGGTGCACGCGTCCACGGCGGCCTGCACGGCGGCGTCCGCCAGCGTGAGATCCTTATCGTCCACCCGGACGTTTTTCAGCACCTGAGGATACATGGTAACGCCGGCGGCCAGCACGCTCAGGGGCAGTTGGGTGTCGATCATCACCTGCATGAGCATGAGGGCGGTGATGAGACCGTCGCCGGTGTGGGCATACTTCCGGAAAATGATATGACCGGACTGCTCGCCGCCGATCATGAAGTCATTCTCCTTCATGTTCTCGTAAACATAGCGGTCACCCACGGCGGTCTTTTCATAGCGGATGCCCGCCTTGTCCAGCGCCTTGTACAGACCGAAGTTGCTCATAACGGTAGTGACCAGCGTATTGCTGGGAAGCTGGCCACGCTCCTTGAAGTGCTTGGCGCAGATATACATGATCTTATCGCCGTTCAGCACCTGGCCCCGCTCGTCTACGGCAAGGCAGCGGTCCGCGTCGCCGTCAAAGGCGAAGCCCACGTCCAGATGATGCTCCCGGACGTAGAGCTGCAAGCCCTCAATGTGGGTAGAGCCGCAGTCCGTGTTGATGTTCACGCCGTCCGGCTGATCGTTGATGACATAGGTCTTGGCCCCCAGCGCGTCAAACACTGCCCGGCCGATCATCCAGGAGCTGCCGTTGGCGCAGTCCAGACCAACCTTGTGCTTTTCAAAGGACCGGGAGGGCAGGCTGGTGAGGTAGCCGATATAGCGGTTGCGGCCGGAGTAGAAATCGATGGTCTTGCCCACCTTTCCCTCAGTGGCCCAGGGGAGGTAAGCGGGATCACCGTCGATGAATGCTTCCAGCTCTGCCTGAAGGGCGTCGTCCATCTTCTCGCCCACGCCGTTCATCAGCTTGATGCCGTTGTCATAAAACGGATTGTGGCTGGCGGAGATCATCACGCCGCAGTCGAAATTCTCCGTGCGGGTGATATAGCTGACGCAAGGAGTGGTGGTAACGTGGAGCAGATATGCGTCCGCGCCGGAGGAGGTGATACCCGCCGCCAGAGCGTTTTCAAACATATAGGAGGAACGCCGGGTGTCCTTGCCGATCACGATGCGGGCGGAGTCCTCCGTGTGCTTCTGGCTGTAATACCAGCCCAGAAAACGGCCCACCTGGAAGGCGTGCTCCGCCGTCAGATCAACGCCGGCCTTGCCCCGGAAACCGTCTGTACCAAAATATTTACCCATCAGAACAATAAGCTCCTTTGTCTTTTAATTTGAAATCGTTCCTATCATATTCGTTTTTTACAGTAGATACAAGAGGCAAAATGTAAATTTTCAAGCCGTCTGTCCCCAGCTGGCCGTATAAAATCCCATCAGTTGTCCATACTGGAACAAAAAGGGGGGCGACGGACATGATCACCGCGCTGTGCCGCACGGTCATTCTCTATTTTCTCATTATGATCGGCCTGCGGCTGATGGGAAAGCGGCAGATCGGCGAATTGGAGCCCAGCGAGCTGGTGCTGACCATGATGATCTCCGATCTGGCCACGGTGCCCATGCAGGATTTCGGCATCCCGCTGCTGGCCGGGGTCATCCCTATTTTAATTCTCCTGTCCCTGACGCTGCTGATGAGCCAGCTTTCTCTGCTGAATCTGCGGTTCCGGGCGCTGATGTGCGGCACACCGGCCATTCTGATCCGCAACGGCAAGCTCCAGCAGGCGGCCATGCGGAAAAACCGCTACACGCTGGACGAGCTGTTGGAACAGCTCCGGGGACAGGGGTGCCTTTCCGTGGAGGAGGTGCAGTACGCCGTGCTGGAAAACTCCGGGCAGTTGTCCGTACTGCCATGGGCCAAGGCCAAGCCGCCCACGGCGGAGGACCTGGGCCTGACCCTGGAGGAGGACGCTCTCCCCACCGTTCTCATCAATGACGGCCGGGTCTTGCGGAACAATCTCCGTCTCTGCGGCCGGGATGAGGTATGGCTCCAAAAAATTCTGAAGCAGGAGCACTGCACCACCAAGGAGGTCTTTCTCCTAACGGTGGATGAAAACGGTAAAACGCTCTGCGTTCCCAAGGAGGCTGACCCATGAAACGGATGCTGCTGCCGCCGATTTTCGTGTTGGCGGCTCTGTTGGCGTTTTCCCTGTGGAATATCCGCCACATGGAAGGAGAAACGGACCGCTGGCGGGAACAACTGCAAGCGGCGGACCGGCTGGCCCTCTCCGGGGAGTGGGCCGAGGCGCTGGACGCCCTCTGGGAAAGCTACGATGACTGGTCCCACAGCCAGACCTATCTTCACATCGTCTCCCACCATGACGCGGTGGATGACGCGGAGGCTATGTACCGCCGGGCCATCGCCTTCGGGGAAACGGAGGAGCTTTCGGAGTTCCACGCGGAGCTGTCCGACCTCCGGGACCAGCTGCGGCTCATTGCGGAGATGGAAGCGCTGAATATCCGGAATGTGCTGTGAATCGCCAAAGAAACGTCACAGGCCAAGTCGGAAACTGGCAAATTCCTATTTTTTGTGATAATACAGCGTCTCCGTGGGGATATAATAATTTTCCGATGCAATCAGTGTTCCATCTTTCAGCACGACCATCATGCTGCTCATATCTTTGTCTATGTCGATCGTCTGCACATCAAGCTGTGAAAAATTGCCTGCATAGGAAAATGTTATCAACGGACAATCTGGATCATCCCATTCGATTTTTGCTTCTACACCGTCTCTGCATGAAGGTTCATAGCACTCTATCGCAAAGGTCCCAACAAAGCTGGTTGAAAACAGGGTTTTCTTGAGATTCCCCAAAATCGTAATGTAAGAGGATGTGTATGAATATCCGTTGTCCTCATAAACCTTTACAGGAACGGTCCTATCAATCGTTTTATTGATTCCGTGTATGCTGATCAGCGCAGCCACTATGCAAAATGCAGCAGCAACCGCCAAAATCAATTTTGCCCGTCCGGATTTCAAACCTCCACCTCCCTATTCCATGCAGATCACCGATACACAGCAGGGGTCATGTTACAGGCGCAGTTACTTCTCCGCCAGGAGCTTATTCAGCTCCGCCATGAAGGTATCCAGATCCTTGAACTGGCGGTAGACAGAGGCGAATCGGACGTAGGCCACCTGATCCACCTTCCGCAGCCGGTCCATCACCTTTTCGCCTACATCCTCCGTGCGGATCTCCCGCTCCATGGAGTTCTGCAGCTCCTGCTCGATCTCATCGGCAATGCGCTCCAACTCGGCCAAGGGCACCGGCCGCTTCTCGCAGGCCCGGATCATGCCCCGCAGGACCTTCTGCCGGTCAAAGCTCTGGCGGCTGCCATCCTTTTTGATGACCACCATAGGCAGGCTCTCCACCGTTTCATAGGTGGTAAAGCGTTTGGCGCAGGAAAGACACTCTCTCCGGCGGCGGATGCTGGCGTTTTCGTCCGCGGGACGGGAATCAATGACCTTGCTTTCGGGGTGACCGCAATAGGGGCATTTCATAGGCTTAACCTCCTGATAAACATTCCGGGAAAATCCGGTTCATGTGTGAAAAGCACAGGATACTGCGGATATTGTACCACATTCCTTCTAAATGTGGTATCCCTATTTTCAAGTTTTTTCAAAAAACAGGCCATTCCCGGTCATCAAAGCGAAATACCCAGTACGCCCGTCCCTGCAAACGCCGGGAACGGGCAAAGCAAAACATGGCTTCCAGAGGAAAAGGGGCCGCGTCATCCCGTGGGACGGCGATGAGACGGCCCCGCTCCGGCCGGCAGGTCAGCACATCGGAAAGCCCGCCCAAGCGGCAGCGGAGGTATGGACTT
>ENA-UESC01000179-UESC01000179.1-human-gut-metagenome-genome-assembly--contig:-NODE-179-length-62403-cov-24.335237_pt1 | contig 62403 bp, 44 predicted proteins | sample MGYA00242998_ERZ507999 | MGnify/ENA primary metagenome ERZ507999 (study PRJEB26167, sample SAMN06115465) | human gut metagenome | host: Homo sapiens | place: China:Hubei | collected 2016-04-27... | reverse complement strand
AATCGTAACCTATTACTATCAAGAGCAATTAACCTACGCTCATTTCCAATAAATTACACTCTTTTCGTAACTTCATTTGGCAAAAATACGAATAAATTCTGTTCTATAACAGAAAAAGGAACTCCTATTCTTTCTTTTTCTCTGTTTTCCGCCCTTTTTTTAATGTTTTTATTTGATATTCAGAATTTTTGCTCTATTTTTGTAGGAAGTAGCATTGGAATTTTTCTTTTGTGTAACAATTAATTAATCATTCGTATTATGAATAAGTCAGAACTTATTAGCGCAATGGCAGCTGAAGGCGGTTTGTCAAAGGCCGATTCAAAAAGAGCATTGGATGCATTTATTGCATCGGTAACAAAAGCATTAAAGGCAGGTGATAAAGTCGCATTGGTTGGCTTTGGCACTTTTTCTGTAATGGAGAGAGCCGGACGCATTGGCATCAATCCGGCAACAAAGAAACCTATTCAGATTGAGGCGAAGAAAGTAGCTAAGTTCAAACCGGGTTCGGAATTGACTATCGAATAAAATCAATCATAAATAAAACTTGAGAAAAGGAGGCGCATACAACGTCTCCTTTTTTATGGAATTAAAAATAGTTCGTATCTTTGTACGCAGAAAATACATTTGAATCATGAATATAGAACAGAAGTTGGTAGCGTCCGTAATGAGCGGACTGAAAGCGCTGTACGGTCAGGATGTTCCGGCTGCACAGATACAGTTGCAGAAAACCAAGAAAGAATTTGAGGGACACCTTACCCTGGTCGTTTTCCCTTTTCTCCGTATGTCTAAAAAAGGACCGGAGCAGACCGCACAGGAGATTGGCGAATATCTGCAGGCAAACGAGCCGTCGGTATCGGCATTCAATGTTATCAAGGGCTTTTTGAACCTGACAATCGCTTCTTCGGCATGGATTGAGTTGCTGAATGGAATTCATGCGGATGCAAAGTACGGCATTGTTGCTGCAACCGATAACGCTCCGCTGGTGATGATTGAGTATTCTTCGCCCAATACGAATAAGCCGCTCCATTTGGGACATGTCCGTAATAATCTGTTGGGCAATGCGTTGGCAAATATCATCTCGGCCAATGGCAACAGGGTGGTTAAGACAAATATAGTGAACGACCGCGGTATTCATATCTGTAAGTCTATGTTGGCTTGGCAGAAGTACGGTAACGGTGAAACTCCCGAATCGTCCGGTAAGAAAGGCGACCATTTGATAGGTGACTATTATGTGGCTTTCGACAAGCATTATAAGGCTGAGGTAAAAGAGCTGATGGCGAAGTTCCAGAGTGAAGGCATGAGCGAAGAAGAGTCCAAGGCAAAAGCCGAAGCGGAATCTCCCTTGATGAAAGAAGCGCGTGAGATGCTGGTGAAGTGGGAAGCCGGCGACCCTGAGGTCCGTACTCTGTGGAAGAAGATGAATGATTGGGTATATGCAGGCTTCGATGAAACCTACCGTATGATGGGCGTTACGTTCGACAAGATTTACTACGAGTCGGAAACTTATCTGGAGGGCAAGGAGAAGGTTATGGAAGGTTTGGAGAAAGGCTTCTTCTACCGCAAAGAAGACGGTTCCGTATGGGCCGACCTGACCGGAGAAGGGCTCGACCACAAATTGCTGCTCCGTGCCGACGGCACTTCTGTTTATATGACCCAGGATATAGGTACGGCCAAATTGCGCTTTGCCGATTTCCCCATTGACAAGATGGTTTATGTGGTAGGCAACGAGCAGAACTACCATTTCCAGGTGCTTTCCATTCTGCTTGATAAGCTGGGCTTCGAATGGGGCAAAGGGTTGGTTCACTTCTCCTACGGTATGGTGGAACTGCCCGAAGGTAAGATGAAGAGCCGTGAGGGTACGGTTGTGGATGCCGATGACTTAATGGCTGAAATGATTAATACCGCTAAGGAAACTTCCGGAGAATTGGGCAAGCTGGATGGTCTGACCCAAGAGGAGGCTGATAATATTGCACGCATTGTCGGTTTAGGCGCATTGAAATATTTCATATTGAAGGTGGATGCCCGCAAGAATATGACGTTCAATCCGAAGGAATCCATCGATTTCAATGGTAATACAGGACCTTTCATCCAATATACGTATGCCCGTATCCAGTCGGTTCTCCGTAAAGCGAAAGAAGCAGGTATTTCCGTTCCTGCACAACTTCCGGCCGGTATTGAATTGAGTGAGAAAGAGGAAGGCCTGATACAGATGGTTGCAGACTTTGCCGCTATTGTGAAGCAGGCGGGTGAGGATTATAGCCCTTCTTTGATTGCTAACTATACTTACGACCTCGTGAAGGAATACAACCAGTTCTATCATGACTTCAGCATACTGCGTGAGGAGAATGAGGCTGTGAAGATATTCCGTCTTGCCTTGTCCGAGAATGTAGCCAAGGTGGTACGTTTGGGAATGGGATTGCTTGGCATTGAGGTTCCTGACAGAATGTAATCGAGATATTTTATCATATGAAAAAGCCCTCTTTGCAATTTGCGGAGAGGGCTTTCTTTTTTTATGGCTTCTTTACTTTTTCTTCTTGGCGTATTTGCCGCGTTTGGCTTTCGGTGCATCGGGGTCGCTCTGCAGTTTGATGATTTCCCTGCATGCATCCAGGTTTAAATCCTGCGGGATAATGTCCTTCGGGATTTTGTAGTTGCTGCCTTTATAAGAAATATACGGTCCGTAACGGCCGTTCAATATTTCCAGCTCCGGTTCTTCTTCAAATTTCTTGATATGTTTCTGGGCTTCGGCATCTTTCTTTTCCCGGATGAGCTGAATAGCTTCTGCCAGTGTTATTTCCAGCGGATCTATTGTCTTCGGAAGCGAGGTATACATTCCGTTGTTGTGTACATAAGGCCCGTAGCGGCCGGTTCCTATGGTTACTGTCTTGCCTTCATATTCGCCCAAGGTGCGGGGAAGCTTGAACAGTTCCAAAGCTTCTTCCAGTGTTATTGTCTCAATGGACATATCTTTCTTGAGCTGGGCGAAGCGTGGCTTTTCGTTGTCTCCGGCAGTACCGATTTGTACAACGGGACCGAAACGGCCGATTTTTACGGATACCTGTTTGCCGCTGCCCGGTTCTTCGCCTAAGATACGTTCGCCGGCCTTGTGGGCATTCTTGGTGGCAAGCGTGTTTTCCACGGACGGGTGGAAATCTTTATAGAAATCCTTCAGGATGGCGGTCCACTTCTTTTCTCCTTCGGCTATCTCATCGAACTGCTTTTCAACGCTGGCAGTAAAGTTATAGTCGAGGATGTTGGGGAAATATTCCATCAGGAAATCATTGACTACCGTACCTGTATCGGTAGGCATCAATTTGGCTTTTTCGGCTCCTGTAATTTCTGTTTGCGTAACGTCCGTAATCTTGCTGTCCTGCAACGAAAGTATGTTGTAAGAGCGCTCTTCCCCGCTCTTTTCGCCTTTCTCCACATAGCCGCGTTGCTGTATGGTTGAAATGGTAGGGGCGTATGTGGAAGGACGGCCGATACCCAGCTCTTCCAATTTGCGTACAAGGCTGGCTTCGGTGTAACGGGGCGGATGTTGCGTGAAGCGTTCCGTAGCAATAATGCTCTGGTGATGCAAGACTTGTCCTTTCTTCAAAGGGGGCAGCAGACGGGTTTCATCCTCCTGCTCCGTGTCTTCGTCGATGGACTCGCGATACACGTGGAGGAAACCGTCGAATTTTACAACCTCTCCGGTTGCATTGAACGTATCCGCTTCGTTGCTGATACCGATGCTTACGGTCGTTTTCTCAACTTCCGCATCTGCCATTTGAGAGGCTATCGTGCGCTTCCATATCAGGTCGTACAGTTTTCTTTCCTGCGGCGTACCTTCTATCTTGGCATTTTCCATATACGTAGGGCGAATGGCTTCGTGAGCCTCTTGAGCGCCTTTGGTTTTGGTGGCGAAATGACGCGGATATACATAGCGCTCTCCCATCATGTCGGCAATGACCGCTTTGCTGTTGTCGACCGCCAGTTCGGACAGGTTGACGGAGTCGGTACGCATATAGGTTATCTTTCCCGATTCGTACAACCGCTGGGCTACCATCATGGTCTGTGCTACTGTAAATCCTAATTTGCGGGCAGCTTCCTGCTGCAAGGTAGATGTAGTGAAAGGAGCGGCAGGGCTTTTTTTCAGCGGGCGGGTGGAAATGTCATGGATGGTGAAAGAGGCTGACCGGCAGCTTTCCAGAAATTTTTGAGCTTCGGCTTTGGTCTTGATACGGCGCGACAGCTCGGCTTTCATTTCCACCGGTTTGCCGTCGGCATCGGGCACGAGGAATACGGCGGTCACCCGATACGATGCTTCCGATTGGAAAGCCTGTATCTCGCGCTCGCGTTCTACGATAAGGCGGACAGCTACCGATTGTACACGCCCGGCAGAGAGTGCGGGTTTCACTTTTTTCCACAATACGGGTGAAAGTTCAAAACCTACGATACGGTCTAGGATACGGCGTGCCTGTTGGGCATCTACCAGATTGATGTCGATATTGCGCGGTTGCTCGATGGCTTTCAGAATGGCGCTTTGGGTAATTTCGTGGAAAACGATACGCTTGGTATGCTCCGGTTGCAGTTTCAGCACTTCGTATAAATGCCATGCAATCGCTTCTCCCTCGCGGTCCTCATCGGATGCCAGCCATACGGTTTCCGCTTCCTTGGCTTCAGCTTTCAACTCTTCTACAACCTTTTTCTTATCTCCAGGAATTTCATAATGCGGTTTGAAATCTTTATCAATATCAATACTGAACTCTTTTTTCTTCAAATCGCGTATATGACCGTAGCTGGAAAGGACTTTATAGTCTTTCCCGAGGAATTTCTCGATAGTCTTAGCTTTTGCCGGAGACTCGACAATGACAAGGTTTTTCTGCATAAATTTCTGTTTTATAGTGACTCCAGCCACTAATTTGCCCGCAAAAGTAGAAAAAAACAAACTTTCCACCTTATAATATAAGGAGAATTTAGCAAAAATGACCTATTTTGTTGGTTATATCTTTGATTTTGGCTATTAGAATTTAAAACTTACACCTCCGGTAAAGTTGATGCCTTCGGTGGGGTATCCCCAATAATATTGATAATCCTGGTTTAATAAATTGTTTATGCGGGCGTAAACGGATATGCCTTTAAAGAATTCGTAGCTGCCGCCGGCATAGAGGTTGTTGACCGCATCGACTTTGTTTCCCTCCACCTTCTCGCGCGAAATATGCCTGTAGCCGAGGTTAAGCAGTAAAGCGGATACGGGATGCACATCTATGTGCAAATCAGCTTCAAAGGCCGGTTTATAAACGAGGGAATAGGCGCCGGTATTGGACTGGCTGTCGTCCTTTGCATCCCAATTGCGGTAAACTCCGGTAGCGGAGAATGAAAATATGTTCTTATAGCCGTAGCGTATCTCGGCGCCGGCATAGATGTTGCTTGTGTTCCATTGGCCGATGGAAAGCATCGGACTGTACTCATTGGCAGCGGATTCGAAATCTGCCGGTTGGAAAAACAAATCATCCTTTAAGTTCTGATATCCGCCGTACAGATTCAGCCATAAGCCGATTGCCGGACTGGCTTTGAAGCCGATGGCGGCATTTATTTGTTCGTAAGTGGCATCCGGTTGTGAAGAAACCTGTCCGTATGGGCAGAATGCCTCTAAACGGCGGAAGTCATTTTGCAGTCTCCCGCCTTTGGTCTGTGCATAGAGGATATAACTGTCCGAGAAGTTGTATTCCACTGCTACATCGGGGGCTGCCCGGAATTTCTTTCCGAAACCGAAGCCCATGTCCACCAGGGCGCCGATACGTATTTTCCAATCATCGTTTTCCAGGCGGTAATGCGGGTTCAGACTAAGGGATGTGTAGTTCTCAAAATGATTGTTCTTGTACAGCACATTGTCCATTGCAAAGCCGATGCCTACGGTCTGTTCGTCTGATATGCCGCCTGTGACCAGTGCTTTGGTGCGGACGATGTATTCCCGGCTGTTCAAGAAACCGGAATCGTATTGACGTTCGTAAAGCATCAGGTTTGTTTCGGCACTGAACCGGAGGGGCAGTTCCGTATCCGTGGATTTCACTCCGAAATGAATGTCACCGGAAATGAACTTCTGTTTTCTGACGGCTGCATCGGGCAGGAAATTGAAGTTGCTCAATCCGAAGTTGCCCGCAACGTTCAGGTCTGCTTTCCTGAAGCGGTGCACATAATCCATATTGGCATGAGTGCGATAGTAGTAGGAATTCCATTTGCCGTCATTATCGGGTAAATCGAGTTTGCCGTCCATGCCGTTCATCCGGAAATTCAGGTTGAGGCGGTCGCGGCCGGACAATGTGAACAGATAGCCGGCGCGTGCGTCCAGATTGCCGTAGTTGCCATAACCCAAACGGATATATCCGGGATGTGTTTTGGCTTGCGTCTCCTTGCCGGTATATGCCTGCATGACAGTTGCGGGTATGGTGTTGGCAGGCACGAGAGTTACATCGTATTCCACAGCCTTTTTATTGGCAGTCGGCGCTTCCACTTGGGGGAGCACGTTTATTTTGGACGCATCCGGAATATCGGGGGTATATTCCTGTTCCACAACAACCGTACGGTTTACGGTGGAGTCTTTGGCCTGTTGCTGGGCATGGATGCCCAGAGGTAGGGTTATCAGCGTTATTCCGCTGAGGATATATTGTATTTTTCTCATATTCATTGCATTCTTTTATTTCAGCTTTTCCAGTCTTTCTTGAATCATACGCTCGATATCATCATCGGCATGATAGTTTTGTTGCAAGCTCAGCAGGTATTGGCGTGCATCCAGTTTCTTATCCATAGCGACATATACATCGGACAGAAGGATAAAGCTGCGTGCCAGCCAGTAGGCGTGCGGGGTGCTCTGGTCGATGAAGTTCAATATTTCCTTTTCGGCTGCGGCATACTCACCGGCATTGTACATCAACTGTGCCGACAGATACTTGGCTTCCGCACCGTATAATGTACGGGTGTCTTTTGCCAGAAGCTTCAGGTCGTCTGCCGCCTTTTTCACCGCTTTCTGGTTCAGATAGGCTTTGGCGCGGTAGTATAAGGCTTCATTTTGCAGTTCGGGAGCCAGTTTGGCTTCGGCCAGTAAAGCGGTTGCGGCCTGAATCACTTCTATGTCATCCTTCAAGAGCACGCCGCATCGCAATACGCCGGTGACACCCAGCTGCCGGCGTTCGGCGGTTGTGGCGCGGGCTTGCAGTTGCTTGTAGTCTGCCAGAGCCTGTTTGTACTCCTTGCGGTTGAACAGGATTTCTCCGTGCATCAGCAAGGCCTCTTCCGAATACGGGCTGTCCGGATACTCCAACAGTTTGCCGGTATGCTCCAATACGCCGGTTTCGTCTTTCTGCTCTTTTCCGATGAGGCTCAGATAGTAATGCGCGTTCAGGCTGAAAGCTCCGTTCGGATAGCTTTGCAGGTAACGGGTGAAGCTTTCCCTTGCAGGGATGATTTCCCCTTTCATATACACCTTTTCCGCGGCAATATAGGTCAGCGAATCCTGCTCGCTGGGTTCGAAGCGGATAGCACCCGGCATTTGGGCGGCAAGCGCAGCAAACTCATCCACGCGGTTGGCTTCCACATAAATGGATTTCAAATCGCGCATGGCAAGACGTGCTTCTTCGCTGCCCGGATATTGGGTGATAACGTATTTATAGGCTTCGATGGCGCGGTTGTAATCATCATTCTGATAGTACAGCAGTCCGATTTCGGCGGCAGCCTTACGACTGACGGGGCTTTCGGGATATTTGTTCAGCAGTTCCCGGAAGGTTGCGATGGCCTGACTGTTATTGCGGCCCTGCACATACGAACGGCCTTTTTCGTAAAGTGCACTGACGGCATAGGGCGAATTCGGATATTTGTCGGCCAGCCGGTTCAGCAGCGTAATCTTTCCATCGTAGTCCTTTTGCAGACCCGAAACCAGAGCCAGTTGATAGTAGGAGTAGTCACCGGCGGGCGTGCCCAGATTTTCTGCCCGGGTATAGTACTGTTTGGCTTCGTCGAAGCGGCGGACCTGCATGTAGCAGTCGCCAACACGGTTGTACGCATCGGCAAGAACGGTTGCGTCTCCGGCCTTTCTCAGTTGGATGAATTTCAGGAAACGGTCTTGCGCCGTTGCATAATCTTTCTTATGGAAAGCTATGTATGCCAGATTGTAGTAGGCAAGGGCATACATTTCCGTATTCTTCTGTGGGGTAAGGGACAGATAATCGTTAAAATTACGGGCGGCTTCCTGCATGCGGTTCAGCCGGTAATAGGATTCACCCCGCCAATAAAGGGCATCGGCCTTTGTTTGCAGGTTATACCCGCCTAAGGCAATACTTTGGTTGAAACAGCCGATTGCCTGCTCAAACTGCGTATTGGCAAAGGATTGGGTACCCAACTGGAACAGAATCTTCTGCTTGGCTTCCAAAATGGCCCTGCCGGGATGCGTAATGCGTTCAATGGACTTGAGTGCGGCGTCGTAGCTGCGCGTGTTCATATACACCTCTACCAGGTAGCTGCTTACTTTATCGGCGTATGCGGAGTTGGGAAATTCATTCAGGAAGTTCTCGAATACCGTAACCGACTCGCCGAAAGCAGAGTAGGATGTTTCGTGAATGCAGAGAGCGTTATTGTAGGATGCCTGTTCCTTGATTTTCAAATCGGCATCGGATGCAGCGGCCTGTTCAAATGCCATACGCGCCTTGTTCTTGTCGGCAAGCTGCAAGTAAGCCAATCCCATGTGCAGATATGCGTTTTGTGTAAGCGCATCTTTGTTTGCGGTCACCTCGCCCAGGGTAACCGGAACTTGCGAGTAGACACCCGTCCGGTAGTAGGACATTCCCAGCATATAAAGCGCATCTCTTCTTGGGGCAGGCTCCGCGTTGTCTTTCAGATAGCTGCCGAAAGCTTTTATTGCTTCATGGTACTTGCCGAAATGATAATCGGCTGTACCTTGTATGCGGTACATCTCTCCCGTATATTTCTGGTTGGGGTAAGCGGAGAGATAGTTTTGCGCAACAATTTCCGCTTTGTCATAATTCTTTTTAATCAGATATATTTCCGCGATGTAATAAGGTACGAGCGCCTCGTATTTTGCATTGTCCTGCAGGCTGAGGAAGCCGCTGAGGGCATCGTCGTACCGTTGCTGTGAGTAGCGGATATATGCAAGGTAATACGTACAGTCTGCTGTATATCTGGAACCGGTGCTTCGCAATGTCTCGAACCAGATGGCGGCTTCTTTCACATTTCCGGTTTTCAGGTAACAGGTTGCCAGGCGGTAGGTCATGTCATCCCGTTCTTCATTGCTCAGGAGGTCGAGCCGGGAGGAGTTGAACATGGCGAGTGCATCGTCATATTTTCCCTCGAAGAAATAGGCGGACGCTATGAGGGCGCAGATACGGTTGGCGTGGGGAGTGTCGGGATACGCATCGAGATACTCCCGCAACAACTCTATGCTATTGGGGTTTCTCAGTTCATATTCGGCGCATACCAGCATGTATTCGGCTTCTTCTTTGTTGCCGGCAGCGGATACCGGGGCGCCTTCCGCATCGGTTTGTTTTATAAAAGCCTGTAGGGGAGGCATGGCTGCGGCAAATGCCTTTTGCCGGAACAGACTTTCTCCTTCCTCATACAGCCGTTGCGGCGAAGTGATTTTCCCGCCCGTCTGTGCCGTGGCGAGCAAAGGTGCGCAGCAAAGCGCGGTGCATACTATGCGATAAATTTTATGTTTCATCTTCGGTGGTTATAGAATAGGGCTTTTTTACAAAAATACGGGTTTTGGTTTGAATATGTTCCACTTGTTTGGCTTTTTTAGGATATACCCGCCAGGAACATTTGCAGACCTTTGCGGATGGAGCCCAGCCCGAAATCTTCCGGGTGGATGTCCTTCAGCGGAAGGAAGAAGACTTCCGCCGCATCGTCCATTGCTTCGAAATGCAGGGTATCGGCTACCGTACAGCGGAAAAACAGGTCCAGCGTATGTACGGGAAATCCCGAATAGATATAGATGTTCGGTAATGAAAACAGGTATTCGGCTTGTGTCACTGTCATTCCCGTCTCTTCTTTCACTTCGCGCGCAACGCCTTCTTCACCGGTTTCCGCCATGTCTATGAAGCCGCCCGGTAAATCGAGTGTCCCTTTGGCCGGTTCTTTGGCGCGGCGGCACACCAGTAACTCGTTCCGTCCGTTCAATATCAGGGCGACGGTAGCGGCGGCAGAGTTGAAATAGTAGACAAAACCGCAATCCTTGCATTGTTTTGATTTTTCATTATGAATTTCGAAATGCTCCGAGCCGCATTTCGGACAATATCTGAATTGAGAAAGAGGATGTTCCATATTTTAAAGCTTTACGGGTTGCAGTAGGCAAAGATAGTAAAATCTATTCATATAAAAAGGCCGCACCGTATGATACTCTATTTCATACGATGCAGCCTCAGTTATAGACAGGTTGTTTTTTTAAGTCAGCCTGCAGGTTTTATCCCAGCGGATTTTCTTCCTCTCCGCCATTGCCACTGCCACTGCCGCCGTTACTGCCGCCACCTGTAGCAATCTCCTCGCCGTTGGTCGAGATACGCGTTATTCCGGCGCTCTTTACCATATCTTTCAGCTTTTTTCCCGGAGTGAGGATCAGTTTCTGCCGGTAGATGCTGTCGGCGGTTACATCTTTTGCCTCGCTCTGGCTTTTGCAGTTCAGTCCCGGGCGGATAGTGCCGAAATCTCCTAATTTCACGGTCGCTCCGAGACTGACGTAAGTGCTGAGCGCATCAATCAGTCCGTCCATAACCATTTTTACAACGCCGCGCGGAGCCATACCCTCCTTCGTAACCTGGTCGCACAGTCTGTCGTAGCTGATTTCTCCAATGGAGAACGAAGCGGCTACATACTTTTCCGACTTACTTTCATCGAAACCGAAAACTCTCTTTTTAACTACATAACGGAATGCCATAATCTTTTTTGTTTTAGATGGTTGTTACTTCGAAATCATATATCTTTGTGATCACAGTGCGAAGTTACAACATGCCGGAACGGACGGGTGCTTTAAAAGCGCTTTCGGTACTTTCCCTGTGCTCGGAAAACCCTATAAATGGTTGCTTAATATTTTGGTTTACAGCTGATTGAAACTTTTTTAAAATATTTTGGAAATATCGTAAAAGAATCGCTTCATGGAGAATTTTGCCGCTATAGATTTTGAAACGGCCAATGAACAGCGCACCAGTGTATGCAGTGTCGGTGTAGTCATTGTGCGGAATGGAGAAATTGCAGACAGCTATTACAGTCTGATTCGTCCCGAACCGGAGTATTATACTTATTGGAATACCCGTGTGCACGGTCTGACCCTGGCGGATACGTCCCGGTCGCCTGTCTTTCCGGCCGTATGGCAGGAAATTGCACCACGCATCGAGGGACTGACGTTAGTGGCGCATAATAAAGCGTTCGATGAGAGTTGCCTGAAAGCGGTATTCCGCATGTACGGCATGGATTATCCCGATTATGATTTCCGTTGTACTTTGCAGGCATCACGCCGTGCCATTAAGGGACTGCCCGATTATCGGCTGCATACGGTAGCGGCATGGTGCGGTTACCGGTTAGAGCAACATCACCATGCGCTGGCCGATGCAGAAGCCTGTGCCTGGATAGCCAGGCAGATTATTTAGAATATACGTTTAGCGCAGAAATTCGTAATGACCGGCAGTGCCTTCAAAAGAAAGGATGCCGTCGTCCGAACGTACTTCCATGGCAGGGATATATACCTTCCCGTCTTTCTTTATTTGCCATGTTCCCGGAATGAGGTCGGTGATGACAAATTTCATGGCAGCGTTTCCGTCTACTTTCATATCGACTTTGCCGGACAGAGGCCGGCTGTTTCTGCTGAAGGTAACGACCCGGTCGGCTATCTGTACGCCTACCACTTTCTCCGCATCAATACGTTTCACGTCGTGCATCCGTTTGCAGGTGTTGTCCGCAACCTGCATTACGTTCAGGAAGCAGTCTTCGGTGGCAGGTGCGGCAGGAGACACTTCCACGCGCCATGCTCCCCGTTCGTTGGCATCATCGGGGCGGTTGGGAAGTGCGTCGTTCGGGTAGTTGGTTCCGAATACCCAGAATTCTTTTCCTTTGCCACCCACCTTTTCTATCTGTGCATTTCCGGCTTCGGGCAATAATACATGGTTCTGCAACATTCCGGTATCGCCGTTTTTGGTGCGCCGGACAATGAAACGGTTGCCTTCTATCGTAGGTTCTTCAATGCTGTGCAGCAGCCAGAATTTCTTGAATGTGGGGTCGGAAGACACAACTTTGTCAAATACGATAAGTGCGGCGGGCACTTCGGCAGCGTGCAGGTTCAGGAAGACGAAGGAGCGTTTCGCTTCTTTTACTTTATCCGTGTAGGCTTGCGTGATGTCGCCTTTCAGATAGGAGTAGTCGGGTTTGCAGGCATCAGGCCCGAATCCGTGCGCCAGGGCTTTGCCGGTTGTGTAGTCTTTGCTTAGCAATTGCTCGAACGAGCGGCAGGTTTCCCAGCGGTCGCCGGGCATGCGTTGTCCGCCGTCATTGGTTGCAAATTCGGTCTTGCCGCCTCCGCCATAGTTCCAGCAGGCGAATTTTTCATCGGGATTATATACCAGCAGCGAATTATGTGCGATGGTACGTTTGAAGAAATTCTTGTTGTGCGGGCTGTTGTATCCGCCGGAACTTCCCTGATAGGCTCCCGCGTCGATGGCAAGGGGACCTTTGTAATAGAGCTGGAAAGAGCCGCCGTCCAAGTGCTGGTGGTTGCCGACAAACTGTTCGTTTATCTTCATTTCGGCAATCACGCTGTTTTCGTCCCATGCCGTGCGGGCTATCATCCAGCCGAAAGGACTTCCCGAATAGCGTGTCAGCGGCAGGTCATCGGGAGCTTTGGCCTTCAAATCCAAGTCTCTCCACAGAATGTCGAAGATGAGGCAGTGGCGTTCGATGTTGGGTTTGCGTTCGTACTCGTATGCCAGATAGCTGTCTTTGTAGAAGCTGGAAGCCAGCATGGCAGGCAGTGAGTAGGACGGCATGTTTTTTCTGATGGGATTCGTATCGCCGGCCGGCATCACCTGCCCGTCGGGACGGCGGCGGTAGAGGAAGTCGTACAGGACAAACTGCTGCGCCGGGTCGTATATGGCTCCTGCGCCCATGCGTTGCAGAATCCAGAGCGAGAAGAGGTCGTTGCTGAAACGTACATTTACGTAGCTCGTTCCCTGGTGGTAGTTATGCCCGGAGTAGATGTAGTTTCGCACAGGCAGATAATCCTTGAACATCATCTTTATTACATGGTTGTACATGTCCGGATACTCATCGTAGATGGATATGCCGGCAGAAAGCATGTCCCGCAGTATCATCCATTCGCTGGAGTGCCCGGCAATCGGTTCGTTGTTGCGTGGGGGATAGCCGCATTCCATTGTTTTGGCTATGCGGATGAAAGATTCTATGTAGGCTTTCTTTTCGGATTCTTTCATCTGGTCGTAGCACCAGTCATATACCATTGCTCCGCAGGTGAGCATCACACCGCTGGCACGCGACAAATCGCCTTTTGTTCCGTAATTGACGTTCTGAAGCGTGTCCAGCATGGCGGTAATGGCGCTTCTGGCCTGTTTCTTGTCGCCATACACCAGATAGTCAAGTGCCTGCACCTGTACGCGGCTGGTCACGCCACGCATTTCAAAGTAATAGCGGAACCCTCGGTCCTTGACTTTTGCCTCTTCTTCGGGGGTACGGTCTTTGCCCAATTTGTTCAGGGTAGCCAGAACTTCCTTTACATGCGGGTGCTCCATGCGTTTCTTTAAATCGGGCAAATCGGCGGAGCGTACATAAAGCCGGGGGTGTACTTGCGGCGGAATGGGTACTGTGACGCCTTCCATTTTCTCCCAGGTAACCTCTGGCCTGCCTGGTTGCGCATTGCTTTTCAGACAGAAAACGCAGAGGAAAAAGCTCGTGATAAATAGGATACTTTTTTTCATGTTTTTTTGTTTGGTATATTAATAAGTAGTTGTTTCCCGTTTTGTTTTGGAGAGGCGGACCGTGCTTAGTCCTCTGTAAATGTAAGGCAAAAATAGTTATCTTTATAGGCTTTGAATAGGCAAAAAGCCTCTGTGGCCCCATTTTTGAACATAAATGATATATGCTGGGACATTATTAATATTGTGTGCTTTCTGAATTATCCGTTATGTAGGATAAATCAGGCGGAATAATTGCAGGATTTATTCGTTTCTCTTATATTTATTAGTACCTTTGACTGCGAATGATAATTCGTTAGACCCCGGTTATCCTTTCGTTAGACCAGGGTTTAACGAAAGGGAGACCAAGGTCTGACGAAAGGATAACCGGGGTCTAACGAATTATCTACCGTAATCCGGCTATTTATCTATGGTACATACACCGGTTGGCATTAACTGATTAATAGTTTACCTATATGAGTGCTTATTATGATTTGTATCAAAGTCCGCCGGATGAAAACGGTGAAAGCGTTTGTCTGCATGCACGTATCCTGCCACGGGGAACAATCTCCGCCGGTAAATTCCGTGAGTTGGTGGCTAAGGCCACCGGTTTCAGTCCCGCCATTCTCGACGGAACTTTGCAGGCTGTTACAGACGAACTGTGCAGTTGGCTGTCCGAGGGGTGGACGGTGGAAGTGGGCGAGTTGGGCTATTTCTCCGTATCGCTGAAATGCGACCGTCAGGTTACCGACAAGAAAGAAATCCGCTCTCCGTCGGTACATTTTCAAAATGTGAACCTGCGCCTCGGGAGCAAATTCCGCAACCGTTTCAGTACGATGGAGCTGGAACGCAAAGCGTCGCCGTACGTATCCCGTTCCTTGATGGGCGAGGAGGAACGCAAGGAAAAATTATTGCAGCATTTGAATAAACACGGGTGCATCACACGGGCGGATTATGAATCGATAACGGGTTTGGTGAGGCATCGGGCGGTGTCCGACCTGAACCGATACCTTGCGGAGGGGATGATACGCAAATATGGCAGCGGCAAAACGGTGGTCTATTTGAAACCTTGATATCGGAAGAGAGACTTTTTTATAGGTGATTTGTCCCTACCTTTGGGTATGAAAAACAAACTTATGGAAAACACGCTTAAAGTCTGGCTTTTATCTTTTCTTCATTTATTCTTTCCCCGGCAGTGTGCTGTGTGCGGCACACTTCTGCAGGAAGGGGAGGAGACTATTTGTCTGAAATGCAATATGGATTTGTCCCGTACGGATTATCATCTTTGTGCGGATAATCCGGTGGAACGCACGTTCTGGGGAAAACTTCCTTTGGAACGCGCTACCTCTTACTTCTTTTATCATAAGGGCAGTGATTTCCGCCGGATACTGCATCAATTGAAATATGGCGGCCGTAAGGACTTGGGAGAGACCATGGGGCGTTTTATGGCAGCGGAGTTGGCTGTTTCGGAGTTCTTTCGCGATGTGGACGTCATCGTTCCCGTTCCTTTGCATCCCCGCAAGCAACGGATGCGCGGATATAACCAGAGCGAATGTGTAGCCAAAGGTGTTGCGGCGGTTACGGGTATTCCTTTGGATGCTGCTTCTGTGGTGCGCAAGAAGCATACGGAAGCGCAGGCAAGGAAATCTGCCTATGAACGGTGGAAGAATGTGGACGGCATCTTTCATCTTCGCCACCCCGAACGTTTTGCCGGAAAGCATATCCTGTTGGTGGACGACGTACTGACTACCGGAGCTACCATTACTGCGTGCGCCGATGTGTTTCGGGACGTGGAAGGGGTACGTATCAGCGTGCTGACACTTGCTGTTGCGAATTTTTGATAAATTCCGGTATTTCGGAAGAACGGGAAGTTTCCGGATATGTATTAAAATTTGTAATCTGTGTACTTTTTTAATAGAATAGTCATTTGAACTAATTTGTTTTTTAGACATTTATATGGTTCACTTTTAAAGTAGAAACGATATGGATAAAACAAATTTGTCAGCCTATATGGCTATGACTGTCTCTCAGTTGAAAGAAGAACAGCGCATGGGTACGGCGCATGTGTATCAAAGTACATTGAATCGTATCAAGGATTTTATGGAGCAGGACTCCATCAGTTTTGAAGAGGTCACCCCCGTGTGGTTGAAAGCATTTCAAGAGTATCTGCTGGAGCGCCAACTCCATTGGAATACAATTTCCACGTATATGAGGATGCTGCGTGCCACTTATTTCCGTGCCGTAGATGATGGGCTGGCTCCTTATCAGCCCAGGCTGTTCAAGGGGGTATATACGGGAACAAAGGTAACTGTGAAACGCGCTGTGGATGAAGATGTGTTCCGGCAGCTCAATGCACCTGTGGCGGATGAGAGCCTGGAGTTTACGCGCTTGCTTTTTTTATTGCTTTTTATGCTTCGCGGAATGCCGTTTGTAGATATTGCTTTTCTGCGGAACTGTGATTTGCGTGGCAATGTGATAGTATACCGTCGTAAAAAAACGGGTGCATGGCTCACTGTACGCGTAGAAGCTGAGGCAATGGAGATTATACGCAATCTCAGGAATACCGATAAGTCTTCTCCCTATTTATTCCCTCTCATTCATCATCCGGGAAAGGATGAGTACCGGCAATATCAGAATGCTCTGCGTAGTTTCAATTATCATTTAAAGAGATTAGGAGAACGTATAAAAGGCGTTGCAGGACTGACAAGTTATACCGCAAGACATAGTTGGGCTACCATTGCCAATTATCGGAATTATCAACAGGAACTCATTAGTAATGCAATGGGACATTCCTCCGTTAAAGTAACAGAAACTTACTTTAAAAGGCACTCGGATGATAAAATATGGGATATGAATAAGGAAATAGTTTCTTATATATTTGATAACCAGAGGATTGCTATTGCTTAAATAAAAAATATTGAGTATATTGATATTTTGATAATACTACAAATGTTATCCGTTACTTTGTAGGTAACGGGAGTTATATATTATGACAAATATCAACAAAATATTTGTATTAAACAAGAGAAGAAAAGATTTTTTTATGAAAAATAAGTGAAGTCGTCCTTTGATGTGCTTACAAGACGGACTGACTTGAATGATAGCGTTTTCCTTTGGTGGAAAATGCATAATACCTTCATGTCTGCATTATATTAAATTAACACAGAAAATCTGCTCGTATTTTTTCGCTCTCTCCAATAATCCGCAACAGTTAATTATGTTGATGCAAGATGTCTCTTGCAGTGTGTTTGTTCCTGTTTTCCCGTTACCTACAAAGTAACGGAAATGTTAACCTGATAAAATATATAGACAGATAAGTTATATCTTAATAAAAATGGAGAGCATGAAAAAGAGCCTTTGCATTATTTTCCTGTTTATCGGCATTTCTTTGTCAGCACAGGACATTTCGTTGAAGACGAATCTTCTGTATGACATCAGTACTACTTTCAACCTTGGTGCCGAATTCCGGCTGGCTCCGAAATGGACGCTGGATGTTTCCGCGAACTATAATCCTTTTACATTTTCAGACAGTAAGAAGTGGAAGCACTGGATGGCACAGCCCGAAGCACGGTATTGGCTGTGTGAGGCGTTTAACGGACACTTCTTTGGTTTGCACCTGCTTGGAGGGCAATTTAACGTGGGCAACGTGAAATTCCCTCTGGGCATTTATCCTACCACCAAGGACTATCGGTATGAGGGATATTATTACGGCGCCGGTTTGTCCTACGGTTATCAGTGGATATTGGGCAACCGCTGGAGCCTGGAAGCGAGCATCGGTGTAGGTTACGTACAGAATCATTACGATAAGTATGACTGTCCCAAATGCGGTGAGTGGAAAGAGAAGAATGACAAAGGGTACTTCAGCGTTACCAAAGCCGCGGTATCATTGATATATGTTATTAAATAAGGGAGGAAGCACATTATGAGAAAAGAATGGATATATGGCAAACTGATATGCGGTGCGTTGTTCTTGCTTGGAACGTGTCTTCCTGCTTTCGCGCAGACGGGACATCTTTCAGGCGTACGCGTAGTCAATGATGAAATAAAGAAGAACGGCCGTGAGGTTCATGTGAATTTTGTACTTGATATAGAGGAGATGCATGTGAAGCGTCAGGAGAGCGTGCGTCTTTATCCGGTGGTGGTGGCGAAAGAGGGTGGTAGGAGTCTGGAGCTTCCTTCTGTGGTGTTGGACGGTCGTGTCCGCGATAAAGTACACCGCCGTGAGAAGGCGCTGACCGGGTCTGCAAAGACCGATGGCGCTTATATAGCGTTGCGCCGTAAAAACGGAGAGGCGCAGCAGGTGGAATATGCAGTGACTCTGCCCTATGAGCCTTGGATGGCTCAGAGCCGTCTGGTGCTGCGCGAGCAGGTGACGGGATGTCTGGAGTGTGCACAGTCCGGCATGGAGGAAACGCCGGTAAAAAACACGTTCCTGCAATTGTTCCGGCCGCAGTATGCCACAGCTTTTGTGCAGCCCCGGAAAGAGACTGTGAAGGTACGAAACGAGGTGCGTGTGGCACGTTTGCAGTTCCGTCAGGACAGTTACAATATAGACCCGAAGTTCAAGAACAACGAATCGGAACTTGCCACGGTAAGCAGCTCTGTCGAGGTGGTAAAGACAAATCCCGATTTGACCATAACCGGAATTTATATTACCGGATATGCTTCTCCGGAGGGTACGGTGGAGTATAACCTGAAGCTGTCGAAGAATCGTGCGGAAGCATTGGCAGCGTACGCTCAGAAAGATACGGAAGTGGATGCTTCGCTGTGGCATGTGACCGGTGTGGGCGAGGACTGGGAAGGTTTGCGCAAGGAAGTGGAGAAACATCCGCTGTTACTGAAGATTGACGATGTGCTGAGGATTATCGATGAGTGTGACGGCGATAAGGATCTTTGTGAACAACGTATCCGCGGTCTTGTGCCTCCCGAAATTTACCAACGTTTGCTGAACGAAATGTATGGCCCGTTACGCCGTAATGAGTACCGCATAGAATATAATGTGAGAAACTTTAATCTGGAAGAGGCAAAGAAGCTGTTGAAAACCCGTCCCGACCTGCTGAGTGTCGAGGAAATCTATATGGTGGCAGATTCGTATGGGAAGGGCAGTGCGGAATATGATGAGGCTATGCTGACTGCTGCCCGCACATATCCGGCCAATGCCGCTGCTGTGGTGAACGGTGCTTGTGTGAAGATGGAACAGGGTGACGTGAAAGGTGCGATAGACCTGCTGGAGGGTTGTGAGGTGAAGGATGATGCTTCGGTTTTGAATGCGCTGGGTGTTGCCTGTGCCAGGGACAAACAATATGACAAGGCGAAAGAAATACTGGAGCGTGCCTTGAAGGCGGGAAGCATGGAGGCGCAAAAAAATCTGGAGCAGTTGGCGGGAGTGGTAGCTGATTTATAGTATACCACAGGATACATGTTTGTAGCAACATATAACAGAATACACAAATAGAACGAGTTATTAATACTATTTTATTTAATTAATCTATCAACTTATGAAGTTAAACAAGTATTTTATGCTGGGATTGGCAGGATTGGCTTTCGCAGCATGTAGCAACGAAGATGAAGGTAATGATATCTTGACGAAAGGTACCAAGCAGATTTCCGTGACGATTTCTGCCGGAAGCTATGGACAGACAAAAGTCGGAAGCGGATGGACAGAGGATGCTGATAAAGCTATTAATCCTCAGAATATCAAACTTTACCTGTTGAAAGCAGATGGTAATATTGTTAGGGTAGAAGATGCACAGGTCGGTAGTGACAATATCTATCATAATGTAAGTCCTGAAGTTACTAAAATTGCGGCTGTTGCCAATTTTAACGAAGATACCCCACTTCCTGTTGAAGGAAACTGGAAGAATAATGTTTTGGGAGCAACTTTGAATATGGATAAATATGGAGTTGCATCCACAGCACCTTTAGCAAGCGAAGTAGCTGCTTTGGTTCCTGATGGTACTGATAAAGAAGATGGCAATACGATGTATACGGCAACAGTTGAACTGGCGACCATGCTTTCCCGTATCGAGTTGAGCGGTAATCTTACATGTATCAACTTGGGTAATAGTGCATATAGCAAGTTAGCATTGACTCACATCGGTCTTAATGGAGTACATCAACAGTTTACATTGGGTGGAGAACAGGTTGGTAATGAATTATATGATAAGACCAACCAAGGAGGATACCCGGTAAGTGTACCTGCATGTTTTTATGATGAAACATCCGGTCCTGAAATCACTACTACTGCTGAAACGGCTTTAGGGGCAGGTTATGGCTATAATGTACTGGGTCAGCCTAAAGAAATGCTTCTTAAGTTCGATACTGAATACAAGAGCCCTGTAGCCGAAGGATTTATCGTTTATGATCCTGCCTACTTAAAGATTACAGGTCTGAAAACAGCGGAAGGTGACAAAGTAACCATGGAAGCCGGTAAAATCTATCAGATTACAGACCTGGAATTTGAAGAAGAAGACTTGACCGATTTGGATCCGGGAGAACCTACTATCTGCGTTACCGCTACTGTAAAAGTAAAGGACTGGGATATTGTACCGGTAGAACCTGAATATGGCAAATAATCTCTACTAATTTTTTCAACCGGAGGGATTGTATCAAAACAAGGTACTGAGACAGGAGCTGTTCCCGGTTTTGATACATCCCTTCCATCTCTCTCTTTCAACTAATTCTAAGAAACATACATAAAATATGAAATACACCAAATACATACTATCCTTGATGTTTTTAGCTTCGCTCAACGGGTGCATCAAAGAAGATATGAGTGACTGTCCGGGCAACTGCCTGCTGGAGTTCAGTTATGTAGGCGACGGTACAACCCAAATCTTTCAAGATAAGATTCATAAAGTGGACATGTATGTTTTTGATAGTGACGGTGCGTTGCTGTCTTCTCATCCGATAAGCGAAGCTGATATAAAAACAAGAACCACAGAGTTGAAGCTGCCTATAGGAAATTACCGGATTGTGACAGTGGGCAATACCTATCATACGGAGGTCAGCAACGGGCAAAGTCTGGCAACTGCCCAATTCTGTGATAAAAACTGTATAAGTGGCGAACGGATTGTCGGAAATGACTCTCTGTATTATGCTTACAAAGAAATCAGCATCCCCGGTGATGCACAACAGATAAAAGAACAGATGGATTTTGCCAGTTCGCACTACAAAGTCCATGTGGAAGTAGTAGGAACGGGACCTGTAGAGTCCGCTACCCGCACTCCGGTATGGCCGTTGCTGAGCATGAGCGGATTGTCTTCTATGACCGGTTTCGACAATAAGGCATGCGGCAATGTTGTTACCTATTACCCTGAAACCGAAAATAATGCGGAAAAGCATACCATGCTGGCACGTTTTAATATAATGAGGCATACTAATCATGAAAATGTGAATTTAGACCTCACTGACGCTAATGGAGTGAACCTTGCTCATGTAAATCTGGCCGATTTCCTGGCTGCCAACCCTGTAGTAGACCTGACCAGACATGAAGCGCTGATACCTATCCGCATTGAGTTTAAGTCTATAGGTGCGGTGGTCACAGTTCCCGACTGGTACATAGTAGACGTGAAACCGGAATTTTAAAAAGAGAAAACAATGAAGACATTAAATACAATATATCTATGGCTGATGTTGGCTGCATGTATGCTGGCACTTGCGGGATGTGTCGAGGAAAATGTATCCGGTACGGGAGAAGGCGGGAATATCAGTGTAAAAATGAATGTAAATGCCCGTGGCGGTTCCGACATACAGGCTGAAATGGAGAATGCCGTAAAGAGTTTGCGCGTATATGCTTTTATCGGACAGAAACAAATTGGATATTATTATGAAGAGGCCGGTTTAAATCCGGATGCAGGTGGTAAAATTTCTTTTTGGATGGATTTGAAATTACCGCCTTATTCTGCACTTGAACAGAATGTATGGTTCTACCTGGTGGCGAATGAGAAGGCAATACTGAGACCATCTGCAACTCTTCAGGAGAATATGACACGCGATGAATTGGAGAAGTTTTATTTTGAAGAAATCAAAGCTCGTGGTTATGGTGCGGTTCCGATGGTGGCCAGGCAGTCTCAGAAAATAGACCCGAATAATCTGAAGGAAAGTACGGCAGGCGGTTCGCATAACGGACATCTGATGTGGAATGGAACAGTGGAATTTGAACTGGAACGGGTTGTAGGTAAGCTGGGCATGTATTTTGCCGCTAAGGAAGCTGGCATGAACTTAAGTATCGAACGTATTGATTTTTTGGGAGTGCTTCAATATAATTATCTGTTCCATCCGGAAGATGCAGTGTGGAAAGAAGTTCCTCCTTTGGACAGTCCATTCGAATTACTGACCACCTCTTCTCCGGTGACAAAGGTAATGACAGATGCTGATTATGAGTTGCTTAATAAAAAAGATCCGGAAAGTATAAAGAAAGGGTTTAATGACTTTTTTTCCGTTCCGGTTTATATGTTTGAAAACTATTATGGTTCCGGTAATCCGAATAGTTGGGGAACGGCAGATACGGAACATAAAGGTTTTGTGGTCAGGGTTACTTACAGTATTAACGGGAACCAATCGGTGAAAGATATTTATTTGCCGCAAGTGAAGCGCAACACGTATTGTGTGGTGCTTAACCGTATCGGTCCGGACGATGTGATAACGGTGGATTATATGGTGGCCGACTGGGACGATGCCGGTGCATGGAATGACTTGACTTTTGAATATCCTACATATAGCAATCCGGTATTGCCGCTTGACGGCGATAAACCGAATACTCCTCCTGTGGTTTGCTACACAGGCGATGAGGGTTCGTCCATAGAGGAGGAGGGAGCTTTTTCTGTTCTGTTTGAGATGACTGCACCGGAAAATCAAGAATGGACTCCTACTTTGCTTAATGGTGTCGGAAATTTTGTCTGTAAGGTTTACCAAAATGGAAAGTTGGTAGATGCACCTTATCGAGCTTCTCCCAATCCGTTTACAATCAAGGTGATTGCACGGAATCCCGATGCTGTAGGGCAGACTGTTAATTTTGGCATTACTTATTCTCCTATTTGGGATTCGGGAAGTCCCAGTCTGTTAATGATTAATGGAACACAAGGTGCTATTGCATGGCCGGAAAGTGGCGACAGGGCAGAGGTGATTACAATTAGACAAGTATCAGAAATTCAAAAATGATGAGCAGATGAAACGGATATTCTACCATATGGCTTGTTGGTTGGCAGTGTTAGGTTGCGCTGCCTGTAGCAATGAAACGGATTTTGTACAGCCGGAAGCGGACAATAATAGTATTGTGCTTGACATTTCGTCTGCAACGACGTCGGTGACCCGTGCAGGCGCAACGGGTGCGGAAGTGACGGTAAGTTATGTTGATGTATTGATATTTGATGATACGGATAATAAAAGCTTGGCACATTATGAACGGGTGCAGGTGGTAGCCGACAGTCAAAAGAGCGGTAAAATTACATTGGCAAAAGCACAGCGGAAAGATTTTAAAGCTAATGAATCATATTGGGTATATCTGATAGCCAATAGTACATTGGGAGAAGACAAATTTCGAGAGGTAGCCGATTTGGGAAAATTACGCGGGTTGATGGAAGAACAGCGTAATATACACATGACCGGCGCCGGTACTGACCCTGAAATACCGATGATTTTTCTTATGGACGGCATAGCCTATCCCGCTGGAACAGACGAACCGGAAACGCCTGGAAAAGTAGTGCTTTACAATGGCAATCTTTCGGATAAAACAGAATTGGCCGTTACATTGCGACGCGCTGCTGCCAAAATTGTTGTGAAGATAAAGAAAGGGGAAGATGTTACCTTTGATAATTCATCGGGAGCCTATAGAGCAGGTTATTATCTGCGAAACATGTCTTACAGCACAACCCTTATTCCAAACCCGAATGCGAATGATAATGTAAAATTGCGGACGCCCGATCCTACTGCGGGTAAATATTTTGCATGGACGGAAAATGAAATAACTGTTACGGCTTATGCTTACAGTCATAATTGGAAGGATAAGCCTTTGGAAAGAGAAACGCGTCTGGTGGTGAATATTCCGCTCTATTATAAGAAAGAACCGGATTTGCGCGGAGCTAATTATTATCAGATTCCTATCAGCAAAGAGAAGGTTCTGGAACGGAATACTTATTACGAAGTAACGGTAGAGGTAAATGCGCCGGGTGCAACAGAAATTTTAAAACCCGAAGAACTCGAACCTGTCAATTATACCGTGCAAGCATGGGACGAGACAATAATTAATGTTGGAGGAGAAACCGACCGGCCGAAATATTTAACGGTAAATGAGGAAGAAATGGAAATGTATAATATCTCGGATGATAACACAACGCTGGAATTTGCTTCTTCATCGGAGGTCTCGGTTAAGGTGACGCGGGTTTATTACATTGATAAATTTGGGCAAACACAGGCTACAACCAGTGAAAGGGAGATTGCCAGGATGGGTATTAATGTAGTACCGGATAAAGGATTGAACGGAAATATCAATATACACAGCCCGTTGCCTACCAACAATACGATACGGTACATAGAATTGGAAATAACCAATGAGGATGGAGTAGAGGCTCGTAAAGTAACGGTTGCCCAATATCCGTTGGAGTATATCGTCAATATCCAGAGTTGGTATTCTTATCGCGATGACTTTAAAATAAATGATTCCCGACCTACCACTTATGATTATATGGGAGACAGGGTATACGGAATAAGTCTTGCTACAAGAAGTATATCCAATTGGAATGGGAATTATGATTACGAAGTATCCAGCGGCTTCGGTTGGTTCGAAGATGCAAGTAATGGTTTTTTCAGATCCAAAGTCGTTACCAAGATAGTTGCTGGCAAATCAACCATTTTACATTACTACTGGAATAGCAGAGGAGTTCTTAGCACCAGTGAATCAGGAGAGTATAACGGTCGTTTGTATCATATTACGATTACTTCTACATCTGACAAATACACTATAGGCAATCCGAGACAGATTCGCGACGAAACGACTGGTCTTCTCGTTACAGATCCGGGTACAGACAATGCGGAACTTGTGTCCCCGTCATTTATGATTGCATCTTCATTAGGCGGGTTCATGTTGGGTGCCGGAAACTTGACATTGGATAACAGTGCGAATAGTTTGAGGGTTGCCCGTGAACACTGCGCCAACTATGTGGAAGTTGCGCATGATGGAACAATTTATGACGATTGGCGTTTGCCGACAAGGGCGGAACTGGAGATTATCATGAATTTTCAAGGAAAAGAAGATGAAGATGCAGATGCTATTGACTATCTGCTGAATGCCAAATACTATTATAGTGCAAATGGTAGGGTGGAAAACTCAAAATCAAATATGAATGGAACAGGAGTCCGCTGCATCCGTGATGCCTTTGATACCCAAAAATAGAGAAGAATAAAAAAAACAGAAAGATATGGCAAAAGCAATAAAGCATACAGTACTTGTTGTGTTGGGACTGTTGGTCTCATTCACCGCCTGCCAGACGGATGAGTGGACTGCTTTTCAAGAAAAAGAAGCTCCCGAAGGTTATGTTAATATACATTTCGAAACGGAAATACCGGCTATGCCGGTGGTGACCACCCGCTCTGTAGACCCGGATGGTAAAGGGGTAAATAGTATGCAGCTGTTTTGTTTCGACAGCTACGGATTATTTATAACAACTACGCCGGCAACAATCACTTCCCACGGAGAAGAGTCTGGAGAATTTACAGCAACCATACCTGCCAATACACGCCGTATTCATTTTATTGCCAATCAGAATATGACTGATTTCCAGGAAGATGAATTCAGAAATAAATCGGAGGCAGATGTGATAGCTCTGTTGGAAGGTTCGTCCGGTATGATGATTTATTGGGCTCGTTTTGCATGCGATGCTAACAACGAAGAATCGATTGACCAACAATTGGCTAAAAATCCTAATATAATAATGATTCGTAACCAGGCTAAAATTACAATAGACAATCCGACAGGAAACGGTTATCTGGTAGTTACCGGTTTTACAGCCTATAATACGAATGCTTTTGGTACTGTGGCTTCTTATCATCCTACGAAAGGGTGGGTATGGTCTTCGAATGCAGACGTTGAGCCTTTTGTTACATTGCCTGCCAATGATGCCAAGTTGAGCGATATTCAGGATGTACAGGATATCAGCCAAAATCCGGAATTATATGTGTTCGAATGCGAAAACAGCTCGGAAGACCCGGTCAGTGTCATCATCCGCGGACATCTGCCCGGTGAGAGCGAAGAACTTTATTATCGGGTGATGCTGATTAAAGCGAATGGCGAGCAGGAACTGATACGAAGGAATCATCATTATATGTTTCATATTGCAGGAGCGCTTTCTTATGGACAGCCTACCTTTGAAGCAGCACTTACAGCGGCTGCCACAAACAATGTGTGGCTTTCCATATCGGACGAAGTTGAGTCGGTGGAAGATAACAACTATATATTAGCCGTGGACCAAACGAGTGTCGTGTATAATGATGAAAGAGCGGGTAAGACTGCCGAACTGAAATATACACTGTCGGGCAAGAACGGCACTTCCATTATCGGAACAGACAAGCCGGTGATAACATGGCTTAACGGAAATACGGTGGCAACCAATACGATAACGGACGCATTTACCATAAACAGTAATGGGGTGGGTGAAGGAAAGATTACCATTAATCTCCTGCCAATGAATAACAACCAGAAACTGGAAGGTACATTGTTGGTGAAAAAAGACCGCCTGCAACGTAAAATTAAGGTGATTATGGTGAAGAAGCAGAATTTTACACCAGCATGGGCATCTACGGAAATTTATGGCAATATGGATGATGGCGGTGCGCACGCTACTATAATGTTTACTATTCCGGAAGATTGTCCGACAGAGCTCTTTCCGCTCAGGGTACTGCTTGCAGTAGAGGCTTTGGATGTGCGCCATGAATCGGGTATGGTATTGCCGCTGGTGCGTGAAGGTGAAGAAGGTTATGGAACGGAGATGCCGGAATGGAAATATAAATATGTGTACACTGTGACGGAACCTGGTGTACAACGTGTTTATTTCAGGAATATTCTGAATGAGGAAGATGGGGCAACCAAAAATATCAGTATCGAAGCCGAACACTTCAATACCATGCATCGTGTCTTTACTTTTGCAGGCTCTTCACAAAAGTCGATAACAGTAGTGGGACTGGGAGAATATAATGGAGCAGAAGGTGGAGGAGACTTTGCGGATGATGAGAAAATCCTTTACCGTTTGGTGCCGCAGAAGAAAGGAGCCTTAGTACAGTTTGATATGCTGTTGAAAGATGGTGTAACGGCTATAAATGCAGGTGATAAGGATGAGTTTTTACTTTATTCCCAATATTTGGATCATATAAAGGACGGAGAAGAGCCTGATGGAGTAACTTTTGATTGTACTTTTTATGAAGTAGACAAGAGTGAATGGGGCTCAGGAGGACGTGTATATATGTTTAAGCCGATTGATGCCGGAAATCCGGAAGAAACAGGACGTTACTCCATTTACATGAAGACTAATGTTGCACGGAGTGCGGAAGTAGTGCGTATGGCATCCAACCAGCATGGTTCTCCCTCAGGGTTGCCGTCGAATAATGGAGCCGAGTATACGGGAAATACCTATCGCTCCGTTACTTTTGAGCTTGCCAATTACCATCCTTTCCGCTTTGCCGCACGGGTGGATGATATAGGTACTGATGCTTCGGGCAATGCGGAGGAGGAGGAAACACCGCTGACATGGACTTATGAACCTGAACAGGAAGTGGATATTAGCTTTGATGTAACCAGTTTTACCGGTTCAGATGGAAAGTCTGTCGATCCGTTTGGAGAAGAGTTCGAAATCTATATTGATGCGCCTATGCTGGAGATAGATGATGCACGCCTGAAGGAATTCAACTTAGATAAAAACAAGCTGAAAGCCGATCCGAGCACAGAAGGACGCTTTATTTATACGGTAGAGGCTAATCGGGAGGATGAAAGACGGTATGGAGTAGGTGAAGCCTTGCAAAAGGACGATGCCGCTGGTGCAGGAAGTCAAGAGGGAGAACGGAAAAAGCTTCCTTTCAAAACCAAATCAGCGGTAAGTGCCGGGGATATTGTCGTCAGTTCGAATAATAGGCAGGTGGTATTCTTTGAAAAGACATTTAAAGTAACCAATGAATCCATTACCGGAACCATCCGCTATACTGCTAACGAGGAGACTAAACCTGTGCCTAAGGGAGCTTTTGTATCTTTTGAACGTGAGGTGAACGGCAGCCGTATTGGTGTCATGACCATTCGGGAGGATGGCCGGTATGAGTTACGTTTGCGCAAGGAATATAATTTTGATTGGTATATAGACAATGTGGAACTGCATTATACGGTAAATGGAGAAGTTTATCATACTATGACCAAATTAGATGAGTTATTCAGTAACAGAGATTTGGTTTTGACAGCAGCAACAAATGAATGACAGTAAATATGCCGGGCCTTACAATATTTATTGGATGGATGGAACTTAGTCCGGTTGGAAAAGAAAATATATAGAATCTCTTATCATATACAATGGCTGTCTGTGACAGATGGCCTTGTTGTTTGTTTTGTTTGTATATCCCATTCTTGTAACCTGGTGAGGTAAGGAATGGGATATTTTTTTTGGGGGGGCTCCTCTGGAGGAAATGGGATATCAAACGAAAAAAGGTCCGCCGTAACGACGAACCTTTTTGCTCTTCCTCTTGGACTTGAACCAAGGACCCTCTGATTAACAGTCAGATGCTCTAACCGACTGAGCTAAGGAAGAATGTTGTTTTTTCTCAAATGCGCTGCAAAAGTAATAGGATATTTTGAAATATGCAATATCTTTGCAAAAAAAATATCAGAAATGGATAAAATAATTGGATTGGGAAACGCATTGGTCGATGTGTTAGCAACCCTTGACAGTGATGAAATCTTAACTAAAATGGACTTGCCCAAGGGCAGTATGACGCTTATAGATGAAGATAAGTTGCTGAAAATCAACGAAGAATTTAGCCGTATGAAAACTCATTTGGCTACCGGTGGCTCTGCCGGAAATGCAATCCGTGGCATGGCGCAGCTTGGAGCGGGAACCGGGTTCATCGGAAAGATAAATAATGATTCTTATGGTAACTTCTTTCGGGAAAGTCTGCTGAAGCATGGAACGGAAGCTGATTTATTAGTTTCAGATACATTGCCTTCGGGAGTGGCGTCTACTTTTATATCTCCGGACGGAGAGCGCACGTTCGGCACATATTTGGGAGCAGCGTCTACGTTGAAAGCGGAAGAACTGTCGCTGGAGATGTTCAAGGGATATACTTATCTGTTTATAGAGGGTTATCTGGTACAGGAGCACGCAATGATTCTCCGGGCTATTGAGCTGGCTAAGGAAGCCGGTTTGCAGGTCTGTCTGGATATGGCAAGTTATAACATCGTGGCAGGCGATCATGAGTTTTTCTCTTTGTTGGTAAATAAATATGTGGATATTGTTTTTGCCAATGAGGAAGAGGCGAAGGCGTTTACCGGTAAAGAACCTGAGGAAGCATTGGGGATTATCGCCAAAATGTGTAGCATTGCCATTGTAAAGGTGGGAGCGCGCGGTTCGCTGATTCGTAAGGGAACGGAAGAAGTACGTGTTGAGGCTGTGCCGGTGGCGAAAGTGGTTGATACTACCGGTGCCGGAGATTTTTTTGCGGCAGGTTTTCTATATGGACTGACTTGCGGATATTCTTTGGAGAAGTGCGGAAAAATAGGTGCTATCCTGTCGGGTGAGGTAATACAGGTGATTGGAACGGAACTGCCGGATTCAAAGTGGGAGAAGATAAAGGAAGATATAATAATGATAAATTAGAATATATGAAATATTTAAAGATACGTTGGATAGCTGTCCTATTGGTAGCAGTAGGTACAAGTTTCTTTTTCGGGTTTAAGAGTGGAGACAACCGTAGTTTTCAGGTGGCAAAGAATTTGGATATATTCAATTCTATAGTAAAGGAATTGGATATGTTTTATGTGGATACGATAGACCCGAACAAGACTATCCGTACCGGCATCGAATCCATGCTGTATTCACTTGACCCCTATACGCAATATTTTCCGGAAGACGACCAAAGCGAACTGGAACAGATGTTGAAGAATACGTATGGCGGTATCGGCTCTATCATAACCTGGAATACCAAACTGAAGCGTTCCATGATAGCCGAACCTTATGAACATATGCCGGCGGCTACCGTAGGCCTGAAGGCAGGCGATATTCTTATGGAAATCGACGGCAAGGACCTTGCAGGAAAGAATAATCAGGAGGTTAGCGAGATGCTTCGCGGGCAGGTAGGCACGAGCTTCAAACTGAAGGTGCAACGTCCCGGAACGGAACAGCCGTTGGAATTCGATATCGTTCGTCGTTCTATCCAGTTGCCTTTTATTCCTTATTATGCAATGTTGGATAACAACATCGGTTATATCAACCTGAGCACTTTCTCCGGTAATCCTTCCAAAGAGTTCAAGCAGGCATTTCTTGATTTGAAAAAGCAGGGAATAACTTCTTTGGTTATCGACCTGCGTAATAACGGCGGCGGTTTGCTGGACGAAGCTGTGGAAATAGCCAACTTCTTCCTGCCGCGCGGCAAAACACTGGTGACAACGAAAGGAAAGACCAAACAGGCAAGCAATACGTACAAGACGTTGCGTGAGCCGCTGGATTTGGAAATTCCGCTGGCTGTGCTGGTGAATAGTGCAACAGCTTCTGCATCGGAAATCCTGGCAGGTGCATTGCAGGATTATGACCGTGCAGTAGTGGTGGGTAATCGTACATTTGGAAAAGGGCTTGTGCAGACCACCCGTCCGCTGCCTTATGGAGGCACAATGAAACTGACAACTTCCAAATACTATATTCCGAGCGGCCGTTGCGTGCAGGCTATCGACTACAAACACCGCAATGAGGATGGCAGCGTAGGACGTATTCCGGATAGCTTGACTACCGTATTCCATACTGCTGCCGGACGTGAGGTACGTGACGGTGGCGGAGTTACTCCCGATATTACCGTCAAGCAGGATAAGTTGCCTAATATCCTGTTCTACTTGGTGAATGACAACTTGATATTTAATTATGCTACGGAGTATTGTTTGAAGCACCCCACGATTCCGGCTCCTAAAGATTTTAAGATAACGGATGCCGACTATGCCGACTTTAAGGCGATGGTACAGAAAGCAGATTTCAAGTACGACCAGCAGACTGAGAAGATTTTGAAGAACTTGAAAGAAATGGCGGAGTTTGAAGGATACCTGACGGATGCGTCCGACGAATTCAAGGCTTTGGAGAAAAAGCTATCTCATAACCTGGAGCGTGACCTCGACCACTTCTCAAAGGATATAAAGGAGATGATTGCAGTGGAAATTATCAAACGTTACTACTATCAGCGTGGAAGTATCATCCAACAGTTGAAAGATGATAAGGACCTGAAAGAGGCTGTCGGGATTTTGACTGCTCCGGAAAAATATAAAGAAATGCTCAGTGTCCCGCCGGTTAAGCCGGATGAAGGCAAAAAGGAAAAATAAAAAAACATCATCATAATCTTTATTTAAACCGAAATAGTCCGCTATTTCGGTTTTTTAGTTTCTATCTCGTTTTTGTCCCGTTGTGCGTATGTGTGTAATCCTCTATTTTTGTAAAAATAGAACGAAATAAGCGTTAAGGGGAGTTCCCTTTAGTGCTCCTGCGCTTTCCTAAAATTACTGGTATGCTGAACGAAGGAGCCATAAGCAAAACACAGACAAATTATGATGAAAAAACTGTTTTGGTTGGTGCTGTCAACCGTGATTTTGACAGGACAAAGTATTTTTGCTCAAGAAGCTGATTCCGAAGTCCAATCTTCTCAAAGAGAGGATTCTTTACTGCAAGTGGTAAATGAACTCTCCGACAGAGTACAGAAAACCGAAGATGCGGCACGAAATGAGAGAATATGGAAAAAAAGAGCCAAGTATTTTAATATCGGTTATATTACAAACCAAACGTTGACGGATAAAGTAGATGCCGAAGCGGAATGGAAAAGTGATTTCGGTGTTTCTCTGACTTTCGGAAAAACGTATTACCTGCATAAGAAGCCGTTGCTGAATATGATTAAGTTCGGTATTGACGCAACATGGTTTGAACTTTCGTATGCCAAGTATTCCGAACCGGACGTCTTTGCGGAAGGTGGTTCGTACACACGTGCTTATAATGATTATAGCAGTGGTTATGAAGACTATTACGAGGAAGATTTTGATTTGGGTATTCATCAGATAGATGCGTCTATGCACGTAGGTCCCTCCGTCACAGTCAATCCGGTAGGCGATTTGAAAGTGGCTGCCTATTTCCATTATGTGCCTACTTATTCTATGGTGGTCATCGATGACAGCTTCGGACACGGATATGTTTCCAATTTTGCGTTTGGTGCTTCTGTTGCCTATAAAGCAATTTCGGTCGGTATAGAGCATCGTTGGGCGAAGAAAGCTACTTATAACGGACTTTCTTTTGATGAGGAAGGTATGGATTATGATGCTCCGGACTTTGAGGATGTAATTGAAAGTGACAAGTGGAAGATGAAGTCAAAATCCTTCCGTGTATTTTTGAGTTTCAGATATTAGGATTCATCACAAAAAAACACAGGGTCTCACAGCTTTTGGGAATCCGGTAAGCATTACCCGCATCCGGAACAAAAGAAAACTCTGTGAGGCTCTGCGCTTTTTTTGTGGTGAAGGATAAGAAACCTACCGCTCGGTATAATCTCCGTTCTTTCTGATAAGTTCAATCAGCTTTTCTACGGCTTCCTCTTCGGGGATATTCTTTTCGATACACTCCTTTTTCTTATATAGGCTGATTTTGCCCCGTCCTGCACCTACATATCCGTAATCGGCATCGGCCATTTCACCGGGACCGTTGACTATGCAACCCATGATTCCGATTTTGAGTCCTTTCAGGTGTGATGTAGCTTGCTTGATGCGGGCAATGGTGCTTTCGAGGTCGTAGAGCGTACGGCCGCACCCCGGACAGGATATGTATTCGGTTTTGCTGGTACGGATGCGTCCTGCCTGCAGGATACCAAAAGCCGTGGTGTCTATAACCTTGTCGTCTATTGCCTTATCGCTTTCCTTGCCGGTTTGGTTGAAAAGGAAAATACCGTCGCAGAGCCCGTCGATGATGAGTGCTCCCATATCAGCAGCCGATTTGATTTGCAGATTTTCAGTTTCAGTCTCAGCGTAATGCTGGAAGAAGACAAGTGGATTCTTTAATCCTTCATTCATCAGTTGGTGCGCCAATGCACGGTATTCACCCAGTCTGTTGGGATGGTTGCTTTGTGCGACAAGTACCACTTCCGGGTGGTATTTCAGTCCGGCAATTACTTCGTCGTTCAATCCCATATAGGTGATAAACAGAAATTTCAGTGATGCGCTGCATCCGCTGATAAACGGCAGCTGTTCGCCTTTAAATGCAGGCCATGTGTTGGCTTGTCCTTCCCAAAGGTCGGCATCGATAATGTATTGTATGCCTTCGGTGGGAGATTCGGGCAATTGACGGCCCACGTATACATAGTCGGGCATAAACTGCGGATTGAAATCCATATTGCCGTCCAAGCGTGCGGCAACGACAACGGGAAGGTTTTCTCCGCCTATATTGCGCACGGCTGTCGTGGCTCTGCGTTCAGGAGACAAGTACTGGAATTCGGGAGCTACAGCACCCGGTATGTAAGGGTGGTTACGGCGTTGTACAATATAGTCCGCCAATTTCCGGGCAATAGGAATTTCTGCTTCGGGAGCTTCACTTAAAGATACGCGGATGGTATCGCCCAACCCGTCTGCCAGCAAAGCACCTATGCCTAAGGCCGATTTGATGCGTCCGTCCTCACCGTCACCGGCTTCCGTCACACCGAGGTGCAAGGGGAAGTGCATCCCTTCTTTCTCCATGATGTGGGCAAGCAAACGTACGGTTTTCACCATGATTACCGTATTGGATGCTTTGATGGAAATGACTACGTCCATGAATTGCTCCGCAACGCAGATTCTCAGAAACTCCATGCACGATTCTACCATGCCTTCGGGAGTGTCTCCATAGCGCGACATGATACGGTCGGATAACGAGCCGTGGTTCACACCGATACGGATAGCCGTGTGATTGGCCTTGCAGATATTCAGAAACGGGACGAAACGGTCGCGTATCTTCCGGAGTTCCTGTGCATATTCTTCATCGGTATACTCCAGATGCTTGAAAGTACGTGCGGAGTCTACGTAGTTGCCCGGGTTGATACGGACTTTTTCCGCATACTGCGCTGCCACATCTGCTACTTTCGGGTTGAAATGCACATCGGCCACCAATGGGGTCATGTAGCCGTCCTGACGTAAGGCTGCGTTGATATTCATCAGGTTTTCTGCTTCTTTGACACCTTGAGTGGTAAGACGTACGTATTCTCCACCGGCATCCACAATACGTTTGGCCTGTGCTACACACGCATCGGTATCTTGCGTGGAAGTGTTTGTCATACTTTGTATGCGGATAGGATTGGAGCCGCCCATAGGGGTGGCTCCGATATTCACTTCTGATGTTTCCCGTCGGGAATAATTGAATATATCCACGTTATTAGTGATTAATGGTCAGTGATTATCAATCACTTCTTTCAGTTTGTTTTATACTCGTATTTAACTTCTTTCAGGTCTTCGTTTGCTTTCACGATTTTCTTTTTCAGACCTTCTTTATAAGCAGTAAAGGCTTCTGCCAGTTCCTTGTCGCTCAATGCGAGCATTTGTACGGCAAGAATAGCTGCGTTCATTGCTCCGTTGATGGCTACGGTGGCCACAGGGATGCCCGGAGGCATCTGAATGATGGAATAAAGCGCATCCACTCCATCGAGTACGGAGCCTTTTATGGGCACGCCGATTACAGGCAGTGTGGTATTGGCTGCAATAACGCCGGGCAGGGCTGCTGCCATGCCGGCTGCCGCGATAATAACTTTAATTCCGCGTTTACGTGCCCCTTTGGCAAATTCTTCTACGGCTTCCGGAGTACGGTGGGCGGAGAGGGCGTTCATTTCGAACGGTACATGCAAATCGTTGAGCAACTGTGCGGCCTTTTCCATGACAGGAAGGTCGGAAGTACTGCCCATGATGATACTAACAATTGGAGACATATTATTTAAATTAGTGGTTAGTGATTAGCGTTTAGTGATTAGTGTTTAGTGATTAGGGATTGATGAGAAAAGATTTTAAAACAAATTATTACTGCTAATCATTACTCCTAATTACTAAACACTAATCACTAAACGCTAATTATTAATCAGTGCTTTGTATGCTTCTGCATCCAGCAGTCTGCCGAAATCAGCATCGGCAGCGGGTTTGATTTTGATGAGCCAGCCTTCGCCATACGGGTCTTTGTTAACCAGTTCGGGCTGCTCTTCCAATGCTTCGTTTTGTTCCAGCACTTCTCCGGCAACGGGCAGGAAAAGGTCGGAAATGGTTTTTACTACTTCGATGGTGCCGAATACTTCATCGGCTGCCAATGTTTCGCCTACGGTTTGGATGTCGACAAATACGATATCTCCCAATTGTTCTTGGGCGTAATCGGTAATTCCTACATAAGCTACATCTCCTTCGAGACGAATCCATTCATGTTCTTTCGTGTACTTTACATCATTAGGAAAATTCATAATCGTTAGTTTTAAGAGTTAATATTTGATATTTAAAATAAGAATATGCTGAATAGACGGAGTAACAGTTTGCTGAGCGGATGAAGTACCAGCAAGGTACAAATCAGTCCTACGGCAAATCCGCCCATTACCTCACCGAGCGTATGGTGTTGCAGGATAATCCGTGCCGTGCCCAATACGCCTGCTACGAGAATGAATATACACAGCCAGCCCACCGGATTGTATCCGAACAGGGCACTGAAAGCAACCAGCCCACCTATTATGGCACCGGCTCCCGCCATGTGTTCGCTGAGCTTCCATTTCAGGTTGACAATGACACAGATAATCATCACGATAAGAGAGGCAAAGATAATTCCTGTCATATACCAGGGGATGTTCAGCCGGTGCATCATGAGCAGGCAGAACACATAGGAAGTGATGGTCAGGATGAAAGGCACATATCTCCGTTTCCGTTCCGTTAAATCCTCAGGAGTGAATCCGTTGATTTTGCGAAAGAGGAAAATGGTCAGTGTGGGCATAAGGATTGTAAAACAATATACCACGCCCAATACAATCAACTTGTATTGCAGGGGCATGATTCGCAGGTATGAGAATACGAACAGAATCAGAAATGCCATGAAAGGTATGGAGAATGGTGTAAATATCATCGAAATTACCCTGGCTGTCCTGATAAGGTTTTTATCTGCTATAATATGTTGTTCTATTGCCATTTTTTTATTTTTGCATTATCACTCTACCGTTTGGATTGCCTTGTGCCGTTTCTATTTCCTCAGCCTTGCTACCGGAATGTTTAATTGCTGGCGGTATTTGGCTACGGTGCGGCGGGCAATGGGGTATCCTTTCTCTTTCAATATCTCGGTCAGCTCGTCATCGGTATAGGGTTTCTTCCTGTCCTCGTTGTCGATGCATTCCTTGAGTATTTTCCGTATCTCCCGGACTGACATTTCTTCGCCGTCTTCCGTAACATATCCATCGTTAAAGAAGAACTTCAGCGGGTAGATGCCGTAGTTGGTCTGTACATATTTGCTGTTGCTGACGCGGGAGATGGTTGAGATGTCGAGTCCTGTGCGCTCGGCAACGTCTTTCAATATCATGGGGCGAAGCAATGACTCGTCACCGTCGAGAAAGAAAGGACGTTGCAGGTCGATGATGGCCTGCATGGTAGTCATCAGGGTATTCTGCCGTTGCTTGACGGCATCGATAAATCCCTGAGCTGCATCCATTTTCTGTTTCAGGAACATCATGGCCTCTTTGGATTCCTTGGACTGGTTTGCCTTGTTCTTGGTGTGTTCCTCTACCATTTCGGTGAAATCGCGGCTCATGCGCAGTTCGGGAACATTCCGGTTGTTGAGCGACAGGTTGATAGTGCCGTCGTCATAGGTATCCACAATAAAATCGGGTACGATTTGTTGCAGGTTCTTGCCGATAGTTTCACCCAAAGACGCTCCCGGACGCGGATTCAGTTTGCAGATTTCTTTTATGGCTTGCTGGAAAGCATCTTCTTCCAGTCTGAGTTTCTGTTGTATTTTGTCCCAATGCTTACGGGTGAAATCCTCGTAGCATTCGGAAATGATTGCTTCTTCAATATAAAGGATCGGATTGGGAGTGAAGTGCTGCTGTTCTATCTTGCGCCGTATCTGGATGAGAAGGCATTCCTGCAAGTTGCGGGCTCCCAATCCGGCAGGGTCGAAATCCTGAATGATTCTCAATGCTTCTTCCAGTTCTCCGGTAGTGGCTTCGATGCCGGCATAAATGGCAAGCTCATCGCTGATACTGTCCAGTGATTTGCGCAGCAGCCCGTCGTCGTCCAATGAGCCGATGAGATATTCGGCCAGTTCACGCTGGTGTTCGGTAAGGTTGCGCTCACCCAGTTGTTCTTTCAGGGTTTCATAGAAGGAAGTCGTATCGGAGAAAGGTATCTCTTCGGCTTGTTCTCCCTTGCTGTGGTTGTTTTCCTGTAATTTATAGTCGGGTATGTCATCCTCGTTGAGATAGTCGCTCAGAGAATCGTAATCGGTATCTCCACCATCTTCTGCATTGGAGTCTGCATCGGGGGTATTGGAATATTCATCACCGGATGTATCATCTTTTCCCTCTTCCAGTGCCGGATTTTCCAGAAGTTCGGCACGTACGCGGTCTTCCAGCTCTATTGCCGGAAGTTCCAACAGCTTTACTACCAGAATCTGTTGTGGTGACAGCGTCTGTATCTGCTGCTGCGCTTGGGTTTGTATCTGTCGGGAGCCTTGTGCCATAAGTTACATTATTTATCCGCTGCAAAGATAAGTTTTATCTTCGCACTTTTTGCAAAAATAGTGAATAGTTCGGGAACGAAAAATCTTCTTCTGTTATATTTAACAAGAAAGCTGCGGTTCGGTTGTTTTTTCTTGTTGGGTTGTAAGTCAGTATTTCCTGATTTTCCTTATCCTTTCAAATATTCTCTTTATCTTTGTGGTATAACAACTAAAACTATGAACATTATGTTTGCTAAAGAAACGTATATACAGCGTCGGGCCCTGTTGAAGAAAAATATAGGCTCAGGAGTGTTGCTGTTTTTGGGTAATGACGAACAAGGACTGCATTATGAGGACAATACTTTCCGTTATCGTCAGGATTCTACCTTCTTGTATTATTTCGGTTTGTCGTTTGCCGGTTTGTCGGTGATTATCGATATTGATGAGGACAAGGAGATTATATTTGGCGATGAACTTACGATTGACCATATCGTATGGATGGGAACGCAGCCTACCCTGAAAGAGAAAAGCGGGCGTGTGGGCATAACGGAAGTAATGCCTTCTGCCGAAATCATGAACTATCTGCATAAAGCAGTGCGCAAGGGACAGACAGTGCATTACCTGCCTCCCTACAGGGCGGAGCATAAATTGAAACTGATGGAGTGGTTGGGCATTCCGCCTGCACGCCAGGAAGGTTCTGTTCCATTTATCCGTGCAATTGTGGCACAACGCAGTTATAAGTCTGCCGAAGAAGTAGAAGAGATAGAAAAGGCATGTAATGTGACGGCTGATATGCACATTACGGCTATGAAAGTACTTCGTCCGGGTATGTACGAATACGAAGTCGTAGCAGAAATGAACCGGGTGGCCGAATCCAATAATTGCGAGCTTTCTTTTGCAACGATTGCCACTGTCAACGGACAGACTTTGCACAATCATTATCATGGCAATAAGGTGAAGCCGGGAGATTTATTCCTGATTGATGCCGGTGCGGAAGTAGAGTCGGGTTATGCGGGCGATATGTCCTCTACCGTTCCTGCCGATAAAACGTTTACCCCTCGTCAGCGGGCTGTTTATGAAATTCAGAATGCAATGCATCTGGAGGCTGTCAAAGCGCTTCGTCCGGGTATTCCTTATATGGATGTTTACGACCTTTCCGCCCGCGTAATGGTAGAGGGAATGAAAGAACTCGGTTTGATGAAAGGCAATGCCGAAGATGCTGTACGCGAAGGCGCACATGCCTTGTTCTATCCTCATGGTTTGGGGCATATGATGGGGCTGGATGTGCATGATATGGAAAACCTCGGCGAGATTTGGGTCGGTTACAACGGTCAGCCTAAGAGTACGCAGTTCGGTCGTAAGAGCCAGCGTCTTGCCATTCCTCTGGAACCGGGTTTTGTACATACCGTTGAGCCGGGCATTTACTTTATCCCCGAACTGATAGACCTTTGGAAAGGAGAGAAGAAGTTTAAAGACTTTATCAATTATGATAAAGTGGAAGAATACCGCAACTTCGGAGGTATCCGCAATGAAGAAGACTATCTGATAACGGAAACCGGTGCACGCCGTTTAGGCAAAAAGATTCCGCTGACACCGGAAGAAGTGGAAGCGTTGAGATAGTTAAAGATAACTGAGAGTTGAAAATTACCGTGCAGCATAATGGCGGCACTCATTTTCAACTCTCAATTTTTTAATTCTCATTTTTTTAAGTGTGTAGCTCCAATACAAACCGTGTGCCTTTCGCATAGCTACTGTCCAATGTAAGGCTGCCATCCATTTTGGCGGCAATCAGCGCGCAGATGGGTAATCCCAGACCATCGCCCTGCGTCAGGTCTTTTACTTCGGTGAAAGGCTTGAATATGTTTTCGCGCTGTTCTTCGGCGATGCCGCAGCCTGTATCGCTTATGATGAACTGATGTGTATGAGCGCCGCGTTTTTTGAAGTCCAGCCCTATTTTTCCGCCGGCGGGGGTGTATTCGGCCGCGTTTTCAAGCAAATGCAGTAAGATGCGTTCCAGGTGTTCCGGATTAATCTTTATGTTCAGTTTGGGAGCATTGACAATGAGGGATACATTTTCCTGTACTTTGCCGCGTATTTTGTTCATAACGTTTTCACAGAAGGCCGAAATATTCTCTTCTTGCATTTCATACGGTTCTGATAGGCTGTTTTCCAGTTCGGACAGCTCTTGTATGTGAGCAGAGAAAGTACGCAATGCCTGTACGCCGGGCAGCTTCGGGTCGAGAGTGGCCAGTGTAGGCTCCATTTGGGCGGAGATATTTTGGATGAATTCGGTCTTCAGTTCATTGTGTTCGTTGGCAATGCCGATTGCTTTCTTTTGTTTGCGTGTCAGTAGGATGAAGCGTAGTAATATGATGGCTCCTGCCACTAATGCTGCCGCTAAAATGGCTGCCAGGACGCAAAGACCGGTGATGATATGCTGTTTGGAGGAAAGAGAGTCGTCTTTTTCCTGAATGATAGTCAGACTTTCATTATATTTCTTTTTCAATGCATTCAATTCTTTCTGTGCAGTGAGTGCTTTAACAGAATCTGTCCAGGTAATGTATTTGTCGTAAGTACGCGCCATTAATTCTGTATCGTTTGCCCGAAGGGCAATGTTTATGAGATTTTGATAGCATTCATCCGCTTTGGCGTAGCTCTTTTGTTGCTTATACTGTTCTATCAGTTTCTTGAAAGCTGTATCTCCCTGCGAATTCATGCCGAAAGTGTAGTAATAGCTGGCTTGGGTATACAGAAAGTCGTTGCTTAGAGAGTCATTTTGGGCAGCTTTGGCTGTTTCTTCCAGTCTGTTTAACTGTTCTTTGGCACGGGTGGGGTTTTTGAGGCTGATGTACATTTGCAGACGTTCTTTGTTGATGCGGAAACGTAAATCAGGAAAGTCCTTTTTGAGTTTTTGTTCGCCGGTTCTCACCAGCAGTTCGGCATTGCGCAGCAGTTCGAATGCTTCTTTATAATAATTCTCCCGGTGATAGAGGGCGCTGGCATTTACACCGCATTTTACAGCCTGGGCATAGTTTTCTTGCGTGGCGAAGGCATTGTAAGCCTGTAAAAAGAGATAGCGTGCCTTGATGTATTCTTTCTTTGCCAGATTTTCCTGTGCCTGTTTCATCAGTTCATCAGCGCGGTTTTGTGCAAATGTTTGGGTACACAGGCAAAGGAGAACCGCAAGAAATATGGGAATGCTTTTTTTCATTATAACCGGATTTGTTTTGTTTGCCTACAAAGTTAAAGTTTTCTTAGTCTGTTGTATGCGGATGTTTGTAATTCCCTGTCAGAATTAACAGAATGTTTGGTATGGCAGGAATTTTTGTCCGGACCGAAGCTGTTTGCCGGTTCCGGACAAAGAGATTGTTTGGGTGTCGGGTTAGTATTTGAAACTACTGCCGCCTAAGAACTCCCTGAGTAGGGATGTCGGCGGAATTTCCTTATCTTGTACCGGAGTGAAGTATTTGATGAACTTCATAAGCCGGTAGGCCTCGGCGTATTCCGGACAGTTGCGCGGTACGCTGGTAAGGATAGGTTCTGCATGGCAACGCAGTACGGCAAATTCAAACAAGAGGGCGGAATTGAACATGACATCGGCATTTTCCTGGTAGGGGAATATCCATTTGTCTTCACCGGCACGTACGCTAGGCCAGCGCGAAATGGTTTCTTGTGCTGAATATCCCCGATAGTTGAAGTCGCGGATGATGCGGCGCAACAGGCGGTTGTCCGTAGTAGGAATCCAGTTGTGATCGTCCAGTGAGATGGTGGTCAGTGCAGATACATAAATTTTGTATTTGTTTTCGGCAGGAATCTGCGGAGTGAGCTCCGGATTCAGGGCATGGATTCCTTCCAATATAAGAATGGTGTGCTCGTCAATGCGCAGTTTGTCTCCCTTGTATTCTTTTTTGCCCAATGTGAAGTTGAATCGGGGAAGTTCCACTTCTTCTCCCCGTAGCAAAGCTTGCAATTGATTGTTGAACAGCTCAAGGTCGAGGGCGTAGAGAGATTCGTAGTCATAATTGCCGTTTTCGTCCAGCGGGGTGTCTTCCCTGTCTACAAAATAATTGTCCAGAGAAATGGGGTAGGGGCGCAGGCCGTTGGTCATCAGTTGCACCGAAAGCCGTTTGCTGAAAGTTGTTTTTCCGGACGAAGAAGGGCCGGAGATCAATACGAGCTTTACGCGGTCGCCGTTCTCTCCCCGGTGATAGATTTCATCGGCAATCTGAGCAATCTTTTTCTCCTGAAGGGCTTCTGCTACGTTAATGAGGTCGGTTGCATGTCCGGCTTCACATGCCAGATTGAAGTCGCCTACATTGCTTAGCCCCATGATGTAGTTCCAATGCAGATGTTCCTTGAATACATCAAGCATCTTTTCCTGTTTTACCACTTCTTCCAGTACGGTCGGGTTTTCTTTGTTGGGGATACGCAGCAGCAGACCGTCATAATATTTTACGATGTCGAACAGCTTGATAAAACCTGTGCTGGGCAACAGATTACCATAATAGTAATCTACCGTATCTCCCAATGTATAATAATAGGTGTATATAGAGCCGGAGGTTTCCAACAGCTTTACCTTATCGTTCATTCCCCGTTCGCTGAATACCCGTACGGCTTCGGTGGTATGGCATTCGGTACGGCGGAAAGGGATGTCCTCGGCTATGATTTCCTGCATCCGCTTCTTGATTGCCGACACGTCTTCCAGCTCAATAGGACGTCCGATGCGGAGATTGCAGAAATAGCCCTTGGATACGGGATGCTCTACAAACAGCTTCCCTTCCGGGAACAATTCGCTGACAGCCTTATATAGGATAAAACAAAGTGAGCGGACATACGTACGCATGCCGGAGGAATCCCGTACATCCAGAAATTCCACATCTTTATTATTATATACCCGGAAATTCAGCCCTTCGGAACGGTTATTTACTTTGGCGCTGACCACTTGATAGGGGAAATTAAGATTAAAACCGTAATAAATATCCAAAAGTGAGCTCCCTATAGGGAATTCTTTATAAATATTATTATTTTTGCAACAAATTTGTAACATATGTTTCATGGTGTCTTTTTTTGAGATTATTAATACGCTAAATATAGGACATTATAACAAATGGTACAATGAAACACTTTAACTAATTAAAGATGGAATATTCTTTTTATGATTTTTTAAAGCTGCTTGGCTCATTGGCATTGTTCCTCTACGGAATGAAAATTATGAGTGAGGGACTTCAAAAATTCGCCGGCGACCGCTTGCGGAAGATTTTAACCGCTATGACGACCAACCGGGTGACCGGCGTTCTGACAGGTGTGCTTATAACAGCGCTTATCCAGTCCTCTTCTGCAACTACGGTTATGGTAGTGAGTTTTGTCAACGCCGGGTTGCTGACCCTGTCACAATCTATAGGTGTTATTATGGGGGCCAATATCGGTACTACTGTTACTGCCTGGATTATTTCAGCATTAGGTTTTAAAGTCGACATAGCTGCTTTTGCCCTTCCTCTCTTAGCCTTTGGCATTCCTCTCCTCTTCTCTCAAAAAAGTAATCGCAAATCCATCGGTGAATTTATTTTCGGTTTCTCTTTCCTGTTTATGGGGCTTTCTTATTTGAAGAACAATGCACCCGATTTGAGCCAGAATCCGGAAATGCTGGCTTTTGTGCAGGACTATACCGATATGGGGTATATATCCGTACTGCTTTTTGTGCTTATAGGAACGGTACTGACCATGATTGTGCAGGCCTCTGCTGCAACGATGGCGATTACGCTTATCATGTGTGCGAATGGTTGGATTAGCTTCGAACTGGGAGCGGCACTTGTTCTGGGTGAGAATATAGGAACAACCATAACAGCCAATCTTGCGGCGCTTACCGGTAATACGCAGGCCAGGAGGGCTGCATTGGCGCATCTGGTATTCAATGTGTTCGGCGTTATATGGGTGTTATGCCTGTTTGTTCCTTTTACGCAGGGAGTATCATGGTTTGTGGAAAATATAATGGGAACCAAAGATCCTGCCGTTGCCGTTTCCTTTAAGCTGTCGGCTTTCCATACTTGTTTCAATATCTGCAATGTGTTGATATTGATATGGTTCGTGAAGTTTATAGAGCGTACGGTCTGCGCTATTATTCCGCAGAAGGAACAGGACGAGGAATACCGTCTGCGCTTTATTACGGGCGGTATGCTTTCTACGGCGGAGCTTTCCATTCTGCAGGCAAGCAAGGAGATTCATCTGTTTGCCGAACGTACGCATCGTATGTTCGGTATGGTACGCGACCTGTTGCATACCGAGAAAGATGACGATTTCAATAAGCTGTTCAGTCGGATAGAAAAGTACGAAAATATCAGCGACAGCATGGAACTGGAGATTGCCAATTATCTGAATCAGGTGTCGGAAGGACGGTTAAGTTCTGAAAGTAAGCTGCAAATCCGGGCCATGCTGCGCGAAGTGACGGAGATAGAAAGTATCGGTGACAGTTGTTATAATCTGGCACGTACCATCAATCGCAAGCGTCAGACCAATCAGGAGTTCACAGAAAAGCAATATGAGCATATCCATTTCATGATGAAGCTGACCGATGATGCTCTCGGGCAGATGATTGTGGTGGTGGAACGTTCGGATCATCAAGGCATTGATGTGAACAAGTCGTTTAATATCGAGAATGAAATCAACAATTACCGCAACCAGTTGAAGAATCAGAATATCCTTGATGTCAATAACAAGGAATATGATTACCAGATGGGAGTCTACTATATGGATATCATTGCCGAATGTGAAAAGTTGGGCGATTACGTTGTCAATGTAGTAGAAGCCAGCAGCGATATAAAAGAAAAGAAAGCGTCTTAGGACGCTTTCTCAAATTCATCTTTGCCTACTCCGCACAGGGGGCAAACCCAATCGGCAGGGAGGTCCTCAAAGGATGTTCCCGGTTCTATTCCGTTTTCCGGATCTCCTAATTCCGGGTCATAAACATATTCGCAAATAGTGCAGATGTACTTTTCCATAATTGTCTTGTATTTAAATTTCTTCTTTAAGAACAATTGGATTTCCCTTTTTGTTTTCCGTTCGGGCAGAAAAAGATGTTTTTGTTAGTAGGCTCTTGAAGTAAGTTTCTATGGAAGTGGCTGGCAGATGTTCATAGAAAGGAAAAAGGCCGGATTTGTAAAACCTATAAAAAGATTTAATAACATTCTCTATACAAATTATTGTTGTATTTTTGCAATTCAATTTAAACCTAACGAATTGCATGACTGCAACAAAGGATGATTTGTATCACGTCGGACTTACTGACGATGAAGTACGGAAGAGCCGTACCGAGCATGGTGTAAACCTGTTGACGCCTCCGAAGCGCCCGTCTTTGTGGAAACTTTATCTGGAAAAGTTTGAAGACCCCGTAGTAAGAGTATTGCTGGTGGCCGCTTTCTTCTCTTTGATTATTTCCATAGTGGAGAACGAATATGCCGAAACAATCGGTATCATAGCTGCTATTTTACTGGCTACGGGCATTGGTTTCTTTTTTGAATACGACGCCAATAAAAAGTTTGATTTACTGAATGCAGTGAACGAGGAAACTTTGGTAAAGGTGATTCGTAACGGACACGTACAGGAGGTTCCCCGTAAGGATGTGGTGGTAGGAGATATTGTTATATTGGAAACCGGTGAGGAAATTCCCGCAGACGGTGAATTGCTGGAAGCCGTTTCTTTACAGATAAATGAATCTAATCTTACGGGTGAGCCTGTTGTGACCAAAACTACTGTAGAGGCGGATTTTGATGAAGAAGCCACTTATGCTTCCAATCGTGTGATGCGCGGTACAACAGTGGTCGACGGACACGGAGTTATGCGTGTAGAGTTTGTGGGTGACGCCACGGAGATCGGAAAAGTTGCCCGCCAGAGTACCGAGCAAACGACCGAGCCTACTCCGTTGAATATCCAGCTTACAAAACTTGCCAACCTCATAGGGAAAATCGGCTTTTCGGTAGCCGGTCTTGCATTCGCTATCTTCTTTATAAAGGATGTTGTCCTGGTTTATGATTTTGCCTCATTCCATACTTTTGAACAATGGCTGCCTGCTTTGAAAGCTACTTTGCAGTACTTTATGATGGCAGTAACCTTGATTGTCGTTGCCGTTCCCGAAGGCCTGCCCATGAGTGTGACACTCAGTCTGGCACTGAATATGCGCCGCATGCTTTCCACCAATAATCTGGTGCGGAAGATGCACGCCTGCGAAACAATGGGGGCAATTACCGTTATCTGTACGGACAAGACGGGTACGCTGACACAAAACCTGATGCAGGTGTATGAACCGAATTTCTACGGATTGAAGGACGGAAAGGAAATAGGAGAAGATGATTTGAGTAAATTGGTAATGGAAGGTATCAGTGCCAATTCTACAGCTTTTCTGGAGGAAACGACTCCGGAAGAGAAGCCCAAAGGCGTGGGTAATCCTACGGAGGTAGCTTTATTGTTGTGGCTCAATAGCCAGCAGCGTAATTATCTGGAGTTGAGAGAGGGCGTGAAGGTGCTTGACCAGTTGACTTTCTCTACCGAACGGAAGTTTATGGCAACATTGGTACACTCTCCTCTGATTGGGAAGAAAATACTTTATGTAAAGGGTGCTCCCGAAATTGTATTGGGCAAATGTAAGGATGTGCTTCTGGATGGCAAGCGGGTGGATGCGGTAGAATATCGTTCTACGGTAGAGACTCAGTTGCTGAACTATCAGAACATGGCGATGCGTACGCTTGGTTTTGCCTATAAGGTAGTAGACGATACGGAACCGGCCGACTGTGTGGCATTGGTTGCAGAAAACGATTTGTCTTTCCTCGGCGTTGTGGCCATCAGTGACCCTATACGTCCGGATGTGCCTGCGGCAGTTGCAAAATGTCAGTCGGCAGGTATCGGCGTAAAGATAGTAACGGGAGATACGCCGGGTACGGCAACCGAAATTGCGCGGCAGATAGGTTTGTGGAAACCGGAAGATACGGAACGTAACCGTATCACGGGTGCTGCCTTTGCCGAACTGACGGACGAAGAGGCGCTCGACCGGGTGCTGGACTTGAAGATTATGTCGCGTGCCCGTCCTACCGATAAGCAACGTCTTGTTCAGCTACTGCAACAGAAAGGCGCGGTGGTAGCCGTGACGGGTGACGGAACCAATGATGCTCCGGCCTTGAACCATGCACAGGTGGGGTTGTCTATGGGAACGGGAACATCTGTGGCGAAAGAAGCAAGTGACATCACGCTGTTGGACGACTCTTTCAACAGTATCGGTACGGCCGTGATGTGGGGGCGTTCATTGTATAAGAATATCCAGCGCTTCATCGTATTCCAGTTGACGATTAACTTCGTGGCACTGTTCATTGTGCTGTTGGGTTCATTGGTGGGTACTGAATTGCCGTTGACCGTAACGCAGATGCTGTGGGTGAACCTGATTATGGATACCTTTGCCGCTTTGGCCTTGGCGTCTATCCCGCCCAGTGAGAGTGTCATGAAAGAGAAACCCCGCAAAAGTACGGATTTCATTATAACCAAATCCATGCGGAATTATATACTTGGCATGGGAGTGGTTTTCCTGGCATTGCTTATGGGCATGTTGTTCCGGTTTAACAATGAAGAAGGCGGTATGACGGTACAACGCCTTACAATCTTCTTCACTTTCTTCGTTATGCTGCAATTCTGGAATCTGTTCAATGCGAGAGTGTTTGGAACATCGGACTCCGCTTTTAAGGGAATATCCAAATCTTACGGCATGGAGTTGGTGGTACTTGCCATTCTGGGCGGTCAGTTTGTCATCGTACAGTTCGGTGGGGCTGTATTCCGTACGGAGCCGCTTGATTTTACGACATGGATGATAATCATTGCTTCTACTTCTTTGGTATTATGGGTGGGCGAAGGTATTCGCCTTGTCCGACGTCTAATGCAAAAATGAGATAATGAAAAGAAAAGGAATTAAAAACCTTATAGTAGACTTTGGCGGTGTGCTGATTGATTTAGACCGCCAACGTTGTTTGGAGAACTTTAGAGAATTGGGGTTGCCGGATGTAGAACACACCCTCGACCTATATCACCAGCAGGATTTTTTCCAGCAATATGAGAGAGGCCTTATTTCCAGTGCCGATTTTCGGAATGTGATACGGGAAAAGATAGGAAAAGACATTGACGATGCCCGGATTGATGCTGCATGGAACAGCTTTTTGGTGAGCATACCGACCTATAAACTGGATTTATTGCTGGCCCTGCGTAAGGACTATGTGGTATATCTGTTGAGCAATACCAACGAAATCCATTGGAAATGGTCCTGCAAACATGCTTTTCCCTATAAGACATTCCGCGTAGAAGATTATTTCGAACATATTTTTCTTTCTTATGAAATGAAGATGGCGAAGCCCGATGAAGAAATCTTCCGCAAAGTGCTGGATGATGCGGGGCTGGATCCGAAAGAAACTTTCTTTATCGATGATTCGGAAGCCAATTGTATGACTGCCCGGTCATTAGGTATTTCCACTTATGTTCCGAAAGCCGGTGAAGACTGGAGCCATTTATTTAAATGAACCAAACCGCATGAGGTGAGTATGCAACTATGTACCGGAACATCTGGTAATGAACTCCTGCCTAATGTAGCCACTATCGGCTTTTTTGACGGAGTGCATCGGGGACATCGGTTCCTGATAGAACAGGTGTGTAAAGTTGCGGCTGAACGTGGGCTTGCTTCATCGGTAATTACTTTTCCGGTTCATCCCCGCAAAGTGATGCAACCCGATTTTCGCCCTGAGCTGCTTACTACTTGCGATGAGAAAGTGTCTCTGCTTGCCGGTACCGGGATAGATTATTGCATCATGCTCGACTTTACACTTGATTTGGCGTGCCTGTCGGCCAAACAATTTATGGCTATATTAAAGCAAGATTACCGGGTGCAGGTTTTAGTGATAGGTTACGACCACCGTTTCGGGCATAATCGGAGCGAAGGATTTGAGGATTATGTGCGTTATGGACAGGAGTTGGGAATAGAAGTGCTATTGGCACAGGCTTATTACACCGATGCAATGACGGTCAGTTCTTCAGCTATCCGCCGCCTTTTACTGCAAGGAAATGTTTCGGAGGCGGCAAACTGCTTGGGCTATCAATTTTTTTTGGACGGTACGGTTGTGAACGGTTACCGCGTTGGACGTAAGATAGGTTTTCCAACTGCTAATCTGCGCATCGGCGATTGTGAAAAACTGGTTCCGGCTGACGGGGTGTATGCCGTTTATGTTTTCCTTGGCGGGGAAAAGCATGCGGGGATGTTGAGTATCGGCTACCGCCCGACATTGAATAATGGCATAGACCGTAGCATTGAGGTGCATATCTTTAATTTTGATGCTGATATTTACAATCAACCCATGCGATTGGCCTTCGTTTGTCGCACTCGTCCGGAACTGAAGTTCGATTCCATAGACGAACTGATAGCACAGCTCCATAAGGACGAGGCTGAAATCACTGCCATCCTTTCATAACACTGCTTTTCAGGTTTTCATTATTGAGCCCTTTCTTGTATATTTATTGAAAAACATATCTTTTTTATTGTTTTTCGATAAAAATATGCTGTTTCTCTTTGTCTTTTCAGAAAAAGCTCTTTTATTTGCATATCGAAAAACGATAAATTCTTATTGAGAAACAGAATAGGTAGATAAGAATAAGTGCTGATTATAAAAAGTCTACGGTTATGAAGAGAGCTTTTATGAGTATTACATTGCTGGTACTGTCACTTTCTATGGTGATGATGTTGTTAATGGGAGTTGCTGCGGCGGCTTGACGGGTTTGCAGGAAAATGTGTATCTTTACACGCTTTTAAAAAAGAAGAGAACGATGAAAACAGCGATAAAATTGGTTTTGATTTATTTTGTAATGCAGATTTTGGCTGCATTGTTGGTGATGCCTTTTGCCATGCTTTATTCGTATGCAATCAGTGGTACGATAGATGCTGCAAGCGTTATAGCTTTGGCTCCGAGTATGTTGCTGGGATTTGTCGGTATGGGCGGCTATTTGTGGAAGAAGGGCTATTTGAAAGATGACGGGCGGATATGGTCTCCGGTGTCGGTTGCTTATTTGGGATGGAGTATCATTATAGGCCTTTCTACTATTTTCCTGATAGACTTTGTGATGTCCAGACTGTCTTTCCTGCCAGATTGGATGGGAGCTACATTCGATGTGTTGCAATCGGGTTGGTTGGGCATTATCTGTATCTCGGTGTTAGGGCCTGTCTTGGAAGAGATGTTGTTTCGGGGAGCGATTACGAAAGTATTGCTGCAAAGGTACAGTCCGGTGAAGGCTATTATCCTTTCCGCTCTTGTTTTCGGAATTTTCCATATTAACCCGGCACAGGTGGCAGGTGCTGTATTATCGGGGGGCTTGTTTGCCTGGCTCTATTATAAAACGGGCAGTCTGGTTCCTGGAATTTTAATACATATTCTGAACAACAGCCTGTCGGTATTCCTCAGTTTGCATTATCCCGATGTGAAATATACATCCGATTTGCTTGGAGAACCGGTCTATTGGAGCTGTCTGGCAGTAGCGGCAGTGTTGTTTGCCGTCTCTTGTAAAGTAATGAATTCTTATCGGTTACCGGCAACTGATACAACTTTTAAAATATGAAAAGACGACTGAATATTCTTTGTGTGATTGTAGTGCTCGTGTTGAGCTATTCGGTTTTTGAGACCGGCTACTATTTTATCGTAGGGGTAAAAGCCGGTGTGGAAGCCGGGATTGACGGTAATGCTTCCGAGGCAAGCCAAAAAAAACTGATGAACATGAAGTACATCAGCCTGTTGCCGGAGCACCTTTCCGGTTTGGGCGATAACGGTCTTTTCCAAGATTCCATTTATAATGAAAGGAGCGGTGAATATGTACCGGTCTCTTTCAACTCGATGATGGTCAGTGTCGATACGGAATCCACAACTTGGGAGCAGGCTGCTTTTACTTTGTTGAATTTTCTCCATATAGTTATATGTGTCTGGAGTATTGTGCTGTTTGTCCGCTTGGTGATTTCTATCAACAAGTCCGATATCTTCAACTGGAAGAACGTCCACCGCTTGCGCCTGTTAGGGGCGGCATTGATTATCAGTTTCTGTACGGCGCTTCTTCCGGCATATCTTACTTTTAGGAGTGTAGGCAATGTTTTTTCCGTTCATGGTTACGAGTTGCATCTTTCGGATACGGTGAATACAACCACTTTGGTATTAGGAATTTCTACATTGATTGTGGCCGAGGTATTCGCAATAGGATTGAAGATGAAAGAAGAACAGGACTTGACTATTTAACCGAATATTGGGAAAAAGAAAATGATTATAGTAAACCTTGACATTATGATGGCCCGAAGAAAAATATCTTTGGGAGAACTGGCGGAGAAGATTGACATTACGCCGGCGAATCTTTCTATTCTGAAGACCGGTAAGGCAAAGGCTGTCCGTTTCTCCACACTGGAAGCTATTTGCAAGGTACTGGATTGCCAGCCGGGAGATATACTGGAGTATGTGGAGGGAGAAGAAAAGTAAACCGATGGTATATGTATGGACAGAAGAACAAAAGAACACATACTCTTATGACTATTCTATATAATAATGTGTTCTTTTGTTCTTCTGTCCGAAACAGCAACAGTCCGCTCAATTATTAGCGCTTTTTGCCTTGAATGCCAGCGCATACATCCGCATCTGTTTCACCATCGAGAGCAATCCGTTGCTGCGTGTAGGAGAAAGATGCTCCTTTAATCCTATCTTGTCTATAAAGTAAAGGTCCGCATTCAGAATCTCGTCCGGAGTATGTCCGGACAGCACTTTGATAAGCAGCGAGATAATGCCTTTTACAATTAAAGCATCGCTTTCGGCTTGGAAAACGATTCGGCCGTTTTCCTCGTCCGCCTGCAGCCACACACGGCTTTGACAGCCTTCAATCAGATTCTGTTCTGTTTTGTATTTGTCATCAAGCGGTTCCTGTTCATTTCCTAAATCGATGAGGAGCTGATAGCGGTCCATCCAGTCGTCGAAATCATTGAACTCGGCGATTACTTCATCTTGTACTTCGTTGATACTCATAATAATTTTATCTTTGGTATTTATTTTTCATTGTAGATAACTTCCATGACCGTCTGGCCTACCGCCTTCAGAGTGTTGCGGTCGATGCCGTCCATATCATCTTTCAAGGTATGCCAGTTTTCGTAGAATCCGGTTTCCTCGCTGTATTGAATGATGTCGATGGTAGGGATGCGTGCGTTCCGGAACACAAAAAGGTGGTCGTCGGTTACGATATTCCCTTTTTCTTTTACGAAATAACGTCCGTAGCCCAGGTTATTGGCCGCATTCCATACTTTCCGGTTGATGCCCTTGGCAAACTCTTCGGAGTATCCTTCGTAGAAGAAAGTGGCGTCTTTGGCGCCTACCATATCAAGAAGGATGCCGAAACGCGCATTATATCCTTGCACATGGGGATTCTGTGCCCAGTACTGCGAACCGAGTGCCCAATACTCTTCCTTATGGTTGCCTGTATAGGATTGGTGAGGGCCGTAATCTTCGGCATCTACCAGTACGATGTCGATGCCCAGTTCGGGTTGCTGTTTGTCCAGTTGGCGGGCTATTTCGAGCAATACGCCTACCCCGCTCGCACCGTCGTTGGCGCCGAGAATGGGTGTGTGACGGTTTTTCTCGTCAGAGTCGGCATCTGCCCATGGACGGCTGTCCCAATGCGAGAGCAGCACGATGCGTTTCTTCGTTTCGGGCTTGTAGCTGCCGATGATGTTGCGGGCTTTTAGGAGGGTGCCGTCATAGGCGGTTAAATCCACTTGCTGGTTGTATACAGTGGCGCCGAATTGTTCCAGCTTCTTTGCAAGATATTCTCCACAGGCTTTGTGTGCCGCAGTATTGGGTACGCGGGGACCGAAGTCTACTTGCTCCTTGACATACCGATAAGCGCTGTCTGCATCGAATTGGGGTACGCTGACCGTGCTCTTAGGTTGTTTTCCCTCACTGTCGGTATTGCCTTTGCTTTTATTGCTGCACGCTACCATCGCTATGAGCAACAGCAGTGACAGTGGGATAATTGTATAATTCCGTTTCATTCTTTGTGGGTGTTAAATGTTAGTTTCACTTCTTTTTTCCCAACTTCCAGCGTAACCTCCGCACCGTTAATCATCGGTACGTTCATCGTAACGTGTCCCACCGGAAATCCGAAGCATATAGGATAATCGTATTCTTTTACCAAATCGGCCAATGCGCCGTACAGCTCTTTGCCTAACGACATGTTCTCTTCGTATTCGGTAAACTGCCCGATAATCAGTCCGGATAGCTTTTCGAGTACGCCGCCCAGTTTCAGATTGTACATCATACGCTCCACGGCATGGGGACGCTCGCCTATGTCTTCGATGAAGAGCACCGTACCTTCTGCCGGAATGTCATAAGGCGTGCCGCGCAGCCCGTAAAGCACCGCCAGGTTTCCGCCCCGAAGGATACCCGTTCCCTCGCCTTTGCGGTTGAGCTTGTGTGCCGGGCAGGTATAGCTGAACGAGGTTTCTTCCTGCAGTTTATTGCCGAACAGGATGTCTTTCAATGCCTGGCAGCAAAGATCATCTTCCGGCTCCACGGTGAGATGCCGTGCCATGGGAGCGTGCAGCGAAGCGAAGCCGTTTTGCTGAAACACGTTGTGCAGGGCGGTGATGTCGCTGAAGCCGATAAGCCATTTGGGATGCTGGCGAAACCGGGTGAAGTCGAGCTGCCCCACCAGATGCACAGCACCGTATCCGCCGCGGCTGCAAAGGATAACTTTGGCTTTCTCATCGTCCATGGCTTCCTGCAGGTCTTTCAACCGCTGCTGTATGCTTCCGGCGTAAGTGCCGTGCGCACTGCCTGCATGTTTGGCGATGATCACCTCCAGTCCCCATGACTTCAGCCGTTTTTTGGCTCCTTTCAGGAAGGACTTGTCAATCTTGCTGGAGGGGGAGAGGATTATCGCCCGGTCGCCCTCGTGCACGTATGGCGGAAAAATAAGGCTGTTCATATTGTATATCTCTCTGTATTTGTGACAAAAGTACATAATTCACCACAGAGGGCACAGTGTTTCACGGAGTTTTTTTTATTTCTTTAAGGGGTATTGCGGCAAATCACGGCTTGTTCAGTCTTGCGACATGGCATGTTTTTTTATCAAAAGAACAAAAAGACAAAGCGGAATATGTTCTTTTGTTCTTCTGTCTGAAAAATGTGATAAAGAAATATGTTTTTTGTCCTGAAAACTCCGTGAAACTCTGTGCTCTCCGTATTGAACCTGTCAAAATGATATGAAACATAGAAATAAAATGAAGTATACCGTTCTTTTTCTCGACATTTTTTTAGATATTTGCTAAAAATCTAACGTTATGGAACCTATTCGGAACTTTGATCAATTAACTTCTCATCTCAAGACCTTAAATAAAAGGAAACGCATTGCCGTAGTCTGTGCCAATGACCCCAATACTGAATATGCCATAGCCCGTGCTTTGGACGAAGGCATTGCCGAATTTCTGATGATCGGCGATTCGGCCATCTTGGAGAAATATCCTACTTTAAAGAAATATCCCGAATATGTGCAGACGTTGCATATTGAAGATAAGGATGAAGCGGCGCGCGAAGCGGTGCGCATCGTGCGTGAGGGCGGTGCGGATATTCTGATGAAGGGTATTATCAATACGGATAATCTGCTTCATGCCATTCTCGACAAGGAAAAGGGACTGCTGCCCAAAGGAAAGATTCTGACACATCTGGCTGTCATGCAGATTCCCACCTATGATAAACTGCTGTTCTTTTCGGATGCCGCAGTCATCCCCCGGCCCACCTTGCAGCAGCGCATAGAGATGATTTGGTATGCCATCCATACCTGCCGCCATTTTGGTATCGAACAGCCGCGTATCGCACTTATCCATTGTACGGAAAAGGTGAGCGCCAAGTTCCCCCATTCGTTGGATTATGTCAATATTGTGGAACTTGCCGAGGCAGGCGAGTTTGGAAATGTCATCATCGACGGCCCGTTGGATGTAAAGACTTCCTGTGAAAAGACGAGCGGCGACATCAAAGGCATTGTATCTCCCATCAACGGCGAGGCCGATGTCTTGATTTTCCCGAATATCGAATCGGGCAATGCTTTCTATAAGGCTGTCTCCCTTTTCTCTCATGCCGATATGGCGGGGTTGCTTCAAGGACCTATATGCCCTGTTGTGCTACCTTCGCGCAGCGATTCCGGCTTGTCCAAGTATTACAGCATTGCTATGGCATGCCTCACCAGTTGCGGCTCGGAAACTGCGAATGATATTTCGCAACTATCAAATTGTAAATCGTAAATAATAAATACATCGATGAAGCTACTCGTCATCAACCCCGGTTCCACTTCGACAAAAATTGCCGTATACGAGAACGAAGTACCCCGCTTGGTACGAAGCATCCGTCACACGGTAGACGAACTGTCTTCCTTTTCTCATATCATCGACCAGTTTGAATTCCGCAAGAATCTGGTACAGAAAGAATTGGAAGCTAATAATATACCTTTTGAGTTTGACGCCATAGTGGGGCGCGGCGGACTGCTGAAGCCCATACCGGGCGGCGTATATGAGGTGAATGACGCCATGCTGGACGATATTCTTCATGCCATGCGCACCCATGCCTGCAATTTGGGATGCCTCATAGCTTCCGAACTGGCCGCGTTGCTTCCGGGCTGCCGTGCATTCATTGCCGATCCCGGTGTTGTGGACGAGCTGGATGAGATAGCCCGCATCACCGGTTCTCCCCTTATGCCCCGCATCACTATCTGGCATGCGCTGAACCAGCGCGCCATTGCCCGTCGCTATGCCGCCGAGCATCATACGCGCTACGAAGAGCTGGATTTGATTGTCTGCCACTTGGGTGGCGGCATCTCCGTCGGCGTCCATCATCATGGCAAGGCTGTCGACGTAAATAATGCGCTCGACGGTGAAGGCCCGTTCTCGCCGGAACGTGCCGGTACGCTTCCTGCCGGGCAGTTGATAGACCTTTGCTGTTCCGGTCGCTACACAAAAGACGAACTTAAAAAGCGTATCTCCGGCCGTGCCGGGCTGACAGCCCATTTGGGCACGACCGATGTGCCTGCCATTGTCCGCCGGATAGAGGAAGGGGACAAGCATGCCGGATTGGTATTGGATGCCATGATTTACCAGATAGCCAAAAGCATCGGTGCGGCTTCCGTTGTGTTGTACGGTAAGATAGATGCCATTCTGCTGACGGGCGGCATGGCACATTCCGATTATATCATTTCCCGTCTGAAGGAGCGCATTTCGTTCCTTGCACAGGTTCATGTTTATCCGGGCGAGGATGAAATGGAAGCATTGGCGCTGAATGCGCTTGGAGCATTGAGGGGGGAGCTTCCGATACGGGAATATAAATAAGTATCATAGCGCTTATAATCAATAAGATATATGTACCAGGTTTGTACTGTCCTTTGGTATGTCTTGTACCAAGCAGTGGTACTTGCCGTACCAACCTAAGGTACATGGAGTACCAACCTTTGGTAGCTGCCGTACCACTTATTGGTACACGCCGTACCAGCCGCTGGTACACCCCAAAACCTGCGGACTTATCCGAATAACTCCCGGTCTTTAGGCAGACAACTCCTTGCAGCTGTCCGGGCACTACTATAAGATAATCTGTTTATGCTTTATAAAAAAGAGGAACCGCTTCGGTCTCTTATATATGAAAAGAAGGAGCAAAGCCCCCCGACTTTGCTCCTTGCAATCTTTTTCCCGTAATAACTAATACGGAGAAAACATCACTAATTAAAAAATATGCCTTTGTCTCTTTTAGAAGTTATTCCGTCCGGTATCCCACCAAAGACGTGTACCGCCGTTGTCTGCACCGCCCAGCTTGCTGACTAAGGCGTCATACAATGCTTTATTATCCGTCTTGTAATCTTGGTTGAAGAATACACGGCGAATCATATCGTCGGTACTGATGGTATTGCCGCTGTTGTTCACCGCAACCTTGATGAGCCGCGGATAACCGGTACGGCGTTGTTCCGCCCATGCTTCACAACCTTCCGGATAGAGGGCCAGCCATTTCTGGGTGATGATTCTCTCCAGTTTTTCTTCCTTATCGGCTGTATTGTCCCATTTCGGAGTGATTGTCGAAGGTGCATCCGCATTGAATTTAGCATCGAATACATCTACGTAGGCAGCCGGGATATTGTCACTTTCCAGATAATCGCTGACGCCATTGGCATCCCATTGTGCAAAGGATACGGTGACACCTTGTTTATAACAGTTTTCCACATCATCGCCGGTGTTATATCGTAAGGCTGCTTCTGCGCGCAGGAACCATACCTCGGCCGCACTCATGACAATGATTTTACTGGCGGTCGTAATGGTAGTCTGCGAGTGTGTGGAGTAGCGGTTGTCGGCTACGCCTGTGCCTTGACGGACACCTTTGTATTCATCTTCAATGCTGCTCAGTTGTTTTACTCCGGCAACTTCTCTATTAATGTTGCCGTCTTTGTCTCTGCCGTCTTGTGCCGGGTTGAAGTAGGATTTAAGGCGAGGATCGTTGTAGCCTTTCAGGAAAGACTCCAAGCTTGCGTTCATATACACTTCGCTCCAGCTGGCAACACCACCCAGCGGGTTGCGGATGCCGTATTCGCCTACCGTTTCGTTGGCTGTTTCCAGTACACCGCCGTTGGCAGCATCCAAAGCTGCTTTGGCTTGTTTTTCGGCAAGTTCGGGAGCTACGTTAGATACACGCATGGCCAGACGCAAGCGGAGAGAGTTGGCGAATTTCAGCCATTGTGCGGGAGTGCGTTTGCCTTCCGGCATCATGAAGTCGGCGCTTTCAAAGGATACGCCGCCTTTATAATCTTTCAGTATGTTCACGGCTGTTTCCAGGTCTTCAAAGAAACGCTTGTAGACTTCTTCCTGTGACTGCGGTTTCTGGTCGGCTGTTCCGAATCCGTCGTAAAGGATAGGGCCGTAATAGTCGCTCACACGATGAAGGGTAGCTACTTTCAGAATCTTGGTAATGGCATGGTAAAGAGGCCATTCCTTTTCTGTATTCAGCGCTTCCGCATCGGCGATGGAAGGCATGACGTATCCGTAGGTGTATATCCACATGGCGCTTGTCCAGCCGTTGTTCAGATTATAGGTGGAGTTGTTGGCATTGAACGAACCGTTCATGTCGTGGAAGTATCCGCAGAACATGTCCGCCACTAAGTTTTGTATGACCTGGTATTGCCAGTCCGTACCGTCCACTCCGGTCTGGTAGATGATACCCTTTTGAATGGTGGCGAAAGGTACGAGGTTGGTCTGGTTATCGTATTTCTGTAATTCTTCTGTATAAGCTCCGTCGGTACTGTTGAAGTCGGCAAAGTTGTCGGTACAGGATGAAAAACTCAGGAGACCGCCGAGGAGCAATGCGGTTGTATATTTTATCTTATTCATATCGTTCGGGTATTTAGAAAGTAAATTTAATGTTGAATCCTATGTTTCTTGTTGAAGGCATACCGAAGGTGTCCAAACCTTGGTTGTCATTGCCTACCGACATTGTGGCATCCGGATCGAACGGTGCATCTTTGTAGATGAAGAACAGGTTGCGTGCCACCAGCGACAAGTCTATTCCTTTGATGAATCCGGTCTTTTCAAGCATTTGCTGCGGGAAGGAGTAACCCAAGGATACTTCGCGCAAGCGGATGTTTGTTCCGTCATAGCGGTAGAATTCCGTGGTCCCGTTGCCGCGGTCGCCTACCATTTGATAGAATTTCTGTACATCATTAATCTTTTGTCCTTCCAGCATATAGTAGCCTGCGTTGCGGGCATCACCGGTTGCCTTGCTCACACCGGCATAGTCCAGTCCGGCTTGTGTCAGCGAAATTACGTCGCCGCCTACGCGTGCGTCAATCAGGAAGTAAAGCGAGAAACCTTTGTATGTCACGGTATTGCTCCAGCCCAGTGTCCAGTCGGGATTGAAGTTGCCTATCTTGGCGGCTTTGTCGGTTGTAACCTGAGGCAGGCCGGCTTTTGCGTTGGGGTTACCGTCTTTGTCTGTTGCCGGTTCCAGCAGGATTTTACCGTTTGCATCGCGTACAAATACGTTGCCGTAGATGTCGCCCAGCGAACCGCCTTCTACAACCATCATTTTATAGGGCATGCTTACATTGCCCGAAGCGTATTGGAAGTTGGGTGTGCCGCCCAAGGATACAATCTTGTTCTTGTTGGTAGCAAAGTTGAACTGGGTTTTCCAGCGGAAATTATCGTTCATCAGCGGCGTAGCGCCTAAGGTGATTTCAACACCCGTATTGCGTATCTTACCTGCATTTATCCAACGGTAAGGACGTTGTTCGGCGGTGGTGTTTACGCGGATCAGTTGGTTTTTGGTATCCGTGCGGTAGAATGTGAAGTCGAAATCCAGACGGCTGTTGAAGAACTTCCACTCAGTACCTACTTCGATGGAGTTGCTGATTTCCGGTTTCAAATCTTCTGCAAAGTAGTAGTCGATGGGTTTCACTACGCCGCCTGCCGTGATGGTCTGTGCCGGACTGGTGATGCCGATGGGAAGGTCGTTGCCGACTTGTGCCCAGGAAGCGCGAACCTTGCCGAAGCTTATCCATTCGGGCAGGTTGAGAGTTTTGTTGAGAATCCATGAGAGACCTACCGACGGATAGAAAAAGCCGGAGTTCTCGCTTTTGGTGTTGGCAAGTGTGGAAGACCAGTCGTTACGTGCGGTTACATCCAGATAGATACTCTCTTTCCAACCGAGCTGTGCGGTTGCGAATGCAGACTGGATAGTACGTCTTTGGTTGGCTGTTTCATCAATGTATGAAGTACCTGCACCGCTGAGGTTCATGTTGGGAACTGTGAACACATTAGCCTTGTACAAGCCGGATTTACCGGAGTCGAGACTTAAGGAGTTGACTTTGGTGGTATTGATACTGCTGCCTATGGCGGCATTCAGGCTCCAGTCGTTCCATGTTTTGTTGAACATGGCCATAAAATCACCGTAAACCATGAAGTCCTGACGGTTCATTTTGATATAGCGGCCGTTCTGGTGGGCTACATCGGCCGTTGTTCCGGCATACATTTTCTGCTCGTAATTGTCATTGATATAGTCTACATTACCGCGTGCCTGAACGCTGAACCAGTCGTTTATCTTCAAGTTGGCGCTTAAGGAAGCTAAGGTACGGAAACGCTTGTCGTTACTGGTAACTCTGTTCGTCAGCCAATAGGGGTTCTGACTGAAACCGCTGATGTCCGTATACCAGTTCTGCAATGGCATGGATCTGTTTTCATCGTATTTTTCGAATCCGTTGTTATCGCGATAGACACTGAGGTCTTCACCGCGCGGGAAGGTATACAAACCTACCAGCGGGTTCATGTAGTAGCCGCCGGAGGTAGGGCGATTCTTGATTTTCTGGGTCATCAGGTTTACATTGGCATCCAATGTGAGGCGGTCGTTGAACAAAGAGGCTGTTTCACGGAAAGTGATATTATGCTTTTGCAGCTTGTTCACATCGACAATACCTTTGGCGGTGGTGTTGGCATAAGAGAAGTAGGTCTGCATTTTCTCTTTACCCGCCATGATGGATAGTGAATTGGTTGCAGTAACTCCGTTGCTGAAATAGTCGCCCACGTTGTCGTAAGCTTTGATGGGTGTGGAGTTTGCATTTTCCGGAACCGTACCCCAGCTTGTAGCTCCGCTTGCACCGTATTTGTCTTGGAATTCGGGCAGGCAAATGGCATGGTCTATGGTCAGGTTGGAGTTGAATACGATACGTTGCATACCGGCTTTACCCTTCTTGGTGGTAATCAGGATTACGCCGTTGGCGGCTTGTGAGCCATAGAGAGCTGCTGCGGAAGCACCTTTCAGTATGCTCATGCTTTCAATGTCGTCCGGATTCAAGTTGGAGATACCGTCGCCCGAGTCACGGTTGCCGGCATCGTTGTTACCGCCCATGGCGGAGAATGCCTGCTCGGCTACGTTGTTCAGCATAGGCACACCGTCGATAACATATAACGGTTGGTTGTTTCCATCGGCATTGGCGGAACGGATACCGCGGATGGATACTTTGGCTGAGCCGCCCAGACCGGAGGAGTTACGGGTGATGGATACGCCTGCTGTCTTACCGGCAAGGGCGTTAATCATATTAGGGTCTTTGGCGCGGGTCAGTTCATCGCCGCCCACCTGTTGGGTAGAGTAGGTGAGAGAGGCCTCTTTTTTCTTGATGCCCATAGCTGTTACGACAACGGTTTCCAATGCCAGCGCTTCTTCTTTCATTTGGATTTTGAGCGATGTACGGCCGTTGAGCGTAACGTTTATAGGTTCATAGCCTATGTAGGAAATGACTAAAGTGGCATTGGCAGGTGCGTTGAGGGTGAACTCTCCGTCCAGGTTGGTGATGATACCGTTGGTCGTACCCTTTTCCAACACATTTGCACCGATAATCGGTTCGCCCTTGGAATCGGTAACGACACCCTTTACGGTGACTCTTTCCTGTTGTGTTCCGGCTACGTTTTCGATGCTTTCACCTCTTTTGGTCAGGACTATATTTTTGCCTTCCATTACATATCTGATGTTTGTTCCGGCAAATATTTCATCCAGAAGTTCTTTCCGCTGTGTCTGCTGGGCTTCTGGGGGCTAAAGCGCCAGAAGCTTTTGCAGCTCTGGCTGATTGCCTTTTCCCTGTGGTTTTACGGAGCAGCGAGTCCGTATTATCTGTTGCTGCTGGGCAGTATTGCATGGAATTATACTTTTTTTCGCGCCATAGAGCGTGGCATTGGGCGTGTTACAGAGCGTGTTTCCGGGAGTGCTATGGAGCGCGCAGAGTATGGGATGGAACGTGACAGCTCCCGGGAAAGACTCTTGTTAGGAATTGGAATTGCAGGAAATCTTGCATTACTTTGTTTTTTTAAATATTTTAATGCAATATCGGCTGGCTGGAGTCAGATGAAAGGGCTGGAGGATCCGATTCTGCAGCTTGCATTACCCCTTGGCATCAGTTTTTTTACCTTTCAGCAGATTGGATTTCTGGCAGATGCTTATAAAGGAGAGGTTGGGGCGTGCAGCCTGAGGGAATATGTCCTGTTCGTTTCCTTTTTCCCATATGTGTCGTCCGGACCGATTGTTAATGCGCAGGAAATGCTGCCGCAGTATCGGCAAATCGGTCGGCAGCGTCTGGATTGGGCAAAGTTTTCCGGCGGACTGTATCTGTTTGCGCTGGGGCTGTCAAAAAAGGTGCTGCTTGCGGATACCTTCGGCAAGGCGGTGGATGCAGGCTATGGCAATGTGGCAGGGCTGTCCGGCACGGATGCCTGGCTGGTGATGCTGTTTTATACGCTGCAGCTGTACTTCGATTTCAGCGGCTATTGCGATATGGGGCGGGGCATTGCTCATATGCTTGGCATGGAACTGCCGGTGAACTTCGATTCTCCCTACAAGGCGTCCAACATCATTGAATTTTGGAAACGCTGGCATATTACGTTGAACCGTTTCCTGAGAAAATATGTATACATTCCGCTGGGCGGCAACCGGAAAGGTACAGCGCGGATGTATTTGAACTTATTTATTGTATTT
>ENA-UESC01000148-UESC01000148.1-human-gut-metagenome-genome-assembly--contig:-NODE-148-length-68406-cov-22.244596_pt1 | contig 68406 bp, 57 predicted proteins | sample MGYA00242998_ERZ507999 | MGnify/ENA primary metagenome ERZ507999 (study PRJEB26167, sample SAMN06115465) | human gut metagenome | host: Homo sapiens | place: China:Hubei | collected 2016-04-27... | reverse complement strand
CTGGAGAAAGTCCCTTCCTCCCCTCCCCAAACCCCACCCCTCCATCTTCAAAGACCTTTTGCATTATCAAATCCCTTTTCAAACGTTTTCTCAAACATGGGAGAGGCATTCACACTTTCAATGAAAATGATAATATAACATGTTAAAATAATAAATTAAATATTAAAAACATCAGAAAAGTGAATGTTTCGCATGGGGAAAGTGCTTGCGCTTGACTCGTGATGAACCACCGATGCAACATTTTCCCGCATAAAAAAAATGACGTAGCCGGGAACCCCTTTCCCGAAAGGGCTTCCCGATCCGTAAAGGGCAGCATCATGGATAAGCCTGATTTGACTCTCTATCTCGGCGGCACGCGGAGCGGCAAAAGCGCACGTGCGGAGGCCCGGGTTTTTCAACGGGCCGACGGTCCGGTGTTGTATGTCGCTACAGCTGAAGCACGGCCGGACGATCCTTCGATGACGGAACGCATCCGGCGGCACCGTGCCCGCCGCCCGGAAAACTGGCGGACGCTCGAATGTCCGCTCCAGCTTGGAGAGCACATTGGCACCGCCCTTGCGGAATTCCGTAACACGGCGGGAACTCCCACCGTTTTGCTGGACTGCATCACCTTGTGGGTATCGAATATCCTGTTCAGCCTGCCTGATCCTGAAGATCTCAGCGCTTTCGAGGGTGCTGTGCGCCTTGAGACGGAAGCGTTGCTCGACATAATGCGCTCTTCCGGTTGCCAATGGGTGGTTGTTTCCGGCGAAACCGGGCTCGGCGGCATCGAACCTACCCGGCTCGGGCGGAACTACTGTGACGGCCTCGGCCTCGCCAACCAGCTTATCGCCGCGCAAGCCCGTGAAGCCTTCCTCGTCGTTGCCGGGCGGCTGCTCAAGCTGGAGGAATAAGGGGAGCCAATGAGAGGGCACCGCGCCCTTCCTTCCCCAACAAGAAAGAGCGATATGCCTTTGACCGCTCCCGCCCTCAAACAAAAAACGCTCTGCTCCGCTCTTCCGTTAGAAAGAACAACAATAAGTTGATAACAGTAAAAGCCTTTAAGGGAGGGAGAACTTTCTGAACATGTTCTCCCCTCCCTCAAATTTTTCTTCCCTTTTCCTTTCCGCTTCTCTTTGTTGACCAAACAACCAAGCACACCCCTCAAAAGCTGTTCCTTTGCGGACATGGCAAAATCCGGTTTTTTGAGAGTATCGCTTTGTAACATTCTTTTAATACACACTCTTTTTTTGAAAAAAGGGATATATTGTAACGCCATTCCAATTTCCTGAAAAATTCTTTCCCGGCAAGCGTTTTCTTTTCAAATGGTATTCAGGCAAGTTACAGAAATGCCTTGCAGCAAGTGCTCTTTTTCACTCCATCTTTTTCCCGTTTTCCCTTGACCCAAAACGGGAGCGCCGATATAGGATCAAAGAAACCCTATTCATGTTTAGCCGCGCGGAAAGACCATGAAAAGACGCCTTTTCCTGCCTCTGCACCTGTTCATCCTGTTTGCCACGTTGCTGGCGGCAGGCTGCTGGTGCCCGCGCGCCGATGCCCACGAGCCGGAGAAAGGCGCATTCCGCCACGCTCCAACGCAATACGAAACGGTCATCCAAGACGTCTACCAGCCCTTGCTGATCCAGACGGAGGTGCGCGTCCCGCACGTCCGCGGGCACGAACTTTCCCAAAAGGACAACGACGCCCCGGTGCACGACGCCGGACAAAGCGCCGCTCCCCCCATGCTCCCGCCGCTCCTGTCCGCAGGGCTTCCGGCGGTGGTCCCCCTCCCTCTCCGTCCCTCTTGGCGGGGCCTTGTCGTATTCCCTCTGCCTCCTCCCGCGATGATCGGCTGACGGCCTTTCCGCACATGACGCCATCCGGCAATCGTGCAAAGGACACTCCCACCCTTGGCCCTTGTCGCGCCCGCGCCGCGAAACGGACAGAATCCTCTGTCCTCCCCGCGAGCGGACACCCGGAAACACGCGCCCGCCGAACGTGCTCCCCGAAAACGGGGGAGGTCTCCCCGTTCGTCCCGGCGCCCGCAGGAGGAAATCATGGAAGCTCCCAAGAAGCCGTTGTATAAATCTCTTTATTTTCAGGTTATTTGCGCCATTCTCCTTGGTATTGCCCTTGGGCATTTCTATCCCCAGACCGCTCAGGCCATGAAGCCGCTCGGTGACGGGTTCATCAAACTTATCAAGATGATCATCGCGCCGATCATTTTCTGCACCGTGGTCCTCGGCGTCGCAGGCATGGAAGACATGAAGAAGCTCGGCCGTATCGGCGGCAAAGCGCTCATCTATTTTGAAGCGGTGACGACCCTGGCCCTTATCATCGGGCTTGTGGTGGTCAACACCCTCCAGCCGGGTGGGGGAATGCACGTCGATCCCGCGTCCCTCGACACCACCGCCATCGCCAAGTACACCGCTTCGGCCCAACACAACGGCTTCATCGACTTCCTGATGAACATCATCCCCGGCACCATCGTAGGCGCGTTCGCCAATGGCGACATCCTCCAGGTGCTGCTCATTTCCCTGCTCTGCGGCGCGGCCTTTTCCGCCCTCGGCAAGCGCGTCGCCGGTATCGTCGGGCTCATCCGTCAGGCTTCCTCGGCCCTGTTCGGCATCATCAACATCATCATGAAGCTCGCCCCGCTCGGCGCGTTCGGCGCTATGGCCTTCACCGTGGGCAAGTACGGCCTCGGCACGCTCGGCTCCCTCGGCTATCTCATGGGCAGCTTCTACCTGACCTGCCTGTTGTTCGTCTTTGTCGTCCTGAACATCATCGCCCGCCTCACCGGGTTCTCGCTGGTCAAGCTGCTGCGCTACATCGCCCATGAATTGTGGCTCGTGCTCGGCACGTCCTCGTCCGAATCCGCCCTCCCGACCCTCATGGCGAAGCTCGAACACATGGGCGCGCGCAAGGACATCGTGGGCATCGTGGTCCCGTCCGGCTACTCGTTCAACCTTGACGGCACTTCCATTTATCTGACGATGGCGGCTATCTTCATCGCGCAGGCCCTCGGCATCGAACTGAGCCTCAAGGAAGAACTTACCCTGCTCGCCGTACTGCTGCTGGCCTCCAAGGGCGCGGCCGGGGTCACGGGTTCCGGATTCGTCACCCTCGCCGCTACGCTGGCGACCATCCCCACCATCCCGGTGGCCGGTATCGCCCTCATCCTCGGCGTGGACCGCTTCATGTCCGAAGCCCGCGCGCTGACCAACCTCGTCGGCAACTCCGTGGCGACCATCGTTGTCGCCAAGTGGGAAGGTGCGCTTGATATGCAACGCCTCCATGCCGAGCTTGATCAGCCCACCGTCATTGAAGAGGAACCTTTCCTGCCCGACGACGGTTTGCTCCAGCCTGTACCTGCGGACAAGTAGTTTGGGGGAACGCGGAGTGCCGGGGGGGAGAGTGCAAAAAAAGGACGTTTGGGGAAGGCGCGACGTGCCGGGGGAAGGGAAACCCTTCTGAAGAAGGGTTGTCCCTCCCCCCGGCCCCCCCACCTTTCCCAAGACTTTTGACTGGTGGGGAGGGCGGCCCAGAAGGAGTCCGTTCCGGCGGGAGTTGGAAAAGGCATTTCCCCCGCCGTCGATATGGATGGGATTCACCCGTTTTCCCGGTATGTTGAAAAAAGGCCCTTGGCGGTTTGTCGCTAAGGGCCTTTTGGGTTATCCGTTTGGTAATTTGTATTGCCGTGGTCGGGCTATGCTTCCACAAGCTCCACGGTGCTGTAAGCGTCTTGGATTTTGAACACCAATCTGCCGATACGCCGCAATTCCCGGGCCAGCGTATGCATCACCACGCCTTCCACCTTGGCCTCGGGGTTCATCAGTTCCAGAAGATCCGCGAAGGTTTCAAGCGAAGAGAACGCTCTGAACAGCAATTCCCGCATTTCTTCGGCGTTTTCCGCTTCCAACAGTTCTTTTTCGCAGCGCACAGCCAAAGGAGGAAATCGATAATGGCGGATTTCCTCTTGGATTCGCTCTACCTTCGCAGGCGCGGGGTGTTCTTCGTCGGACGGCGTGCCGGAACGGAGCAGGGCCTGAGCCGCGCTCTGAAGCAGGGCGGCGAGAGATGCCGCATCGGGAGGGGGAGCGGAAACAGGAAAAGGCGTTTCTGACATGATGCACTCCAAGGATTTTTTTGATTGGAGCCTTCAAAATAGAAAACTCCGGGTGCTCAAAACCGTCCTTGGAACGGCGGGCATATTCCCGGCAAGCCGGTCTTGTATTAGCCCACACCCGGAGAATAAGGCAAAGGTTACGCCAAAACGGAGGCGTAAAAAAAGCCACTCTAACGGGACGGCGGACCGCCAAGGAATAAAGGTGTTTTGAAGCACCTTTCTAAAAATACACATAGAGAACCGAGGAAGTCAAGAAACGCTTCGGGAGTGGAGTGCCTTCCCACGCCGGGCTGCAATCATTTTATGGATTCAAAAGAAGTGGTTCCCTCGTAGGAATACCACAACTGAGACGGATTCAAGGCACATCCCACTCAACAGGCTTCCGATAAAAGACGAAAAAAGATACTCCCCCTCCCTTCCATTACGCCGTACAAGCGTTTCCTTTGGCGGCAAGGCCGCCAAGGGAAACGCGCCGCCGGGTCAAGGGGGCGCTGCCCCCTTGCGGGGTCCCGAGGGGCAGAGCCCCTCGGCGGGGTCCGGGGCAGAGCCCCGGAAAAAGGGCAGACAGGGTTACTTGGAAGGTTCACTTTCGCGCTGGGAAACGTAAAGGGACTTGTCGTCTATGTTCAGCACCGGAAGGAACTGCCCGGCCAGCGCGTACAGCCGATAGGCTCCGACGATCTCGTTCCCGCGCGCCGTGGCTTCCTGCGTGGCGGAATTGAAGAGCTCGCTCTCGGCGTCCAGCACGTCAAGCAGGCTGCGCTGCCCAAGGTTGAACTGCGCCAGATAAGCATCCCGCGTCTGCGTGTTGTAAACGACCGCTTCCTGATAATACTTCCGCTGTTCAATGGCGGCCATGTAACGGGTCCACGTGTCCGCGATTTCGAGATTCAAATCATCAAAGAAGTTATAGGCGGTCTGACGCGCCTGACGGATGCGCGACTCGGCGGCTTCCGTCTCGGCCTTATCCGCACCGCTGTTGAACAGGTTCCAACGCATGGTCGCCATGACGTCGAAACTCGACGTCCAATTGCTCCCCCTGCCGCCGCGATCCGAATAGTTCGGCCCAACTTCAAGATTGATCTTCGGATGGTAGGCCGACTGTGCAAGTTCCTTCTCGCCGCGTGCCGCCCGGATGTCCGCAAGATACGCCTTCAGCTTGGGGTTCCCTTCCTCAGCCGCCTTCATCACCGCGTCGGGGTCGGCAAACATCCCTTCAGGGACATATACTTCCGCAAGCGACGGGGGCACGGGCTTCCCGGTCAGCCGGATATAGGAGGCCTCGGCTTCGCGCAACGAAGCCTCGGCGTCCGTCAGGGTGGACATGGCGCGGGAAAGGCGGCCTTCCGTCTGGGTCAGGTCGGCCGTCGTGGATGCCCCGAGGTTCAGGCGCTCGCGCTGCGAAGCGAGGATTTCCTTATGCCGCGCCACATTCTCCTGTGCGAGGCGCAGGATTTCACGCCGCCGCAGGTAGTCCACATGGGCGATGAGGCCATCCAGACCGAATGAGGTAGCGTTGTCGAACACGCGGTATTCCATCGATTCAACGGTGGCTTCTCCAGTACGGACACGGCTGCGGGTGGCGAAGCCGTCCCACAGGGGCTGGGTCAGGGTAATGCCCACGCCGCTCGCCGCGTACATGCCCTTATCCGAACCGTAGGAGCGCGTGGTATCGTCGCTCAGGCGGCTGGCGCCGTAGCGCCCGGTCGCGTCCACGCTCGGCCCCCATCCGGCCTTTGCCCGGCGCAGTTCATAGCGGGTCACATCCAGATTTTCCTGAATGACCTTGAGTCCCCGGTGGTGGGCGATGGTCTCGGCCACGGTTTCCCGGACGGTGACAGCACTTTCCCGCACGGGCGCGGAAGTCACGGCGGCGTTGGAGGTCGGAGCGGCCGGGGCATTCGTCATTCCGCCGAGACACAGCACCGCCGTCATAAGGATCATCGCAAAGGCTCTACCGTACATATTTTGCTCCTCCGGAGGGCAACCCACCCTCCTGCGTGGCACTCACCCACGCGCTCACTCGGGACATCCCCCAAGCGTTTTCCTAAAAAACCGTACCGCGCACAGGCGGATCGGCGTTTCCCTCGACAAGCGCCCTCTCCTTTCGAAAGACGGGAGGGCTTGCTACGCCACCCCCTCATCCTCTTCAGGCAGGTTGGCGGCGACCCTGTTCCTGCCCGCTTTCTTGGCTTTGTAGAGAAACGCGTCGGACACCTGCACAGCCCGCCGTATTTCCGCATGACATTTCCGCGTTCCGGCGTAATCGGCAGCGACGATTTCCGTCACCCCGAGGCTGATCGCCACCCGGATCTCCTCCCCTCTGGTGGAGATCGGTTTTCCCGCGATGCTCTTGCGCAGCCGTTCCGCAACCAATGCCGCCCGGATTACATCCGTATCGTACAGCATGACGAGGAACTCTTCCCCGCCATACCGGCAGCAAATATCTTCAACCCTGAGGCAGTCCAGAAAGCGCTGCGCCACCACGCGCAACACCTCGTCCCCCGCCTCATGGCCGTGCCGGTCGTTGACCTTCTTGAAATGATCGATGTCCGCCATGATAAAGGAAATGCTCTGCCGCTTGCGGCTTGCGCGGGCAAAGCTCTTTTCCGCCAGCGCGAGGAAGCCGCGCCGGTTCGGCAGGCCCGTCAGCATGTCGGTCAGGGACAGGTTCCTGTATTTCTCGATGAGCCTTCTGTTTTCTTGCAGCGTATTGCCGATAAGCTCGAAGTACGTCCCGAGGGCCCCCAGGCGGGGAAGTTCCGGCGTGTCGCCCTCCGCGAGTTCCTTGATCCCCCGCTCGACCGCCTTGAGCCTATCCATGATGTCCTTCAAATACGTAGCCATACAGCCGCAGTTTTCGAAATGGACTCCCAGTTCCCCGTGCGCGATGGATTGCGCGGCCCGGCGCAGTTCGTAAATCTGGAGGCAGAGCTCACGGATCTCCCTATCCTGCACAGGTATTTCGTCGACGATGCGGACCGTACATCCGCTGTCGTTCACGATCCGCGAAATGATCTCAAGAAGCTTAGGCAGAGGTAGATTCGAATACATCGTTTCCCTCCGCGAGTTGTATTTGTTGGGCGCGCCAATGGCTGTAACGGTCCATCAGAAAAGCAATATGCCTTGGTAACAGGGTATTTTTATTGTGTTTCCCAAAAACGGTCTTCCGGGCGTTCCGGCGTATGGAGAGCAGCTCGGATCGCCTTTCGAGCAACAGGGTTATGAGCATGACCCAATTCATCCTGCGCCCGGAGGGGTACAGAAAACCGTTCTGGCCGTCGCTGAGGACTTCGCGGACGGCTCCGGTGTCGGGCGCGAGCACGACGCACCCGCAGCTCATGGCCTCCAAGAGTTCGGAAGGCAGCATAAAGGAAATATCTTTGCAGAGATGCAGCGAGGAGACACACAACAGGTCGCGGTAGGCTCCCGGAGGGAGGAAATCCAGCAGGTGGATCCGGCCCCTCATGCCGGAGGGAAACGCCGCCATGCTTTCCCGGAGGCTATCGAGGCGGACCTCCTTGCCCGTGCTGATAAGAACCACATGGCAGTCCGGCCGCGCCGAGAGCAGGGACGGCAGCTCGCACCAGAAACCACCCTCCCGCAACCGGGCGGCGTCCCGCACGGAAAGGGTCACGATCTCTTGCCGTTCCGTCAGTTCGCAGTCCCCGAAACTGAATCGGCTGGCGGGGGCCGGAGCGAAAAACTCCGTGTCCACACACTTCCGCAGTACGGAAATGAACCCGCGCATCCCTTCGGGGTATTGCTCCCGCTGCCATTCCGTCGTCGTAAAATGGCAGTTACAATCAAAAAAGTTTTTCGCTTGCAGCGTGTTGCGGATATTGCGGGGGGCCAGGGGGATGTCGGGCATGGTGCTGAGAGGATAGCGGGTCTCGGCCTCGTCCCGAAAATACCAGTCGGCATACCCGACAAGGAAAGCTTCCGGGAACAGGTTCCGCACAAACAGACCGTTGCCCATAGAACCCGACAAGATCACCATGTCGGGCTCAAACCCTTCCGCAAGCACGCCCATGAGCGACGAAGCCGTGGCCCGGCCGCGCAAATAGGCCATGGTCCAATCCCGTTCCCCGGCGTCAAGGGCGGGGGTCGATATCGATGCCACAGCCTTCTTCCTGTCCTTGGGCTTCTTCAGAAGAACCCTCTTGACGCCAGGGAGCGAGAAATCCCGCCTCCCGTACTCCGACGCGAACAGCACCTCGTTGCCCGGCAGTGCGGCCAACGAGGCGGCCATCGTCCCCAGAGGTCCGGGAAAAGTATAATTCAAAAAGAGGATACGCATAGGCCCTTCGGGCATCCTCCCGGATTGCGCGGTATAGTCGATCCGGGAGGATGCGTGTATGTTACTGCGCGTTTTCCAGAATGAACTTATGGAGCATCGCCTGATCGTCCGTGACGGTTTCCGGCGTGAGGCCATGCACTTGGATGGTAAGGCCCGCACCCGCATTCACGAAGGCGTCGCCCTGCTGTGTCCATGCATCGCTCAACGTCAGCGTTTCCTTGTCCCCGTCAAGGCCGAGCTCTATGCCGTACTGCTTCAGCGCGGCCGTATCCGTAAGCGACAAGGCATGGTCCCCGGAAATCAGAACTTCCACATTTTGGACGATTGGGCCATTATTCGGATCGGTGTTCCGCAGCAGCTCGTCGAGGCTCAGGTTCTTGTTGTCGGTAATCAGGAAGTCGATGCCGTCGCCGCCGTCCACAAGGAAGTCGGAGGAGTCGTACTTGATGATGTCGTTCCCGGAGCCGCCGAACAATATATCCTGTCCCTCTCCACCGTCGAGGTAATCATCTCCGCTGCCGCCGAAAAGGACGTCGTCTCCAGAGCCGCCGTACAAGTGGTCATTGCCGCCCAGACCGAAGAGGACATCGTTCCCTTCGCCACCGAACAGCCAATCGTCACCGTCGGACGAGTTTTCCAGATGCTTTTCCGACCAGTCCGCAAGCTCATGCAGCTTGGGCAGCTTGGCGTCATTCTGGTCCAGATTCAGGATGGCATCGCTCAGGGATGCCGGAGTGACCCCGTGTGAGCCCCCTGTAAGAGTGCCGAGTTCCTGCGCGAGCCGGTGCAGGGTATCGTCTGCGCCTGAAGTATTGCTGCCGTCGCCGATGAGCAGATCGTTGCCGCCCTGCCCATACATGACGTCATTGCCTTCCCCGCCGATCAGGGCATCGGGCATGTCCGGCTTGCCCTCGTTGGCGTTCGGAACCAGCGCGCTGCCTATTTCCTCAGGATGCTCGCGGACGTAGTCGATAACGTCGGCCGTGCTCGGATTGAAGCCGAGCTGCGCCTTCACATACTCCGCGAGAGAGACGGTGGCCCCATCCACGCTGAACTGCGCGGTGTCTCCGAAGACCACGTCATCGCCCTTGTTGGCGAAGATGGTGTCCGAAACGGGCTTCGTCACCGTGGACGAAACAATGGCGTCATACAACTCATTCGCGTTGTTGATGATAGTCGCGTTGTGGGGAGAATCCTCACTCGGGGTATTATCGAACTTGTCGAGCACGTCGAGGTTGTTCGCGCCATTCCCAAGGATGCCTATGGCGTGAACGTCGACCGGGTGGGCGCTGTCTCCGACGATGCGGTTATAGACCTTTTCCGCATTGCCGACGTGGTCCCTTCCTCCACTGTTGGACTTGTTCGGATCCCCGTCGGTGATGAAGTACAGCCTGTTGTCATGTCCGTTTGCTTCCACCGAATTGAACCACGTTTCAGCCTTCAGCAACGGATCTTCATAGTTTGTTGAACTGTACAGGTTCTTAGAATTCAAATAGTCACTGATGAACTGATTCAGTTGGGCTTCCGTCGTCGCGCTGGTCAACAAGAATGGGTTATTGGCGTTGACAGACCCGGCGAACTTAACAAGCTGAATGTTGATGACCGCATCGGTCCCCTTGATATCGCTCCACAGCTTTGTGATGTACTGAGCGACGGCCTTCTGAGCCGTATCGTAGGAACATCCCTCCGTATACTTGTAATTTCCCCACCAATCCTTTGTGCCCATCGACAACGAGTTATCCAACACAAATGAGATGTTGTAACTCATAGCGACGTTTTCCGTCGTCGTCGCGCCTTGCAGGAGGTCGTCGCCGATGGAGCCCGCGCCGGTCGTAGCGGTCACGTTGACGGTGATGTCTGCGCTGTCGGTCGCGCCGTGCCGGTCTTCCACCCCGTAGCCGAACCGGATCGATTCACTGTTCATTCCGGTATTCGTAACCGAAATCGTGCCCTTCTGCCAATCGATCGAGATCTTCGTCGTCTCGTTGTACGAGATGTCCGTGGAAGCATCATGGGAAGTATATGTCTTGCCGCCTATGGTGATCTCCGTGATATGCAGGCCGTCCTTGGACACGGACGCGTCATCCCTGTCCATGTCGTTGTGCAACAGATCCTCAAACGTGATCGTGATCGATGTACTCGGCACCTCTCCCGAGGGGACCGTGCTGCTGATGACCACGTTGTCGGGCGTGAAGACATCGGCGGTATGCTCCACTTCAATGGATGCGGACCCCGTGAGATCCCCGCCCACGGCCAAACCGCCGCTCACCGTGAAATCCTCTCCGGCGTGCACATCGCCCGTGACATACAAGAAGCTGTTCGCGCCGAACCCTTCACTGTTGATGGAGAGGTTGCCGTTGACGATGGTGACGCAATTCAGGGGCGTATTCCCCAGCAGCGAACTGTTTAAATCACCTTCGATGTACAGCAGCAGGTTGTGTTCCGAGGCGTACTTGACCGCGGCCTGAACCTGATCAGCACTCGTCCCGGAGGAAATCTTCAACGTGTAGATGTGTGCGGCGTCCTTTAAGGTATCCAGTGTCAGGTTGTTGCCGCCCAGATCCGAGAAGAACTTGCCGAAAAGGTCACCCGCAACCCCATCTTCCAAAACAGAGAACGCGTCATTCTGCTTGTCCGTCATCCATCCGGTATGGATACGGTCGCCTACAGTACCGCCCACCGTAATGATGCTGTCCCCGAGCACCGCGCTCGCCGATGCGGAGATGATGCTTTCTCCGGCCACGGCCTTGTCGATGTCATAGATATTGTCCGCCGCTTCTGGAGCGGTATTGGTGACGGCGATATGGACCGTATCGGTTGCGGTATCCAGATCTCCGTCCGTGGCCACCACCTTGAGATCGCCGCCAAATCCTTCCTTGACCTTGGTCGAATCATATTCCAGCGTATAGGAATACCGGAATTCATTGCCGTCGGTCCCAGTCTGGACGACGGTTATGGTGTAGAGGCCGTCCGGGTCCGTATACTGCCAAGAGCCTTCATCGTTCTTTACGAGCGTATGCCCGTCGAACGTGAACGCCGCGTCCCCCGGCCCGTCCGCACCGAAATGTACCATGAATGTATCCGTAATGCTGCCGCTCGCAGAGTCCGCAGCGTGTTCGACTCGATCGCCCTGAACAGTCAGCACGGGCGCGTCGTCAAGCGCGTCCACCGTGATTTGGCCGGTAGCCGTGCCGCCCGTGGTCGTGATGCTCACGTCGAACGCGTCCGCGTGCACGGCCTCCCCGCGTCCCGCGTCGCCTTCGCCGGGGCGGTTGGACGCGTTGCCCGTGGCGTCCACGGGCGCGGTCAGGGTATAGGTGTAATGCACGGTCCCGTCCGCATCCATGCCCGTCACCGTCAACGTGCCGTGCGTGCCGCCGGGCACGGACACCGCGGCGTCCGCCGTCACTTCAACGCCGTTGTGGTACAGCTTGCCGTTTTCCACCTTCAATTCGGTGCCGCCGATGCTCACCGTGGCGTCCGCGCCGTGCAGCTCCATCTTGAACGAGCCGTCCGTCGCGGCTCCGAAGGGCTGCGTGGCCGACGTCTCGGTCCCCGAGCCAATGTCGGGGATGTTGCCTTCGTCCGTGGTCACCACGCTCGAGCCGCCCGAGGGGGCGTCGTTGAACAGCGGGCGTTCGGGCACTATCACTTCTTCAACGACAGTCTCCTCTTCCTCCACGCCTCTGTTGCCGTAAGCCTCTAATTCACGATCAGGTTCAGCAGCGCGGTTCAAGCCGAGATCAAGGCCGCCAAGACGTTCGACCCCATCCATGAGGGAAGCGTCCGTGTACTCGTGGAAGCGGCCGCCGTCGGCGTTCGAAGCCGCTACCGCCGGACCTGCCGCGGGCATCAGATCGGGTTCGTTAAGGGCTGCAAAAAACTCGGAGCCGGAAACGGACGTTCCATCCACGATGAAGTCCGGGATGCTGTCCTTGGAGAAAGTCGTATAAAAATCAGTAAGGGTAATCCGGCTTCCGTCTTCAAAGGAAAGAAGCAGATCATTGCCTTCCTTGGAAAGGACCACGCTGTCCGAAGGAAAATCGAACGCGATGTGGTCAAATTTTTCGCTAGGGATAACCTGATTAGCTCCATTCGCAGGATGTCTGAGAGTAAGGTCTGCCATCATATGCTCCGAATACTGTTAAGTGGATGAAAAAATATAGTTTGGCGAACACCGCGGAACGTTCGCCTCTCATGCCGGACTGAGTATCGACTTCTTGTCCATCACCATGATGGCGCCTTCCTTGTGCCTCATTTCGACAGCGCCTTTGGGCAGGCCGTTCAAAGAATACGAAAGGAACCATCCATTATCTTTCGTGAAACCAAAAAGTTTATTCCTATCAACCCAAAGGCCGAGGCAGGCTTTCAGGTCACCGGGGGCGGCTATCGGCAGAGACGTGTCAATGAACACATCAATCCCCGAAACGGAGGCAACGCCTTCCCGTCCATGTCTCAACAGTACGTCCAACACCCCTTTTCCGATGAGAAACGTGAACTGCCCGTTGCCGTCTATGAAATAATCCGTGGGATCATACTGAATGATTTCTAAAGGGATATCGCCTTCGTCCAGAGGCGCCTCTTCCGCAAACGCACAAAAAAGGGGCACATCATATTCTTTCTCCGGCCATGTGCAGGACTCAAGAGAGTGCTCTCCCTGCGCAACGGATCCGCACATGGCTTGTAAATTCTCTTGAACGGTGCCTTCATGAAAGGGACATGCTTCCCGCCTCGATGCCGCATCGTCTTTCCGCAACATGGAAACTCCCAAGAGAAGATGGACTAGAAAAATCTGTCCGCCGTGCTTCCAAGATTTCCTGAAAAAACAAAACGCCCCGTGCCGAAACGATGTTTCGGCACGGGGCGTTCTTATCCTGATCGATAGAAGACAATGGGTCCAGAAAAATCAGGCAGAGAGAGAGAGAGAGAGAGAGTCCCTCACATATCAGACTAATACATCCAATACGGATAGTTTCTCTTTAATTTCTTATATTTATAGAAAGATACCGGAGCCTGACCCTGACAGCTTTTACCGGCTTTCTTCCTCGGTTGCTTATCCATTTTCTTATCCGTTTTCCGCCAATCGCCTTTCTTTTTCCCAAGAATATACCGTAGTTATTGAGAACAAAATTTTTTCCGAAAAAACTTTGTTTTTTTCGGGTCTGCTCCTTTTTGTTTTCCGTACAGAACTCCTTCTGACCATGCGCCCCACATGGTCGGCGGGAGTTTTTTTCATATACGGCCCTGTCCTCCTTCCTTCGGCTCCAAACGAATTACCCCGCATCCGTGCCCCTCCACTCCCCGCGCCATACTTCGGGCAGACGCCGGAGCCTCCCCGGCGCTGCCTCTGCGGTTATGCGTGATGCCCACGTTTGAGCGATCCGTCAACTCGCCTCAAGAGGACTTTCCATTGAGGAAATAGCGCCAAACCCAAGAAAAACAAAAAAGCCGTCGAGCGGCAACTCAACGGCTTCTTGCAGAACTGTGTTCTTACGCACGTAACATGAGAACAACAGTAACCGGAAGGTTCCTCGTTGTCAACAACGAATCTGCTGTTTTTGTCTTTTTCCTGGGCAGGGAGAAAGGAAAAATGGAAACATTTGTACCAAAAGGGAATATCTACGGACCTATTTTGCCACAGTTTGTTTTGCAAAAGTCCATTACATTTGGAGCTAAAACCATGTACGCGCTTTTATGTGACTACGCTGCGGACAAAGATCATTGCTGGCCTTCTCAGGCTACGCTTGCCAAAAGACTTTCTTGCAGCATCAGCAGCATTAAAAACTATCTTGCTGAACTTGTCAGGGAAAAACTCATTTCTGTTAAGCGGGAACAATACCGTTCTTCCGTCTATTACATTTTACGTCCTGAAGATTTCAGCGCGAAACAGGAGACAAATCTTGCCCATAAACAGTCAAAATTTGACTGCCATGCGGCAAAATCTGGCTACTTAACCAATCTTAACAACCAAAGAAAAGAAAAAAAATCCCCCCTTCCCCCCGTTGCGCCTGTTCAGACACGGCCTCGGCCTGTTCGCCACTTTTCAACCACGCCTACGGCGGGGGGTGTGTCTTCTTCCCTTCTGGACTTTGAAAGCACCTGGAATCTCTACCCCAAAAAGGACGCCAAGGGCTTTGCCCGCATGGCCTGGTTCAAGCTCCTGCGAAATGGCCAACTTCCTCCCCTGGATGAAATCCGAGCGGCAATCCGGCGATTCGCGGACTCGGAAGGCTGGCAACGCGAACAGGGCCGTTTTGTGCCGCAAATGGGCAACTGGCTGCGTGGGCAACGTTGGCTTGATCCTCTTCCGCCCGCCGAGCAGGCGGAACAGCGGCACAGTCGGGAGCTGCATCAGGCAATCCAGGCACGGGAAGAACAGGAACGGCGAAAACAAGAACAGCAACGAGCGGAAAAAGAACGCTTGCGGCCCTTGTTTGACGCTTTCGCGGCGAAGTTTCCGCCCTCTTCCAACAACGCGATGAGCTTTGGAATGTGGCTGCACCTGCATTCCCAAAATCTCGCTCCGTCCGCGTCCGACGTTCCCCCGGCAAACGCCCTTGGAATTGTCGAGTTCATGAACGACTTCAAGCGAAAAATCCAGACCGCCGCTGCCTCGGAAACCCACGGAACATCGCAGGCGATCCGGCGCGAAACCAGAACTTCCGACTGCCGCCCTCTGGGCGAAATTCTGAAGACGCTGCCTTCCGTCGCGCGTTTTTTCCAGGCCGGAAACGGGTCAGGCTGGCCGCTTGAATCCCCTGTAACCGCCTGCGCGTAGCACAAAGGAGCTATTGTGAACCGATTGAGCATATTTTGCCTTGTGGCAATGACCGTCTTGTCCGGCGCGCCTGTGGCCTCGGCGGACGACGCGCAAAAAGCGCAGCCTGCTCCGACGAAAAAGCAATTCTCTGTCCTGGGACAACCCGATTCCGGGCCTGCCGACAACATTGGCCAGGGCACACCTTCCCCGACCGGTGCGGATGAGAAAAAAGCCAGGGACGCTCAGGCACTGTTCGAGGAAAGCCTGCGGCAGATGATGCCGCTGGATCAGGGGCAAATACAGGAATACCGCTCCCGTTCGGACGAGCGCGACCGCGCCTTGCTGCCCGTGTCGCCCACTCTGAACACGCGCACGGTGCGCGTGACCCTGGAGCCGGGCCGTTCTCCCGTGCCCGTTTTCACCACGGCCAATATCGCCACCTCGCTGGTCTTCCACGATTCCACGGGCCAGCCGTGGCCCATCACGTCCGTGACCAACGGCGGGCCGTCCCATTTCCAGGTGCTGCGCCCGGAACTGCCGGACGGAAACCTGCTCAACGTCATGCCCACGCAAGGCTACGCCACGTCAACGCTCGTGGTGACACTGGAAGCGCGGGACATTCCGTTGGTCATCCGGCTGGAATCAGATTCCGTGCGTGCGCCTGAGCGTAAGGCGGACGCGCTGGTGTTGTTCCAACTCGCCCACCACGGCCCGAAAGCCGCTCTGCCGATCATCAGGGACATCAAGGAAACGGCGGATTCCTCCATGCTGGCGTTTCTGGATCGCGTTCCGCCGGAAAAGGCGGTGCGCGTTCGCGTGGAGCCGGGGGCTGATGACGTGCTTGTCTGGAACTACAACGGCAAACTCTACGTCAGAACCGTCCACAGCTTGATGTGGCCCGCCTGGACAGCCGTGCTCAACGGCGCGGGCAACACCAAATGCTATGAGGTGCCGGTCACGTCGCGGCTGATGCTCTCCAAAAACGGACAACTTCAGACCTTGCTTCTGAAGCATTCCAAGTGAGGGCGCACCATGAGCGATATGACAAGCACGGAAAAAAAGCGTCGGCTCATCCTGTTCAGTCTTCTGGGGGCTGCTCTCGCCGTATCCATACTTCTCGCATCCTTTTTCCTGTTCGCCCCGGAAAAACCGTCCGCCACGGCCAGTCTGGCCACGGCAAGAACGGACGCCATTACCGGAAAAGCGGGCGGCGAAGGTTCGGAAGAATACAATCAGAAGCTGAAAGAACACGACACGCGACAGGCCAATGAAGCCCTCAAGACGGGCGAGAGTTTTGTCCCCACGCCTGTGGGGCAACGAAAGCCCGTGGTGGGGAAGAAGGAAGACACGCCCCCGCCCGTGCCCCCGGTCGCGCCGGTGCGAACCGCGCCCGTCCAGACGCCCCGCACGGACAATACCATGCTCAAGCGCATGATGGACGATTTAGCGGCACTGGACACAAAACTGTCCGCCGTTGCCGTGGGCGAAGGCAAGATAGTCTATCTGCGCGATTTTTCGGATGAAGCCGCGCCTGTTGCCGCGCCTGCGGAAAAAACCGTTGTGCCCGCATCGGACACGCCTCCCGCCATGACACTCAAGCCGGGCGATCTGCTCTATGCCATTGTGGATGTGGGCGTGAACAGTGATGTTCCGTCCGCCGTGCTGGCGACGGTCACGTCTGGAGAATATAGGAATGCCCGTCTTATGGGCGGCTTCCAGCGCCACGATGAACGCCTTGTGCTGGCCTTCAACCGGGCCGTGTTGCCTTCCGGCGAAACCGTCCAGCTTGAAGCCTACGCTGTTGACCCGTCCACTTCGGAAGCCTCGGTCGCCAGTTCCGTGGATACCCACTTTTTCAGCCGGTGGGGCGGACTTGTCGCGTCTGCCTTCCTTGAGGGCCTGGGAAGCGCCAAGCGGTACAGCGGTTCTCAAAGCACCATCTACGGTTACGGCAATGACGCCACGGATCAGATGGTCTGGAACACCTACAGCGTGGAAGACCAGGCGTGGATAGCCGCCGGGAAGGTGGGCGAAAAGGCCGGAAAAATCTTTGAAAAAGGCTTTGACCGTCCGCCGACCGTCCGTCTGGAAAGCGGCACTCCTGTGGGCGTCCTCGTCCTGAACGTCAAGGGCAGGTGATGGCATGGACAATTACGTCGCCAACGTCATCCCGCACTTGCAGCAATGGTGGCCTGTGCTTGTCCGGCTGGCCTATCTGGCGGGCGTCGGCTTCGCCGTCATATCGCTGGGGCAGGCCATCAGCCACAAGCATCGCTTCAACCGCTCCACGGCGGCATGGACATTCGTGTGCGCCGTACTGCTCCTGAATTTGCCCGCGCTCATGGATTCCCTGTCCATGACGGTCTTCAACCAGTCGTCGGAGCAGAGCCTGAGCTACAGCCCGCCGTCTTCGCCCGGCTCCGTCTACATCCAGTTCGCGGTGTACGCCATTGCCACGGTGGGCCTCATCGGCATTGCGCGGGGGCTGTGTCTCATGCGCGACACCCCCAACCAGGCCATGAATTTCAGCCGGGGCATCGTCCATCTGTTCGGCGGAATCATCGCCGTCAACCTCGTCACCTTCCTGCGCGGCATCGGAGCCACCATAGGAGGCGACGTGCAAACATATATAGCCAGAATTCTTGGCTGAGAGGGCATTTCTATGAATACCAATGCTTCTTTTACCGCTGTTTCTCCCCTCCGTTTCACCGCCGTTTTCATGGGCATGGCCGCCGTCTGGCTGTTTGCTCCCGAAATAACCTATGCCGCCGTGACCTTCGGGGAAATCGGCCAGAACATCGCCGACAACTCCAAGGGTGTCGCCAAGGGCATCACAATGGCGGGCTATGCCGCCGGAGCGGGCATGGGCGTGTGGGGCACCGTGGACATGTATAAGGCCACGAAAAACCAGGGACAAAGCACCTATGCCGGTGGGCTGACCAAGGTGCTCATCGGCGCTCTGGCTCTCGGCCTGGGAGAACTCCTGGGGTCCGGTTCGGCCACGCTGTTCGGCTCCGACCAGACTTCCGGCATGGGCGATCTGGGCCTGTAGGCAGGGATGATGAACATGAGCCTCTTCAAAAAAAAGAGAAACGTCCCCCTGCCGGAGCCTCGGACAGAAACGCCGTCAAAGGAGATGACGGAAGTTCATGCCTCGCCGCCCGCCCCGGATGCCGCCGCCGTCATCGGCGGACTGGACTGGTACAGAGCGCAGTTCCGCCGCGCCATGAAACTGGCCCTCGCTCTGACCGTGGCCTTGTGCGCCAGTCTGGGCGTTGCCGCCATCCTGCTCCTGAATCAGCCGAAGCCGCAATACTTCGCGGCCACGCCGGACTTGCGGCTTGCGCCCATGATTCCGCTCGATCAGCCCCTGCTCACGCAGGAGGGCCTGCTGACCTGGGCCTCAAACGCCATCACCGGGGCCATGTCGCTCAACTTTCTGGAATGGCGGGAAAAGCTGGAATCCCTCCGGCCGCACTTCGACGACGCGGCCTACAAGTCCTTTCTGGCTTCCCTGCAAAGTTCCGGCGTGCTGGACATGATTCGGGAAAAGAGGCTTTCCGCTTCCGCCGTCGCCACGCGCGCGCCGGTCATCATCGCTTCCGGTCTGGTGGGCGGCAAGGCCACATGGCGGATCGAGTTCCCGATTGTCGTCTCCTATGAATCCAGTCAGGGCGTGGAAAGCACGCAAAAACTCCTTGCCACTGTCCTTGTCTGCCGCGCGTCAACGGCCAAAACGCCGCGCGGCGTGGTCATTCAGCAAGTCGTACTCAAGAGGGATGCGTAATGCTTGATATACTTGTCAACGGCGTGGATCGCGGCATCCGCGCTCTCTCTGAATCGTTCGCCGGGCCGGTTCACAGCTATTGCAGGCTGGAAACCGTGGATAACGGCGTACTGGTGGCCGATGACGGGAGTCTTGTCAGTCTCCTGCATCTGGAAGGTTCTCTGAAGCATGTCGGCGTGGAGGAATACGCGGGCATTGTCTCCGGCCTGACGGAAAAGCTGCAAGCCACGCTTTCCAAGCCGGGCCATGCGCTTCAGGTGGTCTTTGAATATGACCCGGAAAGCAGCGGAGAACGCATTGCCGAACTGCTCCAGCCGTCCCGGCTGACGGCGCACAATCTCGGCCTGCACATCGGCCCGCTGCTGGAGGATTGGGGCCATGCCCTGCAACGCTACTGCGCTCTGGAAACATGCTGGATTGTGCTGTGGACACGGCCCGCCGTGCTGCCCGACACCCTGCGGAAGACGGCGCTGAAGGAACGCGACGCGGCCATGTCCAAAATGCCCACACTTGCGGGCTGCCAACAGATCGCCCGCGCGGTTTCCGCCCTGCATGACGCGCACAACGGCTTTCTGACCGGCGTACTGGACGCATTCCGGCAGGTGGATTTGCTGGCCTTCCCGCTTTCGGCGCATGAGGCCCTGCGGGACATCCGCATGTGCATCGCGCCGGAGTTCACCTGCCGGACGTGGCAGGCCCTTGTTCCCGGCGACGTTCTGCCGCTGCGTCTGCCCGACCCGGACATGGGCAGGAGGGACATGCTGCATAATGTCATGTACCCGGACTTCAGGACGCAGCTCTGGCCGCGCGAAGGGCAAATGCTTTCCCGCACCGCCATACGCATCGGCGACCGTTTGTACGGGCCGCTGATCATGACGCTCATGCCGCAGACGCCCCGGCCTTTTCAGGATTTCTTCCGCGTTCTGGCGCGGCGGGACGAACGTCTGCCGTACCGAATGTCTTTTCTCTTGGAAAACGGCGGGCTGGACATGGGCCTCAAGCCCCTGTTGGCCGCCATTCTGGCCTTCACGAACGCGGACAACAAACGTCTCAATAATGCCGTGGAAGCCTTGCGCGCTCTGGATTTGAAAGGCGTGTGCTGCGTAAAATTCCGCATCTGTCTCTGCACCTGGGCCTGTGTGCGCCAAAGCGAACAGGAGGCCCATCTTCTGCTCCGGCGGCGCGTCGCGGAACTGTCCAAAGCCGTGCAGGGATGGGGAACAACCGACGTGTCGGAAGCCGTGGGCGATCCGCTGCTCGGCTTTACCGCGACCCTGCCCGGCATGATGCCGACCTGTCCGGCCCCGGTCACTGCCGCGCCGCTTCAGGACGCCATCAGCATGTGGCCGCTGCGCTCGGCTTCGCCGTGGCGGGAAGGGAGCCTCCTGTTCCGCACTCAGGATGGCAAAATCATGCCTTACGCGGCCAACTCCTCGGAACAGGCCGCGTGGATCGATCTGGGCGTCGCGCCGATGGGCGGCGGGAAAAGCGTCTTCCTCAACGCCATGAATTTTGCCTTCGTCACACAGGCGGGATTGTCCCGTTTGCCCTGGCTGTCCATTGTGGACGTGGGGCCGTCTTCTTCCGGGCTGATCACGTTGCTGCGGGAAAACCTGCCTGCGGACAAAAAACACCTGGCGGCTTATCACCGGCTCAGAATGACGCCGGAGTATGCCGTCAATCCCTTCGACACGCCGCTCGGCAACCGCAAGCCGTTGCCCTCGCACAAGGCGTTTCTGGTCAACCTGTTGTCGCTGCTGGCCACGCCCCTGGATGTCAATGCTCCGGCGGACGGCGTGCCCGGCTTGATAGGCCGGGCCATTGATCTTGCTTACGAGGAACTCTCTGACGGCAATCATCCCCGGCTCTATCAGCCCAACGTGCTGCCGGAACTGCATGAACTCATCGTCAATGAAGGCATCAGCCGCGACGCCTCCACCACCTGGTGGGAAGTGGTGGATGGTCTTTTCGAGCGGGGGCATGTCCATGAAGCGTTGCAGGCCCAACGCTATGCCGTGCCCCTGCTGGCCGATGTGGGCACGCAAATCAATCAGAATACGGGCATCCAGAACACCTATGAGAAACACACCATCAATAATGTCTGGCGCTCCCTGCTGGACGCCATCGAGGCGTATGTCATCCTTAAGGAACCCACCCGGTTCGATTTGGGCGACGCGCAGATCGTCAGTCTCGACCTGGACGAAGTGGCTCCGCGCGGCGGCGCCACGGCTGACCGACAGTCGGCGGTCATGTATATGCTGGCGCGCCATGTTCTCGGCTCCCGGTTCTTCCTCATGCCCGCTGACGTGCAGCTCATGCCCGAATACTATCAGGATTATCATGCCAGACGCATTGAGGCGATTCGGGAAGACCCCAAACGTCTTTGTTATGACGAGGCTCACCGCGTAACGGGCAACACCTCGGTGGCCGGACAGCTTCAGGCGGACATGACCACGATGGCGCGGGAATCGCGCAAGTGGAACCTGTCCATCGGGCTGTACACGCAATCCATCGACGACATTCCCAAAATCATCACCGACGAACTGGCCACAACCGTGGTCATCCTCGGCTCCGGCACGGAAAAAAGCATTGAAAACCTGACGCAACGCTTCGGCCTGAACGGAGCCTGTCGCCATGCGCTTTCGCGTCTGGGCAAGCCCGGTAAGGCCGGGGCCAATCTGGTCGCGCTCTTTCGCACGGGCGCGGGCATGTCCCAACTCGTCCTCACGCTGACCATCGGCCCTCAATCCCTGTGGGCTTTCAGCACGACTACGGAAGACGTAGCCATCCGCAACAACCTGTACCAGCGCCTGGGGCCGTCCGAAACCCTACGGCGGCTGGCAAAGCGTTTTCCCGGAGGTTCCGCCAAGGCCGAAGTGGAACGCCGCAGGCGCAATGTGGAAGACCAGAGCGACGCCGACGAGGAAGTCGTCAACGTCATCCTGGAAATCGCCAATGAAATAGCGAGGGAACAATGAAAAAGCTCTTTTTTGCCCTGGCGCTCGTCCTGTTCCCGGCTTCAGCCTGGGCCGGAGGCTGCGGCTGCGGCTCCATCAACGCCATGATCACGGTGGCGAAAACGGAAACCATCCAGGCGGTGAACGCCTATACGGCGGCGGAAGCGCAGGCCATCCGCTCGGAAATTCTCGTCGCCGCGCAGAACATCATCGGCACCATCAAGACGGAATCGGCCACCATCGTGCGGGCGCTGGTCGCCCTCAAGGAGAGCAATGCCGCCACGCTCAAGGGGCAGGCCGTGGCGGGCGAGGCTATGAAAACCGAGGATATGTACGGCAAGGCCGCGCAGCCCGCCGGATTGTGCGGAAGCAGTTCTCTGGGCGCGGGCATCCAGCTCGGCGCTCAGGCCGGGCGGGAAATTCACGCGGCCATGCGTGAAAAGCAGCTTGTCCATGCCAACACGCCCAAAAAGCCGCTGGAATTTCTGCGTCGGGTGCTGGCGGAAGACCAACCTTCCCAACAGGAAAGTCTGGACGCGCTCTTTCCGCTGGGCGTCACGCTCACGGAAGACCAGGTGGCGCAGGCCCACGAAACCATAAAGACCCTGGCCAATCCCCGCCCTTTGCCGGTGGTGACGGACGCGCAAAAGGAAACGCCCGCCGGGCAGACCTACGCGGCGGCGCGAAAAATCCATGAAGAGCGGGTGGCCGCTGTCATGGAGTCACTGAACAATCATGTCGTGTATCACGCGCCCACGCTGCCGGAGGATGTCACCACCTGGGCGGAAAACCAGTGGTCGGAAGCGGGCGGGAGCGGTACGCCGCCCGGTCTGGTGGACGGCAAGCTCTCCGAAGCCGGGCTGTACAGGCTGCTCTCGCAGATGCGCGTGGGCAATCCCAACTGGTTCGCGCAAATCGCCACGGCCACGGATGCGGGCCTGCTGCGGGAGTTGGTCATCATGCAGGCTTTCCAGCTTGAACTAGCGCGTAAGAACACGGACTTGCTGGACAGGCTGACCGTCATTGCTTCGCTGGACTACCTGACGCGCATGGAAGGCACGACAGGCAAGGACATGGACGACCTCTATACGCGCATGGTCGGCGTGCAACAGTAGGGAGAAGCCATGCGACAGCTACAGCGAAAAAAGGTCAGCGTGAGTGCCGGTTCTGGCAAAAAAACATTCTTCACCATCAATGGAATAAACAAGAAGCCAATCAGGTTCAATATGCAATTCTCTATGTGGTTTCCAGCGTCCTTTAAGGGCATGATCCTTGTATCGTGCGGGAAGAGGTTTTTCCTCACGCAAAAGCAAGTCCACCACCTGTTTGAGTTTTTCCATATCATAACCGCGCTGCGAAACACGTTTTGCATCACGCTTGAAATGTGTGGTGTAGACAGGCTTCAGCATTTAAATGCCCAACTGTCTGAAAAGGTCATCGGCGTCTTTTGCGTGGTGAAGTCCTTCACGCCGTTCAATTGCTTCCAGGGCTTGGCGTGTTTCTTCATTGGGAATCTCCATGCTGAAAGGCAGGCGTTTTTCATGGGCCACCCTGGTCAGCGCCATGCGGCAGAGGTCGGATACCGTCAGGCCCATTTTCGCAAGCACGGCCGCCGCTTCATTCTTGATGACCGGATCAATCCGGGCGCGAACATAATCATTGGCAGGCATAGGTTTTCTCCTTGTTTTCAATATTGTAGCTCACATGAGCATAAAGTCAACGTTATTCCCAACATCGGCACGGAGGGCAGCTATGGCCGCATCTGAACTCCCCGCCACTTCGGAAGTCCTCCTGCAAACCGATGCCAGCAAGCATATTCTGGACACCTTTCTGGGCCAGGGGTGGGATACCTGGGGCACGAGCCTTGGAGGCAGTCAAGCATCCGAATTAATGCTTGAAATGTTCAGCGCCTTCAACCTGATTGCGCTGGCTGTGGTGTCGGCCCTGTTCATCTGGGTGCTGGCTGTTGCCGTGGCCGGAACGGCGCATGAGGGTACGCCTTTCGGCAAACGCTTCAGCTCCCTGTGGATGCCTCTGCGCTTTGTGGGCGCGATGGGGGCATTGGCTCCCATTTTCAAGGGATTGAGCCTGTTTCAGGTGGCGATTCTGGCCTGCATCGGCTTTTCCATCAACCTCGGCAACCACGTCTGGGAGCTGGGCACAGATTACTTTGTGGAGCATGGCGGGCAACTTTCTCCCCAGGCTCCGGATCAGAATGTCACCCATTATGCGGCCATCACCAACGGCGCTCTGGAGTCATTGGCCCTGCAATACTATCTCAATGAGCGGCGCGGTCTGAACGTCACGCCGGGCGGGGAATGGAAGTACAGCGGCAACTGGTTCCGGGCCGGGGGCGAATACAGGTTTATTTTCAACGGCAACGCGGGAAGCATCACGGTTTCCTGCGTGGATGAAGGCGACGCCTTGTGCCGGGGTAAGGTCAATGCCGTGGGCACGGCCATTTCCGCACTTTCACCGCTGGCGCAACAGCTTGCCGATCCCGATACTCCGGCTTCCTCCGTTGATCCTCGCGCCCTGTATGATGTGGCCAATCAGGTCAATGCGTCCATTCTTTCGGGATTGCAGAGCTACGCCCAACAGGGCCAACTTCAAGCCAAGCTCAATGAGTTCAGGGAACACGCCGCTCAATACGGCTGGTTTATCGCCGGGTCTTCTTACTGGTCCATCGCATGGATCAATCAGGAAGTCCGGGAAGCCATGTATTCCGGCATCACCTACAGTCCGCATGAATACACCGTGTCGGAACTTCATGCCCTGATGCACGGCCTGCGGGACTATGAGGCGGCCAAAGAGCGGGTGGCCAACTATATCAAGACCGCCTACGCCAGCCGGAGGGGTATTTCCGACACCACGGCCACGCCTTCCGTGACCGATGAAGGGCGGGCCTTTGACGAAATCGTCAACTGGCTGCGGGCCACCCTGAATCAGCTTGTGGCCGGAAACATTCTGCCCATCGCCATCGAAAAACTGTCTTCCAGCGATCCCATTATGGCCGTGTCCGATGTGGGGGATTACCTCATCGGCACGGCCTGGGGGCTAGCCTCGGCGCTTGGCGTCGTGGATGTGGCGCACTCGATGGGCAAGGCGCTGCCCTTTGTGGGCAAGGCCATCCCGAATCTGGATAAGTACATTTCCTTTGTCTTGTTCACGGTGTTTCTGCCCCTGCTGCTCTACGGCCTGGCGCTGGCCTATTATCTGCCCGCCATCCCTTTCATCCGCTGGATTTCCGCTCTGGTCGGCTGGATCATTCTGGTGGTGGAAGCTCTGGTCGCGGCCCCGCTCTGGCTCTGTGCCCATGCCCTGCCCGAAGGGGACGGCGCTGCGGGTCAGCATGGGAAACGGGGGTACTTCCTGCTGCTCGGCATCATTATTCGTCCGCCGCTCATGGTCTGCGGATTCTTCGCCGCCGTCATCCTCATGAACGTGGTGGGCCGGATGCTCGGCGCGGGCTTCGAGATATTTGTCGGCGGAACCATGCAGACAAAAGTCATCGGCATCACCGGCACGTTCTCCATGCTCGTCATCCTTGGCATCGTGGTCATCATGACGGCCAACAAGTTCTTTTCCCTGATTCACTACCTGCCCGAACACGTCACCAACTGGATAGGCCAGCAGTTCCACGCCCTCGGCGAGAAGGAAGACCAGGCCGGGGTCAAGAATGTGTTCCTCGGCTCCACCAATGCTGTCAGTTCCGGGGCGCACGGAGCGCGGGAACTGCGTGGCGACATTTCACGGCAATGGAACAATCCCGGCGCGGGCAACGCCCGGACTTCGACGCCACAGGCCCCTGCGTCCAGCCCCAGGCCGGGACTGACGCAACAGAATTTCAGGAGCTGATATGGATATTTTCGACAAGGAAAAAACCGTCATCAGTTGCTTTGACTTGACCGGCAACATGGTGCGCCCCTGGGCGGAAGCGGGATACCTCTGTTACTGCGTCGATATACAGCATCCGCAGGGAGAAACGAGACAGGGAAACATTATCCGTGTCGGCGCGGACATGCGCGACTGGATGCCGCCGTTCAGTCCCATCACTTTCGCCGCCTTCTTCCCGCCCTGCACGGATGTGGCCGTTTCCGGGGCAAGATGGTTCAGAGACAAGGGGCTGTTCGCGCTATTCCAGTCCATACGCCTTTTCTATGCCTCCATCCGCATCGCGGAATGGACGCGCGCGCCGTACATCATCGAAAACCCCGTTTCCACCATCTCAACTTACTGGCGCAAACCTGATTTTACCTTCGATCCCTGTGATTACGCGGGCTATCCGGGCGGTGAAAACGACCTGTACACCAAGAAAACCTGTCTGTGGACGGGTGGTGGATTCGTCATGCCGCCGCCCAAACGGCTTGAGCCGGTGCAGGGAAGCAGGATGCACCGACTTCCGCCTTCACCGGAACGGGCGAATCTTCGCAGCGCCACGCCGATGGGCTTTGCCCGCGCTGTGTTTGAGGCGAATTGCCCCGGCTGGAGGTCGGCATGAAAACACCTGCCTTTCTTCAAACGATTCTGGATGCGGCCAGTTCGTCCGGGCGGCATGTGGCCGGGCTTCGCGGCGACTTCCGCTCCCGGCTGAACGCATTCCGGCGTCACCGCTCGGCAGAGGAACAGCAGGAACTGACGGAGAATTTTCGTCATGTGCTTGCGGCCTGGGGCATTGCCGACGCGGATATTCCCGGCGTCATCACAACCCTGCGCCTGCGTCTGCTGGTGTTCGCCGTTCCGATGCTGGCCTGCCTCATTACGGCGGCATGGTCGCACAGTCCGGTTTCCTTCCTGTCATTGGCCTGCATTGCGCCGCCCTGTCTGCTCGGCATGGTCACGACGCTCTGGCGCATTTCCATTTTGCGTCACCGTCGCTTCCTGCCGCTGTGCCGCTGGCTGTTGGGTTTCCGCAAGCGCCCGTAGCGGGCGGGGGCGTGTCTCTCTTAACCTTAAAATTGAAGGAGTACCTTCGTGTTTCCCAAAACTCTATTGATACTGTCCTGTCTGGCTCTTGCGGCCTGCGCGGAGAAAGCCGCGCCTCCGGTTCCGCCTTCCGTTGATTTTGTTTCAGCCACGCTTGGACAGGCTGCGGAACAGGCCCACGGCGAACTCGCCATGCTCGCCAGACTGCGCGGCCAGGGGATGCAGCCGCTGCTGCCGCCCGCCGATCCTTCGTTGAACCTGCCCATTTCCCTTACCTGGACAGGCGAGGCTTCCGGCGCACTCAAGGAAATCTGCCTGCAACTCGGCTACCGATACCGGAAAACCGGCGCTCCCACGGCGCAAACCATGCCCATTGTGGTGCATGGCCTGAACCGCCCGGCGCGTGAGCTGCTGGAAGACATCGCCTGGCAGATTCAGCCGCAAGCCGTGGTGCGCGTCGATCCGGTCAACAGGGTGCTGACGCTGGCCAGCACGTCCGGCGCGGAGGGAAGGTTATGAGTGCGACAGACATGGAAATATTGTCTTCCCCCATGCCCATGCCCAAAATCGACGACTACAGTTATACGCTGGGATTCAGCAAGGGGTATGAAGCCGCTGACTCTTCCGCTGTCTGCTGGGCGTTCGGCATGTGCGCCGTTCTGGTCATCATTGGCTGTTTTATTGTGCTGTATCACCATCTCAGCCGACAGAACGATTTTTTGTCACGTTTCCGCATTCCTGAAAAAAGCGGGGAAAACACGGGCAACGGCAAATTCTTTTCTCTGCTGCTTCCGCTGGCCTTCACTATCTGCCTTGCAGGCTGTGCCGGGAAACGGGGGGACGTGGTGAATCCCGCGCCTGTGCCGCCGGAGACGGTCAACGCTCCGGCTCCCGCCGACAGCGCCGACAAGGGAACAGGGAAATTCGTGCCCCATGACGCCGCGTACCGGGAAGACGGCGCGGAACAATCCCTTGAGGTGTACCTTCCCGCCGATCCGGCATCCGGCCCGCGCCACGGCGACCCCGCCGAACTGGCGGCGCTGCTGGAAATGAAGGGCGCGGACACCAGAGAAAAAACCGCCGTCCAGCTCATGCGACCTTCGGCCATCCGGGAAGCGGCGCGGCTGGTCACGTTCCAGACCGCCATGTCCTGGCGCTACGGCCAGCTTGTGGCGGAAACGGAACGCTACAGCGCCATCATGGACACGGCCTTCAACTTTGCGCCGCTTATGCTCACGCAGGGTGAAGCCCTGATCATGCCGCCCCTGCTGACGCGGGCAGGCGCGTCCATGCGCATCGAGGACGGAGCAACGGCCACAGCCGCCAAAACAACTTATGAGCTGCTGGAACCGGCGCGGTACATCGCGGTCGTGCCCAACTGGCGAGAATTTCTCATGGCGGACGACTTCCCCGAACCGGAACAGCCCAATCCCGCCGTGCTGCCGAAGAACGCGGAAGAACGCGCCATCTGGCGGACGGCGGTGCGCGAAGCCTGGGCGCAAGGTCTGACCGAAGCCGACCAACTCTATGCCGACAACGTGTCCCGCATGGCGCGGAGCTATCGCGGCGTCATGCTCTACCACCTGCTGACCGCGCAACATCTGTTGAGCCGGGTCAATACGGCGTCCGCCGACCTGGGGATGCGCCAGTCCGACAACAACAAGCTGAACATCGGCCAGAAGGTGTACCGGATCACCGCGCCTTCCGCCTTCACGGTCGCACCGCCTGCGTCCCGGAAGAAAGGGGGAAAATAACATGGGGCCATTGATTTGTATCCGAAGGAACCGCGCATCCGCTGGACGCATACGGAACTCAACGATTTGCTGCTCTGGGGCACCCATTGCGGCATGTCCGATCTCAATCTGCGTTCCGGTCTGCCCGCATGGATGCGTCTCAACGGCGTATGGCGGATGGTCACGCAACGGGGCATCACGACCGATGAACTGCTGGCCGCTCTGGAGCGTCTGACCAAAAACAACTCCGTGGCCGCGCTCATCAAGTCCGGCCAGTCCGATTACGATTTCGCCCATGAAATAGAGGAATCGCGCGGTGTGCGCCGCCGTTTTCGCGGCAACGCCACGCCGGTGGCGGACGGGTATTCCACCGGCGTCAAAATCGTGTTCCGCACCATTCCTTCCATGCCGCCCGCTCTGGAAGACCTGCATGTGGAACAGGGGATTCTCGAACATGCCACGCCGTCCAACGGCCTGGTACTAGTCACGGGCGTCATGGGATCGGGCAAGTCCACGCTGCTGGCCGCCATCCTGCGGCGCATCATCGAAACAGGCGGACGCAACGTCAGCACCTATGAAGCGCCCATCGAGTTTGACTTTGACGCCGTGCCCCATCCCGGCGGACCTGTTTCGCAAAGCACGATTCCCGAACACCTGAAGTCCTTTCTCACGGCCACGCGCAACAGCACACGCACGGCCCCGGACGTGGTGCTCATCGGGGAAAGCCGCGATCCCGACACCCTCCGGGGCATGATGGAAAGCGCGGAAATCGGCGTAGCCGCCTATTCCACCGTGCATACCCGCTCCGTGCCGGAAACGCTTTCCCGCATCATCAACGTTTTCCCGTTCGTCGAACGGCTGCAAGTCACGGCCACGCTGCTTTCCTGCCTGCGGCTGGTCATCTCGCAGCGTCTGCTTCCCCTGCCGGACAACAGCGGACGTATCGCCCTGCGCGAGTATCTGGCTTTCACCCCGGAAATTCGGGAAACGCTGCTGGATACTCCGCTGGAACGTCTGATTCTGAAAACCGAAGACCTGCTGGCCGCTTCCGGCCAGAGGATTCAGGACGCCGCCCAGGCCGCCTATGAGGACGGGAAAATCGCCAGGGACAGCTATCTGGCGATTCTGGCGGAACGCAAACACAAGAAAGGAACCGATTATGGCGCAACAGCATAACGACAACATTCCGTATTACGAAATCTTCAGCATCAGGGAGTACGTCAAGGAAGGAGAGACAAAATCCTCCTGGCTGCGCATCGGCGCGGGCTTCAAGAACAGGAATGATTCCTTCGGACTCGTCTTTCAGGCCATGCCCCTGCCCGATCCCCAATCCGGACTGCTTCGTCTGTACATGCGTCCGTTCCGTCCCGAAACGGAACAGGATGCCGCTCAGGGTGAAGACGCCTTCTATCTGGAGATCGACCCGCTCATGGGCGCTCCGCTGGAGGAGCTGTGATGAAACATCCCGCGAATGTGGTTTCCCTGTCCGGCGGAAAGGACAGCACGGCCATGCTGCTCATGCTCCTCGAACGCGGCGAACCCGTGGCCGATGTCGTGTTTTTCGACACCGGATGGGAATTTCCCGAAATGTACGAACATCTGGCAAAGCTCGAAACTTTCACCGGCCTGAAAATCACGCGCCTGCGCGCACGGCTGCCGGTGGGGGTGGAAACGGAAAAATCGCCGTTTGACTGGATGTTTTCGGAATATCCGGTGGTCAGGCGGGGAACACGGCAGGTGCATATGATTGGCCGGGGCTGGCCCGCCGCACGGCGGCGCTGGTGCACGAACCTGAAACAGATTGCCCTGAAAGCGCATCTGCTGGGGCTTACTCATCAGAATGGCCTTGGGCTGCCTCTGCGCCAGTGCATCGGTTTTGCCGCCGATGAACAGCATCGTCTGGACGGCGTGACCAAAAGGAACAGCGCCTACTGCGTACAACGGTATCCGTTGGTGGAATGGGGCGTCACGGAAGCCGACGCGCTGGCCTACTGCTATAAACGAGGTTTCACCTGGGATGGTCTGTACCATTTCTTCAGCCGCGTCAGTTGTTTTTGCTGCCCGCTGCAACCTCTGGATGAGCTGCGGACGCTTCGCGGTTATTTCCCCGACCTGTGGCAACGGATGCTGCTCATGGAATCCTGGCTGCCGGAGGGAAAGTCAAGACGTTTCAAGGATTCCAGCGTCTCCGCGCTGGATGCACGCTTTGCCGCCGAGGAGGACTTGTAATGGCTGACGTTCTCTGGCGCGACACCGCGCTCGCCCCCAAAATATTCATACTGGACGCCCGCGCCGTCTTTCCTCTGGCCCTCTGGCTCTTTCATTGGGCGTACTGGACTGCGGCCATTGCCTTCGCGGCAATCTTCGTTTTGTACCTCGTGCAGCGCACCGGCATGACGCCCATTGCCTGTTTCCGCGCCATCCGCGTGGCCTGCATGGGCGGACGCCGCGAAACAAGAAACAATGAAAGCCAATGGCGCAAACGCTGCCGCTGGTAATCCCCTTCCCTTGAACGAACAGAACGCCGCTTCCGCGCGGCGCATGAGGATGTGATATGCGACTTTTCATTGCCGAAAAACCCAATCTCGCAAAAGCCATCGCCAACGGCCTGGGCAACGGCCGCACGGACAGCGGGTGCATCCGCTGCGGCGACGATGTGGTGACATGGTGCTTCGGGCACATGCTCGAACTTGCCTGGCCGCAGGAGTACAAGCCCGAATATTCCCAATGGCGACGCGAACACCTGCCCATCATCCCCTCCGAGTGGAAATACAAGATCAGAAAAGATGCCGCGAAGCAGCTTGCCGTCATCGGCTCCCTGCTGCGCGAAGCCGATTCCGTGGTCAACGCGGGCGATCCCGACCGCGAGGGCCAGCTTCTCGTGGACGAAGTGCTGGAGCATTTCAAGTATCGCGGCCCGGTGGCCCGTATTTGGCTGCCGTCTCTGGATGACAAATCCGTCCGTATCGCCCTGAACGGCATCAGGGACAATGCGCCCTATGCGCCGCTGCGCGACGCCGCCCGCGCCAGAAGTCTGGCCGACTGGCTGGTGGGCATCAACGCCACGAGAGCCATGACAATCAAGGGCAGGGAAGGCGGACGCTCCGAAACGCTTTCTTTGGGCCGCGTCCAGACGCCCACGCTTGCCCTGGTCGTCGCCCGCGACAGGGAAATCACAAACTTCAAGCCCACGGATTATTTCGTGCTGCGGGCCGCTCTCGCTCATGCCGCCGGAGAGTTTACGGCCACCTTTGTTCCTTCCGAGGCGCAGGCCGGACTGGACGCTTCCGGCCGCATGGTGGATTTCACCCAGGTTGCCGCAGTTCTTGAACGGGTCAACGGCGTGGAGGGCGTTGTCACGGAATCCCTGCGGGAGAACAAAAGCAAGGCCGCGCCTCTTCCGCACAGTCTTTCTTCCCTGCAAAAAGCCGCTTCCGTCCAACTCGGCATGTCGGCTCAGGAAGTGCTGGATACCGCGCAATCCCTGTATGAGCGTAAATTGACCACCTACCCCAGAACGGACTGCCGCTATCTGCCGGGAGAACAGTTTGACGGAGCCGCCGCCGTGCTGGCCGCGCTTTCCTCGCTTCCCGGTCTGGAACAGGTGGCGGGAACGGCGGACGCTTCGCTCAAAAGCGCCGCCTGGAACACGCAGAAAGTCACCGCGCACCACGCCATCGCGCCCACGGGCGAACTGCCCCCGGACAATCTCAAAATGGAGGAACGCTCTCTCTATCGCATGATTGCCACGGCCTTTTGCCTGCAATTTCATCCGCCCATGCGTTATGAAGCGCGAAAAATCGCGGTCAACCTTGCCGATACCCGATGGGAGGTCACGGGGCGGCGCATGGTGGACGCCGGATGGACGGCCTTCTCCAAAGACGAGGAAGACGACAGACAGGAAGAGGAATCTCTGCCTCCGGTCGAGCAGGGAGATGCCGTGAACTGCCGGAAAGTGGAAAGCGTGAAGAAAAAGACTTCGCCGCCTTCCCGTTTCTCCGAGGGAACGCTCGTCGAGGCTATGGCCAGTGTCCACCGCTTTGTGGGCGACGCCGACGCCAAAGCCACTCTCAGGGAAACCAAGGGCATCGGCACCGAGGCCACACGCGCCAAGGTTCTCGAAACCCTGAAAGAGCGCGGCTACCTGGCGCTTGACAAAAAGTCCATCGTTTCCACGCCTCTGGGCCGGGAAATCATCGACCTCACCCCGCCCGCGCTCAAAGACCCCATTACCACGGCGGAATGGGAGTCCCGTCTTGAGGCCATCGCTCAGGGTAGGGAAACGCTCGATGTCTTCCTTGCGGAGCAGAAAAAAATTCTGCCGGACTTGCTTGCTCCCATCCTGGGCGACGGCAGACCCGCGTTTCCCTGCCCGGACTGCGGCGCGGCCCTGAACCGCCGCAAGCGCAAAAAAGACGGTTCGTGGTTCTGGGGCTGCACGGCGTATCCCGACTGTAAGGTCATTTTGCCTGACGACAACGGCAAGCCCGGCACGGCCAGGCCCAGGCCCGCGCTCTCCGAACATGCCTGCAAGGCTTGCGGCAAGCCGCTCATCAAGCGCACCGGCGCGAAAGGCGAGTTCTACGGCTGCTCCGGCTACCCCGGATGCAAAAAGACCTGGCCCGTCGCTCCGGGCGGCGCTCCCGATTTCAGCGCGAAGAAAAGAGGAAAATAGGAGGGAAGATGTGGGGGCGCTGCCCCCACTCCCCCGCAAGGGGCATGATGCCCCTTGACCCCCATTATTGGAGATACCGACATGAAATATATTGTCACGTTTTTGCTGTGCATGGCGCTGGCCTCGCCGTGTTTCGCCGGTTCCTGCCAGGACATGCAAGACGCCGTGGGCGGCGCGATTCAGGAGCGCAACGGGCGGGTATCGGACACGCATGACGTGCTCATGCCCGACCCGGAAACCGAACGCGACGCGCTTTCCGGCTGTCTCGGTTCCGTCAACGCCATTGGGGACGCCTTCAGTCTCGGCGTGAGCCTGCCGAGCATGGAGCAGATTGTCGCGGGCATGTGCGGTCAGGTCAATTCCTACATCAACCAGAAAATCAACGAGGCGCACAATCAGGTCAACAACGCCGTCAACGGCATGGGCGGCAACAATCCCTTCAAGGTCTACGGCACCGGCGGGGAGTATGTCGTCAAGATCACGGGGAAACTCAAATGAGAACGGCCTTCTTTCTGCTCGTGGCCCTGTGGCTGTTGCCGGATGCGGTCTTTGCCGCCGAACGGGCAAAAGTCGCTTTCCCGCCCCTGCGTCCGCTGACGGCGGATTGCGTTCTGGACGCCGCCCACTCCAGCGGAATGCCCGCCGCCGCGCTTTTTGCCATTCTCGCCACGGAAGGCGGAAAAACCGGGGAAGCCCTGAGCAACAAGAACGGCACCTGGGACATGGGGCCGTTTCAGGTCAACACCGTTCATCTCAATGAACTGGCCGCGATGGGCATTTCGCCTGACGCCGTACTCCGCGATGGCCGTGTCAACGCCTATGCGGCGGCCTGGCTGCTGCGGAAGGAGTACCGGCGCACGGGCAATCTCTGGCGGGCCATCGGCGCATACCATTCCCGCACGCCGCATCGTCGGGATGCCTATATCCGGCGCGTCAAAAGCAATCTGGAACGGCTGCGCCGGGAAGGCGTTTTCACGCTCTCCGTTCTTGAGGAGGGCAGGCGATGAACGGCAGGGATAACAGGGACGACCACCTCTTTTTGTGGTGCGCCTTCCTGATTTTTGTCTTTGTGGTGCTGCCCGCCCTGTATGTCGCTCATGCCGACGATGTGAACGGGCCGCTGCTTGCGCTGGCCAAAGCCCAGATTCAGGTCTTCGCGCCCTTCTTTGAGGAGGCGAAAACGGCATGGGCGCGTATCGCGGAAGCCGATCCGGCCTCCTTGTCCTGGGAAACCATGCAAAAAGTCCTGAGCTACACCGGCTCATGGATTCGCTGGCCCTTTGCGCTGCTGCTCGTTTTGTTCGGCATCGCCTCCATTTTCATGGGCCGGATCAGCGGACTCGTCCGGCGCTTCAATATGGAAAGCCTGTTGCGGAACAATGCGGAGTCCTTCCCCTGTCTGCGGCCTGTCGTCGGGCGCGGCAAGTATCTGCTCTCGCCGGAATCCTACGATTCCGGCCCGTGGCGGATCGCCCGGACGCCCGTCCAGTTCGCTCTGGAACACGTCCTGCTGGTCAATGACGCCGGAGAGCCGTTCACGCCGGAGCAGGCTTTGAAAAACGGTCTGCCGTCCACGGAACTTCCCGCCTGGGGCCATGCCCGGCTGGATGGGGAAAAAGTTCTTGCCGTGCTGACGGAACAACTCGGCAAACCTTTTGAGGGATATGAGGGCCTGTCGCCCTGCCGCCGCGCTCTGGCCGTCGCCTTTCTGGCCTATGCGGGCGGGGACAAGAAGGGTTGCGTCGCTCTGCTGGACGCGGTTTCCCTCTTCTATACCGAAAAAAACGGGCAGGCGTCCTGTCCTCTTCTTGAGGACGGCGACTTTTCCAAGAAGCTGAAAAAGCAGTGGGAACGCCATGCTTTCGTGTTGAGCGAGAAGTGCCTGACCATTCATGGCGCGTATGAACTGCCCTGGTTCATGGCCCTGCTGTACCGGGCGCGGCAAAAAGGCGTTCTGGCTGGTTCGCAGTTCCTGTGGCTTCGCCCGATGGACAGGCCGCTCTGGTACGCACTCAATCAATGCGGCGGGCGAGCGGCATGGGCCGAAGGTTTTGCGGCATGGGCGCACTATATGGCGGAAGAACAGGAAGGGAAGGCTCTGACTGAACCGCATGTGGCTCCCGCCGTGGCAAGTCTCAGGGAAGCTCTGTCCGCTCAGGGCTGGCTGACGGAAATCTTTGTGCCTCCCATGCCCGAAGAACCGTCAACACAGTCTGTCGATTCCATTGCCGCTGGTTCTCCTTCCGTGGATTCCTCCGGCGCGTCTTCCCCCATTGAGCCGCCGCCGGACCCGGACGTGGTGCTGGCACATGCGGAAGGCGATCCCGAATGCACCACCAACGAGGATGAGAAGTCGGCTGACGAATACTTTTAGAGGTACGCTTATGAACAGAACCATCAGAGGTCTGGAAGACCACGAAACACAAGAACGAAAACGCCTGCACCGCGACGTGCGCTCCCCTTCGCAGCGTCTCGCGGACGCCCTCAAGCTCGGTCAGGTGCAGAGCGGCGGCATCTTCACGGCGGGGCTGTGTCTGCTTCTTTTCCCGGCTTGCGCCACGCCGTTGTTTTGCCTCGGACTGGTGCTCTTTCTCGCCCGTTGCGCCTGCGTGAATGGTGAACGCCTGCCGTTCCGTATGCCGATGGGCCTGTCCGGCACGGACAGGGGCGATCCACTGCCCGGACGGAGCGGTTTTGCCAAGCCCGAAGGTATCTTTTTTCTCGGCAATCGGCTTCAGGACAAACAGGAGCTTTGGCTGAAAGCCAAGGACATTCTCACCCATTGCCTGCTCTTCGGAACGACAGGTTCCGGCAAGACGGAAACGCTGGTTTCCCTGTCCTACAATGCTTTGGCGACGGCAAGCGGGCTGTTCTACATCGACCCCAAGGCCAGCCCCAAACTGGCCGTCCAGATATGGCAGATGGCGCGGTTCCTGGGTCGGGATGATGATTTCCGCGTGCTGAACTACGGCACCTCCGGCAAGGTCAAGGGCAAGTCGCCGCGTAGGTTGTCGAATACCAACAATCCCTTCACCTTCGGAAGCGCGGAAGCTCTGACGCAGCTTCTGGTGTCGCTCATGCCCGCTTCGGATGGAGCAAACTCCATCTTTGCCGACAAGGCCCAAGCCCTTATCAGCGGCGTCATGTACGCCCTGGTTGACCTGCGGGACAAGGGGCTTCTCAAGCTGTCCACCAGCATCATCCGCGATTCTCTGGCGTTGGAAAAATGCGTGGCCCTGGCCCTGCATCCTGAACTGGATGAAGAATCCCGCGCGTCCATTCAGGCCGCGCTTGGAACCTCCGGATGGATCGCCGGACGGGAGATGAAAGACCAGCCGCCGTCCTTCGCGGAACAGTTCGGGTATGCCCAATCCTACTTCGGCAAGGCGCTTTCCAGCCTGACGGATACCTACAGCCACATCTACGGCGCGGAGGACGGCGAAGTGGACTTCGCTGACAGCATCATGCAGCGACGCATCCTCGTTGTCCTCCTGCCGTCTCTGGAAAAAGCCCCCGCCGAACTGGCCAGTCTCGGCAAAATCAGTCTTTCCGCTATCCGCAATGCCTGCGCGGTCGGCCTCGGCGCTCATATCGAAGGCGACGCGGCGGACGTACTGGAAGCCCTGCCCACGGATACCGTGGGCATCGGGCCGTATCTCTGCATTGTGGACGAGTACGCGGCCATCGTGACGCCGGGTTTCGAGGTGGTGTTGACGCAGGGGCGTGGCCTGGGCATCGCCGCCATTGTCGCCAGTCAGGACTATGCGGGCATCCTGGAAGCCGACAAAAAAGGTGCGCAACAGATGGTGGCCAATACTTCCATAAAAATCTTCATGAAGATGCAAGATGCCGAAAAAACTTGGGAACTGATACGCGGGCAGGCGGGGCAAAGCACTGTCCTGCGCACAAGCGGCTTCAACATCAATGAGCAAATCAGCTCCGGCTACCGTGACGCCAATTCAACAACGGTGGAACAGGAAGATCGCGTCGTCCTGCGCGACTTGCAGGAACAGATAGAGGGCGAAGCCCACTTTGTCTTCTCCGGCCAGATCGTCAGGGGCGACATGTTCTTCGCTAATCCGTCTCTCAAGAAGGCACAACTGCGCGTTCCTCAACTTCTACAGCTTTCTCAGGAGAAACAGTATGACCATGCGGCATAACATTATATTGGCCCAGGTTCTTTTCTTTTGTTGTCTTATTGGACTTTGCCATACTGCTTCCGCCGGAACGCCCATGTCTGACCGGATGGCCGTGGAAGCGGGCGTGAAAGCGGAAATCGCCAAAGACCTGGCATCTCCTTACTCCCCGCACGAAAGTCTTTCCGGCAGAACCTGCCTGGACGGCAGGCCGGTGGACGGCTTTCAGGGCGACATTGTGGAACTCTGGTCGAATCTCGAATGCCCGTACTGCGGCATTCAGGAACCGCTTCAGGCGCAGCGGACTCATCCCGATCTGTGCATCGTCGTGCGGCATATTCCCTCGGATGAATACGGCGAATCCCTGAAAAAATCCCTGAGCTATGAAGCGTTGCGGACCTTTTCCGCCAATGCCGCCCACCGCTTCTGGGATTCGGTGCTGCCGAAGACCTCCCTCGGCATTCCGGTTCCCTATGAAGCGGCCCTGCAAACCGCGCTTCAGGACGCGGCCATCGCCCCGGAGGATTTCGCGGATGCCCTGCAAGATGCCGCTCCTCTGGTGAGCGCGGATATTGTCGCCGCGCAGTCCCGCATCACGTCCACGCCGACCTGGATTCTGGAAGGCATCCGCTTCCCGGCCTGCGATTTCAAGGCCGGGGAAGTGCCCACGGCCCTGGAACTGGCCCGCAAAGTTCGCTCCGGCGATACACTGGCAAAAGACGAAATCACGCAAATCATCACGCGCGGCCTGCTCAATGAGTCGCTTCTTTGAGGGGGGGAGAACGCATGAACGTGCATTTTTCGAGCAAAAAGCATGATTGGGCGACTCCCTGGCCGCTGTTCCGGGAGCTGGACGCCAGATTCGGGCCGTTTGAACTGGACGTGTGCGCCACGGCGCAAAACGCCAGGTGCAAAAACTTTTTCTCGCCGGAAGATGACGGATTGCGCCAGGTCTGGCACGGCGTCTGCTGGATGAATCCTCCCTACGGGCGCGCCTTGCCGCGCTGGATGTCCAAGGCTGTGACCGAAGTCTGGACCGAACGCGCCCGGAGGGTGGTCTGCCTGGTTCCTGTCCGGACGGATACGGCATGGTGGCACAGGTATGTCCTGCCCTTTGCGGCGGAAATTCAGTACCTGCGGGGCCGCGTCCGTTTTGAAGGAGCCGCGTCTTCCGCGCCCTTTCCGAGCGCCGTGCTCCTCTTTGAAAAACGCCCTTACAGCGCCAAGGTTTTGTGTGGCCTGCCAGCCGAAACCATATCGTGCCCTTGATGGAGATTCTTGACAGTTTCTCCTCCTTGCCTTAGTCTTACTTTCAAGGAATACCTTACTAGTAAGACCAAGCAAGGAGACAAGCGTATGGAACTCGCCAAGCTCACGACCAAGGGCCAAATCACGATTCCCGCTGAAATTCGTAAGAGACTCAACGTGCAAGCGGGAGACAAGGTTGTCTTTCTTGAGGAAAACGGGCGGATTTTCATCGAAAACGCTGAAAAACTGAAATTCGCCCCGGATGAACATTCCGGCGGGAAGGAATAGCGCTGTACCCATTTGCGCCGCCTTCCCGTCTTTCAGACAAGGACAGGAACGTATGGCCAGACGGCGCAAGCAGACACACGATCCCCGCCAGTTGTCGCTGTTCGACGCAATGGCGAACCAGATCGAGCAGATACGGGCGGAAAACATTCAGGACGACATGCGGGAGGAAAGCATTCCCTACCCCGCAGGACAAACAGAAGAGGAACAGTCCGTTCCCGCCGTGCCGTTGCTGGCGGAAGCGGAAAAAGAGCGTCAGCCGGAACCGGCACGACCGGAACCGGCGCGGGAGGAAAAGCCGTTTCCCTTCCCCACAAACGATGGGGACTCCATGAAACGCCTTGGCGTGAATGGAAAGGGCGATTCCGTATATGAGCTGCAAGACGGCTCCCGCATGTACAGCCCCAACCTGAACATCATGCAGTTCATTGACGGCAAAAAAAGGAAGCCGGAAAAGCTGTATGAAGCCGGGGCCGACGACTATCTGACCATACAGGAACTTTCACATTTCACTCATACGCTGCCCCTGGAGGTGCAACATGCTCGACAGACAAACCTATCCGCTGGAAATCGCAAGAAAGGTTCTCAAGCCCGCAACAATCAACGACGTGCGCAGCGGAGGGTACACCAGTTTGGGCTATTCGATACTGGATCGCTGGGCGCTGAACAGCCCCGACGAACTGAGAAAGCTGGAAGCGATGGGCAAGATAGCCTTCGACCTGAAAGTGTACGGTCAGCAACAGACGGAAGCACAGGCTTTGAACAGCGAAACAGCCCGGCAGGCGAGCCTGCGGGGGATGTCGGATTCGGAGATTTTGGAGAGTATGGGCATCGACATGAGCCTGAGAATTACCAAATAACTTCCGAAGACCGGCTTGGCGTTGGCGGCGCGAAAACCAAATATGCGGATAATATCGCCGCCATACGCCTGCTCAAGCAACTTCAGGCCAACGGCGCGGAATCAGCCACGCCGGAAGAGCAGAAAATTCTCGTCCGCTATGTGGGATGGGGCGGGCTCCCGCAAACTTTTGATCCGAAAAATGAGCAATGGGCCGCTGAATACCGGGAATTGCAGGGCCTGCTTTCCCCGGACGACTATGCGGCCGCCCGCCGTTCCACCCAGGATGCGCATTATACTTCGGAAACCATTATCCGGGGTATCTATCAGGGACTTTCCCGGATCGGCGTCGGCACAGACGAACCGCTCCACATCCTGGAACCGTCGGCAGGCATCGGCAATTTCATCGGCCTTTGCCCTAAAAACTTCAATGCGAAGTTTCTCGCTGTAGAGCTTGACCCCACAACCGCAGCCATCGCTCAGTATCTCTACCCCAAAGAACAGCATCTCAACATCGGCTTCCAGAACAGTCGGCTCCGTCCCGGCGGCATAGACGCCGTAGTCGGCAATCCCCCTTTCGGCAAGCAGGCGTTGTATGACCCTGACTTCCCTGAACTGCGGAAATTCTCGGTCCACAACTACTTTCTCGCCAAATCCATCAGCCTGCTGCGGGAAGGCGGCGTCGCGGCCTTTGTGGTCAGCCGCTATTTCATGGATGCCGTCGATTCCACGGCGCGTGAACATATCGCACAGTGCGCCGACTTCCTGGGAGCCGTCCGTCTGCCCGAAAACGCCTTTCGGGAGAACGCGCTGACCGATGTGACCACGGACATCGTGTTCTTCCAGAAAAACTCCGGGGAAAAGCTGTACAGCCGCGATTGGGTGAACACGGCTTCCATAGAAGTGGACGACCTCAAAAACGGCGGCAGGCGTCCGGCCACGGTCAACAGCTATTTCGTGGAGAATCCCCGGCAGGTCATCGGTACACTGGCCTTTTCCGGGGGGATGTTCGAGGGGGCGCTGAACTGCCTGCCCGATCCGGCCCATGCGGATTTGGGACAGGAAATCGCCGCACGCCTGGACGTGCTCCCTGCGGATTGTTTCGTGCCGCGAGAAGAAAATCCGCTCAATGCGGAAATCAGGACGCGCAACGCGGAATTTATCCGCAGTCCGTATTTTCAGTCTCTGAAAATGGACGCCCTGTGCGTCGAGCCGCAAAGCCGGAGGCTCGTGTTCAAGACCGCCGCCGCATTCGGCGAAAGCGACTACGACATTTTTCCGGTCAAAAATGAGACGGCCCGCCTGCGCCTGATGTCCATGATTCAAATCAGGGATACCCTGCGCGAACTGCTCAACGAAGAAAAGAGCGACGGCGACGAAAGCCGGATGACGACTCTGCGCGCCCGACTCAACACTCAGTATGACGCTTTTGTGCGCCGCTATGGCCATCTCAATTCCCAGACCAACCGGGGCCTCATGCGGAGCGATCCGGAACATTCCCTGCTGGAATCGCTGGAACTGGATTATGACAAGGGCCTGTCGCCGGATACCGCCCGTAAGCATGGCGGCACGGCTCGTCCGGCGTCAGCGAAAAAAGCCGCAATCTTCCGGCAGCGGGTACTCAAGCCCGCCCAGGCCGTGGAACGGGCCGAAACCATCAAGGATGCTCTGCTCATTGCCCTGCGGGAAAACGGCAGGGTGGATTTCAGCCGCATGAGCCAGCTTCTTCAACGCCCCGCCGACGATATTCAGACGGAGCTGCGGGAGCAGGGACAAATTTTTCTGAATCCCGCCAATGAGGAATGGGAAATCCGCGACAAATATCTGACCGGCAATGTCCGGGCCAAGCTGCATCAGGCGCGGGAGGCCGCGCAAACAGACGCCCGCTTCGCTCCCAATGTGGAAGCCCTGTCCGCCGCCATGCCGCCGGACATCGAGGCCGTGGACATCGGCATCCGTTTCGGAGCCTCCTGGGTTCCGGCTCAGGTCTTTTCCGATTTTGTGGAACATCTGCACGGCGGCAACGGCAAGCAGACCATCAGCTACCTGCCGACGCTGGGCCGCTGGGAGGCATCTGTCAGCATATGGGACGCCTCACTCGCCACAAGCGTCTGGGGCATACCCGAATATCCCGCCGGAAAGATTATTGAAGCCCTGCTGACAAACAAATCCATCAAGGTTCAGAAACCGAGCGGGCACAAAGACGAACGCGGCAATGACATCATGGTCATTGACCAGGAATTGACCGCCGCCGCAATGAGCAAAGCCGACGAGATCCGCCAGGCGTTTTTGGATTGGATTTGGGTAGATGATGAACGGCGCGACATGCTGACCAGACTCTACAACGACCGATTCAACACGAACGTCCCCCCGACTTATGACGGTTCCCACCTTGAACTGGTAGGCGCGTCCGAAGCCGTCAAACTGCGCCCGCATCAAAAGAATGCCGTCTGGAGGGCCATTCAGGAGGGAACATGCCTGTTCGACCATGTGGTGGGCGCGGGAAAGACACTGGCCTGCGTCGCCACGGTTATGGAATCCAAGCGTATGGGCTTTCTTTCCAAGCCCATGATTGTTGTACCTAACCATTTGTTATACCAGTGGAAAGATGAGTTCTACAAGCTCTATCCCGATGCGAACATTCTGGTGGCGGACAAGAATGACTTTACCAAGGCCAACCGGGAAAGGCTGTTCGGGCGTATCGCCACCGGCGATTGGGATGCCGTCATTGTGGCGCACAGTTCCTTCAAAAAAATCGACATGCCCCGCGACGTGCAGGAAGAAATCCTCAAGGAGCAAATCGACGCGGTGATTGAGGCCATCGAAGCTTCAAAGGCTGCGGAGGGCGGACGGGCCACGGTCAAGCAGTTGGAGAAGCAGCGAGAAAAGATGGAGGAACGCTATCAGGCCCTGCTTGCCGGAACCGGGCAAAAAGACCGGGCCGTGGACTTCGCGGATTTGGGCGTGGACGCCCTGTTCATCGACGAGTCCCACGAGTTCAAGAATCTGGCCTTCCAGACCACCATGAACGTGTCCGGTCTGGGGAATATCAGCGGTTCCGCCAAAGCCCTCGATCTCTTTATCAAATGCCGCTACCTGCAACGCCAGCATGAAGGGCGCGGCGTGTACTTCATGACCGGTACACCTATCAGCAATACCATTGCCGAAGTTTATACCCTGCAACGCTATATGCAGTATGATGAACTGAAAAATAAGGAGATTGAACACTTTGATGCCTGGGCTTCCACGTTCGGGCAGATTACGAACTCCTGGGAACTTGATGCAACTGGCGTCAACTACAAACTGAAAAGCAGGTTTGCAAAGTTCCAAAACGTACCGGAATTGCTCTCCATGTACCGAACATTTGCCGATGTGGTGACAAAAGCTGACCTTGACGCACAGGCAAAGCAGGCCGGAGAGCGCCCGCTGACGCCTCCGGTTGAAGGCGGCAAGCCTTACAATGACGTAGTGGAACGTTCCCCGGCTCAGGCCGAGTACATGCAGAAAATTATCCATCGCATGGAGCATCTACCTTCGGACCCGCGCATAGATAATCCACTCAAAGTCACCAATGACGCCCGCAAGGCCGGGTTGGATTTCCGGCTGATTGCCCCGGAAGCGGACGATTATTCCGGTTCCAAAATCAACGCCGCCGTCGAACGTATCCACGAAATCTGGCGCGATACCGCTGCGGACAAGGGCACGCAGCTTGTTTTCTGTGATTTGTCCACGCCCAAGGGCGGAAAGCCCCCGGCATCCGCTCAGGCAGAACGGCGAGATTTGGAATCCGAGGCATTTATTGATGTGGACGGCACGCTTGTCCACGAAACCCCGGAACAGGAGAACACGACTGAAGAAGATGAAGACGATGCTCTTGCCGGTGTCGTCAATATGGATGAGGTCATTGCCATGTCGTCCGGCAAGTTTTCCGTGTATGACGACATGAAGCAAAAGCTCATGGCGAAAGGCATTCCCGCTGACGAAATCGCTTTCATTCACGACTCCAACACGGATATACGAAAGGCAAAGCTGTTCAGTGATATGAACGCCGGGCGTGTCCGCATTCTGCTCGGTTCCACCGCCAAGATGGGCGCTGGCATGAACGTCCAAAAAAGACTTGCAGCCGCGCACCATCTTGATGCGCCGTGGCGGCCTTCGGACTTGGAACAGCGGAATGGACGCATTATCCGTCAGGGAAATATATTCTATGAACGCAATCCTGATACTTTTACAGTAAAAATCTTCAATTATGCGACAAAGATGACTTACGACGCGCGGATGTGGCAGACCATTGAGTACAAGTCAGCCGCCATTGAACAGTTTCGCAAGGGCGATCTGCTTCAGCGTGTCATTGACGATGTGGCCTCGGAAGCCGCCAATGCGGCGGAAATGAAAGCAGCGGCTTCGGGCAATCCGCTCATCCTCATGCAGGTGCAGCTTGCCGCTGATCTGCGCAAGCTGGAAGCCCTTTATTCGCAGCATCAGCGCGGCCAGCACCGGATGCGCGACCGCCTGAAATGGCTCAACTCCACGGACTCCCGGCTGGCCAAAGAAGAATCCCTCTATGCGGAAAACATCCGTCGCAGGGATGCCCATACCCGCACGATCACGGAAAAAGGGAAAGAAAAAATCCTGGTGGAGCTGAAGTCTGACGGCAAGACCTTTACATCCAAAGACAGCGAAAAGATAAAAGACCGCCTGCTCGGCGGCGTGAAAGAAGTCACCCGTGACTCCAGCGCCAAAGTCCTGTTCGGCTCCTATCGTGGCTTCGATGTCTATGTCGAACGCGCGGTAACGCGCATGAGCGGCAAGGACGGTTTTCAGCTTTCTCTCCTGGGGACGGGGGAACGGGAGTTCAGGCCGGGAAACCTGTTCTATGACTTTGAAGAAAAATTCAGCCTGGCCGGTTTGTTCCAGCGCATCGACAACTTTCTGGCCAAGGGGCTGGACGATGCTGTGGAAGCGCAGCGGGAAAATGCAAGGCAGGAACGCGCCGAACTGGAAACCGTCAACGCCGCTCTAGGCAAGGAATTTCCCCAACAGGAGGAACTGGCGCTGGCACGGGAGAACCACGGCGCGGTTATCAGGGAATTGCAGCGGATGCAGGACGACGCCAGTTACGTTTCCACCTGGACGCCGAAAACATCTCTGACCGATGAACAGCAGACAGTCATGGAAGCGCCGCCGAAGGAAAAACGCGGCAAGGAAGACGGTATTGTCGCCGCGCCGCCAGAAAAAGAGTTCCATACACTCAAATACGGCGAAGGCGAGGGACGAACGGAATACACTGTCTCCAACCAGCACAACGGCTACACGCTAAAAAATGGGTATGTCCTGCGCCGTACCTATTTCAACAGCCACGTCGGCTCCTTGGCGGGCAGTCTCTACGATGATGGGAAATGGCACAGTACGACGACTGTGCCGCAAGGGGTGAAGTTGCGGCTGTTCGCGTCACTGGAAGAGGGCCTGTCCGCCGCCCGCGAGGATGCGGCACGGCGCGGCCTCAAGGAAGCGCAGCCTGCCGAAGCTGCCGCACCAGTGGCGGCGCTGGATGGTGAAACCTTCCGTGAACGGCTTGCCGACGCCGGTTTTCATCCTACCGGCAGTGATTTTTACGGCAAGAATGAGCATTCCAGGACAATGGATGCGGGCGATGGCGGTATCTTCCAGATGCGGATTTTTCAAACCGCCGACAATCAGGCAGGTCTGCACATTCAGTACGAAAAGTACAATATGATTGACGGATCGCGCATGGTGGATGCTCAGTTCGGCACGTTGGATGAAGCGATAGAATTTGTCGGCGGTTATCAAACGCCTGCGGAGCGCCCGGCTGCTTCCGTGCCGGGGGAAGCCGCAGGATATGTGCGCGGCATGGCGTTTTCCCGGCCGCGAATGCGGTAAGACTCTCCCGCCGGTCATACCAGGCGGGGTAACGGCGAACGAAAACATATTTGTCAATTCAACCAATAAAATACAAGGAGTTCTCATGTCCGGTTTTATGTCTTCAAGCACAGCCCTGATGATCTGCAAGACCGATTCCGCCGCCTCGCTTGGCCTGGACGCCTTGCGGCAACACGCCTTCACCCCTGAAATCGACGCGGACGGCAGGCGTTTCGGTTGGGTGGGACTTGGCGATCCTCTGGATACTGACGGTTTTGAACTGGCCTCCGTGGATGCCCGCTTTATGGGCTTTTCCTTCCGTCTGGATACACGCAAGGCGTCCGGAGCTGTCATCCGGCTTCATCTTGCCGAAGCCGTGCGGGAGGAAATCGCCTCCGGCAAAAAGGTGGGCGGCAAGCGAAAAAAGGAGCTGAAAGAAGCCATTACCGCCAAACTGACCGCCAAGGCGGAATTTGTGCCGTCCATCATTGACTGCGTATGGGATGCGGAAAAAGGACGGCTTCTTGTGGCTTCCGCTTCCGCCAAGGCGGTTCAGCCGGTGCTTGATCTGTTCAAGACAAGCTTCGGCATTGACGCCGCGCCCATCACGCCTGCGGGGGACATGCCGAAACTCTTTTCGGCCATTCTCCGGGGCGAGGGCTATCCCTGCCTTGGCTACACGCTTCATGCGATGGGATCGGCCAGTCTGGCCGCGCCCGAACAGGCCGAGGAAAAAGCCGTTGTAGCCGTGCAGAACAGCCTGAACGCTGTGGCTCAGGCGCTTGAGGAAGGCATGGCTATCCAGAAGCTGCATCTGGTGGCCACGTCCGACGCCGATCCCGACCGGCAACTGGAGTTCACACTGGATGCCGGGCTGGCTATTTCTGGCCTGAAACTGCCCAAAGCTGAGAAAGGCGCGGAAGAGGATGCCGCGTTCCTCGTGAATGCCGACATCTGCTCGCGGGTGGCGGATATGGTGGAGGCTCTGGCCTCGGCGTAGCTCACAGCGTTGTGGGAGCTTATGGAGCGGCAGGCCGGAGCTGTGTCTCTGTCTGTCGCTCTTTTCGAGTACCCCCCCAAAAAATGCCGCTTGCCTCATAAAGAAACAAACGGCAGTATATTTTACTGAATATGCAATTACATCAGCTTGTCGTCATCTTTTTTGATCTGGTCAATAAACGCCTGCAACGACTCCGCATGGTATGCGGAAAGCGTCAGTTTCCGCAGGGCGTTTGAGTCAGATGAACTCGCAATATAGGAAGTCACGGATTGGGGGAGCGCTCCAAAACGGGCCTCCAGCAAGTCCCGCAAGGCCAACCCTATACCTTCAGCCTTTCCTTCAGCCTTTCCTTCAGCCTTCCCAATTATTACCCCTTGCCGAATGTATTCGTCTTTCCACTGAGCTGCACGTTCTTCCAACATGGCGTCAACCTCCCGCAAGTCTTGAAATTCGGGAATTTCTTCTGTTATGCCAGAGCGTTTAAGGACAACACGAGCCAACCATATTGTAAACGCTCGACGCAAAACCAAGTATTCAGGCCCATGAAGTCGGCTTATCAACCCCTTGACTATCTGCCGAACCTGTTCCGGTTCCTGCGCTCGTTCCAGTCTCAGGAGCTGAGCGACCAGGCCCTTGCTTTTGTCCAGTTCATCTCCTGACACTCGACTTTCGTCCAACAAAAAATGCCGATGCTGGGGACGATAAAATTTCAGGCTCTCCGGCATGGGAGCGAACAATGCCGCCACATCCTGCGGAGCTTTCCATGCCTTGCCTCCATTGTATATAACAATGGGAAACACCGGCGGCAAGCCCTCATTTTCGCGGATATTTCCAGTTTTGACGAGATCGAGCAGCAACAGTGTCGTGTAGGACAGCATTCTCAACGCCATCCAGTGGTCGGGCGTGCTCTGGAACTCCAGGAGCAACGCCACATAACACCATGAACCTTTTTTCCAGCCGACACGCCAGACAATATCGTCATGGCGTTCCCGCAGGTCGTCCGTCACATAACTGCCCGAACAGCGTTCAAGCGTAGAAAAATCAAGGTCCGCGATGAAATCAGCGGGAACAAAATCCCGTAACAGTGATTCCACCATTTCAGGATTGCTGAAAAACTGCTTGTACGCAGAATCATGTGGTATTCGTTCTTTTCCCATATGAATATCCTATCTGAGTAATGCCCGATGGGCAAGATGCTGAACATACTTTTTCCCTGTTATTTCCTCATACTATGTTTCATCCTATTTCATCCGTATACGCTGCTCCTTTTCTTCTGTGCGTTCAATCTTCCTCCACAGTTCCCGATACCGCTCATTCCGCTCCAAGTCCCTGTCTCCGGCGGGGCCGAAGGCGTAATCCGCCGTTCTCTCGGCGTACCGCTGCCAGTTACGCCCGGTCTGCAAGTCCCTAATGGTCGGGGCACAAGCCCGGATGGTTTCTTCCACGGCCTCCCGGCTATGGCCATTGGAGCGAAGTCGCAGAGCGATCATGGCGTCCACGCGGGAGTAGTCCTCAATGGTCAGATGTCTGCGAATGTTCTCCAGATGGGCATAGTAGGCCGCCGCCGGATTGCCGGGCCGCAGATCCGGCGGCTGAAACGTCCGGCGCTCGGTCTTCCGCTTCTCAGCGGCCTCCACGTACTCGCGGTCAATCCTTCTGGCCAGAGCCAACGCCTTGCCGCATTCCCGGCGCTCCGCAAACAGGAGCTTCACTTGCGGGAATGAACCGTCTTCCCGCCGATGCTTCGGCTTGCGGTTCTCAAAGCCCGGCGCACGGTGCGGATGGATGCAGCCGCACAGTTTCTTGTCGCCGTACTCCCGGTTCAAGCGTTCCGTGATGCGGTTGCCCACGTCCCGGTCAAATTCCGTTCCCAGCTTGGGAATGGTCAATAAACACTGGTAATTGCCCGGAGAGCTTTCCAGCACCACAGAGGGCCGAAAACCGTCCTCCTGTAGTTTTTTCAGGCTGTCGCGGGTCATGTCATCAATGAGGATGTGATGCCGGTCATCCGACAGCGGCGTATAGTAGAGGTTTTCGCCACGCCGCTGAAAGCGCAACATTTCCGACATGTGGGCCTCCAACTCGTTCGGGGAAAAGCCTCTGGTCATGCCGCCCTTTTTATCCAGGATGAATGTCTTTTTACCGCCGTCCTCTTCCATTTTTATGCAGGTCACACGATAGCGATCCGCATTCACGGCAGCGGCATATTTTCTGAAATCCATGAGTTCCCGCATGACTTCCATTCCCCTTTCCGGCCTTGGCACAGGAGGCGGGGCGTGTCTTTTTTCTTCCCGTGCCGCCCGATACCGCCAGCGTTCCGCCTCCTTCTCCAAGCCTTTCGCCCGCAGCCAGTTCTCAAAACGCGGCTTGCCTCCGCGCGCTTTTTTCCGGCCTGAACGAAGGAAAAGCCGTTCCTCCCTCTGCTGCACCATCAAACAATGTCGGGCGATATTCAGAACAGGCAAACCGTATTTCGCCAGGCGAGAAAGTGCTCTTTTCCGCTCGAACCTGTGCCGTTCCTTCATCCGGGCAAGCTCGGCATTGCCCGCTGTCTCCATCTTTTTCGGCGTTCCGGCAAACTCTTGCTGATACGCTTTCCACTCTTCGAGATTGACGGAACTCACCGGCTCAGGGGTAATCTTTCCCAGGTCTTCGGGGTACGCACCTTCCTCAAATTCCCCCAACCTTTTGCACAACTTTCCCATGCTGAAAACTCGGTCTACGGAGGATGCTTTCACGGCCTTTTCCCCCACAAAGATGATGGCCCCGGAACCTTTTTTCTCGAAACGCAAACCGACTCCCGCCAGCTTCTCATGCAATTCGGCCCACGATTTCGCGTTTTTGATGATGCCGTGGCCGCGTTCCTGCGCGATGCGCTGGGCGGATTTTTCGCCGGTGGCGTGTTCAAAATCCAAAGCGGCCTGCTTCGGTTTTATCTCGCGGGCCGTCCTTCTTCGCGCCAGCTCACCGTCTTCCAATACCGCATACATGGGGTTTTCTTCGCTGGCCCACCCTTGCTTGTGTTCAATGTGAGCCACGATTTTATGCGCTTCCCGGATGTCCAATCCATTGAAAGGAAGCACGACTTTTTCCGTTTCCGGGTTCATTCTGTTGACCGCGATATGCAGATGATAATTGTCGGTGTCATAGTGCAGGCCATAGACGGTCTGATGTCCGGCCAGCCCCATTTTCTCAAGGAACATATCCACGACTTTCTCCACCTGTTCCCTGGTGGGCTGTTCCCCTTCCTGCCAGGAAAACATCCAGTGCTGCACCGGCATGTGACTGTGGGCCGACTCCCGCGCAAGGGCGATCATTTCCGCTTTTTGGCCCACATGAGTGGCTGAAAGAAAACCTCTTCCGCCCGCGTATTCGATTTTCTCCTGCGGATTTCTGTTGTGGGGATAGCGGATGTAATCCACGAGGTCGCCTATCTGCCATACTTTGGGCTTTTCAGCCTTCGTATTCTTGATTTTCTTGACAATCATAATGACAATGCAGCGAAATTTTCTGGATGGCCCATGTCAGATTTCGCAGGGCTTCCTCCTGCCTTTCAAAGACATCTGGGGGAGCTTTGGCCTGCCGGAGCGTCTCAAAATTATGCTTGAGCAATCCGCCGATACGCCTCAATTCTGCGATGGTGTTCAAATCCGTATGGGCGGCAATCCTGCCTCCGAAAAAACGTCGCCGCATATATTCCGATAGGGACAGCCCGGCGATTTCCGCCTGCTCCGTGAGGCGCGTTTTTTCCTCGGCGGTCACTCGGAGAGTGAGCAGGATGTTGGCGGCATACCTGCCGCCTCCTTGTGTGCCTTTTTTGCCTCTCATGCCTTTTGCCTTTGAAATGCGAGAAGCGAAGCGCCGAGCATTTCGGGAGTCCAGAGGGCGTCAGCCTTCTGGCAGGATGGTAGTTGTGTATTACAACTACCATCCTGCCACGAAGAACCCGCCTCGTGCAGTGGCCAAATTGTATATACGGAGAAATTTCTTGTATGCTGGCGGCACTCTTTCCCAAGGAGGAAATGCTATGGCCCAGAACGCGACAATCCGTCCTCAGCAGATAGAACGGGCAAGAAAACTGCTTCAGGATTTACCGGAGAAAGAAGACAGAAAAACACGCCCGGAAGCGGCGGAACTGCTGGAGAGAGATTTCAGAAAGGCAAAAGAGAAAGGCTACAATCCCAGAGAACTGAGCCAGATGCTCAAGAACGAGGGTATCATCATTCCCGCCTATCTCATAAAGCGATTTTTTGCGGAAAACGGGAATGCTTCCATCCCTCAGAAAAAGGAGACGACACCTGTGGAAAAACAAGCCCCGAAAAAAGCATCTTTTATTGTCCCTGATACTTCAGACGAGGAGCTGTAACATGAACATGCCCATCTTTTATGTTGGAGGAAGCAAAGGCGGCGTCGGCAAGAGCAAGCTGACCTTCGCCCTGATTGACTATCTGCTCGATGATGGAAAACAGGTGCTTCTGCTGGAAAGCGATACCTCGAATCCCGATGTGTACAAGGCCCATCATCAGCATGAAAACGGTATGCTGGTCTGCAAGGAAATAGACCTGGATATTTCAGACGGGTGGATAGAGCTGGTCAATGCGGCTGACGAATTTCCCGACCATTGTCTGGTGATAAATTCCGCAGCCCGGAGCAATACCGGCATTGCCAAATACGGCTCGACTCTGCGTGAAACACTGGCGGAGCTGAATCGAAATCTTGTTACGTTCTGGGTCATCAACCGGCAACGGGATTCCGTCGAATTGCTGCGCGGTTTCCTGAACGTCTTTCCCGATGCGCTGATTCATGTCTGCCGGAATCTGTACTTTGGAAGTCCGGAAAAATTCGAGCTGTATAACCGGTCAAAGTCCAGAGAGATTATCGAACGCAAAGGTCGGACACTGGATTTTTCCGATCTGGGGGACAGAATGGCCGACAAACTGTATTCCGGCAGAATGCCCATCAAAAAGGCTCTGGAAGAACTGCCCATCTGAGATCGCGCTGAACTGCGCCGCTGGAAAAATGCCTGCGCGGAAATGTTCCGTACAGCTCTCAATGAGGTGTAGCGGACGCCGCTCAATGTCCATTTCAAAACCCCGTCTGCCGGGTATCGGGAGATGTTTGCTCAAATGGAGGCCGACGGCGTGATCTCCACCCGTGGCATCAAGGAGGATGCCTTTCGATACGGTGAGTTGGTCTTTGATGTAAACTCCGCTTACTTCTACAATCACGGCGGGTATGACTTCGCAAAACAATTTTACACCGAAGCCTATAAAGCCGCAATCAAAATCGTGGGCGGAGAGCAGTATATTTTGTCGGCGGTCATGCACGCTGACGAGCGCAACCGGGCCATGTCCGAGGCGCTGGGGGAGGACGTGTACCACTACCACCTCCATGTGGTTTATATCCCGGTAGTGGAGAAGGAGATACGCTGGACAAAGCGGTGCAAGGACAAGTCCCTGGTGGGCAAGGTCAAGGAAACGATCATGCAGGTGAGCATGAGCAAGAAGTGGGCGTCCAAGCCCATTCTGGACGAAACTACCGGGGAGCCGTTACGCACAGCTAAGGGCAAACCCGTTCTACGAAAGTCGTACAGTGTCCTGCAAGATGATTTCTTTGAGCATATGCGCTCCGCTGGCTATGACGATGTAGAGCGTGGGGAACGTGGTAGTTCCGAAGAACATTTGACTGTTACGCAGTTCAAGACGGAGCGTGAGCAGGAACGGCTTGCACAGCTTCAAGAGGTGTCGGCGCTGGCCCAGGTTGAGGCCGACAAAAAGAATAAGGAGGCAGCATCAGCTGAGAAGAAAGCGGCCCAGGCCAGGGCTAAGCTGGACGATGTAGCGCCCTTGCTCAAGGGCATGGAGAAACTGGCGGCGGACTTCTCCGACGACCCGGAGCGGACGCTGCCGGAGGCGGGGCCGCTGGAATCGGCCAAGTCCTACCGGGAGAAAAAGGCCAAGCCCCTTTGGGAGAAGATCGTCAAGGTGCTGCGCTCCGTCTACCGGGCCTACTTCGACCTCAAGAGCAAGTTTGAGCGGTTGCAGAGCGCCTATGATCGTGAGGTCAGTAAGAACGGCTCCCTGTCAGCCAGGATTTATGAGGTTTGTGCCGAGAGGGACGGCTTGAAAGGGCAAGTCAGGGACTATGAGCGGGTCAGACGGGCCATTGGCCCGGAACAGGCGGACAGGATACTGGAGGCAGCTTACCAGCAGGAACAGGTCGAAAAGGAGCAGAAATGGGGTGCAAGGTCAAAAATAAGGGTAGGCGCACGATAATCACAAAAAATGGAGGTAATTTCATGGAAAAGTACATCTTTGACGAGGGCAACGGTCTGTGGTATGAGTTGCAGAGGGACTAACAATATTCGGGCGTGTGCGGCGGAAATCGTGGACACAGAAATTATTTGCGCATGAGGCCCCAAATCGGAGGGTGTCCCGGTGAATGCCCTCCTGATTTATTTGGGACAGCGGGTAAAAACTTCTTGCATTTTAGAGTGTGCTATGCTATACTGCTGTCATCCTGATTTGAGGAGTCTATTCAACATGCGGCAAGGTATTCTTAAATAAAATTTGATAATGGGCACAAAAATAATTGCCCCTTGCAGGGGCTTGGTTTTTGTACCCAATTTAAGAATGCTTTTGCCTTTTTATCAAATATCGTGACGGATAACGGCTCATGTTAGCTGAATGCGTTTCTATGTATCCGAAGTCATGATCCCCAGCGGTAAAAGTATTTGCCGCTGGGGATTTTTGCGCCCTTTTGGGCCTTGTATGGAGGATAGACATGAACATTATCAATATCGGGATTCTTGCCCATGTAGATGCGGGCAAGACGACACTGACAGAAAGCCTGCTGTATGCCAGCGGAACCATTTCAGAGCCGGGGAGCGTCGAAAAAGGGACAACGAGAACGGACACTATGTTTTTGGAGCGGCAGCGTGGAATTACCATTCAAACGGCAGTCACTTCTTTCCAGTGGCACAGTTGTAAAGTCAATATTGTGGATACTCCCGGCCACATGGATTTCTTGGCAGAGGTATACCGCTCTCTGGCTGTTTTGGACGGGGCCATCTTGGTGCTCTCCGCTAAAGATGGCGTGCAGGCCCAGACCCGTGTTCTGTTCCATGCCCTACGGAAATTGAACATCCCCACCATTATCTTTATCAACAAGATCGACCAGGTTGGCATTGATTTGGAGAGCGTATATCAGTCTGTTCGGGATAAGCTCTCCGCTGATATTATCATCAAGCAGACAGTGTCGCTGTCCTCGAAAATAACTCTGACAGAAAACACTAGTGCAGAGGTGTGGGATTCGGTCATCGAAAATAACGATGAGTTATTGGCAAAGTATATCGCAGGAGAATCAATCAGTCAGAAAGAACTTGCGCAAGAAGAACAGCGGCGAGTTCAAGACGCCTCCCTGCTCCCGGTCTATCATGGTAGCGCCAAAAACGGCCTTGGCATTCAACAGTTGATGGATGCGGTGATAGGGCTGTTCCAATCGACCAAGGAACAGGGGAGCGCCGCCCTGTGCGGTAGAGTTTTTAAGGTGGAGTATACAGATTGCGGCCAGAGGCTTGTCTATCTGCGGCTATACAGCGGAACGCTGCGTCTGCGGGATACGGTGGCCCTAGCCGGGAGAGAAAAGCTGAAAATCACAGAGATGCGTATTCCATCCAAAGGGGAGATTGTTCGGACAGATACCGCCCATAAGGGCGAAATTGTCATCCTTCCCAGCGACAGCTTGAGATTAAACGATATATTGGGGGACAAAACCCAACTTCCTCGTGAAATGTGGAGTGATGTTCCCTTCCCTATGCTGCGGACGACGATTACGCCAAAAACGGCAGAGCAAAGAGACCGGTTGCTGGACGCTCTTACGCAAATTGCGGATACTGACCCGCTTTTGCACTACGAGGTGGATTCCACCACCCATGAGATCATTCTTTCTTTTTTGGGTCGGATGCAGTTGGAGGTTGTTTCCGCTTTGCTGACGGAAAAATACAAGATTGAAACAGCAGTGAAGGAACCCACCGTCATTTATTTAGAGCGGCCGCTCAAAGTGGCCAGTCACACCATCCATATCGAGGTGCCGCCTAACCCGTTTTGGGCATCTATCGGACTGTCTGTTACACCGCTCCCGCTTGGCTCCGGTGTAAAATACGAGAGCCGGGTTTCCCTGGGATACCTGAACCAGAGTTTTCAAAACGCTGTCATGGATGGTATCCGTTACGGTTTGGGGCAAGGCTTGTGTGGCTGGAACGTAACGGACTGTAAGATTTGCTTTGAATACGGACTTTACTATAGCCCGGTCAGTACGCCGGCGGACTTCCGCTCATTGGCCCCGATTGTATTGGAACAGGCATTGAAGAAATCTGGGACGCAGTTGCTGGAACCTTATCTCTCCTTCACCCTCTATGCGCCCCAGGAATACCTTTCCAGGGCTTATCATGATGCGCCGAAATACTGTGCCACCATCGAAACGGCCCAGATAAAAAAGGATGAAGTTGTCTTTACTGGCGAGATTCCCGCCCGTTGCATACAGGCATACCGTACTGATTTGGCCTTTTACACCAACGGGCGGAGTGTGTGCCTGACGGAACTGAAAGGGTATCAGGCCACTGTCGGCGAGCCAATCATCCAGCCCCGTCGTCCAAACAGCCGTTTGGATAAGGTGCGCCATATGTTCAGTAAGATTCCTTGATACGCCACAGCAAGGATGGTTATTGCATTTCCCTGCCTTTCGTGGTAAAATGTAGTTGTAAACCACCAGAGAAAACAACAACCCTGCTACCCCCCGTTATCACCACCGATAACAATTTGATAACAGCCCATCGTATAGGGCTGGATAATATGGACACATCAAATAATCAAAAAAATGAGGTATCAAATTTATGAAGCAAAATCCGTTAAATATGATGCCCAACAACGAGGTGTAGTCATGGATAAGGAAACCACGGACATTCTGGAAAAACTGCTGGAGCGGAAACTCGAAAACGGGGAGAAAGAACGCCTGCAACGGATATAGGATACTCTACGCATCGGTCCGAATGACGCGCTCTGGGCCATCATCGCGGCTATGGAATATCCGCGCATTTATTATGAGGAACTACCGGAGAAAATCCGCGCCGTCACATCCGGAATTTTTGAGGACATTGCCGAGGCTTCGGAAAAAGAGGTTGCGCTGGCGCAGAGCCGCCTGGCGGAAAGCGTAGTGAAATAGGCGGAAAGTCTGTCTCGAAAATATCATATCATATCCATACATGGATGACATGGGGAGCCGCCGCATCTTTTTTACTGCTGCTCTACGGAAGTCTCCTGCTGTGGGTCGGATTCCGGCTTGGTTCGAGGCAGGTGCAGCCGCCCGCCCTGTTACGGATGCCTGCGGGAATCATTCTGGCCGCAATCTGCCTCTGCTGCGGCATCTTTTTCGGGATGCTCGCCGCAAAAAAATTCTCCGAAGAAAATCGGGTCTGGCGTAAATTCCTGCTGGCGGCAATCGCCTGCATCGCGTCGGGAGGATGTATCATCGCATTGACTTTGATATAATATTCCCTCTTGTCTCATACATAAAAAAGATGCCGTGCGATAAAAATCTTCACACGGCATTCTCTTTTTTATCAAGAGCGAATACAAGCAAAAAACTTTCACAGCAAGAGCATTTATGGAATCAGATTCAAAAATATTTTCTTTTTTCCTTAGAGAATGTCCGGCATACACCTTGCTATGCAAGTTTTCTCCAAAGAATGCAGGCCAGAGCAAGGTAAAGCAGCCCCATAAAATTGACGAGGTAACAACAGTAGCGAGTGCGTAGGCTCCGAAATCCCTTCGACCAGGCGAATGTCCGTTCCACTACCCAACGGCGGGCAGGATTGCTCCGGCGTTCACGGACTTCTTCCCAACGGCTGCGGATATGCTCCTCAAATCCGTTAACATAGACTTCCTCGCTGACTCGCGGATAATCATACCCCTTGTCCAGACAGAGGTGTCGAACTTCAGCCCCCAGAAACCAGCCACCCATTTTCCGAAAGTTTTTCAGGGTTTCTCCTATCAGGCGGCTGTCATGTATATTGGCGCCTGTGGCCGTCACTCCCAACGGAATACCCTGACCGTCCACATGAAGATGGATTTTGCCGCCGCTTCGTCCTCTGTCCGTCGGGTTGCGTCCGAGCCCCTCAGCCGCTGATTTTTTGAGAGCGCGTCGGCGCTTGCAGCAAGGTGCCGTCCATAGCTTGCCATTGGGCATCTACACCGACTTTTTCCCCATATTCCGCAAGGAATATACGAAAAATCTCCGCCATGACACCGGCTTTGCTCCAGCGTTGGAAGTGCTCGTGGACAGTGCTTTTTGCGCCATAGCAGGCGGGAAGCATGGCCCATTGGCATCCACTCCGGCATTTGTAGAGAATCCCGGCAAGAATTATGCGCTGTGAAATCGGCTTGCCGCCGCCACTTCTTTTTCGCTTGAATGGTGCAAGAAGGGGCTCGATACGTTCCCACAGTTCCTCAGGCACATCACGAAAATCTGTCTGTTTCATGAGACGAGCTTACCTTTTTTTAAATCAAAAAACATGCCGGACATCCTCTTAATAAGCTCTATGTTACCGGAATAAAACCTTCAATAGCGTATGCTTTCAGCAAGTATACAACAATTCAACAGGACAGGAGAAAAACATGACACAGGCCGTCCTTCTTTTCCCATGCGGAACCGGCGCAAACACCCCAATGCGGCTTATACGGGTTTGCCGTAGTTTTATGGTCCATCGTCAATCTTTTATCAGGAGAACGCCGCATGGTTCGCCGCCGTCCGTCAGTTTCCTCCGCAAGCTCGCCGTCTTTGCCGGTCAAAAGGAACAGCGGGCAACCGGAGCGCAACACCTTCAATTTTGATGGTTTTGTTTCATCTGTCTACCTGCCGCATATCCGCTTGCGCAAACGGAGCTGGAGCGTGGATGAACGCATTGCGCGGCAGCATTTATCCCCGACGTTCGGAGCGCGGGAACTTGCCGACATACAACGTCACGAAGTGGAAGACTGGCTGCACGGACTGTCGTCCAGCGGTTTGGCTCCGGCCACCTGCAACCGTATTCTGGCGGCCTTCAAGACAATCTGCTCTCTGGCCGTAATGCGTGGTCTTCTGCCCGCAGGACAATCCCCATGCACGGGAGTCTCGCCTTTCAAAATCCACGCGCAGCGGGAACGCTACCTCTCGCGGGATGAGGCACAACGGCTCATGCGGGCGCTGGAAAAAAGCGACCGGCAGGAGTCCTTTGCCATCCGCCTGCTTCTGCTGACCGGCGCACGCAAAAACGAAATCCTCAAAGCGCGCTGGGAACATGTCCGTCTGGATCAGCGCCTGCTCACCGTGCCGCTGTCCAAGTCCGGCAAGCCGCGCCATATTCCGCTGTCCGACGAGGCCATAGCGGTTATTCGCGCCATTCCACGCCAGCCAGGCAATCCGTGGCTGTTTCCCGGCCGTGCTCCGGGAAAGCCCCTCAGCGACCTCTATCTGTTCTGGAACAAACTCCGGCGGGAATTGGGACTTGCCGATGTGCGTATTCACGACTTGAGGCACACCTTCGCCTCGTTTCTGGTCAATGCGGGGCACTCTCTCTATGAAGTGCAAAAACTGCTGGGGCACGGCGATCCGCGAACCACCATGCGTTATGCCCATCTGGGGCAGGCGTCATTGCTGGCGGCGACTGAGACAGTGAGCTGCTTTTTCATCCCGTCCAAACGCGGCAACAGCGGACAGGGCCTTTTTCTTCCTCCCGCCGGGAGAAATCCTTTTTGGGAAACGGCGCACCCTGATTGCATAGGGAGAGGATACAAGGAAACAGGACAACGTGCCCCATGAAAAGATAGCCAACCGTAAATGAAAAAGGAGGGATGGAGACTTTTCTGGGTAACTTTGGGTGCCTTCTGACTTGTCGGGCTGTCTTCGGACATGTGCGGACTGCTCATCGACAGGCACACTGTCGATGATGTTTAGAAAATCAATATAGTAGGGTAGGCTTGTTGGCAATATCTGTTTTTGGAAAAAAGTTCCCATATTTTGGACCTGAAAAAACTTTGTAAAGTCATCAGGTTATAGCTTTCTGGTTTTTCTTTTTTCCGCAAAAAATCGACAGTGTGCCTGTCGATAGTATTGCTGACAGAAGAATTCAAATTTCCCTTGAAGAGAGTGGTAATCCACGAATAAAGGAGATTATAATGACTTGGAATAATTTACCAATATCCAGGAAGATTGCTCTTCTCATGGGAACCTTGCTCGTTGTCATCTGCGGCCTCATGGTTACATCATACATAACCGTCAACCGCTTGGTTCGGGGAACCAATTCGATCAATGAAACTGAAACGATTTCGACGATCATGCTACTACGCGAGATTGACCACTTGAAATGGATTACTTCATTGCAGCGCTTTATTTTTGACGAAGATATGAAGGAATTGGATATTCAAGTGGATCACCATAAGTGTACTTTGGGCAAGTGGTACTACGGAGAAGACCGCAAATCCGTTGAAAACCGTTTTCCGCAGTTACGTAAAATTCTGAGCGAAATGGATGAACCACATGCCGCTTTGCATATGTCTGCCGATGTTATCCGAAATTTGAAAAACGAAGGCAAGTTCCATGATGCGAAAGCGTATTATATGGATGTTTCCTTGCGGAGTCTCGGAGAAGTGCAAAAACTTCTTTCCGAGTTGAATGACGCCATGCGGAAGGAAAAGGCTGCCGGCCTCGAACAGATGCGGATCGCCGAATATCATTCTCTCGTCGAGTTGGGCCTGGCAGGCGGCTTGGGTATTATTCTGACGGCGGTGATCCTTCTGGTCATTTCGCGGACAGTGACAGCGCCTATTATCAGGCTTGCGACGTACGCCGACAAAGTTGCCGCCGGTGAGTATAGTGCCCATTTCGATTGCGACACCGTCAGAAAAGATGAAATTGGGCGGCTGGCTTCGTGTACCGGGCGTATGGTCGACAGCATGGTGACGGCATTGCGCCGGGCTGACGAAGAAGCGATGGCGGCACAGGCAAGTTCCCGCAAGGTGGAAGAGGCGCTATTACGAACAGAGGAGGCGCAGCGCGAAGCGGAAACAGCAAGGCATAACGCCATGCTTACCGTCGTGGGGCATCTTGAAGATGCGGTGCATATCGTTTCTTCCGCCTCCACTGAACTGACCACCCAGGTTGAGCAAGCTAGCCAAGGCGCGTCCGAATCAGCCAATCGCCTGTCCGAAGCGGCCACGGCCATGAATGAAATGAGCGCCACCGTGCGGGAAGTGGCCAGGAACGCCGGTTCCGCTTCCGCCGTCTCCGCTGAAACCAGAGAAAAGGCCGAGGCAGGCGCGCGGGTGGTGGAAAAGGCCGTGCGTAGCATCGAAGAAGTTCATCAGTTGTCCCTGGACCTCAAGGCGGACATGGCTCAGCTCAACGAGCACGCCCGGGATATCACCCGGATCATGGGCGTCATCTCGGACATCGCGGACCAGACCAACCTGCTGGCCCTCAACGCGGCCATTGAGGCGGCCCGTGCGGGAGAGGCCGGGCGCGGCTTTGCCGTGGTGGCCGACGAGGTGCGCAAATTGGCTGAAAAGACTATGACCTCCACCCAGGATGTGGGCAACGCTATCAAGGCCATTCAGGAGAGCACGGCCAAAAGCATGACCGGTGTGGACAACGCTGTGGAACGTATCGGCGAGGCCACGGAGCTGGCCAATCAGTCCGGTCATGCCTTGCAGGAAATCGTGGCCACCGCGGAAGTCACCAGTGATCAGGTCAACGCCATAGCCACGGCCAGTGAGGAGCAGTCCGCAGCTGGCGAGGAGATCAACCAGTCCATTGTTCAGGCCAACGACAGATCCCGCCAGACTGCGGAGGTCATGATTCAGGCCGCCCAGGCGGTGTCCGATCTGGCGGCTCAGGCTCAGAGACTTATGAAGTTGATCCGGGATATGAAAACAGCCTAAGTGAGGTTTGACATGACTGTGGGAAAGAAAATCAGTGGTGGATTCTGCATTATCCTGTTATTGACTCTTGTGCTGGGATATCTTGCTATAAGTGCAATGCAGGATGGAGTAAAAACGTCTGAAAATATCAGCAAAGATCGTGTTCCACGTTTTACTGTTGCGTCTTCTTTGGAAAGCGATATTTTGGAATATGCCAGACTGTATTTCATGTTCGAGACATACAAGAGTGATGAATATATCGAAAAACTTGAAAGACAAAATGAGATTATTAAAGATGACATTATAAGACTGCAAGAATTGCAAAATAAACATCCATATCCAGATACAGGCGTTTTTTTGGACAAATTTCCCAAAGATCTGGAAGCATATCTGGAGGTTATGCGTTCATGTATTGTTTTGATTCAAAGCATTCAGGAAAACAATGTTGCCGGACTGCGGGCGGGTAAGGCCTCTGAAGTGAGCTTGGAAAAGTTGATCGCTGCTCTCGGCAGAGACTCCCGTTTTCTCATGGAAGCGGGGCAGGGCTCTCAGGCCGCCATACTTACGCAGTATATGTCCACTGTTTCCGCTGACCTTACGGATGTGGGCAATCTCATCAAGGACGCGCTGGTCGCCCAGACTATGAATGATGAGGCGCTATTTTCCAAACTTGGAGAGAAAAGCGCGGTCGTCATTAAACACCTTGAGGAGTTGCGGGGAAAATTTGACAGGCGGGAATATAGCGACCTGTTGGAACAGTCCATCGCCGCCTCACAGGGTATGGGCAAGCAAATTGAACAATTGCAGGCAATACACAAGCAACTGAGGGAACATTCCAAAAACAGGCTTGAATTGTACAATTCCCTGAAACAGCAGACCCTCAGTCTGAGCACGGCTGTTGCCGACAACACCCAAAATGAGGTGAACAGGGCTGCGGAAACGCTGAGCGCTTCCACAACGCAGACCATCATAATTTTGATCGGCGTCTTGGTTCTCGGCATCGGCGCCTCCCTTTTTATCACCAGGATGATCGTCAAGCCTCTGGTGGTCACCCAGGCTTTCGCCAAGGCTGTTGCCGACGGCGATCTGGAAAAAAAACTGGATATACACGGCACTGATGAGATCGGCATGCTGGCGGATGATTTGCGCCAGATGGTGACCAGCCTGAAGGAGAATATCAACGAGGCCCAGAGAAAATCCCGGGAGGCTCAGACAGCCATGGAAGAAGCCAGGGAAGCCATGGGCCGGGCGGAAGAGGCTGCCCGCAGGGCTGAAAACGCCAAGCGGGAAGGCATGTTGGCCGCCGCCGGGCAACTGGAAGGTATGGTGGATATCATTTCCTCTGCCTCAACGGAGCTTTCCTCCCAGATCGAGCAATCGAACAGAACCGCCGCGGAGTCCGCGCGGCATCTTTCCGAAGCGGCCACAGCCATGAACGAGATGAACTCCACGGTTCAGGATGTCGCCAAAAATGCCAGCAACGCCTCAGGCGCTTCCAGCGACACCAAGCAGAGAGCCGAAGCGGGGGCACAGGTTGTGCACGAAGTGGTGCGGAGCATCGGCGAAGTTCAGAACGTATCCATTCATTTGAAAGAAGAGATGGAGCAGTTGAACGCCCATGCGCAGGCTATCACTCAGATCATGAGCGTTATTTCCGATATAGCCGATCAGACCAATCTGCTGGCGCTCAATGCCGCCATTGAGGCGGCGCGGGCCGGTGATGCCGGGCGCGGCTTCGCTGTGGTGGCCGATGAAGTGCGCAAGCTGGCTGAAAAAACCATGTCCTCCACCCAGGATGTAGGCAACGCCATCTCGGTTATTCAGGAAAGCACTGCCAAAAGTATGGAGGCTATGGACAACGCGGTGTCGCGAATTTCTGACGCCACGGAACTGGCCAATCAGTCCGGCGCGGCCCTGCGGGAAATTGTCAGCACGGCGGACGACACCTTTGACCGGATCCAGGCCATCGCCACAGCCAGCGAGGAGCAGTCCGCCGCCAGCGAGGAAATCAACCGTTCCATCATCACGGTCAACGACATGTCCAGGCAAACAGCCAGCTCTATGACGGAAGCCGCCAAGGCCGTGGCTGATCTGGCCGCGCAGGCGCAGTCCCTTACCGGGCTGATCCAGGAAATGAAAAAAGCATAACGGACTCTGGACATCCTACTGCTGGTAACCGAAAAAGGTGTGCTCCCTCAGGGAGTACACCTTTTTCGGCTTGGCCGCGCCGAGCGCAGGCGGTCAATAAAAAGAAGCTCCTGTGTACTTCGTCTTATATCCTATCCTTTCCCTTCGCACAATGCGAAAAGAATAAAGCCGATTACTGGATATCTACCCCAAGTGAAACACGGATCCTCTTGAGGCTTTCTGATTCTTCTCTGCCCACAATCAGCCCTTATTTAACAACATCAACCACACATTCAGTTGATTTATTTAATTTTTTAAAAAATTTAAGAAGTATATAAATTGGCCACTGCCCGGCCTGATTTCTCCATGCTACACACGATTCAATCCCTTTTGAGTCTGTCTTAGCCATTAATAAGGAGAAGTTATGTTGGAGCTACTGACCAAGAAAGAACAAGATGTTGTCAATCTACTGATGAAAGGTACAACACCAAAAAAAAATTTCTCATGAACTGTACACATCACACAAACTTATACACCTGCATCTTTCTCGTATCCGCAAAAAGTTTTCTGTGCATACTACGATAGAAATCATGCGTTGTATCGGGGATATGATGGATTACCCCAAGTACCCCATAAAACTTACACCTCGCGGAGCGGAAGTATTTCGACTGTCTCTCGGCGGATTCAGTACCACAGAAATCGCCAACTGCCTGAAAATCACACGAAGTGGCGTCCGGCGGCATAGAGAAAAAATGCTCATGGCAAATGGATGTAATTCCATACTGGAATTGGTTGCAAAATATTACGGGACATACGCTGAGTAATATTCTCAAGGATGTTTCATGGAAGCTGACGGACGTACTATTATCATTTCCACGCCGGAAGAACTATTTCCCCTTATTACGGAAGCCGTGCAACTCGCCGTTTATGAGAATACCCGAAATACTTCTAACGGCCCTCCTCAAAAGTTGCTTGCTCCCAAGGATGTGGAAAGGGAGTTTGGCATTCGCCAAAAAACGCTCGCCTACTGGCGTCAGGAAGGTATCGGCCCAGCCTATACGACCTTTGGCAGGCGCGTCTTCTATGAACGCGCTGTACTGGAAAAGTATATTGCCTCTGGACGTATCCAAACTTCGGAATCAAGATGATGGATTTTTCAGGCCAGCATATCCCCTATGATGGAGAGCTTTTCGTTTTCCTGTCCGGGGAACAGATGAGCATACCTCATCGTCATGGTGATATTCTTGTGGCGCATGAGTTTTTGCAACTCCATGAGCGTGACCTTGCCGGACTGCGCCAGCCAGGAGGCAAAAGTATGCCTCATGGTATGCAGGGTGACTGCGTACAAGCTGTCACCGTCTTTCGGAGCCAGTCCGAGCTTTCTGACGGCGGTCTGGAAGCAGGCGGGCGTTTTCTCAAACGCCACCTTTTTGCGGGGCTGCTGGAAGATGGGTTCCACTGGCTTGCGCCTGTACGCCTGAAGCATCCGGATCATATCTTCCGGTACACGGACGAAGACACGTTTTCCCCCTTTCTGAATGATATAAAGGCCGCAGGCGTTGGCATCCACGTCCTGCCCACGCAGCTTGAAAATCTCCGTGGGCCGGAGGCCCGTTCGCAACGAGAGCAAGGCCATGTCGTGCAACTGCGGATGACGCTTTTCGAGATCGTCCAGAAGAGCCTTAGCCTCTTCTTTGGTCAGGAAGCGCAATCTTTCATTGTTGGCCTTGACCATCTTCCATGTGCCGCCCTTGGTGGACAGCGGATTGACCCCATTCCATACGCCGGTGGCGATGGCACGGTTTATGGCGGAACGCATGAACGAGAAGATATTGTTCACGGTCTGCCCGGCCAGTGTTTTCCGCTTCCCTGTTCCGGGGTTGGAACTTCCTGCGCCCTTTTTCCGCTTTGTATTCCCGGTAGGCGTTTTCAGGAGCTGCGCCTTGAGATTGGAAAGCAGATTCGGGTTCAGTTCAACGACAGGGAGAGCATGAATTTTGGCCTTGAGATGGGCGCTGTATTGGCTATAATGCTGGTCAACATACTTTCCTTCGCTTCTGCCCCAGGCAAGGTAGGCATCAACGATCTCCCCGATGGTGATTTTATCCCGTTCAATGGGATTGACGCCGGTGGCCTCAAACTCGGCAAGGAATTTTGCCCGCTCTTTTCTGGCTGTGGATGGGCGTATGCCTTTACTGTGTCTGCCGACGGTTTTCCAGTGGCCTTTGCCTTCGTGGTCAGCGTACCAGAAGGCATAGATGAGATCGGGCTTGCCTGTGCGCGGATCACGCTTGGCGGACTCGCGGCAGAAAACGCCCTCGAACTTGGTTTTTATGTATTTTCGGCTAGTTGTGCTTTGCATGAAAGCAGGATAGCCAGTGAAATCTATTTCTGCAAGATGCTTATCCAGAACTTATCCAAAATGGATTTTTGGGATAAAAATCTTGAAGATAATTTATTGAATTTATTGATTATTTATCTCTTACTACTGGCGATATGTGACCGAGAGAGAGAGAGAGAGAGAGAGAGAGAGAGAGAGAGAGAGAGAGAGAGAAGAAACAACGCGGGTATAGCGGAGAAAAAAACGAACGCGCACCGGGAAGCCCCCCTCCTGCCGTCGCAAAACGCTTCCGTGGAAGCGTTTTGCCGATGCCTTCGGGTATATCCAGAACAGATGGGCTTCGAAATGCTCTAGTTTTCAGAAATGTACCGTGCGATCACGGCAAGGAAGGCGTCGCCGTATTGCGCCAGCTTCCTTTCCCCGACCCCGGCGATGCCGAGCATGGCCTCGCGGCTGGCCGGCTTTCCCGCCGCCATTTCCCGCAGGGCACGGTCATGGAACACCACATACGGCGGCACCTGCGCGGCTTCCGCCAGCCTGCGGCGTTCCGCGCGCAAGAGCTGGAACAGCGTATCATCCACATCCATGTCCTGTGACGCTCCGTCGCGCTCCGCCCGGTTTCGGCGGGCGCGCGTTTCCACGATCCGCAGGGCACGGAACGGAGCGCCCCGCAGCGTCTCCCATCCGGTTTCGGTAACGCGCAGATATGGATACTCTTCACCTTCTATGGCAGCCAGCCCCTGACGGGTCAGGGCATCGATCAGATACTTCCAAAAACGGCGTGTCCGATCCTTGCCCACGCCGTAGGTGGGCAGATGCTGAAAGCCGGTTTCCCGGATGCGGCGGTTATCCGCACCCATCAAAATGTCCATGATGAGCACCCGCCCGAAGCGGCACCCGCTCCGCACCATTGCGGAGAGCGCTTTCTGCGCCTCAATGGTGTAATCTTCCTCCTGTATCTCCCCGGTGCATACGTCGCATCCGCCGCAATTGGGCTCCTCGAAATCTTCCCCGAAATACGACAGCAACGCCTTGCGGCGGCACTGGTTGCGTTCCGCATACTCCAGCATGGCGTAGGCGTGCTTTTCCGCAATACTCCTCTGCTCTTCGTCCTCCGTCTGACGCGCGAAATAGAGCAGCTGCGCCATATCCGCCGCGCTGTAAAGCAACAGACAGTGCGCGGGATCGCCATCACGTCCGGCCCGGCCCGTTTCCTGATAATAGCCCTCCACGTTTTTCGGCAAATCAAGGTGTGCCACAAAGCGCACGTCGGGCTTGTCGATGCCCATGCCGAAAGCCACCGTAGCCACCACGACGGGGCATTCGTCCCGCCGGAAGGCCTCCTGCACGCGCATACGCTCCGCATCGGGCAAGCCTGCATGGTAGGCTTCGGCCTTCACGCCTTTTTTCTGAAGGAATGCTGCGGTCTCTTCGACTTTTCGGCGCGTGGACCGGTAGACGATCCCCGACTCCCCCTCATGGCCGCCGAGAAACGAAAGCAGCTGGGCATGAGGTTCCTCTTTGGGCAGGACATGATAGAACAGGTTCGGGCGGTCGAACGAAGCCCGGATCAGCCGGGGCTCCCGCAGGCCGAGCCGGGAAAGGATGTCTCGCTCCACCTCGGGCGTGGCCGTAGCCGTGAACGCCGCCACCGGGCATTGGGGGAACCGCTCGACAAGCCCGGAAAGCGCCAGATAATCCGGGCGGAAATCATGTCCCCATTGGGAAATGCAGTGCGCCTCGTCGACGGCGAAGAAAGAGACGGGCCATAAGGCCAGCGCGTCCCAGAAGCCGGGCGCGCTCAGGCGTTCGGGCGAAATGTACAGCAAGTCCAGTTCACCGGAGGCCAGCGCCTCCCGCACGGCCCTGTGCCCGCCGGGGGACAACGAACTGTTGAGCGCGGCGGCCCGCAGCCCGTTGGCGCAGGCGGCATCCACCTGATCCTTCATCAGCGAAATCAACGGGCTGATCACCACGCACACGCCATCCATCAAATGTGATGGCAACTGAAAGCACAGGCTTTTCCCTCCGCCCGTGGGCATGATGGAGAGCGAATCATGTCCGCCGAGAATCCCCTTTACAATCTCAATCTGATGCGGGCGGAACGCCGTATAGCCGAACACCCGGGCCAGTGCCCCGTGCAGTTCGGCATCGCTCCATCTTCCTGCTCCGCCCTGTTCCATCATGCCTCTCCTTGTGATCATCACAAAAACTTTCCATCAATCTTATATAATAAGGAAAACGTGTCGGTCAGGCTACCCCCGATCCCCCCTACACCCGTTCCCTCAACATCTGGCCGACGCTCAAAAAGACAGAGGACGCGGCGTCCCGAACCTCCGGCGCGGCATTGGCCACGGCGTGGCCGTTGAAATGGCGGATCATGGGAAGGTCGTTCATATCGTCGCCGATGACGAGCACTTCCTTGGCTTCGCCCCAGCGCCGCAGCTCGAGCAGGTGCGTCATGCCCGCGGCCTTGCTCACGTCCGGGGCGGTGATGTCGATACAGATATTGCTGAAATGCACGCCCGCATTCTCGCCGCAACCTTCCGTAAAAGCTTCTGACCACGCCGCCGATTCGCCGGGCTCGGCGTAGGCGAGGCTGATCTGATGCAGGCCGGGCATGTGCAGAGCCTCAACGGGAGAAAGCCGGGGGAGCACATGCTCTTTAAGGATCCAATAGTCCGTCTTGCCCGCGTGGGTGAAAATGGCAGTTCCCGCGAAGAACGCGCACTGTGAGCTTGCCCGCATACCCGGATGATCCATGATTTCAGCGCGCACCGGCTCGGGCAGAACCGCACAATACACGTCCTGCGCCTGCTCGTCGCAGATCATCGCGCCGTTATTGCAGATCAAAAAGTCGTAAGGGATGCTGAACCGCTTCACGTCGCGCAACAGTGTGTTCCGGCCTCGGCCCGTCACGATCCCGAAAGCGTTCCCCGAACGCCTCCAGTCCGCTATGGCCTCAAGGTCCGCTTCGCTCACCACACCATCGCGGAACAGGGTTCCGTCAAAATCGCAGGCCGCTATCTTCATGCCGCTTCCTCCTCGTCTACCTCTATAGCCGAACCCCATCCCGCGCAAGCCCAGGGGCTCCGCCCCTAGAACCCCGGCAGAGGCGCTGCCTCCGCACTCCGCAAGGCGCGAGCCGCGCTGACAGGGACGAGCCGCCCCTTGACCCGGCGGCGCGTTTGCTTCGGCGGCAAGACGCCGAAGCAAACGCTTGATGGGGTAATGGAGGTTACGGGGATATCCCTCTTTTGTACGGCGCAAAGGAACTTTTTCAAAACCAAGCCGGAACGGACTCCCTGCGCGCCGCCTCCCCACCAGTCGAAAGTCTTGGGAAGGTGGGAGGT